>Ga0070740_10000380_pt1 | contig 101180 bp, 104 predicted proteins | sample Coa_R2_FD_67286 | JGI IMG/M metagenome (GOLD analysis project Ga0070740, IMG submission 67286) | Surface soil microbial communities from Centralia Pennsylvania, which are recovering from an underground coalmine fire - Coalmine... | ecosystem: Environmental > Terrestrial > Soil > Unclassified ... | reverse complement strand
TACAAGAGCAGGCGAGCTTGTAACAAGAAGCTTGGCCAAAGAAGTAAGAATAGTCTGGGGAGCAAGAGTAGACCCAGAAATCAGAGGCAAAGCAAGGGTAATGGTTGTGCTGACAGGTGTGGAGAGCAAGTTTGGAGCGGAACAAAAGCCAGCTGAGACACCAGCAGTAGTTGAAAGCAAGAGGCGCTTTCTTGGAGTATTCTAGAACAGGCTAAGGAAGGCAGCCCCTTCCTTTATTTGATTTCATTTCTTGGCTGAAAACCAGTTCAGGTCAAAAGTCATTACATGATGCCCGCTTTTTCCTTGGTACTACTACTATTAATACAGCGGCCTGATTTTCATATCCTCATGCTGAAATATTCTCTTGTGGTCTTCAACATCGCTTGAGAACAAAAATACTGCCCTGCAGTCTTGGCATATGAAGAGCCGGTCTAACCTTTCAATTTGCTGCGTCTTTGGTCTGTGCATTTTGCTTGCTTTACTATAGATTTTTACTAATTAACTTGATCGGTAATGTCTTCTATCATCGCCTTACCGGATTGCAAACTGTTAGATCAACCAAAGCAACAGAAAACCGTATATATACTACCGCAAAAACGCTATCTTTTGCGATCAAGCCGCCATTACCTTTAGAAATGAAAAAACCGCTCTATAGAGATAAAGCCAACAACCAGACGAAGCATCAGCTGCAGACAGATAGATAGCGAGAGACTTTGGGGAGTGGGCGCGGAGCAGTTTAACTATCTATCCGCCGTCTGCAGCCGAATACCTGAACTGCCTACAATGGACATATACTAAAACAATTCGGGATAATCTTATGGTAGATTATTCTACAATAAGAATATGATATGAGCAAGGACGTCATGGCAAACGGACATTGTTAAATAATGTATCAAAATGTCAATCCTTGTGCTATCCCTGTGACTAGAGTTAAAGTGTACTTCAGTTATTTGGTAGATGCTGCATTTTGTCGATAGAGAAAACTAGCCATCCATCTATTTGCAAATGATTACATATGAATGCAGAAATTTCAGTGGGTTTATTTTAGCCATTGCACACTTGCAACATCATGGCATCAGGTTGCCGCGGAAACTGTTCTAGATTTGGGACGACAGGCAGTGGCAATGGCAATAGCCCTCAAAATACTGGATTTAAAAGATGCCTAAGCTGTGGTGCTGAAATAATGGGAGGCGGCAAGAACTCTGCATACAAAAACGGATTTAAAAGATGTACAAGTTGCGGCATTTACATAAAGGTGCAGGACAATAGATGCCCCTGCTGCAGACAGCCATTAAGAGTAAAGCGCAGGTCATACTAGACTGGGTTGGTAGATAGACCAGACTAGACCAGAATTCCCGAAGGATTGTGCACTTGTGTAGAAGTAAGACAGGATTGTTGTGATAACCAATCTTATTGGTGTGCAAACAAAATATCTTTTGTTATCGAAAATAGGTTCTTGTCAACTGCAAGCATACAATTGAACGACGAATAGCTTGCTGCTCAAACAGATACACGAGTATTTTCGTCTGGCATTTGGTGAAAATACAGTAAAAATTCTCACAAAATTGCTGGAGAAGGTATTATTATGATTTGGTTAGCTTTCTGTCATTGCTGCACAATGATTTGATAGACGCACCTATCGGATGGATAACAGGGCTGCACACTTTTCGTCAACCAAAGCCCTGTGCATCACTTCATCTGGACATGCAGTTCCAATACTTATTTGCGGACACACTTTCCGGCTCAGCCAGAATGCGGTGTCATGCAGGCTTTGTCTTATCTTCTACCAGCCTATACCTTGACAGCTGCTTGTATGCCAGAAAGACAATAAATGCAATGATAAGAAAGTCTATTATGTTTCCTATCAGGTCGCCATATCTGAACTCTGATACTGCACCTGATGTTCCTGTTACTTTGGCAGACATTGCTGCTAAATCACCGGCTGGCAAAAATAGGCCGACAAATGGGTTGATAATATCTGTCACCAAAGCTGTGACCATTTTAGATGCGGCAGCTCCTATAACAAATGCTATGGCCAGTCCTATAACTCCAAATGTTTTGAGAAAGTCAAAGAACTCTTGAGTAAGTGATTTTTTGGATTGTACCTGCTGGGTCATAAATAATCCAAAAGCTCTATGGTCTTGCCTCTAGATATGCAGTAGGAATAGATTTTCTGAAATACTTTCTTGCTACGTTAGCTAGCAGCTAATATGTAGTTACTTTTGCCAGATAAATTTTGAAGAAAGTTCTGACCTTCTGCTTAAATTTGAAATTGAAAAATATGTTGCTGATTGACCAGCCTAGTATTAAGTCAGAAGCTATTGCAATGCAAATGCCAATACTGTTTTCATGCTTCTAAAAAAGACTGCATATACGATAACTGCCAATGCTGTAGTATTGAAGATGAATTTGCATTGGTAACTATGCAGGAAGAGCAGGCATAGTAAAATTGGCAGACGATGAACAATTGCAATAGAGAGCTATTGCAATAAAATACTATAGATAATTTTCTGCCTGTTGTTAAATAACATAGTAATCGACTTTTACAAATGGAGAATGGTCAGAAGAATATTCTTATTGTTGACGATGAAAAAGATATTGTTTCTGTTGTGAAGAGGGGATTGGAAAAAGCTGGCTATCACGTTAATGCATTCACTGAGCCCCAGCAGGCGCTGGATCATTTTAAACCTGACTTTTACAATCTGGCAATTCTTGACATAAGGATGCCCAAAATGAGTGGATTTGAGCTTTACCGGGAACTGAAGAAAAAGGATGACAAGCTCAAAGTCTGCTTTATGACAGCTTTTGAGATATACTATAACGAGTTTCACAAAATGTTTCCAAATGTTGACGTGAGGCGCTTTATCCGAAAGCCTGTATCCCTCAGTGAATTGGAAAGTATAGTTAAAGACGAACTGGATCAGAAGGGAAGACACCCATCATAACAACGGATACAATTCTATCTCTGCCAAAACTTCTAGAATTTAAAGTCAGGTTAATTTCTCGCCAGCCTAAAATCCTTCTAATTGTGTTAATCTTTTCCTCTAGCATTGCATCTTCTTTCTTATCAGAGATGTTACATGGAATCGATAGATTGCATTGATATTCCGGATGTTCATCGACAAGGCCGCCATTTAGCATTGTAGCTTCTGCAATTACTATTTTTCTAATCAGGTTTGATATCGTTTCTCCACACTGATTAGCATATTCTTGGATTGCTTCTAGTTCTTTTTGGCTAACTTTTGCACCTATTGTTGGCATCTTATGGTTAACCTAGGTTAACCGAGGTTAAGCTATAACCTTTCCTGCATACTACCGTCAATACCAGCATATGCACGATAGTAAGGGTGAAAAATCAACCGTCTTATCTATACCCCAATACGATAGTGGGGCCAGTGGGATTTGAACCCACGATCTCCAGCGCCCCAGGCTCGTCGATCATCTCGGAAGAGATGACCTCTGACATCCTAGACCAAGCTAGACTATGGCCCCTCGGAGAGGAGGATTATGCTACCACTTTTAAACCTACAGCAAAATCCTGCTGGCCCACATACAACTTTTCCAACGTCGCTAAACTGCCTTCATTCTGCCAAATGAATAGATACCAAATGCACCTAAACCTGCTGTATATGCGACGAGAATTGCAGCGTTTACTCCAATAGCCTCGCTTCCAATCCCAAGAATTGCACTTCTCATCACACTTACTCCATACGTAGCCGGGTCTGCAGCCGTCAGAGCGCCAAGCCAGCTCGGAAGATGGCTGAGCGGAAAGAGCGCCCCTGACAGAAAGAACAGAGGAAAGACTACAAAACTTACAATCATCTGGAATCCCTCCAAGCTGTACATATAGCTTCCAAGTGCCAGACCTAGAGATGTCAGGCCAAACGACAGGAGCAAGACAACTGCAATTGTCTGCAGAATAGATAGTGGTGTAAAACCGATACCGATTCCTGCGCCTATTGCAAGCAGAATTGCAGCCTGTATCACCGAGTTGGTCATGCCTCCAAGTGCCTTGCCTACAAAAACTTCTCCTCTGCTCACAGGCGCTACCATGACGCTCTTCAAAAAGTCAAACTTTCTATCCCAGATTATGTACGAGCCAAAAAAGACAGAGGTAAAGATAATCGACATGCTGACGATGCCCGGAAATATGAACTGCTGATAGTTCACTCCTCCGATAGTTGATGGGTTGGCTGAACCGATACCGTTTCCAATTACAAAGAGCCACAGAATGGGAGTAAATGTAGAGGCAACAAGCCTGCTCTTTTCTCTCAAAAAGACCTTGAATTCACGAAGCCAGAGGGCGTATATCTTGGCAAACCTATCCTCAATTGTAAATTCCCTAATCGTACTGTGCAATTCTCTCCATGAAACCCCCTTCAGCTGCTTCTTTGATGTTCCGACCAGTTAACTGGATGAACACGTCATTTAGAGTAGGGCTTGAAAATTCAGCAGATTCTGCTTCGATATGCTGCAACAGTACCGGAAGGGCACGCTTGGCATTTTTTACAGACAGCACGACCAGACCATCGCTATGTTCCACTTTTTGAACGAAATCAAACTGTCCAACTATCCTGTCGACATCTCTATCTTTTGTCCTGAGTTTGACAACATCGCCACCAAGCCCTGCTTTCAAGCCTGCCGGTGTATCAAGAGCTATGATCTTGCCCTTGTCAATGATTCCGATTCTGTCACATAGCATGTCTGCTTCTTCCATGTAATGAGTTGTCAGGATGACAGTTACTTTTTGCTCGTCAACCAGTGTTTGAATGTATTTCCACATTGTTTCTCTACTGCCAGGATCTAGCCCTAAGGTAGGTTCGTCGAGGAACATCACCTTGGGCTTGTGCAAAAGCCCTCTTGCTATCTCTAGCCTTCTTCTCATGCCGCCAGAGTACGTCTTTACCTGATCGTCTTTCCTGTCTAAAAGTCCAACCAGCTCAAGTACTTCAGTTATTCTGTTCTCTCTTGCGTGGCGTGGCACACTGTAGAGCATTGAATGGAGCTTGAGATTTTCATATCCTGTCAGCATATCGTCGCTGCTTGGTGCCTGAAAAACAATCCCTATGCTAGACCTTACTTTGCTAGGTTCCTTGATGATATCATATCCGTTAACTGTGGCTGTACCAGATGTAGGCTTGAGCAGCGTTGCAAGCATATGGATAGTAGTGGTCTTGCCAGCGCCATTTGAGCCCAAAAGACCAAAGACCTCGTTTTCTTCAATATCTAGGTTCAAACCATCTACTGCAGTGATGGTTCCATACCTTTTGACAAGGTCTCTGATTCGTATCAAACACCTCTAATGGCGTTAATCGAGGTATTATGCCTTGGGTTATGATCCGCTGCAGATGATATTATGAAAAGTCTGGTCTATCTGGTCAGAGTTTGGATTTGATGATAATTTTTTTAGAGTATGGTGCAGGTGATTCATTCCATTTTATTCCATTTCTTTCTGCGGTTCAAGACGACATACTACAATACCAGCTACCCAGTCTGGTTGAATGAATACTGTCTTTGAATACAAAAAATTAAAACTGACAAAATGGGATTAGCGTTAACTAACTCTGGTCTGTTATCCTGATTGCTCTTGGGGAGGCTATTTACTTGCCGCCTATCTTGAACATCTTGGTTCCACAGACTGTGCATATACCCTGTGTAGCCGGCTTGCCATTTTTCATAGTTACGCGCTTTTCATCCTTCATTTGCCTTTTGGCCTTGCACTTTACGCAGTATGCTTCCATGGATGTCCAACCAAGCAAGGCCGGTAAAAAAGGTTTGCAGAGCTGCCGGTTATGTCTCAGCTGGCAAAATCAATAACTTATTGTTCCGGTACAAGCCAATCAACCAGCTCATCGAGCTGCTCACAGTCTATGCTTACAGTTATTGGTCCAAGAGGGGACTCTTGCTCGTCTTCTATTACTACTGCGATACCTGCTGCAGCGGCCTGTTTGTTCAAATAAAACCATGTACTATTCCCTGAGCGGTTATCAAGCAGCATTCTTCTGAGAACACCCATTGCAGATCTGGACCTTACTTGCTCGTAAATTGTTTCGAGTGCCTGCGTGCCTGCCGCTCTTCCAATAGCCCGGCTTCCATATCGAACCTCAGGCAGACATCCATCTACAACATTTGAAATGGCTTTTATCACTTTTTCTGGATCTTCTGATGGATTAACGGCTGCTTCTACCTTCAATTCAATTGGGGAGGTTATTGGTGGTTTTCTCACGTGGAATTATTTCATCAAAACCAGCATTATAAACCAAATTAAATTACCCAGTATCCCTTTTCTGGTTCTGCAATTTGATTTCATCAAGCCAACTCTGAACTACTGCAAGGGCTCTCTCCTTCAGCTCTTCAATTGTTATATTGTTGTTAGATATCACTTCATCTGCCAGAGCAATGGACTCGCTCACTCCAACAGACAGCTCTCTTTTGTCACGCTCCTCAAATGCGGTGGGACTTGCAGGGGCATCTGACCGTCCCCTGTCTTTAAGATGCTTAAATCGTACCATCGGCAAGGCATGGATTGCCAGCAGCCTTACATGCCCCACAGTCTTCAGCACTTCAACTTCAGGCAGACTTCTGATGCCATCAACTACGATATTCTTTTCATTCAAGTTTCTTTCTTGTATCTCTTTTAATACAAGGTGGGCGACCGCACCTTGCCCAAGGTCTTGGCGCAATTTCAACATCAATTTTCCAAGGTTACCATCTGTTGGATCGAGATTTTGACGCTTTGCTTCTTGCCTTACAGCATCACCCATTGTCACTACCGCAAAGCCTTTTTCTTTCAACGCAGATGCAACTGTAGATTTGCCGGCTCCTGGCATCCCTGTCAAGCATACAATGAGCGTTTTTCTTTTCTCACGTAAAGTCATAACCAAGCTATAACCTTTGTCTGAACACTGTTTATCATCTTTATCTTGCCTTATTATTTGGTTATCTGGGCACGTACCACTGCAATACCTATTTTTACTGCAATGTCGATTATTAGTAGGTAGGTAGATAGATAGACTTGCTATTCCGCTGACAGATCCCAGTAATTGGCGTCCTTGAATTCTTCTTTGGGCTTGCCAAGTGCTTTCCATTCCTTGAAAGACTTGGGATACAGCTTGACATTCTTGGCGCCTGCAAGTTTGAGCGCATAATAAGCCAAACCCGAGAGCGTTCCAACACTGCCACAGTATGTGATTATTTCAGAGTCTACAGGTATGCCTCTATTTTCCATGAATCTCTTGAGCTCCGCCGGGTCTCTCAGTATGCTGCCATTAGAACGTAGCATTGTATATGGGATGTTCATTGCCTCGGGGATATGTTCTGTCAAAAAGTTTAGCCTTTCCCTGGAGTCTATGAGTATTTTGTCAGTCTGCCCCTTCGCTGATTCTATATAGGATGCATCTGCAAATATTTCCTTGTTAAGTCTGAGCGAGTGATTGGCTGCTGGAAACTCGTTAGGCTTGGTCTCTGTCTCCAATCCGAGGCTTTTCCACTGACTGAAAGTCATCTCTAGCAGCGCGGTATTTTCATGGCCCACATACTGAAATGTCCACGCTACCCTGGCTGCAAGTGCACCAAACGTATCGTCATACACTACAATAGGCATCGAATCGGATATTCCAAGTTTTTCCAGAATTTCAACAACCTTTTCTGGGCTGTCGTCCTGCAGCAGCTTGGCCAGTGGAAGTGAAACGGCAGTAGGAATGTGTTCCTTCTGGTAATCCTCCTGCCTTCTGACATCTACTACACGTACAGCGCGTTTTCGTATCAGCATCCTCAGGTTATCTGCAGTGCAGACAATGGGAAGCTGGACATAACCTTGGTTAGTGTCACTATTGGCCTGTTTTGAGGCGGATCTGTTCTTTTGCTTTGACAATTCTTGTTTCTCCGTCTTTAGCTTTCCTTTCTATAGCACGCTTGAGCACAAGCTCAGGCTGCACATTCTCCTCTTGCAGTCTTGGCATTGAACCTAGAATCGCTTCCATAATCTCTGTATGCATCAGGATCTACTTCTGGCGTTGGAAGCTGGATAACCTGCTCCAGTGCTGATTTCATACCTTCTGCATCCTTTATTGTTCCCTTGCCCTGGCCCTTTACCACATTGTCTATCCACTGGCTCATGGTCTCGCCAGAGCTTCTCTCGTTTTTGTATAGTTCTATTATCTTCAGGATGGTAGCAACAACACGCTTTGCCGGAACGCGCATAACCGCCTTGCCAAGTTCACTGGCATTCCCAGCAAGCAACATGGTATATGTCGGGGTCATTGCACCGCCAACCCTTGACGCCCCTCCAAAGAACCCTATGGTGGCTATCTCGTGCTGCCCGCAGGAGTTTGGACAGCCACTTATCTTGATTGTCGAATCCCTCAGGCTGTCATCAGTATCCAATCCTAGCTCTAGGAATTTCTTTTGAACCTCTTTAGCAAGCCTGTGTGAATTTGTGATTGCAAGATTGCATGACGTGGTTCCGGAGCAACCTACTGCCGAAGCGATCGTCAGCGCGCCGGGGTTTGCAAGGCCTGCAGACGCCAGCCTGTCGAAAAATTGCCTGAGGTCAGTTCCCTTCACATAGCGTATTGCAAAATTCTGCTGCGGGGTGTTCCTTGCAACGCCTTCAACCGATAACTCTCTGATAGTATTTGCCAGGACACGGAGCTGGCTTGCAGTGATATCGCCCGCGCCGAGTGTGACAAACACCGTGAAATATCCTTCCTGCTTCTGGGCCAGCACGTTTGTGTGAAGCCATCTCTCATATGCCGGGCTTGACTTTGTCACCTGATCATTTAGCATCGGCAACTTTGTCATTCTTGGCGCTTTTGGCAGCTGACGGGTATCCTCTTCTGCCTTGACGTCGAACTTTTTAATCGTAGCTGGAGCCAAAGTCATCTGGACCGCCGTCCGCTCTTTGAGCACCATTTTCTGGAATTTTTCCCATCCTGTCTCGTGCACCAGATAGCGCATCCTGTTTCGAGCCATGTTTTCCCTGTTGCCATGCCTATCAAACAGTCTGATGGTTGCCATGCAGGTTGAAAGCAACATGTCTTCCGGGGTAAACTCCTCAAGCAGGTGGCCTATGAACGAAGCAGCGCCGAGCCCTCCACCAAGGTAGACCCTGAAACCTCTCGCACCATCCTTTATGGCCGGAACAAGGCCAATGTCTGCTATCCTGACCAGACTGTGCTTTTCCTTTTCGCAGCATGCAAAATTAATCTTGAACTTGCGCGGAAGGTTCTGGCACATTGTGTTTCTCAGAAAGAATCTGGCTATTGCTTTGGAGTACGGCGTTGCATCAAATGCTTCATCAGCACATGTTCCTGCAAATGGACTGCACATTACGTTTCTGACGGTATTTCCGCATGCTTCCCTGGTTGTTAATCCGACCTCCACCAGCCCCCTCATTACCTCGCTAACATCTTCTAGCTGGACCCAGTGGAGCTGTATATTCTGGCGGGTTGAGACATGAGCAGACCCTATCGAAAATGCTTCAGAAAGGCTTGCAATCTTCTCAAGTTGCTCCGGTGTAACCTCTCCTCCAGGGATCTTGATCCTCATCATGCTGTAGTCCATGCGCAGCCTGGAGCTGTATGCACCGTGCTGCAGCCTAAATCTGCGAAAATCGTCATCAGAGAGCTTGCGCTGTCTGAAAAGCTTGACTTTTTGAGCAAAGTTTTCAGTCTCTTCCTCCAGTCCCCAACGTGGGTTAGTCTTTGGAAGAGCTATACCTTCCTTCATCGTGGCTTTTTTCATTAATAACGTAACCGGGCAAACCAAATCATATATTTTTTATGGAAGTAGGGCTTTGTGGTATTGGTATTGCAGGCAGGCGGCAAGAAATACTGCTATTTAGGTATTGATATACTCAAGAGCATCCGCAGGTAGACCAAGTATGCAGCCGTACGATATTTTGGATGTCAACATTACAAGGAGGAAAAATTGGTTCCGGCCTTTTAAATACAAGGCGATTTATGGCCTGGGGCCGGAACCGTGCCTATTGACCGTGCCTTCACTTATGGACAATAAACCTAAAAGGATCGCTTGCAGGCAGAATTGAGAACTATGCAGCGTATATGAATACTCAAAGACTCTGCTAAGTTTTGCTTTTATAATATGCGTAGTCCGAGTTACTTTATGGGCTTTCTGAGCAAGCTGATAAAGAAAAAAGAACCAAGTGCATCACGGATCGAGGCAAAAGAAGAGAAGCAAGCGCCATCATCAGTATCCAATAACACCAAGAAAAGAGTCAAGAAATATACCTCTGATGGCAAACCAATCTACGAAGAATGAGTTCCTAGCAATGCCGCTATATTTTTTCATCACCTGACGCTCTTTCAGTGTTCACGTTGTTCAACAAATGTGCTTGCCTGTTTCTTTCAATCCTATCATAGTTCGATTCAAACAAATTCGCAGATAACATCATTCTTTCTCGATAGCTACTTTCAATCCTATCATAGTTCGATTCAAACGTTACAAATCCAATGTCCCTTCTTGTCTTGTGATACCTTTCAATCCTATCATAGTTCGATTCAAACCCTGATGGTAGCAGGTCTGCCATCCGCTCAGCTCACCTTTCAATCCTATCATAGTTCGATTCAAACGAAGGTAACTTTTGCGACCATCTGTGCAGGTATGGACTTTCAATCCTATCATAGTTCGATTCAAACTTACATAATATTGATGGTCCGGCTATAGAGTGGAGAGACTTTCAATCCTATCATAGTTCGATTCAAACGCGGCTTTACATACATCGAAACAACTAGGACATTCCTTTCAATCCTATCATAGTTCGATTCAAACGTATTGCTTAGGCGAAGTTCTAGCGCGTCCCTTCCTCTTTCAATCCTATCATAGTTCGATTCAAACAGAATAAATGAGTAATGTTCCAATCGACCTATCTCGCTTTCAATCCTATCATAGTTCGATTCAAACTCTACATCAACGACATTGGTAAACTCTTCGAGAAATCTTTCAATCCTATCATAGTTCGATTCAAACTGATATCCTTCTCTATCTGCTCCTCTCTTGATTTTTCTTTCAATCCTATCATAGTTCGATTCAAACACTATAACAATGACAGTTATTGAAGAGACAAGTGGAACTTTCAATCCTATCATAGTTCGATTCAAACAGAACACATACCCATTCAAAGTAGAGGTATTCTCAACCTTTCAATCCTATCATAGTTCGATTCAAACTTTGTTACTATCTACTAGCGACTGGTAGGCCTGATGTATGTTGTAGCCTATTTGTTCCACATAGAGTCATCAAGTCAGGTGGAATTGTTTATTGTGTCTTGTCCAAGCCCTAAATTTCTTGTCTATTTATTCAACCAAAAACTTGCTGATCGGTCAACCATTCTGCTAATTCTGCAAGTTTTCAATGGATAAGAGACATAAACTTAAAATCACCATGCAACCCGCTTCCAATAGACAACAATTGGGCAAGAGAACACTTGTTCGCAGAAGGGGTCGAGGAGGCAAGCAATTCCGAGCCGTTATTATTGGCAAGCTTGCACCAGCAAAGTACCCAAATTTCAAGCTAGACGAACATCATATTGGACGGGTAGTTGATATTGTTCATGAGCGTGGAAGGGATGCTCCACTGGCAAGAATTCAGTTTGACGATGGAAGATACTCCTATGTTCCTGCTCCTGAAGGTACTACTGTCGGAAGCAGCATTGAGGTTGGAGCTGGCACTGTAGCAAGGGCAGGAAACATCTTATCTTTGGAATCTGTCCCTGATGGAACTCTTGTTTGCAATATAGAGAAAAATCAAGGTGATGGAGGAAAGCTAATCAAGTCAGCTGGCTCTTCTGCAATCGTTTTTGCACATGGAACCGGCGGTGTCACTATAAAATTTCCGTCAGGCAAATTCCTGACTCTGGACCCAAAATGCAGGGCGATGGTAGGCGCAATAGCCGGCGGCGGAAGGAAAGAAAAGCCGTTCTTGAAGGCAGGAAACCGTGCAAAGTACATGCAAGTCCACGGAAGGCTCTATCCTACAGTCAGGGGTATTGCTCAGGCTGCCGTTTACCATCCACACGGCGGAGGAAGACACCAGCACATCGGACGCCAGTCATCAGTTGGCAGAACTACTCCACCTGGCCGCAAAGTCGGTAATATTGCTCCAAGAAAGACCGGCCGCGGAAGAGTAAAGGAGATTCAGAAATCGTCCTAAGGTGGTAGGCAGCAAGTAGCAGACTGCTACTGCCGTCTCTTTCTTTCTACCCTCCTACCTTCTAGCCGATTCCCTTGAACTGTGAAAGTGACTTCCACAAATACCAAGTTGCAACGCTCCTAAATGGCCTCCATGGTTCTGCTAAACCCATCATTACTGCCGGCGGCGGAGGTTCAGGAAACGAATACACTCTCTGGATGGCCTTGCGCAATCCTAAATCTGATAGTGGTAAAACATCAGGTCTTCCAAGGTGAAATATAAGAAACATCTCTGCTGTCCACCTGCCGATTCCATTCAACTCTATCAGCTGGCCGATTACCTGTTCATCTCCCATGTTGCGCAGCTGGCCAAGGTCCAGCTCCCTGTCTACAATACGTGAACATAGACCCTTGATGTATTCTACCTTTTTTGATGACAGCCCCACTTGCTTCATCCTGCTATCTTCTGTTGACAGTATCTGTCCGGGAGAAGGAAACTTGCCATACAGAGCGATGAACCTGGAAAGTATGGCCTCTGCAGCGCTTCCTGAAAGTTGCTGGAATACAATTGATTCAACCAGCGATCTGAATGGATCACTGCGCAACTTGATGTCACAAGCCCCGACTGAGCTGATTATTTCGGCAAGACGGTTATCCGCTTTTGACAGATGCTCGATAGCTTTGAGCTTTGACCAGCTAAAATCTATTCTTTGTCTTTGTTTTACCGTCTGTCCATCACTTCTTTTATGCGAAAACGCGATTTATAAAATAGCAAACGGATAGTTTTAATCTTATGTTATGAACTGCAAATTTGAAAAGAACCTAGAGAACATCTAGAAATCTAATGAATAGAAAGATAGATTGACATTCTAGAAGACTACGAATTCTAGCATTGCACTGTTGAAATGCAAATAATTTGTTAGATTTCTAAAAGTAAATACATCATTGTGTAACAGCTAGTTATCCAGAGAAAGTCAGTTAGGGCTATTGACCCGCATGGAAACTATCAAACTATTGCAACATTATTAGCTGATCGTTTGCTTGCCTAGCCAAATAGTAGAAAGCCTGAGTGCCAAAGCCAAAGCAGTATTGACGCACCAAATAGCCTAGTCATAAATGGATGGTAATTACTGATTTTTCAGAAGCTTATAAGAAAATCTTCCTTTTTTATGGTAGATAACCAAGAAATTTGTCCTTAGAGAATCCTTTTATAATTGTCTTTGCTGAGAATATCGAGGTAGAATAATTTTCTAGATAATAATTCAGGAACGAAAATCAAGAGAATTTCTACATTTAATATACTTGTATGCTCTTTTCTCATTCTTCTGTTATGCTTTTCAGTATACTCTGGCACAAGCTTCATGAGCTTTGGTGCTGAGAGTAATGCATCTTCTAACAGCACATCAAGCAATTACTCTAATTCTTCATCAAATGCTAACAAGGATAAGACAGCCGATAATTCAACGGCTCCAACAACAAATTCTTCAAACGTAAACGACACCCATGTCGTTGGAATCATAAGTAATTCTAGCCAATCCGGATCTACTAATTCGACATCTTCAGGTAATGCTATGAGCAATTCTACATCAGACGCCAGCAGCAATAATTCCTCTTCGAAAAACGATACTGGATCTGAAAGCAGCAATTCTTCATTGGTACAGAATAATACAATATCATCTTCTGCTTCTTTTACAACCACTCGGCAACCACAAACAAACGGCACTCAATCACAAAACAACAACAATACTATTACAGTTGCAAATCCAACTCTACTGATAAAAGGTGAACCTTTAGTTCCTACCATGAATAGTATTACGCGGTCCATCAGCTATCCTACACTTTTGTTTAAAGGGAAGGTCGACACAACAGGTAATCTAACCATAACATGGAATACCGATGGTACTACCATGATTTCGGATAGCAATGGCTATACCTATGCCCTCGATGTTCGACAAAATCAAGGCAATTTTACACTGTTGCAGAATAGCACAACGGTTGACCAAAAGGTTATCAGACATGGCATCCAGTACGATATTTATTGGCATCCTTCAGAAGGTCCAAGCGGCTATATCAATGCATACAAGTTTATTTTAGCTGGTACAAGCATAGGACCTTGTACTATCTCAATACAAGTAGATGCCGGGAAGGCATTTCAGCTTGATGGTAATGATCTCCTTGTAACAAATATCAATCCAGCCAGAATTACTTCAGGGTCAGCTAACCTGACAAATTCCATTCCTACATTGACTATGCCCTCATCTTCAAACATAACCTCAGTTGATAATCAATTAGTAAGCCAGAACCCAACAGCAATAATACAATCACAAGGTCAATCAACCAATAACATTGCTGACGATCAGGGTAGCCTTGCCCTTGACTGGTCTGACGCCATCTCTTCTGGTCACAACATGACTTTTGATGAGGAGAAATCTGCAATTGATATTCCTGTAAATGGCCCATTTGTTATAGACCCGATGTTAGTATCTACAGCAACAGGCAGGATATCTCCCTCATACAACAATGTCTTTGATGGAGAGAAAAGGGTAATTACTACAGCCAATTCGACTACTCAGAGGCTTAACATATTCTATTATAGTGGTACAAGTCTTGCGTACAGAACATCAGACAACGGAGGCGATACTTGGAGCTCTGCAATATCTCTGGGAACCGGGACACTAGCAATCTCTGCATTCAGGTTTTCCCTGACAACTTCAACTGATAATAGCGGAACGCAGTATATTCATGTATTCTACTGGACATATTCAGGAAACAATACCAACTTTTATGCAAAGACTGGCACTGTCAATGGCGTTGACATCACTTGGAGCTCTTCCACATTACTAACATATGCTACTGGCGCTAGCGGCACGTGTGGTAACACTCCTGCTAATGTATGCGCGGGGTCCATTGCAAGCACAGACGACAACGGAACTATTTATGTTGTCTTTAACTTCAAGTCGGCAAATTCCACTGATTATTCTTATGTAATATACAAGTCAACTGACCATGGTACAACATGGGTAAACTCGTTACCGACATTTGATTCTACAGCAACTGCAGCATTTTCTATAACACTTGCTTCCTTGGGCTCAGGCAAGATGCTCCTTGCATATGCTTTGTCAGGCCACCAGTACCTGTACTACCGTGTCTTTAACGGAACAGCTTGGGGCTCGGCACAGAGTCAGGGAAATGTCGGGCTGATTGTAAATTACACAAAGCAACTATCGTCGGCTACTGGGACTGACGGATATACTTATGTTGCTTACACTAACATATCATCTACAACTTACCTAGGCGGAGCATTAAAAGTTGCTAAATTCTACAGCAATGGAACATTTGCTGGAACAGAAACAGCAGACAAGACTCTGAATCATATGCTACCCAGCATAATTTTCAGCTCAAACGGAGATATCAACATAAATTCAATGGTAAACAGGACCATTTACGATACTAGAAAGAGTATGGGAGTGTGGGAATCGCCATTTGTACCATATGGTACTACAGCAAATACAACAGACAAGCTAACAGATGCTCAAGTTATGGATGGCATGATGGCAGCAGTATGGACTGAGGGAAGCACATCCCCTTACAATATTGAATTTGGAATGGTAGACCATGGGTTAGTTGAAAATAATAGTACAGTTCAGAATTCTCCAAGTTATGCAGACTACTTTGAAGGTGAAAGAAGGGTTGTTAGCAACACCAACAACACATTATTTGCGTTCTATTACGATGGCTCTAACATAGTATACAAAAAGTCGCATGACTATGGTCACACATGGAGCGGCAGTCCTACTTCTACAGGAACAGGAACAATTGCAAGTGACACCTTTAGATGGTCTGTGGCTCGCACAAGCTACAATGGTACTGATAGAATAGCTCTTTTGTATTACCAAGTATCAGGATCCAACACTAACTTTTACCAAAAGACATTCAAAGCTCTGGATACCGGTCTGGTGTTGGTAAGTACTGTCACCTCATTTTCTGCAGTAAATGATGCCTCATGCAATCCAACAGGCGTCTGTGCAGCCGCAGCGGGGGCTTCAGATTCTAATTCGACCCTGTATGCAGCATACAGGTGGAAATCCGGCAGCGCTTGGCATTATAAAATTCTGGACTCTGCTGATGGCGGCAGCACGTGGCAGACCTCACTTTCCACTATTGATGTTTCTGGTACTTCTAACCCATTCCCAATAACCCTTACCTATCTGAATTCAACTAGGATGCTTTTTGCATATTCAACATATGAAAGCGGAAATCTCTACTATAGAATACTCAACATGGGTTCATGGGGCTCTACAAATACGATAAGCACAGGCAGCTCGTCAAACAGTGTGAAGCAGATATCATCTGACACTCTCAGTCTTGGAGGGTCATATGGCCAGCTAACAGCCTACGTGGCTTTCCTTTCAAGTGGCAACCAAGGAAATCTAAAACTGGCAACTTTCTCTTCAAACGGGAATTATTTAGGAATAGAAACTGCTGATAGCACAATAACCCATTGGCTGCCTTCGATCTCTGTTTCACGCGACGGTATTGTGCATGTCTACACCTTGTACAACAACATAGTATACGACACACAGAAAAATCAAACACAACTTACAAACCCTGACTTTGAATCGATAAACCTTGGCTTGGGCTATCCATCAGCAGCATACTGGCCGTTTGACAACAGTACCCTAGATTACAGCGGTAATTCAAATAATGGCACTGCATACGGCAACGCCACTTATGCAAGTGGTGTGAAGGGTCTCTCCCTATCGCTGGATGGATCTCACGGCTATGTTAAAGTGCTTGATTCGCCCAGCTTGGATCTATCTGGCAATCTATCTCTGTCATCTTGGGTCAATTTGAACCAGCAGACAAACGATACCAGAACTATAATTCGTAAAGATGGTTCTTATTCACTCGAAAAGGATTCGAGCAATTTAGCCAAATTCACAGTCTGGACTGGAGGCAGCCCGACATCTGTAACTGACACATCTGCTCTTCAGGCCAACAAGTGGTACCATATTGTTGGAACTTATGATGGCAGCAATCTCAGGCTTTACGTTAATGGTGTGATGAAAAATACGCATTCACTTTCCGGCTCTACCTCAGTAAATACAAATAATCTGTTCATAGGCAGTCTAAATGGTACAAGCCAATTTTTCAATGGCACTCTAGATGACGTACAGATATACAATAGAACACTGAGCCAGCAGGATATCCAGACTATAGGGACAGGCTGGGATTTGCGAGGTGCCAGTATTAATACAATTGTGCCGATCAGCGGTGCCATCGACCTTGTCAGGCCAGGAATAGGAGATACTAGGTCGGTGCCTATCCATGCATCACCTGGGAAACTGTATACGTTAGAAGCTGATGTCCTTGTGGCTTCCGGCTTTGCCAATATTGATTTAGACTTTCTTGATGCAAATGGCAACTGGTTGACAAATAACTCGGCACCTGCAAGCGGTGTCGCAACAGCCTCATCTTCAGGGTACGTACAACACCTATCTGCATCTTGGATAGCTCCTGCAAACACTGCCAGCATGATTATGCGGTTAATTGAAAACACAACTTCTGGTTCTGCAAGATTTGACAATTTGCGGATAAGTAGCTGGCAAGGCCCTTCTGCACCATATGGTACTGATTTCTATTATCCAGACCAGCTGACGGCACAGTTGGCGGGCCCTTCATCTATAGGAGCTATGTGGAGAAGTGGAGCTTCCTCACCATACCAACTGATGTATGATGGAACGACAAATGTGCTAGTGAGCACTTCGTATATTTTATCTCCAAAGATTTCGGATTCGTACGAAGGTGAAAAAAGGATATTCAAATATGGCATAAGCTTGTATAGCTTTTTCTACAACAGCCAAGATAAGGAGATAGACTATCAAATATCTTATGATAATGGCTTCACTTGGACTCCAGTTAGATATACTTCAAGTGCAGTCAGCAATATTGCTTCAGACTATTATAGATGGACAATAGCATTTTCAACCATTTCAGGCATTCCATATGTTTTCATATTCTATTCAAAAGTAAAATCCGGAACTACAGTGGATCTCTATGCCCTGCCCGGCGCGGTTTCTAGCACAATTATTAACTGGGGCTCACCAATATCACTTGCAGATATTACTGCATCTTCAAATCCACCATGTGGAGGTGGTGTTGGCATATGCGCGGCTGCCGTTGCTTCTCCTGACATATCCGGTAATAATATTTTTGCGGCATTCAGTTATTGGAAGAATGGAGCTTCAGACTACAAGTATCAGATTTTCAAAATCATATTAACTTCCGGTGGCTTTAGCAAGTCTGCATTTGGTTCTCTGGGGGAGAGTTCTACTGGAAGCGGCACTGGTAGCAGATTAGCATTGACATTAACTTATCTTGCTTCATCTAAGATGCTTTTTGCATATTCAACACCATCGAATTCCAATTTTAAATACCGCGTATATAATGGAGCATCATGGGCTTTGAGTGAGTCAACTTCCTCAAATGCGGGCATGACACAAAATCAGGTCAGGCAACTGTCTTCGGCTAGCGATAAGATGGGCAATGCTTACCTTGTTTACCTTAGCTCTATTGTCTCTTCGAATGTAATGGCATTTAAATTTGATAGTAATGGTAATCCTCTTACTTTTACTACCCTATATACTGGCTCGATATATTTTGTAAATGCCCTGCCATCCATTGTTTTTGATCCGACAGGCGATGCACATGTCTTCTTTATTTCTAGCAATATTCTTTCCATCAATATTGTAGAATGCTACCAGTTAAATGGCATCTGGCAGTCATCGCAGTCTTGCAGTAGCCCTCTAACCAATATAGTAGGAAATACAGTTAGCAGTCTTACCACTGGTTTAGGCACAGTTAGCTTCTTCTGGACTGAGACATATGGTAGTAATTACAATCTTAAATTTGGTGGCTATGTTTTTGGATTTCCACCATACTCCAATACTCTAGCATTATTCCATGATACTCAGTATAACACCGGTCGGTGTATTGCGGACGATACAGTATGCACCTATTGGAATGCTGCTATTGGCAAGGCATGGTTGGATGAAATTCCGAAAACGGATCTCATTATTCCTCCGCCGTATGATCCGGCTTATTCATCGGTACAGTTTAATTTTAATCCAACTCCAGGAAATTCTCCCACAATAATATCTAACAAATCGTTAAAGTGGGGAGTAGTCTTTTATGCTCATGGTACCATACAGGGAAATAGTGGGGGTGGTGTGACAGTTGGAATCCAGATCTATAGATGTCTTTTATCATCAGGCTGTGGCAGCAATAGTTGGGGACAGCTATGGGATGAAGTAACCATTAGTAAAAGCTTGGGAGATCCTCAACCAATTAACATTTACCAAGCCTATGCACTTGTGAAGGCAAAGCTAGATCCCAACTATAGATATGTAGCTATTCCATATGTCTATGCAATTGGTACTGCTGCATTTGAGAATTATGAAGAGACAGACTTTGGAGCTAGTCCTTTCGATACTACCAATTATATCAGAATTGATAAGATATACGTAATAGGACCTTGATGATTAAAACCTAATTGCATAATAACGGAACCAATAATCCAAACTTACATGGTATTACTTGTGAACATTAACATATATTGCTGGCACGTCATTTTGAAAGCTTCCACCAGTATTGCTATCTGGGTGCATAAAATCTAGCCCAAATACATGTATTCCCTCTTTTGCATTTTCATCGGCTCTGATATAGAGATATATGGTTTCCTTAGTGATCTCAACTTGAGTAATATTGCCATTTTTCCAATCAAGCTTGATTTGTGGCAAACTTACAACTCTGGTACTCAAAGAGAAATTTAGTCCTTCAAGAGAAGTAGAAATATTAGGATTAAGTTGAGATTCATGGATCTGCTGCACAACCAGATACCATACATAGGGTGAATCTGTCTTGTTCATAAGGGCATCTCGAGTATCACCGTTATAGGCACAGAATGAAATCGTCGCTGGATCTTGAGAGCCAACCTCTACCGATATTGGATTGTCACTGGTTCCTATCGGAGAAGAACCATCGTATATATCAGGAAAGCTTTGTATACAATATCCAAAGTAAGGCTCAGAACCTATAGGGGCTTTTGCAAATTCGCCTCGGTTAAGCACAAGTACTTCCTTCTGGCCTGTGTCATTATAGATAGGACTTGCTACTCCATTTTCTACTTTTTCAGGGATATCAAATACAGATGTTCCTCCCTCTTTTGGAAGTGTCTGTGGAGGCGCTGCCTGTTGTTGAGGGTAGTTATAATAGTAGTAAATTGACAGAATCATTGCAATTGTAGTAAAGGCAGCTATTAGTAAAATCGTTTTTTTAGACAATCGAAGCTGAAAAGCCTGTTGTATTATTTATGCTTACATGCACATTGTATACCTATCTCAAAACTTTATTACCAGACAGATTAACATATACTTGTCTCCATGCCTATTCCACCCCCTTAGGCCAGTAGTATTATTTTAATTCCACTGGCTCATTGTATTAGTATGCACCTCACGTTACTTTACCTGGATTTATTGATGCTTACCGTGGGTCTATTCTTTATTATGGCTATAAATACAATTCCACTACAGCCATTCGAAGTATTGTCTACTATTACCATAGCCAGAAATGTCATCGCAATGGGGGTGCCTATAATTTTCGGCCTTTCTGCCATCTACGCACAGGCTGCAACAAATATGGCAAGGGCAAAAATGCTGAAGCTTGGATTTGCTTACTTGGGATTTGCGATTTGTATGGTAATACAAGTATTGTGACAATACGTCTGAATTAGATAGAACTATGTAAGAACAGATTCTAAAACCAGCCTCGAACCTAATTCATTATATATCTCTCCCAAAATGTGCACAGTAAGGTCTTGGACATAAGGCAAAAAGGGACCCAACCAATACTGACCATTCAAATGCGAGGCCAAGTAGCCTTCAGACTCGTGGCATTTGTACTAATCGCTGGATTGCTAATTTGTGAAATTGGGAACGCTCGGGCATATGCCACTACCACCAGCAGTAATCAAAACAGCTCGCAAACTACCCAATCTGACAGTACACTTGGCGGATACATTGAAAAGGTCATCACAAAACACCTTGAGAATGGAAGGGTTATTTCATTTGTATTTGTAGTTTATAATGGAAACAAGGACATTAACCATATCGAAATTGACTCTTCTTCTCCTATACTAGCATCTCACATTATGAAGGGCTGGAGCTGCAGCACTGGTAATAGAGACACAAATACTCTTGTTTGTGATTCTGCCAATTCTTATATTCATGAACACAATGGAAAGAAGCTCATCGTTATATGGACACTCACTGATTCAGAATCGTCGTTTAACCTGAGATTCATAACTCATATCGAAGGGTTAAGGATAGGTATTGGAGCAATAAATGCAACCAAGATAGCTGGCAACAAGGCACTGGTCCAATCTCTCATTGAAGTGGATAATATGAATATCATACCTGTTTATCTGAGGTCAATTCAGTATACTGTGTCGCTTGATAACTTTACCATGTTCTCTGGATTTGTTAAGGTAAATCAGGTTGTTCCTCCAACAGCTCCAATGACTTTGCCAAAAGAATTGTACCTAAATGACTCTGTGGTTTCGCAGCGCGGCAATATCTCTGGTATAGCTTGGGATAATATGGTAAATGGGCATGGCATCTTTGAAGTGAAAGGCAATTACTCGTACAACCTAAATTCTTCCGGTTCGCAAAATGTGATTGTTTGGAAAAACTTTACCAGCACTTTACTTCAATATCCTGGGCCAGGATCGTTTGAGCGAGATATCTATGCTAATTATGTCAGTAATGAAGATGGTTTTAACTATCCCTATAAGGTAGTCAATGGCACAGCAAGGCCGCTTGAAAATGATACGGCACAGAGGCAGGTCGTCAAATATGGAGACCTTTATGAAAGTCAAAGTGGATTCTCGCCAGGCGTAGAAATAGATAATTGCAGCCTCTTCTTTGACGCACCAAAAACCATTCCGTTGGGTGATCAGTCTAATCCGGCTATAGTAAAGATAGGGGGCAAAGACCCTATCGTTGTCCATGTGTGCGTATATAGCTTGGACTTTCAGCCTGACCTACTTTTCATAAGACCAGATTCCTATCCAACCTATAACGATAGTGATCTTCAAGGACTCAATATAACATTGAGTACAAGGGTGTTAGATCTTCCGGCGTTTGAACCCATTCGTGATAACGTCTCGGATTCTAGTGTTGTAGTTGACCGTGTGTCCGTATATGTTACAGCTGATAATGATGCAACCATGGGACTTCATGTCATCAATATTCAGTTGAATGGTCCTATAGATCCTGCAAGGGGTAGCCTATTTAGTGGCCAAGGACTGCTAATTTATGTAGATATACAGAAGTGATGTTTAATGTCAACCTTTCAGATACTATTCATTATCTACGGTTCTTCAAGATATGTGTGATAGGCCCATGAAAGTAGGTGAGCATTTGTGGTAGATTTACCTGATAATGGAAAAAATAAAGGTAGAACAAGAAATCTATTTGTTATCATAATTTGCGGATTGGGAGTTGCATCTGTAATTGCGCTAATTCTGGTCTTTTCTTCTTTATATCATCCATCTAACTTTAACGCTGCACCCTCTTCTCTATCGCCAAGCATCGATGATAATACTACATCTCATAATTTTCAGATAATTGGAACGACATTTGATCTATCAATCTGCGGTGAGTATGATAACAATACAACAGGCTCAATTAGTCCTCTAGGCACAGGAGAAAATCCTATTCCTGTGTATAGAAATAATAACAGTCAAGTGACAGTGCCCCTATGTATAAGAAGTAACGATGCTGATACGAAAACTTGGAATTTTGTAGTTGTAGACCCAGATTCTCCTGCTGAGCCTCCAAAATATGGCATCCATGCAAGCCTTGATAAGACATCTGTTGTTATTCCGCCACAACATGGGATAGATTATAGCATATTGTCTCCAGTTTTAGACAAAATCAACCTCCATCTCAGTGCTGATAGTCAAGCAGTACCAGGAGTACACATTGTACTGGTACAGGCTGAATATAGCCTAGGTTCAGGGCAAACTGAGGATACAGGAAAACCAGTATATGTTGATGTAAAGTAAGGAATTCGAATGAAAGGAAAAGGAATAAACTATGTCTATCATATGGAGACCCCTCGTTATCTACTTCTGTTTAGAGTATAAAATAAAGACAGTTAAGCATAGAAGCCAATTCTGAAGAATATTATGCATTTATCATTACTTTATCTTGATTTACTAATGCTTACCGTGGGCCTATTCCTTATTCTGGCTGTAAATACTGTTCTTCCACAACCATATGGAGAAGCATTATCTACTATTGCTCTGGCGAGGAACATTATTGCAATAGGTGTCCTATAATATTTGGTCTTTCTGCCGTTTATGCACAGGCCGCAACAAATATGGCAAGAGCAAAGATGCTGATGAAGCTTGGATTTGCTTACTTGGGATTTGCGATTTGTATGGTATTGCAAGTATTGTGACGATGTCCTTGCAAATGCCAGTGAGAGTAGAGAATATGCAAATTTTGGAACCAGCTCAACAGCCTACTTCATATACGGTTCTTCAAGATATGTGCAATAGAGCCTGAGCTATGCATAAGGATAAGAAAATGTCTATCAATAAGAATAATTATGCACATTTGATTTGCATAAGTGATTTAAAGTGATTTTTTCTGGTATTTGCATGCGAAGAAAAGGGAAATGTTTCCTCCTCATTTTTGCTTCTATCTTGCTTATCCCAGCGTTGATTACGACAGTAAACAAACCAGTAGAGGCAGTTTGTGCTCCTGAACCAGGAGTAAATTCTCTAACAACATTGGCTTCTGGAAATAGTCTATACCTGATGTGGGAGCAAGATACTGGCTACATAAACAGCACAGTTGGGGGAACCCACACCCTCTATTTTAAGAAGAGCAGCGATGGGGGCAAAAGCTTCGGTAACACAATTAGCCTGTATAAAACTAGTTCAGGATGTTCAATAGGTTCGCAGATGGTAATAGGTGGAAACGGGAAGGAAAAAGAGAATGTCTACATAGCATGGCATGATTCTTCTGGCAGGATTCTTCTTACGGCTAGCAATGACGGCGGAGCTAGTTTCGGTGATACTCTTCCAATAAGCCTTGGGAATTATACAGGTGCCTATCAGATAATTGCCAATACAAATAATTCTATTTACATTGCCTTTAGCAGTTTTAATGAAAGTACGAGCAGTTACGAGATATTTTTTAAGAAGAGCAGCGATGGGGGCAAAAGCTTCGGTAATCCTGTCAAACTGAGCAATAACTCCAGCGAAGATAGTTCAGATCCGCATCTTGCAGCATCGGGCCAGAACATCTATGTTGTTTGGTCTGAAGCTGCCCAAGGTTATGATTGTGGTTCAGCACTTGGACCCAAACCAGAATGTCCATCGAAGATAATGTTCACAAAGAGTACAGATGGCGGACGCAAATTTAATGATCCTCTATCCCTATCAGGTAGTGGCACATGTTTTAGAAATCAGAGTAATGGTAGCAACAACGCAACCTGCATCACGCCACAGAACCCAGATATCCAGGCTGCAGGTAGCGATGTGTACGTAACGTGGAGAGATGGCAGCTGTGTCCTATGCTTTGCACACAGTGCTGATTATGGAAAGACCTTCAGCCAAACTGCTGATTTATTCGCAGAGTTTTCTCAAAATACAATATTATCCCTGTATGATTCTCCGTACATGGTTGCTTACGACAGCACCGCTTATGTAGCATGGATGGCAAATAGTGGTACCGGTTACGATTTTTATCTTATAAAGACTGCAGACGGAGGAAACCACTTCTACAGAATAGAAGCAGCAATTCCTAGGGATTTTGGAAACAACGCTTACCCAATCCCGAAACACCTAGCCATAGCCAGAAATGGAGAGCTTTATTTTGGTTGGACTCCAAATGCAGATGGACATACTATCTTGTTTCAGGCCGTCCTAGAAAACGCAACTGCTTCCGCCAATCCATCTTTAATCTATTCTTCCTCCAATACTCCGTATCTAGAATGGTATCCACAAATAGCAGCATCAGATGTTGGTAATGTGTATGTCTTGTGGCAAAATAGCACCAATTCTCAAATGCTGCCAGGCAATCCACAGCAGCAACTAGTCATAAGAGCAAGTGCTGATGCAGGTCAATCTTTTGATAAAGTGGAAAGAGTACAGAATATTCTATCAATTCCCGAATTTGCCTCATCACTCTCAGCATTAGTAATGACGCTGGGAATCGGAGGAGCTATTGGAGCTGGCATGGCAATTAGGCACAGACTTTGAATAAAGGAACGATCTTTTCTTTCAGCTGACAGTTCATAGTCTTTCTTACCGAACCTTCAAAAGACCGTGCAGCCACACTACTGGCTTTTTGAATTTTTGCATCTTACTAGTTCCGTGATTGCATAGAAGTCAATGCCATATACCAAGGCGACAATCTGGAGATAATGAGCAACTTTCCAGATATGGCCGTGGAATAGCTGTGCAATTATAGCATCTGCTTCTTGATATGTCTGAAAGTCATGCTGCCAAATGCAATCTTTCTTTATCGAATGGTGGAATGCTTCAATGTAGGGGTTCTGGCCTGGACGATTCTTTCCTGTCCATATTCTCCATTCCTGCTAGATTAAGTCAAGGATCCTGTGGAATCTGGCCGATGTCTGTTCCTGTTTGTATTCTTTGAGCATCCTTACCATCGTCTCTTTGTAGCTGGTTTCGCAGTCTCTGCCACTGGAGTCCATTCTCAACATCTTTCTGATGTAGACGGCAAGAGATCCGCTGAGAAGCATGGACTGAGCGGCTGCAGTGACATTGCAGGTCTTTCTTTTTGTGCTTGCGCTCTCAAAATCAATTATGAAAGCGGATATATCATTAGAAATAACAACATGGTGGTTCAACCTGCTCAGCTCACCATGATCAAGACCTGCTCTGTCCATCTTGTGGCATTGCATAAGAATGGAAACTACTAGGTTGCGGGTCTGCTCTTCGGTTACGCCTATATTGTCATTTTTCCTTCTTGCCCAGTCTATTATCGACTGACCGTCCACAAATTCCATTACAATAAAGTTTGGCGAACAATCCACAAGCATGGGACCGACACCAGCCTGGTTTGCCAGCTTGTGAAGCTCAAATTCCTGAAGCATTGTCTTCCTATCTGCATCAGTTCTGCGCACCTTCAATGCATAGATTTTACCATTTACCTTTGCCTTGACAACTATTCCAACACATCCCTTTCCAGCTATCTTCAATCCACCTATTGTAGTTCTGCCACCAAGAATTACCGAAGTTATCCCAAGAGATTCCGCCTCCCTTTTCCGCGCCTGGTAATCTTCAGGTGTAAAGCGAGGGTACGTCAGAATGCTTGCAAGCTCTGGTGAATCCAGATCAAGTTCGTCTGCTCTAGGGGCTTCTTGGTAGCCAGGCTTACTTGAAAATGAGGCGCTCTGTTGTGGTAATGTCATCTACTGCCTTCTTCACTAGTCCTGATAATCTCCTTTCATTTCCTGTATAAATTTGGACCTTTCGATTTGTGGCTTTGATGTCTGATACGATTCCTTTAGTGACACCGCTATTTTCAATCTTGGCAGTCAATAATATATTCCGTGCAAATTCTTTTGCACTTGTTATCTTTCTTTTGCTGAGGACAGCTACTCTCATATCACTGTCTACCCACATCATGGGTGTTTCTGCAGTATTTTTGTTGAGGTCGATAAAGCTCTCAGAATCTTTTCTCCTAAAGATGTGCGGGCCCTTTCTTTCGATATAGGAAGGTAATGTGGTTGATTCCAGAAGGAAGACAAATGCCGCCGAGCGCTCTTCATCTGTGATACATCTACTCCTGATTACTGTAAAGCCTGCAATTTCCAGCTGCTTTGATATCGCATTCATGCTCCTTTTGAGTTGGCCCCAGATCACATCCGGACTGCGTTTGCCGTGCTCAAATTCTATTGCAAGCAGGTTTGGCAGCAGAATTGACCTGCCAGTACCTTTGGTCTTCTTTTCCTTCTTGTTTCCATTTTCTGTGAAAAATGAAATTGACGACCTTTTCATAAATGCCCTGGATGCGAGTACAAACTTGCCAACGCTCTCTGGTGAAATCGCAGCAGCCAAATTCCTCCTCAGATCTATGGGGTCGATTATTACCATTGGGCTCTGGAAGCCCTTCACTATATCCTTGTCGTAATCGTCACTGATGGCCACAATCTGCTTTTCAGAGATATTGGACATTGCTTCTATAACTCTGACAAATGAGCCGTACCTCTGGACCATCACTTCACAGACGTAGCCACTGAATCCAGCCGTTGCAATTTCAGCTCCATAAACTCCAATCGCTTTCAGAAATTTCTTGAGCAGTCTGGCGCTCTTCCTTTTATCTTCATCAAAGTTGTTCACAATGTATTCAGTGTGGAAGGGCGATCTATCGGCCGCACTTTTCCACAACCCTTTTTCAACATCATAGCATGGGACTAGATTGATTCTTACTCCGCTGATAAAGGCCTCGATATACGGATGGTCAGAATACCGCATATACTGTTTGTATTTTTTCAGCGCTTCGCGGCCGATCTCGATGCCAATACGCTCAAACTCGTCTTCACTCAGCGTTGGATTCATCTTGATGAAAATATCAACATCAGCACTGCCTTTCAGCCATGTGCCCTTTGCAAAAGACCCGCCAAAAACGACATCTTTGACTTGCTGATTGTTGGTATGCGATACATAGTCTAGAACCAACTTTCTTGCCTTGTCTGCAATCCGGGTAATTTTGCTGGCATCTTTTGCAGATGGCTCGCACAATGCGAGGGCTTGGGATAGAGTCGAGTCTAATTCAGAGTCCATGCTATCAGCTACTCCCATACAGCCCTAAATTCCAAGCTTGTACCAACAGCGGTTTCATTATTGCGCATACATTGCAAGAGTATTCTTCTCCTATCCTGGTTAGCGTCCGCCTACTGTAGTTGCAGCGACAGTATAAATGTTGGAATAGATAGGTCCAGAAGGAGTAAGGTCACTTTGCTTGATGTGCAGCTTATCTATTATGTCAGTGCAAAACTCCTTGCCGCTATAGCCAGCAATAATTTCATTATCCAGCCTGAAATGCCCTCCCGCTCTGGCCCTGAAGATGGTAAGGTGCGGGGAAAAAGGTTTGTCCTGTTGAAAACCCGGGCCTATGCTTGACACCCTTGACACAATGTCGGCAGCAAGCTGCCGCATCGTTTGGCCTCCTGCCACGTCGGTACCAACCCAAGCCACCCTTGCATAATTTGGTTTTGGGAATGCTCCAAGACCGGTAAGCCTGATTGTAAATGACTCAAACTTCAAATCCGAAATCTTGGCCTTTACAATTTCAACTTCGCTGTCGCTTTTTTCGCCCAAGAACAGAAGTGTAAAATGAAAATTCTGCTTCTCGACTGCCTTGACATCTCTTTGATTCCAGTCCGCGGCGGCAAATACTTCATGTTGCAGTGACTCGATAGTGTTCACAGCTGAAGGAGATAGATCTACAGCAAGGAAAATTCGCATCGCCTAGTTAACCAACCAATATTTCTTACTTGCAGATGGGCCTGCCGTATTATATTAGATTTTTTCCAAGTATCAAGATTGGAGTGATGGCAGTAAGTAAGTAGATGACAGACAGAGAAAAGAATCAGCAGCAGAAAAGCTAGATCTTCATTTTATTCTGTATTCGGTTCGAACTGGAGAGTATCGGCTTATTTTAAGCATAGAGAAAAGCAGGCTGATTGTGTTTGTGGTTGATGCAGGCCACAGAAAGAAGCAAGATATGCCGAAGGTTACAAGGCCCGTGAGTGGGCCATATCTTGGCGATTATGTCGCTCTTTTTGAGCAGAGCTCAGGCAATTGCAGGATAGAGAAAGGTGGAGTTTCTTGCGACATTCATCTCTGCAGTTCCTTCAGTGAGGGCAACATCTGCCTTTTTGCAAAGTAAATTGCAAACAACGCTACAGACAAAATCTGCAGGACTGTTATTGACAGGTCAAATGCACCTGCTGCATAAAGCCTCGGCACGGCTGTTTCCAGTATTACTTTCAGGCCTTGGTCAAGTGCAAAGGCTGACCCGACCACAGCTATAGGGGCAAACTTTCCTGAAAGGTACCATACTCCAAACATTGCAGATGCGGCAATTAACCCAAATATTCCTCCCATCGCGCCAATGAGGAAGGTATTGTTAAAAACCCCGTAGCAGACAGAGTGCCCGCCTCTAAAATCCAGCCAGATGCTAAAAGTGTACCCGCTGGCAGAACAGACAGCAGCATGCCCGAGCTCGTGGAATAGACTAACAGGAATTATCAGCACTATGTAGAGAAGGTAAGAATAGCCGATTATCCTGCGAAATTCATTTAAATTCAATTTTGACATCTGTCTTTTCTGCCCGGATTTCTGATGGTAATAAAAGCAAGTTTTGTCATTATAACCATTGATTACCAATAGAAAGTAACTTTGATACCTGACCCGACCCAACCCGATCCTGTCTTTCTCGCCGTACTGACAATTCAAACTGCAACCAGAATCTCACAAGCAGCTGAATGAGACCTAAAGTACATTAACATTCAGGTCTGAAGATACGGGAATTGTTCAATAGCAAGCATAGAATTTTAGAACTTTTGAACATTCAGCCTTTTGAAGGCTAAAAAGAGAAGAATTGCCACAACCCGACCCATAGGTTGAATTATGATACCATAATTTGTTATCATTTATGCTATAGCGAATGAGAAAACCCATGTCTTCAGGCGTGGGATGAAAGCGAGCCTTAAATAACAGAATGGACGTCCGAATGTCATTGAATCTCCATCAGCGCAACTACAAGTTTCGCCTGTATCCATCAGCATTACAGGAGCAGCAGCTTGCAGAAACGCTGGATGGCTGCAGATGGGTATACAACTACTTTCTTGACAATGGTTTTACTAGTGAATCAGAATATGATATGAACTATGCTCTGACAGAGCTAAAAGAACAACACCTTTTCTGAGAAATTACCATTCCAAAATGTTGCAGATGGTTGGCAAGAAAATATCATCTGCAAACAAAGCATTGAAAGCATTACGAAAGAATGGTCACAAGATAAAACAGGTGACAGTGAAGAGAGAAGGTAAGCATCGTTGGTATGCTATCATTTGCTGTGAACTGACCGAACCCATTTTCAAATTCATGGATGTCAGCAAGTCAGTTGGCATTGATGTTGGCATAACCAAGTTTGTACATGATTCTGACAACCATGAGGTAGAGAATCCATTGTTTTTGAAGCAGATGTTAAACCCTTTGAGAAGGGCTTCTCGCCATCTATCTAGGAGGCAGAAAGGTTCTGCAAACTATGAGAAAGCCAAAAGCAGACTGCAAGTGCTGCATGAAAGAATAAGGAACCAGAGACTGGACTTTCTGCACAAGCAATCTACAATCTATTCTAAAAGATATGACTTGATATTCCTTGAGAAATTAAGAGTGCTGAACATGACCAAAAATCACAGACTGGCAAGAGCCATACTGGATAGTGGATGGGTGACGTTTGGTTCTATGCTAAAGTACAAAGCCAAAAAGGTCATGGAAGTCTATTCACCTAATACTTCTATAGACTGTTCTCACTGTGGTCATAAAGTACAAAAGTCGTTGGCTGTCAGGATTCATAGATGTGACAATTGTGGTCTGGTACTGGACAGAGACTATAATGCCGCTTTGAATATCCTTCAGCGCGGCATAAAAGCGTTGAAGCTACCTATGGAACGTAGGGAAGTTACGCCTGTAGAGTTCGAAAGGACTAGGAAGCAGGAATCAATAGAAGCCCACGACTTTAGTCATGGGTAGTTCACGGTATCACAAAGTTAATGCGTCAATACTGTCTTTTTATTCCTTGCTTGCAGGTTGACATCAAAGTAATCAAAGACATCCAGTCTGCCAAGAAGAGGCATGCGCAAGTTATTATTTATAACAAGAACAATGTTCACATTTTCAAGTATTACACCATTAAAATTAATGTCGACCTTTGCTTTGTATACATTGATACCCTGTTTTGTAGCCTGATTTATTGAAAAAGCCTCTCCGATCGGTTCTATCCCTAGTTCTTCAGCGGCCACCTTATTAATTGCGGTGACATCTGCTGCGCTATCGACCAGAAATTGCTTGAACTTCCATTTACCTTCCGCATTTTTCAAAAATATCCCAGCTACAGGATAATCCCGTAAACCAAAATGGTCAGTGGGAAAAGGTCGCCAAGTATATTCAACTATTCGGTTCGCCAAATTGCAACCCAGCTATAATGCCTTCTTTAGGAGGAATGCCATATATGCAAGGGTCGGCCGTGGGCATTCTTTTTTTTGCCATTTCTAACGCTATACCTTCATGGTCCCCCCATCCTATTATCTTGTCTTCATATACTGCGATATACTGACCCGAATGCTTGGCAAGCTCTTTCATTGATATATTGTCAAGTGAATGCACTTTTGGCAGCTCTGTTCTATTCTTCTCCGCTATCATTTCAGCTATTACATCACTATATGACTGACCATTCCTTTTAGTCTTTTTCAATTCCTTGACAGTATCCTTGCTTACGGTAATTGACGTATGATTAGGATGCTTGCCCATGTCTTGATTTTATCATCATTTGCCTTTAAATTTTGCTATTGTAGACTACAGTAGCAACCAAAAAACATGCTGTTACTATATAAAATGCTCGACAATTAATCGAAGTACAAGACCTGTCATTTGTACTTCGATTTCACGCACAACCAACGGTTTTGTACTTCGATTATATATAAACGAATTACGCACAACTGGTGTTCAAAGGCTATTGAACAGCCTTTTGAACATGTTTGTTCAATACTTGCGCACAGAATAGGCTCAAAAGCAATCTCTGGAGCAAGCTTTATCTTTCTTGACTTGCAATAAAAGCAATCCTCAGTGGTATTGCTTGATAGATTCTGTAGTTGATTCAAAGATGGCTGATATCATCTCTGACCTTCAAACGCTCATCCGCCAGCCAAGTGTTTCTGCAAAAAAGCAGGGTCTGGTGGAGTGCGCCAACCTTGTGGCAAGCATCATGAAAAAAGCTGGCATACATTCAGAAGTGCTCTATTTGAAAGATAAATCTGTTCCACCAATAGTCTACGGAGAGGTCAGGTCCAGGTCAAACCCTAATGGAAAGACGCTTCTTTTCTACAATCACTATGACGTTCAGCCTGAGGAGCCTCTGGAATTGTGGGATTCCGATCCGTTCAGTGGCAGGGTTGAAGGCAATTATGTCTTTGGCCGAGGATCTGCAGACGACAAGGGCGAGCTTGTAACGCGCATAAAGGCTGTTGAGTACATGCTGCAAACAACAGGCGACGTCCCTTGCAACATCAGATTCATTGTAGAAGGTGAAGAGGAGACTGGCAGCATACATATCGAGGATTATCTCAAAGCCTACAGGGATAGACTTGGGTGCGATGGGGTAATCTGGGAATTTGGCTATGTTGATGCAAAAGACAGGCCCATTGTTAGCCTGGGAATGAAGGGCCTGCTTTACGTAGAGCTGGTTGCCAGAGGCCCTTCACGCGACGCCCATTCGAGCCTGGCAGCTGTGATAGAGAACCCTGCCTGGAGGCTTGTCAGGGCGCTCAGCAGCCTCCGTGATGCCACAGGAAAAATTCTGATACAGGACTGGTATGCAGATGTCAGAGAGTTTACTCAAAAAGAGCTTGACACGATCTCTGCCGAGCCGTTTGACGAGCAGGAATTCAAAAAAGAATATGGCATAGACAGGTTTGTCAACAATATGCAAGGCGTTGAAATCAACAGGGCCATGGTAGGCGGCCCGACCTGCAATATTGCCGGGCTTGTATCCGGCTACACCGGAGAGGGGGCAAAGACCGTACTGCCTTCGACTGCTCTTGCAAAAATCGATTTCCGGTTGGTGCCAGATATGGTGCCGGAAAGGCAGCTTGGACGTCTCAAAGACCACCTGCGCAGGAATGGATTTGGCGACATAGAGGTCAGGCTGATACATGGCGAGGCTGCAGCAAGAACGCCAGTTGACCACCCATTTGCAAAGCTTGTCGAGCAGGCGGCCGCAGAGACCTTTGGCAGCACGGTTGTCAGTGTTTCTTCTGCCGGCACCGGACCGATGTACTCCTTTGTCAGTGTGTTGGGGGCACCGTGCGTATCGATTGGCAGCACCTTTGTCTTTGCCAGAATACACTCTCCAAATGAATTTGCCAGGATAGACCTGCTAAACAAGACCACGAAGTGTATGGGCAGGATAGTAGAAAAATTTGCAAGAGGATAGGTAGGCCGGCGGCTAGCAGGATCGACAAACCGATCCTCAGATAGTTCTCTTATCCTAGTTGCGGTAAGTAAAGGTCTAATGGTCGAAATAATTAACGAAGATGTGGGTAGGGTTGCTGCGCCTGAGGCCGTTACAGACGACCGCAGTGCTGCAGCTGCACAAGAAGATCAAAGCCAAGCGAAAATATTGCAAACTTTGGAAAAAGTGGAGCAACGTGAAAGTGAAATTGAGCTTGAAGAGAGACGCAAAATGCTGATTCTTATGCATAGCAGGGGACTCAGCCAGAAGGAAATGGCAAAGGTGCTTGGAATCAGCCAGCCGACAGTCAGCAGGGAGCTGAAGGCAATAATCAAGCGCACAAGAAGGGTGCTGTTTGAATTTCTGGATAAGGAAGGGTTGTTTGAGTATCATAGATGGAAAGCAGGGTATGACGAGATTATCAAGCTCACTTGGGACATCGCGACAGGGGCGGATACTAGTCCCCGTGAAAGGTTGAAGGCATTGGACATGCTCTATATGTTCAACCGCTCCCGCCTGACTGATATCAACTCATTATACGAGATAAGGCACCACCTCAAAGAAGAAAGGCGCAAAACAAAGCCCAAGAGCGAGGTATTACAGTACAGAGAAGAGGCCGCAGATTACAGTGCTGACAGTAGCTGATGTTGATGCCAGTTGTGACTTATATTCATGTATGCACACGAGGTGCATATGATGAATATTATTCATTCATCCACGCTTGGTTTATTCACAAATTCCCTCGTGAAAATATATTGGTTATTCATTCATCCTGTGCTTGGATTATTCATTTATTCACGCTTGGCAGCGACGGGTTATTCACGGCCCACTGTCAACTTTGCAGAACAAAGGCTACTGCAAACGCAAACGTTTTTGCCCAATGTACGCCAACTAGTATTATCAGTCCAGTCAGCAACCGGCTGGTGGGCTGGAGAGAAGAGGGGAGATAGATGAATATTGAAATGAAAAACAAGCACGGATCTGCAAATTCAACTCCGAAAGGGCTCCTTGGGTACTGGGCAGCACAGGAGCAGTATTCGATGCATGATCTGCTTGAGTACACACAGGAAGCAGAAAGGGTCGGATTTGAGACCATGATGACAAGCGATCATTTCCACCCCTGGTGGCACGATAATGCCTTTGGGAACTTTACCTGGGTCTGGATGGCTGCAGCTGCAGAAAGGACAGAAAGGATGCAGTTTGTCACAGGCATTACTGCGCCAATCTACCGCTATCACCCGGCGATAATTGCGCAGGCATTTGCGTCACTTGATGTCCTGTATCCCGGACGGATGGGCCTTGGCCTTGGAACCGGGGAGGCACTAAATGAGGTCCCACTTGGCTTTGACTGGACTCGGCCAAAAACTAGGCTCAAAAGGACAAAAGAAGCAATCCAAATCATAAAGAGCCTGTGGGGCGAAAACGTCAGTACAGGCAACAACTGCTCCAAAGACAGGGATGGCTTTCTGGATTATAACGGCGAATATTTTCTCATCCGCAAAGCCAAGCTCTATACTCCGCCAGGTAACAGGATACCGCTCTATATGGCATCTTCAGGACCGGAATCGGCCAAAGTAGCTGCAAAATACTCCGATGGGCTGATTACATATCTCAAGCCTGAGGAGGCAAAAGACGCCCTGTCTGCTTTTGACAGCGAAGTGAAAAAGCAGGGAAGGGCATCAGAAGGCCTGGAAAAACTAGCAGAGTTCAAAGTGTCCTTTGCAGAAGACTATGACAGGGCATTTGAATCTACCAAGTTCTGGCGTGCGACTCTTGTCAAGAACGTATTCAATTCTGACATTGGCGATCCGAGAAAGCTGGAGGAGAAGGCAAAGCGAGAGGTTCCTGACGAAAAACTGGCGCAGGCCATCAAGGTAACAACATCAATCGAGGATTGCATAAAGCCACTTGAAGAATATTTCAGGGCAGGGTTTACCCGGGTTTATGTGCACAGCACAAGTCCTGACGAAATAAATTTCCTGCATGCGTTCAGCAAGAAAGTGCTGCCGCATTTTGAAAAAACGGACACAAGTTTGGAGGAAACAAAAGCATCAGCGGCCTGACATCCTGTCTCGTATCGTGTCGTCTCGTCCCGTCTTTTCTCATATGACCTGCTGTTATGGTCCGTTATAGACGTCAGGCTGGCAGTTGACCCTACATTCAGTTGCCGGAGCAGCATTGTCAATGTTTCTGTTAGAGACGTCAGCCAGGATATTGTAAACTACCCAGGCTGAAAAGATAAACGCCAAGATTGCAGGAATGAGCACCAGTTCCCACAGAGCGTCTGACATGTGACAGCCAGTACAGATATGTAGCGAATAAAAAAGCTATCTGCCAATTACAAGGGATAACAACAAAGGTGCAGGCCATCGCCAGCCAGTGATGTATTTCCACAATGGCTTATCATTACCTGCCTTTACCAAATATTGCATCGTATCATATCATATCGTATAGTATCGTATATGCATTTATAACCACCTTGCTTTGATTTGACTTTCAGTTAACAGAAATGTCAGATGCTAAAAATACTAATACTAGAGTGTTTCTCGCACCTCAATCTATTGCAGTTGTCGGCGCTTCAGATAAACCCGGTGTGGGAAAGGCTATCTTTACAAACATTGTAAACGGCTACAAAGGAAAGATTTACCCAGTAACCCCTTCAAGCCCCACTGTATCTGGTCTGGCTGCCTACAAGAGTGTTCTTGATATTCCAGACGAAGTTGACCTTGCAGTGGTTGCTACACCAAACAGAATTGTGCCTTCCGTAATGGAAGAGATTGGCAAAAAAAAGATCAGAGGAACCATCATAGTTTCAGCCGGGTTTAAGGAAGTGGATGAGCAGGGCGCGCAGCTGGAAAGGCAGGTGGGCGAAATTGCCAGAAAATATGGCGTCAGGGTAATCGGGCCAAACTGTCTGGGAATAATGAGTCTTTCGCAGCAGAACATGATGAATGCTACCTTCCTGAAGATTACCCCGCAATATGGCAGCATAGCGCTTGTGTCGCAAAGCGGCGCAATCTGCGCTGCTACAGTCGAAGACGCGCTTGCCCAGAATATTGGCTTTTCCAAAGTCATGAGCATGGGCAACAAGGTCGACATGGATGAAAATGATGTTCTCGAGCTGCTTGCAGAAGACCCGGAAACCCGGGTAATTGTAATGTATCTTGAGGACATACACGATGGCCGCAGGTTCATGGAGGTTGCAAGAAAAATCACAAAACAGCACCGAAAGCCAATCATTGTCTTAAAGTCAGGAAGGACTCCCGAAGGCGCCAAGGCCGCGGTATCGCACACCGGAGCGCTTATGGGCTCTGACGAAGTCTATGATGCACTATTCAACCAGGCCGGCGTCATCAGGGTGGATACCATGCAGGAGCTATTTGACCTGGCTACTGCCTTTTCAAAGCAGCCTCTGCCTGCTGGAGGCGTAGTGATAGTATCCAACGCAGGAGGGCCTGCCATCATATCAACAGATGCCTGCTCAAAATATGGCCTGAAAATGGCCGACATATCGGCTGCCAGGGAGGCCATAGCCAAGGTAATTCCACCACACGGCTCCCCAAGAAACCCCGTAGACATTGTTGGGGATGCTGACTTTGGAAGATTTGAAAAAGTCCTCACTGAAGTTCTGTCCAATCCCAACGTAGGCTCTGTCGTGACGATGTGCACTCCATCTGCCACGCTTGATTACAACGGTCTGGCAAAAGTAATAGTCAACATGTCCAGGGCGCACCCAAACAAAACAATGCTTGCAGCACTGATGGGACTGGCCGAAGGGACCGAGAACAAAAAGATCCTATCAGACGGCAACATCCCGCATTACATGTATGCTGAACCGGCAATCCGGACGCTGCAGGCGATGTACAACTTTGGATCCTGGCTTGCAAGCCCTGCAAGCAAGCCGGAGCGATTTTCAGTCAACACCAGCACAGTCAGGGATATTTTTGCAGAGGTTAGAAAGCAAGGCCGGCTGAACCTTCTTGAAGAAGAAGGCTACGAAGTGCTATCAGCGTATGGCTTTCCGACTCCAAAGAGCATACTTGGCACAAGCGAGCAGGAATGTATAGATGCTGCAAAAAAGATTGGCTATCCTGTTGTGATGAAGATAGCTTCACCGGACATAGTGCACAAGTCAGATGCTGGCGGGGTCAAGGTAGGCATCAAAAGCGACGAGGAGGTCAAGTCTGCATTTAGGGCCATAACGGAAAGTGCAAGAAAATACCGGTCAGGTGCCAGAATAAAGGGGGTCCTTGTACAGGAAATGGTCAAATCAGCAAGAGAAACGATCCTTGGCGCAAAGCAAGACCCTCTTTTCGGACCGCTCATAATGTTTGGCCTTGGCGGCATATATGTCGAGGTGTTAAAGGACGTGGTCTTTAGACTTGCTCCGATAGACAGGGAAGAGGCAAAAAAGATGGTCGAGTCGATAAAGACCATCAAGCTTCTGCGGGGAACCAGAGGAGAAAAGCCATCAGATATCCCTGCTATAGTAGATAGCCTGCAGAGACTTTCGCAGCTGATTACTGACTTTCCTGAAATTGAGGAATTTGACATAAATCCTCTGCTGGTGCTTGAAGAAGGAAAAGGAGCCAGAGTGGTTGACGCAAGAATTGTCCTGAGGAAGAGCTAAGCAAGCAAGTAAACAAGCTATGGCTGGCCAGACAGAGAAAATTTCTTTCTCTTTTTGGCTAAAATAAAGTACTCATCTAATTCAACCTACTCAGGCAAGCTTTGTACCGCATTCTCCGCAAAAGACCGCATCAGTCTCATTCTGGTATCGGCACGATGGACATAACCCCGCGCTCTTGGCACTGGCGGTTCCTTCCTGAGCTTTGCTCCCGACCAAAACGATATCCCCAATCTTTGAGATGTTTTCCCATATGACTTCCTTTGAATCTCCTTCTTCCTTGCCTTCCAGCTTGATAGATATCTGCACTTTTCCCCCGGGCAATCTTCGCAATCCCACCTTCTGAACCATGCCTATCAACATAGCATCAGAGTCATACGCTGACATGCCTACAAGTGACTCGATGGGCAAAAAGCTGTCAGTTTTAGCCTGTTCAATAGGAGCGCTAGGGATGCCAGCAGCCGAAAGCATTTCTATGTTTTGTGTTTGCATGGCAGGTCTCTCTTCAGGCTCTGACTTGTCTGAGTTTGCCTGCATTCCGGTTTGAGTTTCCGGGGTGTCAAACTTGCGATACTGGGCCAGTGTATAATTGCATGTCTTGCACCTGTACTCGCCCTTTTCAAGAAGGATCACGCCTTCACCCAAGTCTTCGTTTGGATTATCATAAACAATGTCAGGCTGCCCCGGATATTCTTTTTCACATCTGTTGCAATAATATTTTACAAATCTGTCATCGTCCAGCCTGCCTACTCCAGCCAAGAATAGCTCAGGGCCGCCGAGGTTGCCTTTCTTCTGCTCTTCGTCAGTAACTCTGGCAATGACATAACCGCCAGAACCGCGCAGTTTCTTCTCGGCCATGTTTTCGCTACTCATCATATTATGTTCTATGGCACCCTGTGTTTGCCAAGTTATTTTAAGCTTGGTCGCGTTGATGGTTGCATAGCAGTCAATCGGTCAATAAATCAATCAATAAGAATGCCTGTCGACTTTATGCTTGTGAAGATATTTCCATGCCTGAAATACCTGTCCGCATTTCTCACAGCTATATTGCATCCGCTTCCTGTAGGCCGTCTTTGCAGCAGACTCTGACTGGCTGCTTGCAGGGATAGCGCCATCGCCCTTTGTGTTATAGCGAACAAGGCGCTTTGCAACCCTTACCAAATGGATTGGTTTTCCAAACAACCGTATAATAAGGGTATCCGGTGTGCTTGACTTGCTTTACTCTTAGCTAAACAAACACAAAGTCAACGGTATCAATCATCAATCAAGGCCGTTCAGATACCCGTCCTGCTTTAGCTTTTCGGCATGGGCAGCAATATACCTCCATAGAATATCTGCCTTGTCAGATTGGAAATCCCACGGAGCTATTAGCACAAGGTCATTATCACGAATCCACATCCTCCGCTTTATCTTGCCGCGTATTCTGCAGGTCCGGACCTTGCCATCTGTACATTTTACAATAATGTTGTCGCCGCCTACCAGCTTGACTACTCTGCCAAGCAGCTCTCCTTGCTGGGGCATGACCAGCTCCTTTAGTTCTGATTCACTGAGTACCTTCTTCTTGCCTAAGTTAAAAACCCGATACGTTATCCTCGATACAGGGTTAAAAGTGTAATGCTTGATTGTAGCGAGCCGTCTCCACACCGGTTTTCGGATGGCAATTGACTAACTGGGCCAGTCAAGATTTTATTATGTGTAGAAAATAGGTGGGAAAATAAAACAAAATAAAATAAAAGAAAATTAAAAGATCTCTCCGCTATCCTTCCTTATGCCTCCAAGACCTGTCTTTACTCCTGACGCGCAATCAAGGCACATGCTCTCCGAGAATGGGAAGTCTTTCATACAGCTTTTGCAAGTTGGTCTGTTGCATAGAGGACATGCCCTTGTGATTGTCTTTGTGTTGCATAGATAGCAGAAGCTCATGGTATAACTATGGTGGTTCTAGCGTAAAAGGTTATTGCCTGACCATTCCCTTGATTTGCTTATCTTCATCTCTTATCTCATCTCATCCCAAATCGCCAATTATTCGCCGCTGTGCTGGTTGAGGCCCCACTTTGTCCTCACTTTTTCTTCCATCCTGAGGAAAATTATTCTGTCAAAAAGCAAGCCTATGCAAAAGATTGTAATCATGACAGCCACAATCTGGTTCATATCGATAAATTCACGTCCAACACTCAATATATGACCCAGACCATAAAGTGTTGTAATGAGCATCTCAGCCCCTATCAGCGCATGCCAGGCAAATGACCATGCCTGCCTTATACCAACGATAAGCGAAGGCGTAGCGGCAGGAATCATTACGTGCCTGAACAGAGCCATACCTTTCGCGTTCATGTTCCTGGCAGCCAGAAAATAGATAGGCGGAACATTTCTTATCGCACTATATGTGGAGATCATTACCGAAAATACAGATGCCATTACAACTACAAACAGTATCCCAAAGTCGTTAAAGCCAATCAACAGTATGGAAAAGGGAACCCATGCTATGCTGGGGAAGGTCAAGAGCCCCACTGCAAAAGAGCTCATTGTCTTGCCAAACGCCCTGAACTTTACCATTGCCAAACCAACTGCGCCGCCAATAACGATGGAAATTGCAAACCCTGCAACAAGCCTCCACAAAGTCGTGAGAATTCCTATTACAAGCGATCCATTGGCAACAAGCTTGCCAATTGAGGCTGCAGTAGATGCAGGGGATGGGAAGAGAGTATCTGGCAATATGTGTAGTGCAACTACAAGCTGCCACAGGCCAAGAAACGCTGCCAGAAACAGGACAATATTTGCAGCGTCATTGGTGTCAATGCTGCGGCCGTGCTGGGTGTCTGTCCTGCCGGCCTGTATAGAATCCTGCCTGTGGTCATCTTCTGCTAGCAACTTGTTGCAGATCTCCTTCCAGCTCGACCAGAATCTGCCTCTTTAGCTCGTACAGTTCTGGACTTTCAAGATCTCTTGGGCGGGCAAGATCAATTGCAAACTCCTTTCTTATGTTCCTGAGCGCAGCAGACATGACCAGTACCCTGTCGCCTAGCAGTAATGCCTCGTTGATGTTGTGAGTGACAAACAGTATTGTCTTGTTGGTCGTCTTGTGAATTCCTACAAGCTCTTCGTAAAGCATCTCCCTTGTATGTACGTCAAGTGCCGCAAATGGCTCGTCCATGAGAAGGATCTCTGGTTCCATTGCAAGTGCGCGGGCTATGGCAACCCTCTGTTTCATACCTCCTGACAGCTGGTGGACAAAGTATCTTGAAAACTTGGTCAGGCCAACCAGTTCGATATATCTGCTGGCTATTTTGGTCCTCTCGTGCTTTGGGATATTTGCAATCTTTAACCCAAATTCAACATTTTCCTGCACACTGAGCCAAGGAAATAAGGCGCCTTCCTGAAATATCATTATGCCGCGCACAGTCGATAGACCATCATTTGCTCGTGCAGAAACGTCCCCTGAATCAGGCTTGTCAAGCCCGGCGATAATATTAAGAAGCGTGCTCTTGCCGCAGCCTGAAGGGCCAACAATGGTTATGAACTCGCCTCTGTTTATTGTTATATCTACCCCTGAGAGCACTTCATGGGATGGCTTGGAACCTGACCTGCTTCTGCTACTGCTGCTATTGCTATTGTAACCAAACGACTTGAATACTTGCTTGACCTGAACAATGGGAGTGCTGCTGATTATATCACTGTCATTATCGAGATCCTGCTCATGCTCCTTTTCCTGATAACCTTCGTATTGAGAATCAGTCAGAGCCATATCTATCCCTTGTTGCTATGATGCTTACCTGATATAATGTGATTCAAAGATGCAGGTTTTGCAGTTTTGGCGCAGTTTTTGCATATTGTCTACCTCCTCGACCGAGAACCCGATCTCGTCCCACCTCGTGTCTATTCCTGTCATTGGTTGGCACACATTACTTTATTTCTTGGAGGCCACGCTCTGCAAGCACCTGATTCAGTATTCTGAGGTCGTATATTCCAGACAAATCAGGCTCTTTGTCAAGATACCCCAGCTTGTAAGCACTGTCTGCCATTTTGAGCAGCGAATCTTTGGATGGATCATAGGTAAGCTTTAGCCTTGAGAATCCTGCGCTCAACTCATCTTCTGGGATTGTCTTGCCGCTTAGATTTTTCAGCTGGGTATTGAATTCACTGTTGGCCATTGAAGGGTTGCTGTTGATCCACTCTGTCTCGTTGACGTGGGCCTCAATCAGCTTTTTTATGGTGTCCGGATTGTTATTGAGATAGTCAGTCCTGGCAACAATTACAGCTGTCGTAAACTCGCCGTTGGGCCACAAAGTTCTCTCGTCAACAAAAATTCTTGCACCTGCTTCCTTGACCAGTTTGGCACCCCATGGCTCTGGAACCCATGCACCATCTATCTGCTTTTTTATCATCAAAGTAACTATATCCGGATTTGCCGCCGGCAGCACTGTAACTGTCCCTCCATTTTCTTTGGTCTTGTATCCGTTTTCAAGCAAGTATTGCCGCAGCGCTACATCCTGAGTATTTCCAAGCTGAGGCGAGGCAAATGTCTTGCCTGCAAAGTCATTTACCGAAGCGATTCCAGAATCGTTTCTGACAACAAACACAGCACCACCGCTGGCTGCACCGGAGATAATCCTCAGCGCTTCGCCATTTGACTTGATGTATCCGTTGATTGCAGGATTTGGTCCAACATATGCTACATCAATCTGGTTCGCAATCAAAGCTTCGATAGCAGATGGTCCTGCGTTGAAGACCTGAGTCTGGACCTGCACGCCTCCCAAAGCCTTTTGAAAGTCTCCATTGCCAAGCCCGATGACTGCCTGGGCATGGTTTATGTTAAGAAAGTAGCCTACCCTGAGCACTTTTTGTTCACCTGCCGCAGCGTTGCTGGCAGCAGGTAGCGGTGCTTTTGTCTGAAGAGAGACAATAGACGAGGCAATGACTGCGGCAATAATGGCTGCAGCAATTCCAAGCTTGATCTTGTTATTCATATGTATCTGCATGGCCCGCAGAGATAATATCTATCTGATAGATGCAAAAAATGCATTTTGCATGCAGAAATATACCAATTTTTGCATCACCTTGGCTGATTATGCATCTTCCGAAAGTTCAAAATATGCGTCAAATCTGCATATAACTATCTAAAATTGCTAGAGGAGTACGCCAAAAACAGGGTAGATGTCAAAAAGCCAAGGAGCGAGGGGCGCACATACATAATCGACAAGCTTGAGGGCCTGGACAGGGAAAACTTTGAGACCATTGCTCCATTTATTGACGTAGTCAAAATATATGGCGTTCTTCCGCTTCTTATCTCTGAGGATACTCTCAAGAAAAAGATCAAGTTCTATCATAACTTTGACATCAAAGTCTCAACCGGAAGCACAATCTCTGAATACATGATAGCTGAAGATGACTTTGACAAGTTCCTTGGCGAAGCTGCAAAGGTGGGCTTTGACATAATTGAGGTTGGTGAAAACAGCGCGGACCTGAACTTTGAGCAAAAGAAAAAGATTACCGAAAGTATACTGGCAAAGAGACTTGATTTTCAATGGAAGGTAGGGAAAAAGGACCCAAGGCATCAGCTGCAGCTCGATACTCTCCTGTCAAAGATTGAAGAGGGTGTCAAGCTAGGGTCAGACAAAGTGGTGCTGGAGGCAAATGAGGGGATAAATGTCGGCATATATGACGAGAAAGGCTCTGTCCGATGGAACTTTGTCGGCGCCCTTACAGCCAAGTTTCCCCCCAGCACTTTTATCTTTGAGGCGCCACTAGAGTCGCAACAATCTGCACTGATTGCAGAATTTGGCCAGCGGACAAACCTAGCCGAGGTCAGGGTTGAGGCTGTATCGTCAGTTGAGTCGCTGCGGAGAGGCTTTCCTACAAAGGCGGCCTTTAGCGTCTCTCATCTTAGCAAAAATCCTGAGGGGAGCCCGGGGGCCAAGTTTGTCTACTTTGTCATGAAGTCAAAGCACCCGATAGATCAGGTCGAGCTTATGAACCTGACCAACCTGCCAAGGAGGACCATACAGAGTGCCGTAGAAGAGCTCAAGTCCCAGGGCCTGATAATTGAGCGGAGCAGCCTGGAAGATGCCAGAAAAAAGGTCTACATTCCTGTGCAGTTTGAGTGGATATGATTCAGATTCTTTGAATTGAATGAAATTGGATCAAAATCAAATCAAATCAAAAAATAAAATAGAATCGAGCATGTAGAAATGGAAAAGAGCTGCCACAAGTCTAGACTAGATTATTGCCTAGGTAGACTGTGCAGGTGGCAAAAACTCTGTCAACTAACATAGATTTGTATATCATCAAGTGCACGCTCAAATTGAGCCATGCCTTGGTTGCGGAGGCAGATATCCTGAGCGCGGTCTATCTGACGCGACTGTTCTTTAACAGAATTTACGGGAATTATCCGCCTGGTTTCAGCGTTTTTGGCCTTGTATATTGCAATAAGGCTCTGCACTTGCCAAGTTTTATCGTGCCTGATAATCAGCTGCAAGCGTGAAAAAAGAGCTGCCGCAGGCAGCCGATGGGATTTTGAGCAAACCTTGCAGCATTATAACCAGAAATTTGCGCAGATCCGGACAGTTTCCTTGTGCATCTGACCGACTTTATGTTGCCACTGCTATCTGGCGGCGCCCTAGGCATTGGTTATGCTGGCAGAGTTTTGCCTGCATATAGGTCAGTGATCCGATGTTGGACTGGACTGGACTGGATTGCATCACACTGCATTCTGCGATTGATGAGTGAGTTGTCTGGCTGCATTTCCCAAGGTAGCAGCTGGAGCAACCCTTTAAGACATGTCGTCACACGGTATCAAGTGAGTAGGCAAGTATCTGGTCAGCAAGACGTCCGCAGGCGGAAAAGATAATCCGGGCCAAGTAACATTCCGCATCCGTCATAGTCTATAGAGAAATAACCTTGTCCAGTTGAAATAGAGTACAAAAAAACCTATAGAAAATAACACCAAACAAGTTAATTAGTAATTGCCTGTGTGGAAAAAGGAATGCCAATCGCTACGCAGGTAGAGAAACTCGACAAAGTATATCTCTGCAAGGAGTGCAGGTCTGTCTATTTGTTCACGGGAGATCTTGTGGACCACAGGAGGATGTCTGGTCATTCTGACTATGTCATCTTGCCGCTGGTAGAGGATCAGCAGCTGGAATAGCTTGGGCTGATCGGATAATCAGTTCTTTTTTGCTCAGTAATTCAAAGCCAGCGAGATTATTCCAAGTCGAACAGCCGAGATTAAAGACACAATGACTAGAATGGAAAAAGAAAATTGCTGACTGATTTTAGTTAGCAAAGATGGTAATTGAGCTATAATCCCAACTACAGATGCCCCCAGCATGCCGTGCCGAACAACTGGTTCAGAACTTGCTTGCTTATGTCGCATTGTGGTACGAGTGCGACATACATATCTTATTGGTATGCAAGTTTCTTATAGCATTTTCTAGGTAATTCTTGTAGCAAATAGGTTATCTTGATTTAGCTTGCAAGCAAATGCAATTGTGCTTAGCGCGGCTAAAAAGCTAATGTGAAATAAACGAATGCAGAGATTTTGAATGTACGGCCATATGGGCTAAGACTAATACTCTCTATGCATCGATCTATATTATATTCTGCCTACTACATTAGTCCCGCAAGATTCAAGTCTAGCATCACGTAGAAAGCAGGCCAATTTACGACACTGCAAAGACCAAATAATGTAACAAACATAATACCAGATGACTATACTTGTTGTACTGTATTTCCTATTGTTCTGGATAAGATGGGCCGCGTGAGATTTGAACTCACGATTACCGCTGTGTAAGAGCGGTGTCATAACCGAGCTAGACCAGCGGCCCGTTATTCAAGCATGTAGAAGCGCTTTAATTAAAAGGTAATTCTTCGAATAAATGAATGCTAATGGATAATTTGATTGACGAATTTTTATGTAAATGCATCGCAGGTCAACCAAGCTTATATCACACGGTGTGAAATTAGATAAGTGAAGTGAAATAAAGGAATGGGAAGCAACGAAGAAGAGGAAGAATATCGCAAGCTGTCAAAAAAAGAAATTGAAGACGAGGTTTCCAAACTCAAAGGGTGGCATATCGTAAAGGGCAAACTGAACCGGACAATTGAGTTTGACAACTTTGTTCAGGCATTTAGCTTTATGACCAGAGTAGCTATGGAAGCAGAGAAAATGAACCACCATCCGGAGTGGTGCAACGTTTACAACAAGGTAACAATAGATCTTGTAACACATGATATTGGTGGCGCAGTAAGTAACTACGACGTAAAGCTTGCCAGAACAATAAACAAGTTGATAGGATAACTAACTGACTGACCGACTGGCTAATTGCAGTGCTCCTGCTGTGACAGTGGAGAGGAGAAAATTGTCTTGCATGCTGATGACGTAGAATATTGTATAGGCCACAGCCTGACCTATGTCAAGTTATAACCCACTTATGCTATCAGTGTGTATTCCATTTATGGACGAATACGAGAACCTCAGGACGGCTGATATAGTTGCAGAAGCGCTTCTGGACTGGGGGATAGAGTGCATATTCGGCTTGCCGGGGGACGGTATCAATGGTTTTATTGAGGCCCTCAGGAAAAGAAAGGACAGGATCAGGTTTGTTCTGGTAAGACATGAAGAATCGGCGGCCTTTATGGCCACAGCCTACTCCAAATACACAGGCAAACTGGGTGCATGTGTCGCCACATCAGGCCCGGGAGCGATTCATCTTTTAAATGGCCTATACGATGCCAAGCTTGACAATACGCCAGTAATTGCCATCACCGGCACTACATATTCCGACCTTATGAATTCTGATTACCAGCAGGACGTCAACCTGCTCCAGCTGTATTCTGATGTTGCAGTATACAATAGCATGATAAGCGAGCCGGAGCAGGCAGAGATGGCAGTCGATGTCGCCTGCAGGACAGCTATTGCGAGAAGGGGAGTTAGTCACCTGACTATACCCATAAATGTACAGGAGGAAAAGTTGAAAGGCAGATACTCGAGGCACAAGGTTGCCGGGCATACGTCGGACGTTTTTGCCAGTGCAGTGGTTCCTGATGGAGCTATGCTGCAAAAGGCTGCTGATATCTTGAATTCTGGCCACCAAGTCGTGATGCTTGTGGGGCAGGGTGCATTAGGTGCAGGAGATGAAGTGGTAGCAGCAGCCGAGGCCCTGCAGGCGCCAGTTATAAAGGCACTTCTGGGCAAGGCAGTTGTGCCGGACGACAATCCATATTGCATTGGCGGACTGGGATTGCTTGGAACGGCACCAGCTACTGATGCAATGGCCGATGCAGACACTCTGCTTATGGTAGGAACTTCATTTCCTTACATTGAATACCTACCGCGGCCAGGTCAGGCAAGAGGCGTACAGATTGATATCCGGCCTGACAAGATAGGTCTGCGGTATCCTGTTGAAGTGGGCTTGGTGGGAGACGCAAGGCTTACGCTCTCTGCCCTGCTTCCGCTGCTGCAGAGAAAGGGAGACAATAGCTTTTTGAAATCAAAGCAGGAGGGGATGAAAGGCTGGCTTGAGTTGATGAGGGAGCGGAGCACACGCAGAGACAAGCCTATCAAACCACAGGTCATAGCAGCCGCTGTCTCGGAAGAGCTTGAAGATAATGCAATAATCTCTGCCGATTCAGGAACGAATACTGTCTGGGCCGCTCAGCATATCAACCTCAGAAAGGGCATGAAATTTTCGCTATCCGGGACCCTTGCAACCATGGCAAATGGCCTTCCATATGCCATAGCTGCGCAGATTGCATACCCTGATAGACAGTGCGTTGCATTTGTCGGCGACGGCGGATTCAACATGCTCATGGCAGAATTTTCAACTGCAGTACAGTATGGCCTGCCAATCAAGGTGATAATAGTCAAGAACAATTCACTTGGCATGATACGGTGGGAACAGATGGCATTTCTGGGAAATCCGGAATATGCAATAGAGTTCTCGCCAATAGATTATGCAAAGTTTGCCGATGCCTGCGGCGGAAAAGGATACTCAATAAGGGAGCCTGACGAGGTCAAATCTATTATGCGCATGGCGATGGCGGAGAAGAAAAGGCCGGTTCTGGTTGAAGCCTATGTTGACCCGTTTGAGCCACCAATGCCACCAAAGGTAAGCATGGAGTTTGTCAGCCACATGGCAGAGTCGCTGGCCAGAGGCCAGCCATATGCAGGAAGGATAGGGCTGACTCTGTTTCGGGACCAGATGCATGAGGCGTTGAGAAGACTCCATTCGCATGAATCCGAGGCAGAGTGAATAGGTGGCAGGCAGGCTACCAAAATAGCGACAGAACCTAAACTAAACGATGCCTTTACTGCAATTTTGCCCGCAGCGCATTGTATGCAAGTATAGCAGCCACTGTCTTGCAGTCTGCAATTTTGCCGGCAATGCAATCGGCAACGGCGGAATCCAAGCTGACCTTTCTTATAGCGATATCTTCATCGTCATCCATGTTCTGGGGCTTTGTGCTCTTGGTTAGGTCTGTTGCGACAAAAAGGTGCATAAATTCCGTAGCATAGCCAGGCACCATAAACCAGCCGATGAGCGGTATGAGCTTGCCAACAGTATGACCTGTCTCTTCTTCCATTTCACGAAAGGCCGCCTGCTCTGGAGTTTCGCCTTGTTCTATCTTTCCAGCAGGTATTTCAAGAAGGGCACGGCCGGCTGCATGGCGGTATTGAATAACAAGCACCAAGTCATCGCCGATAACAGGAACCATACCTACAGACGGCATGTGCTCGACAATTTCCTTTTCGACTACCCTGCCGCCAATTCTGAATTTGTCCTTTCTGAGAGAAATGTTGCCGGAATAGATTCTGGAACTTTTGATTATCTCGACGTTTGATTCCATCTGTTTCTGCCACTCTCTCTGCCTACTCATCTATCGATCTACTTGGGTTGATAAAGTATTTCATTTCATTTCGTGTGCCTTGATTCGACCTCTATCTCTTTCACCAGTGCATATATCACAGATGCAGGTGAGGCTCGCATTCTCATTATTATCGCCAATCAAAAGTAAGCGGCAAAAAAGCGCGCTGCTGACTGCGTTCTCGACCTCTTTCTCTGAGCCGCAAAAATAGTTATCGTCACATGGGTGCAAACAAATTGTTTGCACGCTAATTTTATATTCCATCTTCACCCATTTCAGATGCGTGCAGTATACCGACGAGGACGGAAATATTATTGTCCCAAAATCAGTTAGGCCGGTCATGGATCTTCAAGAGACGCATCTTGGCGACAGGAAAGGAGCAATAAAGCAGTATAGGTTCGGCAATCTGCACATTCGGGAATATGCTGATTATTACACAGTTCACACAGACCGGGTCGACCCAAGGGCGAACCCTCTTGGACACCTGCTGGTCGATGCCCCGGAATATCTTGCTGCAGGAATTGCTGCAGCATTTGCAGGCAGAAAGGTTGGATCTATGGTATACAACGCAAAGCGAGCAGAGGGCAAAGATGAAAGGGCAGCTCTGCTTGATGCCGTCATCGCCGGGTATCTGGCAGGATCCTCTGCTGGGAAATTAACCTATACAATAGCGAGTATGGCAAAGAAGGGAAGAAAAGCAGCGCAAGAAAGGCAGGTCGATGGGCAAGCAGATGGAAAACACAGCACAGGTTAGAATCCACGCCAGAGTTGACAGTCCTCCGGCTATCAAAAAGCCCTCCGGGCTGCACGTTGTGAGAATCGCTGTCAAGCTCCTTCCAATAGTTCTGAGCCTGCGAAGAGATAGAAGAGAGTGGGTCAGAAAAGAGGGCAAGAACGTTGATGAAGAAAAATACAAAAAACACGCCCACAGGGCGCTACGCGCATTTATCGAGCTAGGGCCGTCATATATCAAACTGGGCCAGTGGCTATCGACCAGGGTAGACATACTTCCGCAGCCTTACTTGGAGGTTCTGGCAAAGCTGCAGGATGACGTGCCGCCAGCCCCTTTTGCAGCAGTCAAGGGTATGATTGAAAGCGAAATCGGGCCAGTAGAGCAGGCTTTTGATGATTTTAACACCTCGGCCATTTCCGGGGCCAGTCTGGGACAGGTATATCTGGCAAGATATGCCGGAAGGCAGGTGATTGTAAAAGTAAGCCGGCCTAACATTGAACAAATAGTCGAACAAGACATCCATGTCCTCAAAAAGATCCTGCCGCTTGCGACTAGATTTATTGATCCAAACCTCCGGTTCTCTGCAGAGGGGATGCTTGCCCAGTTTATAGAGACCATACACGAAGAGATGGACTACCGCATAGAGGCGGAGAACCTCCTGACGATAAAGCGAAATCTTGCCAACGACCCGTCAGTGATTATCCCTGATGTTGTAATGGAAAGAACTTCAAAGCATGTGCTGACGCTTCAGTATATTCCGGGGATCAAGATAACCGACATACCTGCGCTGGAAGCCAAGGGCATCGACAGGGCAAAGCTGGTGACTTCTGTGCATAGGCTATTTTTCAAGATGCTTTTGCATCACAGCATCTTTCATGCTGACCCTCATCCCGGTAACGTTTCAGTGGCAGATGATGGTTCGATAATACTCTATGACTTTGGGATGGTAGGACGGCTCGACAACGAGACACGATTGCGGCTGATAAGGCTCTATCTTAGCCTGCTTGACAAGAACCCAGAAAGAACTGTCAATGTGCTGTTTGAGCTTGGCACTCTGGACCCAGCTGTTGACAGGTACATAGTCGAACGTGGCATAGGTCTTAGCATACAGGCCATGCATGGCAGGCAAGTAGACAGGATGGAAGTGAGGGCCCTGATGGATCTTGCAAACAAGACGCTGACCAGATTTCCTTTCAAGCTGCCAAAGAACCTTGCGCTCTACATGAGAATGACTTCGATTATAGAAGGGATTTACCACTACCATAAGGTCAAATTTCAGTTCGTCAAAGTGCTCGCAAGGCTACTTGAGGAGGAAGGGCTTGTACGGGACGCCTACATAGAAGAGCTCAAGATGTCGGCCGCAAGGATTGCAAAGGGGCTGGAGGCATCAGCAACCATTGCGCCTATGCTGAAAACATTTCTAGAAAGGCAGGACCAGCAGGCAAGCGAGAGGAGAAGTGGCAGGCTCTTGGCCGCAAGCATATTTGCGTCGGCGCTGTTTGTAGGATCTGCAATTATGATACCATACAACTCTACGCTGCCATATTTTGGATTTGCGGCAGCCGGCATCACAATTGCTGTAGCGGCGATAAAAAAGTAAGGCAAGAGCAAGGAAGAGTTTGGCTGCTCTGCCTGCAGCTTTCTTCAGCAAGTCTGACTTGTCGTCACGTGATTGTGATGTTGGTCGATTTTGGAATTGGGATCCTTACAGTGAGGACTCCATTGTCATATGTGGCCTTGCCCATAACTTTTTCATCATCTTTTGCAGATATGGGCAGAAATATCTTTTTATCTATCGTCAGCGGTCTGTGCCTAAAATACACTGTGCCGACATTTTCATCCTGCTGGCGCTTTGCATTAACATGAAGCTGGTTACCCACTATTCTGAGGTTGATGTCTTTTTTTGCAAATCCTGGCAAGTCTATTGTAACAACCAGATCATTTCCGTCTTCTACCATGTCTATTGGAGGTAGAACAAACTCGTAAAACTCTCGGGATCTCGTACCGATCTCCCTCAATACTTCTCTGGTGACGTATCTACCTATGTCCATGCTAACTCACTCTTTCTTTGTCTAAATGGTATAAATCCTTTCTTTCTTTCCTTCCTTTTAGCTCTGTCTTCCCCTGCGAGAAATCCGACAATATTGCAGGCCTATCTTTCTTTTCCTGACAACAAAACTAAAAAGTAAGCTTGTGCGATAGCATGCATTACATGTACGCAGGTTCCTATGAAATGCCCAAGTGTAACGCTTGTGGAAGAGAAGTCCACCCGGGAGAGATGGCAGAAAACTTTAGCTGCCCCAAATGCAAAAATGCAAGGATCTGGCGCTGCGAGGGCTGCAAGGGTAAATCGAAAAAATACAGGTGCACAGCCTGCGGCTACGAGGGTCACTAGCCATCAAGTAACGACTTTGAAAAAATTCCGCACAAGATCCCTTTCCTTGTCGCTCTGCAGGCCAATAAAAGCTTCAACAAGCTCCTTCTCTACTGCAACCCTGCTTGATATCACGGACCTCATCTTGGAATAGTCTATTGGAGCGATGCTGTTAATAAGGCCGGTGCTGTACGCGTAAATGTATTCATTTATTATCTTGGAAACAAATTGCGGTGCGATCCTGACAAGAAGAAGTATTCCTTCTCGCAAGGTTCGGTCGTTCTGGTCGCTGGTAGGTATTGAGGATATGCATTCTTCAAGCATCTTCATTCTCTTTTCGCCAACCTCCTCTATGGCTGCTGCAACAAGCAATCCGCCGGCAGTCAACTCATAAAATGGCACCCCTTCAAGCTGGAGTGCTTTTGGGCCGCGTCTGAGTGGCAATCTGCCGCCTTCCCTTACGACCCCTGCAGGTATAAGCACCTCATCAAGGTCCCTAAAAATCCCGGAATAGATATTCTGCCACAGTATGCCGTGTTTTTTTGCAATTGCATGGGCAATTGAGGTTCTTGTCCTCAGCTCTGGACTCTGCTCTGTGGCAAGGTGGGCTATTATCCCCCTCTGCCTTTTGGCCTCGCCTGTGAACTTGTGCCTGCTTGTCTTGAATGTGTCAAATATAGCAATATTGGACTTTTCATCCTTCACTGCTAGCTTACCGCCTGGCGAGCCGCCATCAATCTTCAAAACGTTATGGAAGAATAATATTTTAATTTGTTGGTTGTTTTCAATAAAATTCATTGAGCTGCAAATTGTGCAAAAAATTTGTTACAATAGAAGAGAACTAATCTTGGAATTGTCAATATCAGGCGAAAAATACAAAAATCTAGCATATCTTACCAGACCAGTTTCCCATGGACGCTCAACATCTTTTTATTGTTCTATATTGGTGACGATGTCAGGGGAGCGGTAGAATAGCATTGGCCCGTGGCAAGATAATTGTAATTGAAGGGTCTGATAAAGCAGGCAAGACAACCCAGTCAAGGATGCTTATGGAGTCGATCAAGTTAGCTGGCAAGGTTTGCGCGGTAATCGACTTTCCGGACTATACTACTCCTATTGGTACAGAGATCAAGGCTTTCCTCGAAGGGAAGCGTGATTACCCAAATGAGGTCAAGCATCTTTTATTTTCGGCCAACAGGTGGGAGAAAAAGAAAGAAATTGAAAGCATGGTAGAGAACGGGACAATAGTCATACTCAACAGGTATTACCAGTCAAACCTGGTCTATGGAATTTCAAATGGCCTTGCGGCTTCTTGGCTGACTGGGCTCGAAAAGGGGCTTCCAAAAGAAGACTTGGTTATTGTATTGACTGTCAGCCCCGAGGTTTCGACCAAGAGAGGATCGGAAACGCCGGACAGCTTTGAGTCAGACCAAAAGTTTGTCGCCGAGGTGCACAAGGCATACCGCAGGCTTGGCAAGCAGTTTGGATGGAAGTTGGTAGATGGCGAGAAAAGCAAAGAACAGGTCCACCAGGAAGTGATGAAGCTTGTCAGAAAGGTCGTCAAGTTTTAGCTTTAGTTCCGATTCTGAATTTGATTTTTATCATGCAGTGCCAGAGTTGACTATCTGTCTGTCAATCAATCAATCATCTAGCTGATCCAAATTGAAGTTTGTTGGCGAAATCACAGATCCTGTCCACCGCTACATCCTGTTCTCCGAAGATGAAAGGCGCATAATTGACACCAGAGTATTCCAGCGGCTCCGGAGCATCAGGCAGCTTGCCGGAGCACATCTTGTTTATCCAAGCGCCCAGCACTCTAGGTTTGAGCACTCGCTTGGAGTGATGCACCTTGCCGGGTTTGCCGGAGAGACATTGCTTGCTAAGGGCTTAATAGATGACTGTGAAATAGTAAAGCAACTTCGGCTAGCAGCTCTTCTGCACGACATAGGTCACGGACCGTTCTCTCATCTTTTTGAAGAGGTTCTTGAAACAAGATGCAGAAAAAGCCACGAGGATATGGGCAGAAGGATAATCATGGAGAGCGAAATAGGTGATATCCTGAATGCCTGTGGATACGATCCTGCAGAGATATGCCGGCTTTCATTTGGCCAGTCAAAAGTAAAATTCCTCAACGAAGTGATTGCTGGGGGACTTGCGGTGGATCTGATGGACTACCTTCCAAGGGATAGCTTTTTCACCGGGACAGAATACGGCAAGATAGACTACAATCGGTTGATTGGGTCGTTTGAAGTTGCTGGCGGCCGGCTCGGGATAAACCGCTCGTCGCTCAACTCGCTTGAATCGATGCTCATATCAAGATATGAAATGTTCAAGGCGGTGTATTTCCACAAGACAGTTAGATCTGCAGAGGTGATGCTTTTGCGCTCGATGATTCTGGCTGACGACAAGCTCAATCTCACAGATACATCGCTTGAAAATTATCTTGGACTCACAGACGAGGTGACACTTGAAAAGCTCTGCCTAGTAGCAGATGGAAAGGAAAGAAATGGTGGCGCAAGAGAAAAAGCAGCCGCAAAGCTTGCTTCTGACTACAGGTCAAGAAAGCTGCTCAAGTGTGTATACGAAAAGCTGGTCTACAAGCGTGACAAGATGTACAAAAAGATGTATAGCAGACAAGTTCTGAGCGACCTAGAATCCCGCATTGCAGACATGGCAGGGACCGATGATAACTCTGTCTTTGTTGATGCCTCCAGAACTCCATCCATGCCACTTACTCCGACAAAGGAGGAAATGTATTCTGTTCTGCTTGTGGACAAGGGCAGGGCGCAGGAGATGCCGATTTCGGAAATCCCGCTTATCGACTCGATTTCAGGTTTTTTTGACACGCTCAGAGTGTATACCACAGCAAAGAATAGAGATACAGTTCGACGATCTGTTAAAAAGGTGCTTGGAAGCCATGATGCTTTGTATGTTGAGGATTAGGTAGAGTAGAATGATGCAGGAAATGAAAACAAAGAAAGTGCCAGCGGTAAAAATCAGGAGTTTTCAATAATGACATTCAAGAGAACTGGAAGCAGGATAGAAGATGACAGAAACGGTCGCAAAAGGGTTGTCATCAAGCTCACAGGAGGCATATTCGGCTTTGATGCAAGCAGCACTACTCTAAAAGCATATGCTGCAATGCTGGACGATATATCCGGCGAGGTTCAGCCAATAGTCATAGCCGGGGGTGGCAAGGTAGCGCGTCACTATATCCGTCTTGCCAGAGAACTTGGCTCTGATGAAGCCAGCCTTGACATAATGGGAATAGCAGTCTCGAGGCTTAACGCAGAGCTAATGGTCGCTGCGCTCGGTGAGAAAGCGCATACGTCTGTGCCACAGGATCTGGAGCAGGTGGCTGCAGCTGCAGCCTCTGGACGGATTGTGATATGCGGAGGACTTCATCCAGGACAGAGCACAAATGCGACATCTGCGCTGATAGCAGAGAAGGTACATGCGTTGAAGTTTTTGAATGCAACAGATGTCGACGGAATCTATGACTCTGACCCGAACACAAACCCAAACGCAAAACTGTTCAGTGAAATTTCAATCAGGCAATGTCTTGAAATTCTGCAAAATGGTAGCTCGACGGCTGGCACCTACGACCTTATGGACCTAGTCGCCCTCAAAGTCATCGAGCGGTCCAAACTTGCTACATTTGTCCTCAGGTCAACTCCAGAAAACATAAGAAAAGCTGTGATTGGAAAGCCATTTGTAGGAACCAGAATTGTGCCAGATGGCAGATAGAACAGAGCAAAAAGTAGGTCAGGATACAGTCTTGACCTGTCCGCTAAACTCGGCCATGCCATCTGCAAGCATTTTCCTGTATATCTCGTCGCATTTTTGCGACGGAAGTGGTTTTGACTGGGCCTTAGCATAGCCGTCAGCATCACAAATGAACAGCATGGCTTCGTCTCCTCGTACTAGACGGGCAGCCAGGTTCTCTTCACCTACAGGCTCAAATCCGTTTTTGCCCTGCTTTATGGTATATGTGAGCATGGCAAAGCCAGTATAGTCAAACAACTTCATCTGTGCTTTTCTTGCCCTCTCTTGGCCGATTATTGCAGCCTTGTGGTATTGCATCTGGTTGAGTGGTTGGAAATGCTCATAAAATAAAGCATTCTATCTCTCATGCGTCTGATCTTATTGTTTAACCTTTTTTTCTGCCAGAAAGAACCTGATACTATCTATTCAAGTGACAAGTATCAAGGTAGTGAATCCTCTGCTTTCTGTCACGTATTCTCCTTGCCCTCTTTCAACTTCTTCAACCACTGCTGTCAGCGAAATCAGGTCCCGGCCCTTGCATGCAGATGCATCAAGTACAATGTAATCGTCAAGTATGTCTGCGCCCTTCATGCTTTCCTGACTTAGTGTAAAGCCGACCGGCGAGCTTGAACTTATCAGCAGAATCTGGTCCTTGTGATACTTGCCGACCCTGACGACTCTGCCTTCTCTTGGTGTGGCTTTTAGGTTGAGCTTTATCTTTCCTGATCGGTGCGTAGTATATCTACTTGAATTATTCACAAATACTTCAAGTTGAAACGGATATCCTGCAGTGCTCTCGGCCATTTTGTTTATGCCGTCGTTCATGACAATGTCGACTTTTTTTATCGTATCTGCATACTGAAGGATCCATTGGTTTGTAGTCTTGACGATAAAGTCTATTGCAGATTTTCTGGATGCCGCCTCGCTGCTTTCAAGCCGATATTTATCCACCCAATCTTTATAGTCTCTGCTTATGTCAATTATGAATTCGCTGCAGGTATTCTGGTAATCCTCTATGCTTGTCGCCCGCTCAGACCCTGAATCCGAGGCAAACATCGCACCATTATATCGCTGCTACCCGTCTTAAAAATGTGAATAATTTGCACTGCTGATCGAAAGCAGGTTATTTTATTATCCTGCTTGCGCAACTAGCTTTAGTCGCATGAATTCAGATTGCAATTTCTTTTCAAGAATCATTGGCGAGCTTCGAGCCAATATTGCCTATAACGGAGATGCCCTTCAGGCAGTGCTGAAAAAAAGTCCCAATCTGGCTTACCAGAAGGTAAACGAAATTGCCTTCTTTACCGGCTCGAGGTTCGGGGTCAACCTGCAGCTGCATTTTCCTGATTCCCGCAAGATAGCAAGCCTAGACGAATATGGAACTGAAAATATAGGAATAGTGGTCGACAAGTTCCGCAAGACATTTCCCGTCCCGAGGGAAGCCATAAAGAACAAGGCAGTTGAGCTTGTGCCAGGATCAAAGGCTCAGGATGCCTACATGTACGAGGGAAAAGAAGGTGTCAAGGTATTGCTGCAAAACGGCAGAATAGAAGTCCTTCCAGGATCAATTCATCTGTGGTGCAGAATAGACGAGCCCGTTACAAGATACGCTGACTGGCTGATGCAGAACGTCTACCTTGTAAAGTAAAAGGCAGTAAAATTGCTTTACCTGCCGCTGCAGGAAAAAAGGGCTTGTTTATTATTGTGTTTAATCACGATAGGTCCTGCCTTGCATGGCTGATTAGAGACATCGCCTGATTGTTATGAGCCATTCTGCAGACCTGTCAGCTCGTACCTGTATTGAAGGTGATCCTGTGCGTCATAGACCTCGGCCTTGATAGGTGTCGGGATACCGTGTGCAATCCAGATCTTGCTTGTATTTGAGCTCAACTTGTAGCTAAGGACGTACGAGTCAAAGGTACCTGCTGGTGTCTGGAGGTTCTCCCTGTCAGTCACCCTGATAGGAACAGAGACAGAGCCTGTCAGTATCGTGTTCCAAGGTGCCCCTATCACAAGGTACTTTGGCCCGATGGCAATGTCACTTATTGCAAGAACCGAAGACTGGACTGGCTCAAAGAAAGGCCGGAATTGCTCGCTTATCTCACCTTTCCTTGTAAGCTGGTTTGACATGACCAGTGTGTCCTGTGCCTTTGCACCTGTGCCGTTTATGATGGTGAAGGTTGTATTCCAATCCTCGCCCACCTTTTGCACAAAATCGATCGAGACCGTCGCAGACTGGAGTGAACTGGCCGGCCCGATGCTGCTAAGTGAGTAGTTCAGTACCATTCCATTGTGGATGTTATCGCCTATAGTCCAAATGTCTTTTGAGGTTGGTGGGTTGATAATTGACGCTCCAGGCCCGGAGAATCCGCCGCCTATAGCTATGATGACGATACTTACGCCTACTCCTACCATGCCAAAAATTACGGCCATCAAAAGAACACGCCTTTTTGGCGACATCTATCTGACCTGTTTCGCAGGGCTGCGGTATTTAACCTCTGCGAACGGAAAAATACTTGAAGTATGGAAGTTGGGTCGTGTTAAGTTAAGCCATACTATCACCTCCCAACAACCTAGCTAACAATCTGAATTTCAGACGAGCTCTCCTGGCATTGTGCATAAACACAAACAGACCAATCCAGTTCCATACATGCGACAGACTGCATTCATTCCTAGTACATGGATAGTAATCGTCAAACCCTTCTGTTCTGTCCTTGAAATACTGAATCACCCTTTCCAGCAGGCTCTTTCCATATGACGAATACAGCCTATGTTCCAACCCCGTTGTTCGGCAGGCATCTGGATACCAAGTGCCGCCATCAGAATATACCGGATGCCTGCCGTATTTCCGTACCAGAGACCGAAGGAATACTTCAGCGACCATTATGTTCCTATGTCTTGAGACGTAGATAGCAAGCACTGTTCTGTGTACTGGTTCTGTCGCTATCCACACCCAGGCTTCGCTACCTCCAATCTGTACTTGAGTTTCGTCTATCAGAAAGGCGGTTACTCTTCTGCATGGGTATAGCTGCTTTGGTTGTATATCCTGTACCCAGTACCAGACTGCGACGTAGCTTCTGCCGCCATCAACAAATGGTTCTATTGCCTTGGCTGTACTCCTGAATGATAATCCTAGAAAGTACAAATACAGTGAGTACATTACTACCTCAGTGGGTGTTCTTTCACGTTTGTTCATGCCAATGTACAATGTGGAAGAACAACCACATCTATGGTTCTGTGCTTAACTTAACACGACTGGAAGTTGAATCGAAAAGGCAATAAATGGGGAAGTAAAGGACAGATAAATCTCCTATCAGATTCCATCGAGAAGCTTTTATGGTTGCTAGTAATTATGTATGAATATGAAATATAGAAGCAGAACTGACATAACTGCTCAAATCCTAGAAGCTGCCAATGGTGGAGCTACAAAGACAAAGATAATGTACAAAGCCTTCCTGTCGTATGCGCAGCTAAAGGAATACCTTACAGTGTTGATAGAAAATAACCTGCTTGAGTACCATGAAGGAGAAAGAGTGTACAAGACAACAGACAAGGGCAACCGCTTTCTAAAGATATACAACCAGATAGGCGAATTCGTGACTTCCGATAGCATAATGGAAAAAGTCTAATGCTGCATTAAATCGGCAGGTAGCTGGACCGGGCTAGGCTAGGTTGTCAAATTAGATAAGGTAGGTGCCTAGCTTCAGCTCTGGAAAGATCAAGAGAAAGGAAAAGAGGCGGCTCGCATAGCCGCTGGCAGTGACACCTGATTCGAATTGTGTTGATTAAATTGAGCTGGAATGGGTCAGGTTCAGAACCTTGACTTATCCACTATGCGGCTTGAGCATCAGCTACTTTGTGATCCGTTCTGTTATGCTCTTCAAAGTCAAGGACGCTGGAGAAGGACATGTCACACATGCTGCAATAGTATTTTGGTCTTGAACTTGCTTTTGGCCTGCCGTGTTCGCTCATGCGGCTTCTTTTCTGCTACATAGTTTAATACAGTATCCATCGATATTTCGTTGCACTCTGGCAGCCTATGGTCTGGAAGAATCGCATGCAAAATATCAGTTATCTTGATATGGTTGAACGTGAGCTTGTCTGTGAGTGAGTTTTGAATTGACCAGCTCCACACATGTCGAGCCACACATCAAGGAGAGCAGCTACATTCGAGACTTGGTATTTGGTTTTGGAGATGGCGTCAATACATCGCTTGGAATTGTGGCTGGCGTGGGCGGAGCATTCGCAGCAGCAGATGTCATAATACTTGCAGCCCTTGTAGGCATGTTTACCGGAGCCAAGGCAATGGCTGTCCAGAACTACCTTGCTGTCAAGTCCCAGAGAGAGATCTTGGAGTCGGAGATAAAGAGGGAAGAGTTTGAAATTGAGAATCTGCCGGATAAGGAAAAGCAGGAAATAGAGGATATTTACAGAGCCAAGGGGTTCCAGGGCGAGGAGCTAGCGAAGGTGGTTGACAAGATAACATCAAACAAAGATGTCTGGCTCAAGACCATGCTAACAGAAGAGCTTGGACTCAATCTGGATATAGTGGGCTCGCCACTGAGAAGCGCTCTGGTGATGTTTGGCTCGTTTCTCTTGGGCGGGATACTTCCTATCATCCCGTATTTCATAGTCAAGGCAGGGTTGATATCTTCCCCGATAGCAATCGGGATAGCCATTGGTGTCTCTGTTTTCTCTTCATTTATTATCGGGGCAATAAAGGCCAGAATGGCCAGCAAGAACTGGATAAGGGGAGGCATAGAAATGGCAGGGCTTGGGACCGGCATAGCCTTGGTGGGATACGGTATAGGATCGGAATTGACGAGTATTGGAATAGTCAATATAAAGAGCAGCTGACCTGAAGAGCAGCACCACAAAAAGGAGATAATGGATTATCTTCAGCTACTGCCCTGTTCGTTCTGGGATTTCAACCTCCCAGCGGCCTTTCTCAGAGTATCTGCAGTATTGGGAGCTGCATCTGCAGTCTCGCGTGCAGTATTTCTCACAACCTCTGCAGTTTCCTTTGCGGCCATAGTCGTCTCTTCTACCGCAGCCGCCGTATCCTTTATCACTCCACGCTCTTTGAGATCTCTTGCGGCTTCGTGGATTTCTTTTGCCGTGTCACGGGCCGCAAGACTTGCTTCCTTGATAGCCTCGGTCAGCTCCTCTATTGCACCGCTTTCGCGTATAACTCTGATAGTCTCCTTCATTCTGGTTGACTCTTCGCGGATCCTATTTGCAATGGTTCTGATCGTTTCAGCTGTCTGCTGTGGAGTGGGGTTTGTCTGTCTGGAATTTTTATTGTTGGCTAGATTAGTATTATTATCACTGGCTGGCATGTACAGATATTACGTTGTCATTGTATAAAAGAAGACCCATTCCCATTTCTTACTCACTGTCAGCAATACTGCGGTACGCACCAGACGCTTCCCTGAATGCTTCCTCTGTGTTGCGAATAATCCCTGATTCTGACTTTCTTGAAACGGAGACAGTTGCTCTCAATTCGTTGGCAAGCTCTGCGATTGACCGAAGCATATCTCTTATAGCGGCAGCAGTTTCAGCAATAGAGTTCTGGGTAGAAGTGCCTGAACTTGCTCCTCCACTGACAGATTTGACTGCGCTGCCAGCAGCATCAACTACGCCGGACCGTTTGAGTTCAAGTGTAATATTTTCTATCTTGGCAGCTGTGCTCTCTACAGCTTCTGACATCAAACGAATATTTTCAATATTTCTGACCATCTCGGGTGTCTTGAGTGACTCGATTATCTCTCTGGCAGTCTGAGCAGTGTCTCTTATTTTATCCAGAGAGTCCTGAACATCGGGTGACCCAAGCTCTCTGATTATCTCTACAGCGTCTGAAGCAGTTTGCTTTATGTCTTTAAGCCTTTCAGCAACCAACGATTCAGAGTATACCTTCAGGTTAATTGAGTGACAGTCAAAATCTACTTGAAGAATAGACCATAACTTGCTCACTTGATTTGCCCGCTCTGAGAAATCAAACAAGATCTGGTCATGTCAGGTCGGAGACCCTGCATGCGCCATTTCCATCAGCCTTTTCCACATCGCTGGAGGCACAGGCATGACAGAGAGCCGGGGAATCCGTACAAGTTCCCAGCTTGCAAACGCAGGATCGCTTTTTATCTTCTGAAGACCAACAGGCTCTGGAAGCTTGGCAACAGGCTTAACCTGAACGACCACAGGCCAATTGGAATCTTTTTCGCTGTGCGACCTAGCTCCTACTTTTGATCCATCGGGTTGGGGGTACGGATCAGATATTGCCTCCATAATCCCTACTGCCTGCTTCTCACCTCCTGTGTGGTAAAACAAAACCTTATCACCTTTCCTGACATTCCGGAGGTGCTTTTGAGCCAAGTTATTTGCCACTCCGTCCCATATTGTCTTGCCATCTTTTTCCAGCTGCCAGTAGCTGTATGTTGCGGGTTCCTGTTTGAACAGCCAGTATGATTGGGACATGGCGTCATCTCAGGGCTGCTTGATAAAAAGCCTTGCCATCTTCCTGTCATACCTTTTCGTCGCTTTCAATCCTGCCGGCATAAAGGCTGCTTATGTACTTGAAGGCAATTCTCTATCTCTTCTGCATGAAAACACTATAATAATTTCTTAGTAGATAGCCCCAACAACTTTTAATTGGTGATTTTGATACGAAGAAAAGAAGGCAGGTTAAAAAGCAGTGCCATCTATGCTGGCTTACAATAATGAACCCGATGCACAGTCTGTTGTCATTGGCAGGCCGGCGCTTCCCAAACAATTCCTTATCTGCGATTTCTGCTTCTGGTCTGCATCTGCACTCAGCATACGCAGGTCTGACATTATGGAATGCCCCAGATGTAGCAGACTACTGTCCAGAATTCCCTTGGCAAAGGAAGAGATCTACCTCTTCAATTACAGCCCAGCGCGGGGAGTAGAGCTTGAGTTTCACTGACAACTATTGAAGCAAAAACCATTGGATCACTTACCATTTTCTTTTTTTAGTTGATGCTGTCTGATGCGATGCATTTGTTTCCCATTTGTTTCGCTTTGCTGTCAGACGTCTCCTATATCTATTCAATTCATCCGGCAGCCAACCAGCTGATTAACTATTGCTTTTCAAAACTTTAATTTTTTCTTTTAACATATCCTCGTAAATAGATATAGCCGCAAGGGCACCGCTTGCGCAGGCAAGAGCTACATAATGTCTGTCGGTGTCGATATCGCCTACGGCATGTACTCTTTGAATGGTGGTCTGCTGTCCCTTGTCGACCTTTACATACCCATCTTTGTCAAGCTCGCATCCAAGCTGGCGTGCGATATTGTTTTGTATCTCGTATCCAAGATGATAAAAGATAACATCTGCATTGCACTTCAAACCGCTTTTGCATATGATTGCAGAAGGCCTGCCCCTCCGGCCAGTAATTCTGACAGGACTGTCGTTCTCTATAGTCCTGATTCCAAGGCTCTCTGCTTCTTTTTTCTGGTCAGGCGGCAGGTGGCCGCCAACATCAATAACCGTAATGTCTCTTGTCCACCCAAGAAATTCCTTGGCATAAGATATACTGCCACTCATGGAGGCGATTATCGCAAGCCTCTTGCCTTTGCTTTCAAATCCATCGCAGTGAGGGCAGTGCCATGCGCCGTTGCCTTCAAACCTTGAGAATCCTTCAATGTCAGGCTTGTGGTCTTTGACTCCAGTTGCAATTATTACATATCTTGATCTGAATGTCCTGCCGTCTGCTGTCGTGGCAGAAAAAAATTCGCCATGATTCTTGACTCGTACAATTCGAGCCCTCGCAAACCTGACAGACCTGTACTGTGACACGTCGTGCCTTGCCATTTCGATAAATTTTTTTGGCGAAATATTTTCAAGACCGAGGTATCCATGGATATGCTTGGTGGCTGAATTTCTTGTGCGCCCGCCATCAAAGACTATTGTATCAACAAGGTACCTTCCAAGCAGAAGCGCTGCTGACATGCCGGCAAAACCCGAGCCAATTATTGCTACGCTAACACGCCTGCCAGATTTGCTCCCTGCTTTGGAGCCATTTGCGTTGCCTGTGCCTGCATTCTTGTTCTTGTCTTTACGCATTAATCTTGCCTTATCCTATCCTATCTTCAATCAGTTAGAATGGTAAAAAAGGCTGTCATCTGTCCTTCTGTCAGAATCGCTGGAATCTTTTAATCGGCGGTTGACCAATGTTTAACACCGGGCTATGATGAGTCAGACAGAATCAAGGCAAAACTGGGTTCCTGAAAAATTTCAGCACGCTGCTGATAACTTGGCCCAGGACGTAGTAAAGCGATTTGTAAAGAAAAGGCAGGTTATCGGACTGGGAAGCGGACCCATGGCAGCCTGCATTGTAAGGGCGCTGGCAGATTTTGATGGCAAGGAAACCCTTGAGTGCATCCCGAGTTCATTTCAGATCAAGCTAGAAGCCATGTGCAGCGGACTCAAGGTGGTAAATGAAAGCGAGATACCGGAGATTGACGTATCATTTGACGGGGCTGATGAAGTTGACAAAACACTCAACATGATAAAAGGCGGAGGCGGCGCGCTCTTGCGGGAAAAAGTAATCCATTCCGGGACAAAGCGGGTTGTAGTTATTGCGGCGGAATCTAACAAGTTTGTCAGGACATTTACATGGCCTGTGCCGATCGAGGTGAATCCTTTTGCTGTGCACATTGTAAGAAAAAAACTGGAAGATGCCGGCGGAAGACCAAAGATGAGGATGCTAAAGGAAGGCTACCCTTACGTTACGCAGAACGGCAACTTTATTCTTGATACCTCATTTGACTTTGCATCCAATGAGCTTGACATCCCGCAGCACCAAAAAAGGCTCAAGAACATACCGGGGGTGGCAGAGGTCGGGATCTTTACGCCAGCTGACGCCAGCTCGTACATATATTATAAAGCAAAAGAGGATGGCTCGTTTGAGACAATTGGATTATAGTCGTAGGTAATAGTCAGAACATCGGAAAGGTCATGCAGAAGGTTGCAAGGTGTTGCAATGGCAAATAGTCAATCAATCAAACAAACAGGCCAACGCGTGATACCAATATAGTACAATCATCAAATAATTTGCTGCGTACGTATATGTATTGGCAATTGTAAGAAACTGGCGGAGCGTTCAGCCTGTCATTGCCCACAAAAGCGGGCTTGATTGGAGGCTTCTTTCGATGGCTACAAAGACTCAGGGCGATATAGATGCCGAGACCGATCCAAAGTTTCAGTGTCTGAAGGCTATAACTTATGTTTCACTTGCAAAGCTGCAGCCCAGCCTGTCTTACGAGAAACACAGCCACCCGGACCATGAAGAAGTATATTATATCATAAACGGCTCGGGTCATATTCAGATAGGAAGCGAGAATGCAAGGTTCCGCGATGGCGACATAATCTACATTCCAGAAAAGAAACAGCACTCGATAACAAACGACGGAACTGAAATGATTGAATTTCTTGCTTTTGGTGGCTACACCGGAAAGGAAGACCAAGTGGGTTGATTGGGATTATATGGAAAGGAGGAGAACAGGAATGCAACTTGGAATAATTGGTCTTGGCAAGATGGGTGGAAACCTTGCCCTGCAAGCGCGGGATAAAGACATCAAAGTTGTAGGCAAGTCAAGATCCGAAAAACCGGACCTTGTGAAGGAAGGTGTACAAGTTGTAACCGACTATGACAGCTTTACATCGGCTCTTGAGTATCCGCGAACAATATACCTGTCACTGCCTGCGGGAAAGACTGTAGATCAGGTTCTGGATGAGCTTGTCCCATATTTAGAGAAGGGAGATGTGGTCATGGATGGCGGCAACTCTTTTTACATAGACTCGATCAGGCGAGAGAAAAAGATGTGGGAGAAAGGGATCTATTTTCTTGATTGCGGCACAAGCGGAGGCCTTGACGGAGCGCGGAATGGTGCCTGCTTTATGGTCGGAGGCAAAGAAGAGGGAGTCAGGATAGCGGCTCCTGTGCTGAAGGCGCTGGCAGTCGAGGATGGCTTTTTGTACACCGGCCAGCCCGGTAGCGGGCACTTTACAAAACTAGTGCATAACGGAATAGAGTTTGGTATGCTCCAGTCTATAGGAGAAGGAGTTGCTCTTTTGCGCGCAAGCGAGTTCTCACTTGACCTTGCAGCCGTCTTCAAAAACTGGTCACATGGCTCTGTAATACGGGGATGGCTTGTTGAGCTTATGGAAAAAGGGCTAAGGGAACAAGGAATAGACAACGTGCCAAGCTATGTTGAAGATACAGGAGAGGTAAACTGGCTGGTCCAGGACGCTGTAGATAAAGAGATTCCAATACCTGTGATCACACAGTCGGTGATGGAGCTTTTCAAATCAAGAATGGATGGAAGTGATGTTTACAGGTCAATAGCACTTATGCGCCATGGCTTTGGCGGCCACCCGTTTGGAAAGGATAATCATATTGCTCATGAAAGGACTGCAAGCAGAATAGCTGGTGTCTAGACAGCACAAGAAGGAAAGCAAAAGAATGGAAAACCACGCCAAGGCAAGAAAGCAACGAAAAGAAACAAAAAGAAATTGAGGTGAAACAGGACAACCTATGAAGCATCCTGTTTCCTAGATTTTGGCATGCCGCCATGTCAGTATATAATCAGGGTGCTTCAAAATAACCGAGCGCCTCCTTGATTGTGTGGACTTCGATTGTTTTCATCTTGTAAAGCTGCTCTGTAAGGGGAGAAAGCGGCTTGTCTTCGTACTGGCATGTCTTGTATATTATCAGGCCTTCCTGCCTCTGCTGGCAGGACTCGGCTTGATAGGTTGCTTCGCCGGCGGGGACAAGGAATATGCTGGCTCCGTATTTGCCGGCCGCCTGGGCCTTTTCTGCAACGCCTCCGACAGGACCTACAGAGCCGTCAGGCTCGACTGTGCCTGTCATGAGTACCTTCTGGTTCAGCTTTTTTCCTTCAAGCTCTGACACCAGCAAAACCGTCATTGCAGCTCCTGCACTTGGACCGTCTGCTGCCTGCAGGTCGGTTGCATTGCCCTTTGAAGTTATAGAAAAGATTACATCCTTTGAAGACAGGTCGGCGCCTGTGATTGATTGGGCCACTTTGACTGCAGTCCTTGCAGAAGTCTGAAAGTCAACCCCTGTAGGGACCTGCGTGTCCACCAAGATAAGGCCACCGCCGGGTCTGATATCGACCGTAATTCCCATCAGGGCACCCTCGTAACTTGTTGTCTGGAAAAATCCGTCGTTTACTACTATTGTCTTGACCGCAACAGCAGTTATTGACTGGCTTGTGGATTTGCCTGCTGTGCTGTTATTGTTTGTCGCACCAGCAAGCTGCTGAATGTGGCTGCTATTACTACTGCTGTTACTGTTATTATTGCTTACACTTTCTCCTGCTTGAGTACTGACAATTGAAAGGCGAGTCCTGTTAAGCTCCTCTGCTAGGTTTACATTTTTTGTCTGCAGGTCAGAGATCGCCTGCTCAAGCGAAGCTGATTTTTGGTATTGTATGTAATTGACACCGACAGATATTGCAATAGCAACGGCGAGAGCTACGATTGCCAAGGTACTGACCAATCGATCCGCCTCCTTCCGTAGCTGTCTTGACCAGAGGCCTAATTAATTTTAATCTATTTTCTGATAGCACCGGAATTGGCACCTCTGCCGACTTGCTTGACCTGCTGGTGGTAGTACACTGATTCCATCCAGCGACAATAAAGCTAATCAATGTGTTCTTTGTATAAAATACTGGTTGGATTCAAGTGTAGTCAGGTTTGCAGACAGGCTCGTCAGCCAGAAAGGCTCGGGGGCCCAAGTGATAGTGGGTGCAATAGTGCTTGTTGCAGGAACAGCGATAGGCTCTGCGGTAAGAAGCGATGCAATCAGCTATTTTGCCCTTGTTCTTGGCATCGCGATAATTGCATCTTCATTTCTGATGATAATAAGGCAGTATGAAAGGGGGATTATCCTTCGGCTTGGCAGGTACCAGAGGCAGGTTGGCCCCGGTGTTCAAACAAGGCTCCCTTTTGCCGACAATATCTTGGTAGTAGACATCAGGGAAAAGGTGCGCGAGTTTCAGGCTGAAAGGATGCTGACAAAAGACAATGTCCCTGTTACGATAGACGCAATATTGCGCTACAGGATAATCGAACAGAGAGCGCGTGATGCGATACTGAATGTGGAAAACTTTAATGAGATGATCCAGCAGGTTTCACAGACAACCCTCAGAAATAACATCGGCGCATCGCTGTTCCAGGATGTCCTTTCAAGAAGGGAAGAAATAAACCAGCACATAAAATCTGTAATCGCAAGTGAAGCAAGCAGTTGGGGAATAGAGGTGACAGGCGTGGAAATAAGGCAGGTAATTATACCAAAAGAACTTGAGGCTGCAATGTCGATGCAGGCGCAGGCAGAGCGGGAGAAGAATGCCAGAGTAACATACGGCGAGTCGGAGGTCCTGGTAGCCAAGCAGTTCGAGGAAGCTTCCAAAGTGTATTCTGATAATCCTGTGGCATACGCATTAAGGCAGTCAAACATGCTCTATGAATCAATCAAGTCACAGGGGAATACTGTAGTCTTGGTTCCGTCAGAATCTCTAAACTCGATGGGTTTTGGAAACCTTGCCACCACTATGGCTTATATGGAAGGGACAAAAAGCGCGGCAAAGCAATCCAAAAAACCTGATGCCAGCGCAACATGATAGCAGATGCAGATCAGTTTGACTCAATTCGATTGTGCCCTGGTTTAGCTTACTTTGCTTTATCGAGCGCGCAGGAGGTAAAGCAAAGTAAGCATACGTGAAATTTTTATATTGCAGTTTCATTTATATTGACAGAAAAGAGGATAGGAAGCAGGACATGGTTAGTGGCGTTTTGCTTGGAATCGGTGGAGCGTTAATAGCTGCTGCCATAGCAGGATACGTATATTCAATGCCTGTGGTCGTAGATTATATCATGTCGCACACTCCGGCCGCTGCCAAATATGATTCGACCAAGACTCCGAACTTTGGACTTGACACGCCCGGAGTGCCTATTGAATTAGCCTCCACTGCGATGCTTGGCGGAGGAATAGCACTTGCAGCTCTTGGTCAGGTCAGCGGAAACAAGAGCTCGGACGAAAAGTATTTGAAGAAAAGATAAGAAAACAGCCGAACAAACAAAGGCATATTCTTCTTTTCAGCTCTACATTGTCTTGCCTTTCTGCACCGGCTCAAAAAGCAGGATAGGTTTTTAATAGAAAAGGCGTACTATCAAGCCAAACAATGCAGGCAAGACAGGAGCTTGACGCAATAGACAGGAAACTTTTGAACGAGATCCAGTGGGTCTTTCCTCTTGTCGACAGGCCATATCTGGAGATAGCAAACAGGCATGGGATTTCAGAGCAGGACGTTTTGCACAGGATTGATGCTCTGCGCTCACTTGGCCTCATAAGACAGATAAATGCAATTTTTGATACCCGGAGGCTTGGATACAAAAGCGCACTTGTCGCCTTTGCAATAAGGCCTGACAGGCTGGACTATGTAGCAGAGCAGGTAAATATGCATCCGGGAGTAAGCCACAACTATGAACGAAACCACGAGTTTAACATGTGGTTTACTCTTGCTGTGCCTCCTGGAGTAAATATGAAGGATGAGCTACAAAAATTCTCTACCCTTGATGGTGTGATAAAGTATCGCATCCTGCCTACTCTCAAGCTCTACAAGATTGGCGTCAAGCTTGACATGGTAAACGAGGATGCAGAAAAGCCAGCGCCAACAGACAAAGTAAAGGAGCTGAATCCGGAAAGATACGAAATAACAGAGCGTGACAAGCAGTTTGTCCGCGAGCTGCAAAAAGATCTAAAAGTTGTGCCAGAGCCATTCAAAGAGCCGGCAGCGAGCTTGGGAGTCTCAACGGCAGAGCTTTTTGCAAAGGCCAGAGAATACGAGCAGGCAGGCCTGATGCGCAGATTTGCTGCAATATTGCGCCACCGAGACGCAGGATTTGTGGCAAACGGCATGGTGGTATGGAATGTATCTGAAGACAGGATTGACGAAGCAGGCTACAAGCTGGCTGCGTTTCCTCAGGTAAGTCACTGCTACAGAAGGCCGGTATATCCTGACTGGCGGTTCAACCTGTTTAGCATGGTACATGCGCGGACGCTTCAGGCAGCAGAGAAGATGGCACAAGAAATGTCAAAGGAGATTGGAGTTGACGACTATCAGATACTGTTCAGCTCAAGGGAGTTTAAGAAAGAACGCGTAAAATACTTTGAAGAATAATGTGCTCTCCTCCTCCCCTCTATCTACTCCCATTTCTTTTCCACGCTGCTGACTCGCGCTATTTGGAATTCTAGTCTTGTTGACGGCAACGGAGAGAAAAAAAGAAATCTGTTTGGACTGCTTCCAAGTTCAGTCCAGCCTAATCAGCAGCTTGCCTGTGTCTAACGATGACGGCCTATTTGATTTAGAACCCGCTCCTTATTGGGTCTCTGGGCTTCATCAACTCACGTAGCAGAGTGGTTGCATACGATCCCTTCGGGAGCCTGAAAGACACGACTACTGGTGTTCTACTGAATGCAAAATCTCTACACCACAATGGTGCCTGCCTGAATCCACCCTGCTGGCTCAGCTCTTGCATCTGCTTGATGTAAAAATCCTTTGCCACTACTCCCTCTTTATCAAGGATCTTTTTTGTAATTGTTTCAAATCTTCCCTTTCCGGGCTGGAAAGTATAACCTGCCATACGGACAGCTGGAACCATGTCGTGTTTGGAAGCAGGATCAAACTTTATTATCCTCCCAAAAGTCACAGGGCCTTCCATCTCAAAGCATAGATCATTGGGTTGCGCCTTGACCAAGTTCTCGCCGGCCTCGATGGCAATACTGAGGCAGCGATTAAAGATGTATGCCTGATATGCCTGAACAAATAGCCGCCTGATCGTGATGGGAATAGCCCGCAGGGCAGATATAGCATCCCTGCCGGCTGCAAGGGCTGACATAACATGATATTCTATATCCATACCTTTTGGCAGCCTGCGGACAAGATATGGATAGTTTTTTGGGTCGGCACTTTTGTTTCTTATCTCTTTGCTTGCCGGCGTGTCATATTCTGTGGTGTATGAAAGCAGCAGCTCAACTGCCATGTCAAAATTTCTTTTGACAATTTCCCTGCCAACCAAATGGGTTACGAGCCGCTCACTTCCAAATCGCTGCAGGCCATAAAAGTTGCCTATGTTGTTAATCTGCGGAACAAAGGAAGCGATGTCTGTCGACACAGGGTCATGGATGGCAATCCTGAATTGATTTCCTGCCAGATGCATTTTGTCAATGGGTCTTGTGGTAAACCCGACAAGCTCTATTCTTGCATGGTCTGTCGTGGCCTGCCTTGGTGCATATCTTGCTGCCTTGGTCAGGCTGGCATACTGTCTTGTTACTGCTTTTGCATCTTTTATACCCATTACTTTCAGGGTTATGCCAAGCTTTCTTTGGATTTCAATCAAAGCATGGTTTGAGTCGATATTTTCTTTTTCTAGGATATAGAGAGGATAGCGGTGCCGCTCATCATAAACAGGCGATATGCCTTGCAGGAGCGATTCCTGTACCATCTCTGATACCTCAAAATCTGAACTGCTCTGCTTTATTGATCCGCCAATTCCGGAAAAATCTGTGCAATAGCATTCTATGCCTGCAAGCATGTCTATTTTTGGAGCGGATTGAACCATGAGCCCGTCTGCTTAGTATCAGGGTAACATAAAAGATTGTTTTGTTTTGCTAGGTGTGTTATGATCTGATTCTTGTTGAAGGCTGCTGCAATGCCATTCTTCTGGTAACATTTCTGTCGAGTGATTAACAGCTACAACGAATGCAGGCATTTGCTAAAAGAGCGCGGGGAGTGGGACCTTCGCCCCTGCTTTGAGGTTTCGAACCCACGGGTCCTTGCGGACATGGGATTAGCAATCCCACGCCCTACCAGGCTAGGCGACCCCCGCACTGCAGCTGTTCTTGCTCTCGCCACATAATATTAATTGCTCGGAATTTACAGATCAAAACTGGGAGAGAAAAATCTGCCACCATACCCCATCTGATTCCTTTGAACCCAACAAATTCTACAGCATGTGATCCAGCTACTGCCTGCCAATTGCTGCTCACTGCTAGTGAATAGCCTGTATGAGACACCTTGTAAAATTTACAGCCTTTTCATTAAAAAGGTTATAAAATGGACATACACCGGTATAGTATCTTTGAACCTTAAAGAGTCAAACGAGATCTTTCGGAGGGCGATTATCAAGGGCTTCTTTGAGCCCGGACTGCTCAAGATGGATTATCGCAAATCTTCGATCAAGCACCCTGTAGTATCGGAAGACGGGCTGACTGTTGAAGACATCCTCCACCTCTACTTTGACGTTACGACAGGAAACGATTATCCTGACGGCGATGAATGGTTTACTGCCGAGTACCTCTTTCCTCACAGCATCAAGCTTCCTGATTCCCTGAAAGGACCAGATTATTTTACGACGATCGCTATTCCTGATGGAAAGCATTTCTGGCGCCACAGGGAGCTTATCCGCTTCAAGTATGGCAAGTCAAAAAAACTGGCAGAGTCACTTGAATTTATTGACAAAAAATACCGCGAGCTTTCAAAGGCCCTTCACGAGTCTTCTGTGGTAGATCAGCTAAAGTAAAGCCTGAGGAAAAAGGGCGGAACAAAAGAAAAAGAAAAAGCAAAGCGAACAAGTCGTCACCAAGCCAAAATCTGAAACCAACCAGTGCTACTTGCTTTCTTGGTTCTTTTTGATTGATGTTTTCCATTCGTTATTTTTCAGCATATATTCCACACCATCTGCCAGCGCCAAAGCAGGAGCCCACTTGTAAGTTACCTCGTCAAAGGAGTACCATACCCGCTCTGTTCTGGCAGGGATGGAGGCAAGCTGGACAGGTACAATGTCGACAATGTATTCTATTTTTTCAATTCCCATTTCAAACTGCCTGTTTCCACTTGCTGCAAGCTCAAATACAACTGAAGGAAAACTCTCCTGCGCAGAGCTGGCCGCAGCCTGCTCGAATATCAAAAGTGCCCTCAGCCCCTTTCTTCCTCTCCGGCGCTTCATTTCCTTGATTATTCCCTTTATCTTGAACCAGCTTTCTATGGTAAAGGCTTCAAAAAAAGACTCTTTGTATGGCATCGGAAATTCTATCTCAAGCAGGCTTATGTACTGGTTCTTTCCGGGTTCCGCCGTACCGGCATCTTGCTTCTCATCTTCTCTCTCCACCATTGTTTCCTGCACAGTGAATGTTCTGTTGAGGGTGTCGTAAACTATCTCTATCTCGGCAGGCGACAGGCCAAAATGACGAAATGCTGCAGTTTTGTCCTTTAGCTTTACCACTCCGCTTCACCTTACCTAGCTTGGCTTTACTCTTCTTTCGCTAAACAAACAGGCATTGCTGATTGACCCCGAGAGCCGGGCAAAAAATGTGATACTACAATAGTAGATAAATCTATACCATGTAGAACAAGTTTTCTTTCAAAATACTGGATTTTAAGGTCAAGAAACCGAGCTATCGCCAGCATACTTGTGCAAAGCTGAATAGTTCTAGGTTACTGTAAGATCCCGATGAACTTTAGAGCATAGATTATCGACATGCTGGTTGCATATCCTACCATATGCTTCCATGGAATCGGCGGCACTCTGGGAGCATCAAGTCTTATCTGGTGGTTGTCGATCACGCTGGTGATATAGTCCCTGATCTTTGCGTTCCATATCCGATACTCTATGCTGTGTTTCTTTAGAATCGACTCTATTTCGTAAATGACAGGCGCTCTCACTGACCTGATATGCTGGATGTATCTGCGGGAGATCTCTACTTCTGCCTGTATCGCTATCAGGCCCTGTTGCATATCAAGAAGCCTTACATGAAGTTCCCACGGCTTGCTGAGTATTTTTGAAAAGCCACTCCCTATCTGGGTGGGCTTTCTATTCTCAAGCTTGACTCTTTTGAACCCTTCCGAGATCAGTGTATTGATTATCTCGTCTTTTTTTATCTTGACCATCAGGCTGAGGTGATCAAAGTCTATCTCTTCTCGACGTATAAAATCCTGCAGGCCCTGAACTGCACTGACACGCCTTGGGTATCTGGTCAAGAATTCCGACATTTGTTTTCTGTATCCCTGTTCCATATTGTGGAATATTAAAACCCTCTGCCTGTACCGGATCGCATATTGGTTAAATAGTTTTCATTCTACTTTTACTCTTACTTTTACCTTTACTTTTGTCTGGTTTCTCGTATCTCATGTAAATGTCCTGAGATGCATCCACCGCCATGTCTTGCCAGCCTATCTCTCTGTCTGAGAAAGTGACATCTGCTCCTCGTACAAGGGCTGCAGGAGTAGATTCGTTGCTCTCGCCCATTACAGCAACGCCCATGGTAGCCAGACTGTCTGCCACAGCTTTGAAGGTGACACGCAGGACACTGCCAAAGAGATCCTTTCTTCCTCTCTGGTCTTCAACAGGCTCAAAGCCGGAACATGCTATGGCCACACCAGTTGTTCCTATCCTTGTCGGCATCAGCCGGCTATCTGCTATGACAACACCGAGCCTTACTCCAAGTTCTGCAAGAAACTTTAACCTGATGTTGCTGGCAGACCTGAACGGATCGCCGGGGTAGAGAATTACAAAGCCATGTGGAGCATTGGATTTGTCAATTCCTGCATTGGGAGCTATCATGCCGTCCCTGATCGTGAGAAGAAACCCTGCTACGCCTTTAAACACATAGTCAGACTCCCTGAGCACAAGCTCGGCAAGCCTCGGATCCATGTGGTACCTGGAGGCTGCAAGCTTTGCCTCGGCACTCGGTCTCACAGATGATAGCCTGACCAGTGCGCCTTCACTGACCGAGACGTACTTGCTGGAGAGAACCAGTATGTCGCCGTCCTTGAACTCTGCAGACAATTGCAGATGCTTGAATAGATCGAACTGACCAGATTCTCGGGGCAGGCGTATGGCAGTAACCTCCACACCCGGTGGTTAATGTAGAGTCATTTTTTTGGTTTTCTGCCATTGATGTGCGGGTAGCAGGATGTGTATCTATCCACCTTTGATGATTTCTTGCTTTACTTTCTTGCCGATTTGCCTCTTGCTTCATCCATCCATCCCTTTCTTTCCTTGGCGTCCTTTACATTGCCTCCCTTCAGGAACAGCTCATTTGCTAAAGGTTTTAATCTGCCAATCTGCAAACAATCAAGAACAAGAGAGCGAGCTGATTCTATTTTGGGAATGACTATAACTGAAAAGATACTTGCCCGGGCATCTGCCAAGACATCAGTCTCTCCCGGAGATGTGATATTTGCCAAGGTTGACAAGGTCATGATGCACGACGTTTCAGGCCCAGGGGTTATCAAGGTGTTTAGCGAATGGGAGAAAAAAGGCAAGAGGCTAGAGCGCATCTGGAATCCTGACAGGGTCTGGGTTACCGAAGATCACTTTGTTCCCGCAGCAGACAGAGTCTCTGCGGAAAATGTAATCACGCTTTCAAACTTTACCAAAAAATACGGCATAACAAGACATTTCAAGTATGGAATGGGTCAGTATGGGATATGTCATACGCTATCCCATGAGGAGGCCATGGTGCTTCCTGGCGAAGTCTACGTCGGCGGCGACTCGCATACAAACACCACCGGCGCGATGGGTGCATTTGCAGCAGGCCTTGGCCATACAGACGTGGCATACGTGTTGATGAATGGCAAGATATGGTTCAGGGTGCCTGAGACTATGCTGTTCAGGCTGGAAGGCACAAAGCCAGATTATGTCATGGCCAAAGACATTATACTGAAAATCATAGGTGATATCGGGACAGATGGTGCAAACTACAAGGCCATGCAGTTTACGGGAAGTGTAACAAAATCCCTCTCTATGGAGGAAAGGCTCACGCTCACAAATATGACTACGGAGGCAGGTGCCAAGAATGGCATCATAGAGCCGGACGAGACTACCTACAACTACCTTGCAGAAAGAACTGATGCAGCATACACGCCTGTTATGGGAGACCAGGACGCGGCATATTCAGAAGTATTTACTTACGAAATAAACAGGCTTGAGCCAATTGTGGCCAAGCCATTTTCTCCGGGAAACATTGCAGCTGCCCGCGAGCTTGCCGGCACAGAGATCGACAAAGCCTACATCGGTTCCTGCACCGGGGCCAAGATCGAAGACCTGCGCCAGGCGGCCAGGTTCCTCAAGGGAAGAAAAGTCAAAGTGCGCACAGAGGTACTCCCGGCTGCGCAGTCTATTTACATGAAGGCAATGAAGGAAGGTCTTATCAATATCTTTATGGAAGCCGGAGCTGTTGTTGGACCTCCCACCTGTGGAGCATGCTGCGGCGCCCACATGGGTGTTCTGGCAAAAGGTGAAGTGTGCATCAGCACCACAAACAGGAACTTTCCTGGAAGGATGGGGCATGTGGAATCGCAGACCTATCTGGCGTCGCCCATAGTAGTTGCTGCCTCTGCTGTGGCAGGCAAGATAACTGATCCGAGGGATGCAAAGGCAAATTGAAATCCAAAGAGAAACTAAAGGGCCGAGTTCACAAATACGACAGGGACAATATAGACACCGACGTAATAATACCAGGACCCTACTTGAAGATACACGATCATGCAGAACTGGCCAAACATGCGATGGAAGGGCTCGATCCAAAATTTGCCCAAAAAGTGTCGAAGGGAGACTTTCTAGTAGTTGGCAGCAACTTTGGCTGCGGCTCTAGCAGAGAGCATGCTCCAATTGCCCTTTCGCAGACAGGTATACGGGCGATCCTTGCTACTTCGTTTGCAAGAATTTTTTATAGAAATGCTGTGGACGGCGGATATCTCCTCCCGATAGAAGTTGAAAAATCTGCTGTGACCAGGATATCTGATGGCGACGAGCTGGAAATAGACCTCGAGCGAAACGAAATAACCAACCTGACAAAAAGCGAGTCGTATCCCATGAAGCCGTTCCCTGAACTTGTTGCAAAAATAATAGAAGCTGGCGGATTGCTGAATTACAAGCACGAAGAATAGAATAAAAGCCAGCGACAATCGGTTATAGAATAAACAACAGAATAATTAGAATTAGAATCGATGCTCGTTGGCAAGAAAAGGCAAGCTTGAGGAAATTTTCAGCAGGGCGCTGTATGCTGACAACCCATGCCTTTATTATATAAGCTACAGAGACTTTGAAAATATAATCGAGTTGCCGCTGCCAGAATTTATTAAAGTGTCAGAAAATCTCAGTGTGATACCTGCAAGCAGAATTATCCTCGTAAGAAGAGGGCAAGAGGAACTGTACCGCAAATCTACATTGCGCAGATCATGAATTCATGAAACTCTGGATTTTTCTTCTAGAACTATAAGCTTTTGAAAATTCGGGAACACAGGAACAATCCAATATCAGAAAGGACAACCAACCTATTCTCCTCTTCAACCCAACCAATTTCTTTGGTCCACAAGATATACCTCATACAAGTGTCATAGTTAACACCCATTTTCATTGCCAAATTTGTCTTTTTCATTTTTCCTTCCACGTACAGAATATACAGGAATCGTTTTGCTACATCCCAGTTAATGTTACCATGAAAGTTTTCACAAAGGCTTGGAATAGCATTCTCAGATTTCAAACGTTGAATACTCACCACTCTCAAGGCATCTGCTTTTTTGGTTGAACTTTTACAATTAACTTCAACCATTTTCTCAAACTTTGGTTCCTGCAATATTTAAGATATATGAAGAGATATTACTGAAACTTTCTACTATAGATTCTACTATGTTAATAAACATTCATTCTCTTTAACTTTGAATTCAACGAATTTGAATTTTCGATTAACCAAGCGTAATTATACAGTATTATCTTTTCGGCTCCAGAAGCGCTTCTGTTGAATATTCCTCATTAAGTTCCTAGACTATCAAAAATTCAAAAAATAATGCACTCCACGATAGCTTGAACCTTAAACTTCACGCCTGCATAATCTATCTCCTTTACTGCTTTGAATCAGTATAACGGATTTTTCAGTCAAGTTGCTTTTCTTACAGGTTGACATTTATCCCCCCTCCATGGACGATGGAAGGAAGGAAAGAAGGGTTCAAATGGATATTGAATGACAAGGACCCATGCTGGATAAAGATGAACAACTCACTCAGTTGAGAATAGATATTTTAGGCTCAAAGCACCTATTTTGAGATACTGCTAACTAGAAGAATTGTTGGTTTCACTATTGCATTGTGTCTGATGGCTGCATTCTCTGTAGCCTCGTCTGCATATGACCACAAAGCATTAGGGCAAGTATGTGAAATTTGTGGACCTCATGCATCACTTGGAGATAGGACAGCTGCTCTGAGATTTAATGCAACCAGTTATTTAGTTCCTAGAAGCCATCTCATAAATGGCATAACAAAGCAATAGCTCTATAATTGCTGGGTAAAACTGAGTTCAACATGGCGATATGCTATGACATTATTCTGAAATGGATTTGTTTATGAGTTCTAATACATTAAACAAAAAACTTGAATACTACAGGTATCAAACTATATTTTGATTTTTTTGACTCTAAAGATTACGGAACATTTGTTTGGGTTACGTACGAGCTAAATATCACAAGAGTTGAAAGCGATGGAAAAACAACGACTATTTTAACTGATCTGTTTCAATCGAAAGATGGTCCACTTGTGCTGGATATTCAACAAGGAAATCTTCCTGTTACCATAGTAAATGCTACTCAAGAACCGTATTTTGATGCTTAGGTAGCTTCTCATAATTCCAATAATGACACTATTTCAATCAATAGTTCTGAACTTTTGGAGAAGGGAGTATATCAAACCCGTATCACTATTTTTACAATTGACAATCCAAAAATTGCCTTTTATCCATACGAAGCACCAAAGTATGATATAAAGTGGAGTATAGATAAAAACGGAATTGTAACTGCTCCAGAATTTCCGCAAAGTATCTTGGCTTTCGGTGAGATTTCAAGCATATTGGTTGCCTTCTTTATGCTGGCTAGGAGGTTTTGAGCATTTGGAAACAGCAGGCATGCAATAATTAAGAGCCCATCCCAAAATCAACCTTCTGTACACTATAATACAGCATGCCAGCTGTACTAACGCCAAGTAGTTCTGCGACTTCTTTTCATACCTGACAAGCAGCTTTCTGAATCTGTTGATTATGCCATGAATTGGTACGCTCAACAACCTATCTTCTTCTTTTGTGTCGCTTCTTCTTTCTGTGTGGTACCTCTTCTTGATGGACACACGATATGGAGGCGATGGCAAGCTAAATCTGTACCTGTCATGCAAATGAGACCAGCTTGTCAATAATTTTGGGATAGGCTCTTACTAGGAAGATGACAATGTAATTGCCCAGCTATTACATGACTACAACTGGAACAGACCACACTCATAATTGAAGTACATGACACTGAAGGACTTTTATGCAGCCTATGGAGGTATTATCTAGATGGGCAAACCATATCTTGGCAAGCTGCCAATTTTGATGGTGCACTGCCATGTATCTAACAAGTAGCTATCGTTCCATTATGATAATAGTCTTCATAGTTTTAGTTATTGTTGATATTATCATATAGAATAATTGCTATATGTCTTGTGAAAGTGATCACGTTAGTGAGGGTTATTTTTCACAGATATACCATTCCAATCTTTCAAAACCGTTCCCTCTCAATTCTGCTAACCACTCTTATTTTCTGGTTACTTATATTTTCTTGTAGCAGCCAAATTAGCTCTGCGTCTGTCAAAGATCTATCTGCCACACCTATCAGATCAACGAATCTTAGCAACAGCATCATTTCTGCTTTTCATCCACGTATTGCAGTGGAAGACGCCAATCTATACGCGGTCTGGACAGATATGTCCGTAGGAAATGGCGATATTTCCTTTGCGAAAAGTCAGGATAATGGATCTACATTTGGAAAGACCATTAACCTGAGTTCAAACAGTGGAAGGTCAGATTTGGCAAATATAGCTGCAAATGGCAATGATGTTTATGTAGCATGGCAAGATGCAAGCTATGGCAATTTTAGCATCCTTTTCACCAAGAGTACAGACGGAGGGATCACTTTTAGCAAACCAATTAAGCTTACAAACAATACAATTTTAGCCCAATTCCCACAGCTCGTCATATCTAACAACCAGATTTACTTGATATGGACAGAATGCATTAAGGGAGCATATCCAGATTGCAATGAACTCTTCTTTACTCGTAGCTTAGATAATGGGACAACTTTTAGCAAACCAATTAACTTGAGCCATGGAGTAGGCGGCGCAGGAGCGGCTCAGATATTCGCGCAGGACAATAGTATCTTTGTTGTTTGGCTAGCAAAGCCTATGTCTGATGCCGGTGGAAATATGGTATATTTCACCAAGAGCATAGACAATGGAGAGACTTTTGGAAATAATACAATTCTAAGTATAGATGAAAATCAAAGTAATTCGTGTCCATGCAGTTATCCGTCTATTGCTGCCTCCGGTAAAGATGTATACGCCCTTTGGCAAAGCAACAATAATCAGATACTATTCAGAAGGAGTATAGATGAAGGACGTTCATTTTATAATGCTGATAAACTATCTGGCTCGGAATTTATTGCATCTAAACCACAGATGAATGCTGTGCACAATTATATCTATTTAATTTGGGATGAACATAGACCTAGAGATTCTACATCCAACCAACTTATCTTCGTGAGAAGCACAGATGACGGAGCTACTTTTGATAGAGCTAGAATATTAAGTAATGAGAGTGTCGATGCACAAATTGCAACATGGCAACAGGGTAATATTGTAAACGTTGTATGGAGCGACTTATCAAATGGAAGTGCAGATATTTTAATGACCACAAGTTATGATAACGGCACTAGCCTTGTCAAGCCCTTAAATATAAGCAACAATCTTGGTAATTCAAATCTTGCTCAAGAATTGATAGTTGGAAATCGCGTATATGTAGTCTGGACAGACAATAGCCCAAGTAATTTTAGTCATCTTGATGTCTTATTTGCAGTAGTTCCAGTTCACAATATGATTCAACAACGATATACCATGCCTGAATTCTCCTCATCATCACTTCCCTTAGTTGCATCTGTTATGGTTCTAATTATCCTTTTGATGTTAATATCTGACAAGCGATCCAAAATTAGCTACAAGTAGAATCTAAATGATACTATAGAAATAATAATAAAAAAAGAAGAGGATTTTAATAGCCATATGGGAATCTTACATTGTAGGGGGCAGTGGATCCTTCTTGCCATATTCCATTAGGATACCATATTGTTGAAGTCAGCTGGTCAGGAGATGTAAATGAAGTCCCGTAAGGTGTAGCTGGCGGTGCCCAAGATCCTGCGGCCTTATCAGTTTCGTATACTGTAAGAGGTGATCCTGCTAGAGTATAGACATGTATCGTGCCGTCAGCAGTTATATCAATAGAAGGTAACTGATGAGTTGACATGCTACTGTCTGCAGTCTCAATTCCGTTCCAACCTCCTGTATTTGTGAAATCCATAATTTTCAGAGTGCCAGAAGTTCCTCTACTAAGGTATGCAACATAGGCATTCCCTGTGGTAGGGTCAGTATCGGCCGAAAGTTGTTTGTCCTCTGAGGAAGTCCAATCAGAGATGGTTTGGGTGTTAACACCACTCCAGCCAGAACCAGATGTGTAGACCCTATAGTAAAATATATTGTTATTATAATAGGCTGCTCCAAAAAGCATACCTCCTGAACTTAAAGAGGCAAGCACCATAACAGGTCTTACAGTATTGCCTGTATCTGTTCCACCTATAGAGTCTGACCAATCGAATCCACCGTCGGTCGATACCTTTACTTGGTAGTAAAAGTCGCTCTGTCCGCCGGGCATGAATCTAAATGCTGCATAAAGATTTCCATTTGAATCGGTCGTTGAAACTACAGCTGCACATGCTCCTCCCGTTCCGCATGCCGAAGTATTTGCAGACGTGTAACCAAGTTCAACTGGTGAACTCCAAGATATACTCTTTCCATCTGAGCTCACTGTTCCTCGTAGAAACTTAAAATGAGTATTTCCTGTATCGGGATTCCCCTGAATCCAGTAGAATACATAGATGTATTGTGTACCTTGGTATGAGGTATAGGAGACTGACCATCTGTTATTGTCAGATACCAATGTTCCTGTATTCAAAGACACGAGAGAGCCCCATGAGCTTCCTCCATTCGTAGAGGTCTTTTCAACTATCCCGCCGTTGCCAGTATCGTAATAGAATGCAAATATGGTTGATCCATCATGACTAAGGACTACACGCTTTTCACCTTCAAACGATCCGCTGCGTGCTGGTGCAAGTGGATCCGATGTAGTTCCTATTGTTGAAACTGCTCCAGTATTTCCGTTCCAGAGTAACTGACCATCGCTGTAGCATGCTCCGCCAGATCCTGAGCATGTAGATTGACCATCATTATACCAATTTGCATAGCCTGGTGGCAATGTATTATCGGTTCCTTGAGAATTAACATGAACGTTCGGATAACTATTTGATCCTCCTACTGTTACTATGTTAGCAGTTCCAGTCGAGCTTATGTACCATCCAGCTTCTGAGTCAAGGTTTATGTAACTAGCTTTTTCGCTTTCGACATCTACCAATCTCTTAGATAATCCATCTGCCGTATCATAGAAGGTCAACTGAGAGTGAAGGGCATTAAACTTCGTTGCGACAGGCGCAGGAGATTCTACGGCAAATTGATAGAATTTTACCTTTGCAGCTACCTGTGGACTGCAGGATTGATCAGTACAAGGGCCATATGTACCAGCCATAAAATATTTACTGTTATCTGCTACTGGCGAAGTTACTGGGGTGTATGTTACTGAATGGTAAGATACAGAACCATCCGTCTTTAGACATTCATGCCCAAAGCTTACTTGTGTTCTTCCATTTATCCATGTTATACTGCCAGCCACTCTAATGCTATTACTCTCAAGACAAATTGCTTGGCTCGGACTAAGGTTATTGTTGGAGGGCCAAACTTCCTCTGGCGAACATTGATTCTGTAGACATGAGGGTCCCCAAACTTGACCAACATTGTATATATTTCCATCACTATGTTCCCATTGCGCTACAGATTGGTAGAAGAAGCCATTTACTCCGCTAACACCGTTAGCATTAGATGTCCCTGCTACAGTCAATACTGAAAGTAAATCATTTCCCGGGCCTGTACCTATGGCGCTAAATTGTGTAAACATGCTAGCCCTGTCTATATGATAAGACGTGCCAGGATCTGCATATCCTCCTACATATGGGTTCTCGGCATGAGCAGCCATGAACTGCAGTGAAGTAGTTGGCAAGATTAGGATTGCAACAATAGCTGTCAGAAGGAATATTTGGGTCGAACGAGATATCCTGGATGTCATTAGGATATCACCTTGACTGTAACAATTCCTGCACTACCAGCAATGCTTAGATTATGTGATTGGATATCATATCCAAGTCCTATTTCAAGCGATCTTCCCACAGTCTCATCGGGCAGATTAGCAGGAAGAGAAATTGTCAAGAGTACTGTCCCAGTTGAATTGGGAATTAGAGTTACACTAGGCTGAGAGAATGTGATGAAATTATTAACATTGATCTCACCTGGCAATATGCTGCCGGCATTGTTCGCGTTTTCGATATAATCTAAAAATTGCTGGCTTGTCATCCCTTTGTACGCAGAAGGCATAAAATTCCTTACCTCATTGTGGAAGTTGCCCACAGTTACTGATTCATTCAAATTCTTGCTGAGATGTTGTATTGTTATCGGAACCACTAACGTTTCTCCACGTTTCATTTCAACTGTTTGTATATTGGCATAAGAGCTGACAAAATGTGAAATAAATCCCTCATTAAATTTCTGCTTAACAGTATCAGTCTCAATCGCCTGGTTGACTTGAACTGCAGCTGCAGTCTGTTGGTTATTTGATATTGTTAATGCTGCCATCGCAGCTAGGACTACTAATAGTATTGATGTTGAAATTAATACTATTTTTAGTCTGCTACCATTTGTTGGCTTATTGTTAGCCATGGCACCTAGTCGGATAATTTTGAATATAAGATTTGTTCAGACTACAATCAGCATTGCTCGGCTAGTAAGAATTTTCTAGAAGATGGCTCTATAGGTTGTGTGTGTAGCTTCAATAACACAATGCTTATTATACACAGCTTGCCTGCTTTAGAGTAGGATGGTCATCTCGTATCGCAACAGCGTCAAGATTGTGGGCGATGTGTTGCGCATAGCCAGCGATTCTGGTACAGGGGGGATCAACCTGACATCTCTTCTTAGAAAAGCCAACCTGTCATACGACCGGCTAGTCAAGGTATCCACTACGCTGATGCAGGCTGGATTGATAAATGAGCAGACACTGGAAGGACAGAGGATATATGTTATCACGTCCAAGGGACGGGAGTATCTTCAAAGATACCAGCAATTCGCAGAAATGGCGGATTCTTTTGGACTGAAACTATAACTTGGCTTGTTTGCCTTATGGCCAGTAATTGATAGATAGTTAAACCTGCTACAAGTTCTGATCCTATCCCATCCTACATCTTCTGCTCTATTGCCAAGTCTGGTTTGGTAGAAAAAGGAAAAAGGCAAGATAAGACAAAACAAAATAATAAAAAAAGAGAAAAGAAGGAAAGAAAAGGAAGTCAGCGGGCTACAGGGCTGACGAAAAAGTTATTTTCATACATGCGCTCAATCTCGGCTATTTCAGAAGGGTTAAGGTATTTTCCATCAGACAGGCTTGCAAATGATTCCAGCTCTTCTATGCTGATCACTGTGGGAAGGACTACCGAGACTTGGCGCTGAGAGAGTATGAACTTGATGGCAAGCTCTGTTATGCTCCATCCGCGGGCATCAGCAAACGGCTTCATGTTTTCAATTTTTTTCACGGCTTCAATGATAAATTCCCTTTTCCTGAAGCTCCTGTGGTCGTTTTTGTCAAACGTCGTCTCTGCAGTGACCTTGCCTGTAAGCAAACCTGAGGCATCAGGAACCCTTACCATAATCGCTACATCGTGATTTTCTGAGGTTTTTAGAAATTCCCTTCCCGGATCCTGCTCAAGGATGTTGTATACTGTCTGAAGGCAGCAGATATTCCTGTTCTCTATTGCACTGATACCTTCTTCCTTCCAGCCTATCGCCGGCCCCAGCGCAACTCCGTGGCCTCTCAGAACCTTGTTTCTTTGCAGGTCATCCAGAGCGTCAAAAAGCCGGTCATTTCTTATTGCATCCATCTTGGGATTATGCAAGCTGTAGACATCCAGATAATCCGTCTGCAATCGCTCAAGGCTCTGTCGCAGGGCAAATCGCAGAAACTCTGGATCATGTTTTTGCGGAAGTTCGCTATGCCCGACCTGTTCTGCATTGTACATATCATAACCCCATTTTGTTGAATACACTACGCTATCGCGCATGCTGCCAAAGGCCCTTGCGATCAGCTTTTCGCTCTTGCCTTTCCCATACATGTCCGCCGTTTCATAGAAATTTATCCCAAGGTCATAGGCGCGCTTGAGCATCCTTACGGCTTCGTCATCGTCAATCTTTTTTCCCCACCAGTCAAGACCGATGGTCCACGCTCCAAAGCCGATCTCGCTTGCCATTATGTCGCTTTTTCCAAGTCTTCTGTATTTCAATTTTGGAGTACTCCCATTATGCGTTGTTGCGCTTCACTAAACTGCGGTTCATCAAGAGCCGGCTCGGCCCTCTGCGGCAGAAGAGCTTCTGATTCAATTGAATCCAAAGGGATCCATGATTTGCAGCCAGCCCACTCTGGCCTGACATCTATGTGCAGTGGCTTGGCCAAGCGGAAGACCCTAAGAATCATAACACTCATGGGTTTGCTTGGATTATAATCCATTCTCGTATTAACGTACTGGTCGCTCCATATGTGGTATCTGCCAAGCCTTGCCAGAAGGGCCCTGTCTGATATCTCATTGACATATTTTACTTCAGCAAAACTGCTCACTATTGCTGTTGTATCTTGCGGCTTTGCTCTCTGGATCTGTTCAAGCCTGTCTGCATATTCTGGCTTGATTGATTCTCTGGCCTGGTGTTCAAAAGTTGGAAATAGGAGGAATTTCTCATGCTTTACTTCAAAGCCCTTTCTGTATTCCAAGATGCCTCCCTTGCGCAAAAGTATTGTCTGCCTTCCTTCCTCAAGGGCGGCGCAAACAATAGCCCATTCCTTTAGTGCCTGCATTGCACTATCCCAGACTTTTTATGATTTCCTCGACTCCCTTATAAACGCAGACAATCATTGGAGTGTCGGTAATTACAAACCTGCTTACCTGCGTTTCGCGCAGGCGCATCAAAAGCTCCTGGAATGCCATCAGGTCTTCTGTTTCAAAAGCCAGCATAAAGTCCTGGTCGTCTAGGCCAAACGAGTAGCTGGTGTTGAGCCTCACCTGCGGGAATTGTCTTCCCACCTGGATGTGCTCTTCCATCATTTTTCTGCGCTCGCCAAATGGCAGAAGGTACCATTCTCTTGACTTGACAAACGGGTAAACAATGGCATATTTCAGTGGTGGCAGGTCTGTCATAAAGCCGGGCACGATTGTGCCTTCTTTGTTGCGCTGGTATACTGTATATTCAGTGCTTGTCGCTGTACCTCCATCATGTTTTGGAGTCTCCCCTGAAGCTACGTTTGCAGGTTTGGAATATACTGACTGGCGTGCGGCGGACAGGTAAACATACGTGGCTTCGATATACTTGCCAAGAACTGTTGAATAGATCTTTGAGGCCAGTATTTGCATCTTTTCAACCGAGTCAGAGATCATCCAGAGCATAAAATCAGCATCTTCTCTTAACCCGAGGGTCGAATAGGTCCGGACTTTCATCTTTGTATTTGCAACCTCTATCAAGCTCGCAAATTCTCTGGCTGCCTCTTCTTTGCCTATTTCATTGAGCCAGCGCCACTTTGAGTCTACTTTAAAGAAGGAAAAGTTGAGAAATGTGTTAGAGCGTGACTTTTGTGCAGATTCGAACTCTTCACTTCCCTGAACTGTCATCTGCTAGTGTGGAACAGAACCAACCTTATTTAAATCAAAACCAGAAGCCCAAGTGATCTGGGGCCTTTGCCACAATACCCTGTCCTGATTTCCTACTTGTCCTGAAGGCCAAGCCATCCATATCCCTTTGCCTCAAGTTCCTCGGAAAGTTCCTTCCCTCCGGACTTGATTATCTTGCCTTTGGCCACGACATGGACATGGTCCAGCTTTTTAAGATACCTGAGTATTCTTGCATAGTGAGTTATCACTACAACGCCTGCGCCTGTATCGATAAGCCGGTTTATTGCCTCTGCGACTGCCTTTACTGCGTCAATGTCAAGCCCGGAATCCGGCTCATCCAAGATAGCAACAATCGGCTTGAGTACCAGCATCTGCATTACCTCGGATCTCTTTTTTTCTCCACCAGAAAATCCTTCATTGAGGTACCTTCCGAGAAATGATGGGTCAAGGCCTACCGAGTCAAGGTTTTTCTTTACATACTCGTGGAATTCCCTCACGGTCAAAAATACCTCCCTGTCCTGCTCCTGGCTCAGGGACTTGTTCAGATTATTGTATGCGTTTCTCAAAAAATGGCTATAGCCTACTCCTGGTATTTCTGTCGGGTATTGAAAACCGAGGAAGATTCCCTTCTTTGCCCTCTCTGAAGTGGGCATATCAATAATGCTCTCGCCCTTGACAAGGATATCGCCTGAAGTAATAGTGTATTTCGGGTGGCCCAGAACAGCATTTGCCAGAGTGCTCTTGCCCGAACCGTTTGGGCCCATTATGGCATGCACCTGGCCCCTGTCAATACTAAGGTCAAGACCGGAGAGTATCTCTTTACCGTCTATGCTAACATGTAAATCCTTTATATCTAGAAATGCCATCATAGATTTTTTCTATCGCACATAATATAAAGTAAAGGATATGTGAAATTGATGGAGGGCTGCAGTACAGTAGCTTGGCTTTGCCAGTTAGCCAAGCGCAATGTATCTGTCCGCCCGCCCTCCAAGACAAATCGTAACGAAAAGTGTAAGGCCAAGATGGCAGGGCGACTATTGAATGGTTATCTTGCCTTTCATATATGGATGGACTTGGCAGTAATAGTCATGCTCTCCCGGACCCAGCTGGCTTGCCGGCACACTGAATTTATCGCCGGGCGATATGATGCCTGAGTCAAAGAGCTTGCCAGAGGCTGTATCAGATGATCCAGTGCCACTGGTCGCTGTATGAGGCACCTCATCGTTATTTGTCCAAGTTATTAACGCATCTGAGCTTGCTTGGGCGGGATTTGGATCAAAGTTTGGGTTACCCTGAACTGCAGCGCCTTTCAGGATCTGGATTGCTACCTTGGTTGCGTACTTTGATTCGTCAATAGGCACTTTGGCTGTTGAACCTGAACCAGAACTGGAACCAGATGACGCAGTAATGTTCTCCCTAAATGGTGATATTACCTTGCCAGCTACAGGTGTGGCTTCTGTAAATAGGTAATAGACAAGCACTCCTGTGATTGCCCCGAGGACAAGTATAGTAGAAAAAGCAGCTTTTCCAACAGAGCCCATTTTATGGCCTATTCGACTGCTCCCATATTAATTCTTTAAGCAGCAATATTGGTGAAATGTAAAAGAAAAATGAAAAGAAAAAGTAAAGGAAGGAGGAAAGGAATTGAAAGAAAAGGAACGGAAAAGGAGCAACAGAATAAATGCAGATGATGCAGTGTTGACAGAGGCTATGCTTGGCGTTATTGTGCTGAATAGTGCCTGCTATGCCTGATGGCTTGCTACTCTGAGATATACTGCTACTCTGTTTGCAAGCTCTGCTGGCGAAATGGGCTTTCTCAGAAATTCATTGGCCTTTAAAGAATCAAGCAGGTCTGAATCAAAATCACTCAATTCAAACGCAGTCATGAGCAGCAGTTTTACCTCAGGCTTTATCTCTCTGATGCGTCTGGCAAGTTCAATTCCGTTCATTTGCGGCATCCTTATGTCAGAGATTACCAAGCCATAGTTTGGATGATTTGCTTTGAAATGTTCAAGCGCCAGAATCGGGTCTGTAAAGCCGTATGCATCAAACCCTTGGTTCTGAAGAGATTTCCTGAAAATCGCAACAATGTCTTGCTCGTCATCTACCAGTAATATGGAATTAGGGGACATTGCGCTTCTTCTGCACCAGGTATCCTGTGACAATAAATAATCTCTTCATACATTTAAGAAGCACTGTCGCCGGCTGTGCTGCAAAAGCCACTTTTATTTACCATTTTGCTTCATGCTTGGTGGGTTAGGTTGGGTTGACGCCTAATGGATCAGATAGCAAACAAGCTGCAGTCCAGTGCAAGAACTGCAGCAAAAAGTTCCTGATTCCTGCAGTGGACACCGAAAGGCAGGAAATAGCACTTGCAGGGGATTTTAATAAAGATGCGGTCTTTGCTTTCATATGTCCATTCTGCATGGAGCGTTCGCTGTACTCTGCAAAAGACTTGGTGCCTCTTTGACTGCAATGCTTTTATCATGTCTTGAATCCAGTATCCACCGCAGAAAGCATGGGAGACAAAGCCAGCCTCAAGTGTGCGACGTGCGGCAATAGTATCACGTTCCGGTACAAGCCGATGCCGGAGTGGAACATATCAGGATACCTTTGCAGTCAGTGTTATAGCAACAAACTTGCGGAACACTATCTTTCGCCAGAGCGCCGCTCTTCCCAGAATAAGTGATTTACCATATACAATATGATGGGCCCATCCAGGCTAGCTGTTGTCGGGCCGGCAGTAGGGGGATTTCCTGTCTTTTACCTGCCTATCTACTTGTGCTAATGATAATGCAGGTAGATAAAAAAGCAGAGCAAATAAAATGCGGGCTAACGGTATGATTTTTGCTTTCTGCGCCTGGCGCCAGGTCCGCCGAATTTCTTTGATTCGCTCTGCCTTGGGTCTCCTGATAGGAAATGTCTGTCATGCTCGATGATTTTTTTCCTGATCTCTTCGCGCACGCCTTTTGTGAGAGGATGATCCTTTGGATCCCTGCCGCCTTTTCCCTCGCCTACCAGAGCTCTCGAAATGGCAACTGCGCTAGCAAATGCCTGTCCCATAAATCCTCCTCCCTGCACTTGTACATCGATGTCGACCTTGTTCCTTATCTCTCCGATAAGGCTGACAGGTGTTAACACAAGCTCCTTGGCTACCTCAGGCATAACCATTTCTGCCGGAACATTGTTGATTCTTATCCTGCCTGCTCCCTTTGAAATTGTGGCTACTGCGCGGCTTGATTTGCGCTGACCTGGATACAAGTCTATTTTGTTCATTTCATCCTATCCTCCAATAGTCCTTCCTTTCCAGCCTATCTGCTTTGAAACATCTCCAACAGAGATATAGTACGATTCAGGTCTTGTTATCTTTGAATCTTCAAACGACTTCATGCTTGCTGATTTGACATTCTCAGGCACACCGATATACACTCTGAGCCTCTTGAACGCTTCTATCCCGCTGGTCTTTTGCTTTGGAACCATGCCTCTGACCATCTTTGAGATGAGGGTATCAGGCCTCCTTGGGTGAAACGGGCCGTGAATTGGGTTTGTTACTGAATTAATCTCCAAGTGTTCTTTGTATAGCTCTATAGTTTTGTATCTGTTGCCTGAAAGCATTGCCTTCTCGGCATTTACTATGGTAACTCTATTTCCTTGGAGTAAAAGTTTCGAGACGTGCGAACACATCCTACCTGCGATGCAGTTTGTCGCATCAACTACTACTGTCTTGGGTTGCTGGGGCTGAGCCTGAGATTTTTCCTTAGCCAATTATGCGCACTCCTCTTCCATCAGGGTAATTTTTGATAAAGTCTTTTAGATTCATTACACTTCCGCCGGCCTGGATAATTTTCGCAGCAGCCGCCTCTGAAATTGAAAAAGAACAAACAGTCAACTTGTGGCCAATTGAGCCTGTGCCCAGAATCTTTCCGGGAACAATTACAGTCTGCCCATTTTCTGTTACTTTTGCCAGCATGCCGACATTGATCTCGCTTCTATTAGCTCTTCTGCCTGTGATCTTTCTCTCGATTGCCTTCCAGATCGGGGCCTTGCTTTCTTTACTAGCTTTTCGTAAAATCCAGCCTGTCTCGCTGACAAGAGTATTGGTAAACATGCGCCGCTACCTTTTCTTTCTCCCTTTACGGCCGTTCGTTATTCTGGCTCCCCAAATAAATGTACCTGACCACTAGCAGCATTCCTTACTTAGTTTGGATAGATTGCTTGAAATTCTTTATCTTTGATGACATCTTGTCCATTGCTAACGTCAATATCTCTTCCGGAGCAAGTGCGCCGTTTGACTCTATTATCAGAATAGATTCATTTTCGTCCTTGCCGTCTTTGACGATGCTTGCAGACGTCGGCTGCCATTTTGCATGGTCCTTGCCGATTCCAAGCCTTGCATACGCTTCAAATTTCAGCTTTTGGCTTGGAGCCAAGACAATTATAGGGATATCTTTGCTCACTGGCTTGACAAGCTCATCTTCGGACACAAGCTCGCCTGAAGTTACTACTTTTGTCTTTTCGCTTGCTTCAGAGTCAAGAACAAGCAGAACGCGACATTTTGAGCAGCCAAGTGTGCTTTTGCAGTCACACTCGTGGGGCATTACAAATCTTCCTGGATCAGTCCGCAGAGGGATAAGGCCAAGCCTGTGCGCCAACGCCTCGTCATGCATAACTGAGGAATTTTCCAGCATGACGACATCGTCTATGGCAAGAGTTGGGACCTCGCTGATTGAAAGCCTCCGGAGGGCATTTACATATTGCCTTGGAATATTGTCAAACTTGACAGTGATCCGATTGCTTGATTTTTCGATAACTTCGATAGAAGGGGAGACCAATACTTCGTTTTTAAAGTCGGCAAAAGATATTTAAAAATGTACCGAAATTTGAAAATTTTCGAAAAAGGGCTCTTTTATTATTTGCACATGCACGATGGCAAGTCTTGGCCTGAAATGCATGCATATATAGCTCAAGAGACTCCTGTACGGATGCTCCAATGACTGACAAATTTACAGTTGTCCGCCTGACGCTAGACGGCGACAGGTTTGAGCTTCTTGTCAAGCCGGACCCTGCGCTGGAGTACAAGCTTGGAAAAAGGTCAGATCTTTCAAGCGTACTTGTATCGGATGAAATCTATTCTGATGCAAACAAAGGCTCCCGCGCCTCGGGCGAGAAATTGATGAAGCATTTCAAGACAACAGACCAGTCAGAGATCGCAAGGCAGATACTAGCCCGTGGCGAGCTTAACCTCACAACCGATCAACGGAGAAAGATGGTTGAAGAAAAGCGCAGACAGATTGTACAGTATATCAACAAAAGCTTTGTAGATCCAAGAACCCACCTTCCTCACCCTGTGCAGAGAATAGAAGCTGCAATGGATGAAGCAAGAGTCTCTTTGGATCCGTTCAAGAGGGCCGAAGATCAGGCAAAGGCTGTGATTGATGCCCTGCGGAAAATATTGCCACTAAAGTCAGAGACAGTTCGACTTGTAGTTACCGTCCCACCACAATTTTCTGCCCAGTCTTATAGCGCACTCAAGACGACTGGCGACCTCAAAGACGAGCAGTGGCTTTCTGACGGCTCACTTCGTGTTACGATTGAAATGAACGCTGGGGCAAAGGCTGCATTTCTAGATAGGCTCGGCTCTGTCACAAGAGGCTCTGCTGACGTAAAGGAGAGCTGAGCTGATGGTGCTGTTTTTGTTTTTCAGCCCGGCTCACTCCCTATATCTTGGAGAGAAGGAAAAAGGACCAAGTTAGAAAGAAATAGAAAGATTGTTCTGAAATGTCCAAATTTGACGATCGACACTTAAAATATAAGTCAGCTCTTACTGACAAACATGGAACTAGAAGTGGAAAAAATGTACTCATTATTTGGTGGAGCTTTTGGCTCTGATTGGATGGTGAACAGTTACCAATGCAAGAAATAAGGAGAAAATATGTTATTCCTGGCGATAAAATCATTGAAGGAAACTTTAGGCCGCTGTCAAACGTAATCAGGTCTGGCAATATGCTTATTGCTACCCGGATAGGGATTGCTGAAGTGGGGAGGGACGGCGCCAAGGTTATACCCCTGTCAGGAGTCTACATCCCACGGGTCAACGATCTGGTAATTGGCAAGATAATTGACCACTCGTCGCTTTCATGGGAAGTGGATATCAATTCTTGTTTCTCGGCGCACCTGCCGGCACAAGACGTTTTTGGTAGAGATTTCTCACCTGCAAGGGACGATATGAGCAAACACTTGGCGATAGGCGACATGATTACAGCAAGAATTCTTGCCTTTGACAGAACCAGGGATCCTATGCTCACTCTGCAGGAAAAAGACCTGGGCAAAATTCCAAGGGGTGAACTGTTAAAGATTTCTGCAACGCGTGTGCCCAGACTCATTGGAAAGCGAGGTTCGATGATACAGACCATAGAGCAGGCTACTCAGACAAGGGTGCTTATTGGGCAGAACGGCATAGTTGTGGTTACTGGAAGGAATTCTGAAGGAACAAAGCTGGCCGTAAGGGCAATAAGGATGGTGGAGGAAGAAGCACATACTGCCAACCTGACGCAAAAGATACGGGCTCTATTGAACGTGCCGGAAACGACTCAGGAACAGGCTCCAAACACTGCTCCTCCAAAATCACAAGAGGTTGAAACTGCCATCGAAGAGGTAGAAGAAGAACTTGAAGTTGAGAAAGGTGAAAAATTGTAAATGACACAGACAAGAAATCTGATAGACGAAAATGGAAAAAGAACTGACGGCCGGACCATAGATGAGCTGCGTCCTGTCAAGATAAAGGTAGGCGTGGTAAAGAATGCTGATGGTTCAGCCTTTATAGAATTTGGGAGAAACAAGATCCTGGCGGCAGTCTATGGCCCAAGAGAAGTACATCCAAAACATATGGCACTACCAGATAGGTGCGTCCTTAGGTGCAGGTACCACATGTCGCCGTTTTCTACCGATACACGCAAAAATCCCGCTCCTTCAAGGCGTGAGATTGAAATCTCTAAAGTTATGAGAGAGGCTCTCGAGCCTGCTCTTATTCTTGAAGATTACCCACGAGCCGCAATAGATGTTTTTGTAGAGGTTCTACAATCGGATGGCGGATCTAGGTGCGCAGGAATAACTGCTGCATCAGTGGCCTTGGCAGACGCAGGAATAAACATGCGCGACATTGTGGCAGCATGTGCCGCAGGCAAGGTAGATGACAAAGTGGTGCTTGACATCAACGATACCGAGGATAAGGAGGGAGGCGCGGATATGCCAGTAGCTTACATGCCTCATCTGGATCAGGTAACCTTGATGCAGCTTGATGGCGTGCTGACGCCGGAGCAGTTTAGCGAATGCCTAGACAAAGCAATAAAAGGGTGCAGGATGGTCTATGAGATCCAAAAGCAGGCATTGATGCAAAAATATTTTGGGAATGAACTGGAGTTGAAAGAGGAACAATGAGCTCATCTAGACGTTCTGCAATAATTGTAGAACATTTGCGCAAGCAGCAAATGTGGGACGCAATCTCCAAGAGCAAAAGACTAGATGGCAGAGATTTTGGGGAGCTGCGGCCTCTTGAAATCGAGCTTGATATAATTAAAAAAGCCAACGGCTCTGCAAGAGTCAAGCTGGGAGACACAGAGGTTATCGCAGGTGTCAAGGTAGAGACAGGCGAGCCATTTGAAGGCCTGGAAAATAAAGGTGCTCTGATAGTCTCTGCAGAGGTTCTTCCTGTAGCGTCGCCCCATGTCGAGCCTGGTCCACCAGATGAAGAGACCGTAGAACTTGCAAGGGTGGTGGACAGAGGCATAAGAGAATCGGAGATGATTGACCTTGAAAAGCTCGTCCTTGTCCCGGGCAAGGTAGTCTATACAGTCTTTGTCGATTGCAGCGTGATCAATGCAGACGGGAACCTCTTTGATGCCACATCATATGCCGTCGTCTCTGCGCTGCTCAGCAGCAAGCTTCCAGTCTTTGAAATGCAGGATGGCAAGGTGACAGACACTGGCAGAACACAAGAAACGCCGATAACGACCATACCGGTTTCGCTGACAGCTGTAAGAATCGGCGATGTAGTGCTTGTGGACCCAACTGCTGAAGAGGAAGCCTGTATGGACGCCAGAATCACGATAACGACAAACTCAAAAGGTGAATTTTGTGCATTGCAGAAGGGTCATACAGGATCTTTTACGATTGACCAGATAAAAAAAGCCGCAGAAGCCTCAAGAGTTAAAGGAGAGGAGATCAGAGCAAAAATAGTAGAGTTGACTGGATATGGTAAGTAAGAGAAAACAGGGATCTACAAGCCTTCCGGGGCTTGGTGTAAAATTCGGGGCAACAGTACGCAAAAGATACGGCAAGGTTTACCAGACGCTCAAGCGCAAGCGCAGATGCCCGTCATGTGGCTCACAACGGTTTGGCAGGGTTGCATCCGGGATATGGCACTGCGGCAAATGCAGCTACAAGGTGGCGGCTGGTGCATACGATATTGACCTTGAAAAGCTGCAGGGCTGACGTTAGAATAAGAATAGGAAAGACAGAGGAGCCTAGAGCAAATAAAGGTCTGTCTGCATTCGAATACAAACACACTTCTGCTGTCTTGGCCTCGGTATATGCCGCACTAAAGCCAGACATGGGAGCAAAGGGAAAACTTGCAGAACCTGGCACCAAAGCCAAGATTTCGCTTGAGCAAAAAACCATGATTTTTAATATAAGGAGCAAGGATATTGCCACGCTAAGGGCATCACTCAACTCATATCTGCGACTTGCAGATGCTTCCTACAAGTGCATAGCAGGATGAGCCTCTGATAGGCCAAGACAGGACAGCGCAGGTCAGGCCAAGCGGGATATAACGTTTAGATTTTATGTTGGTGCCTTCAAACAGATGTATTCGTATGAGCGACCAAGAGCTTCCACCATGGCTGAGAGAGCAGGTTGCGCGCTTGCAGCAACTACAACAGAACCTTCAGGCAATAATGATGCAAAAGCAGCAGCTTGAAGTAGAGTCCGTGGAAACGGAAAGAGCACTTGAGGAACTGAAAAAGGCAGGACCTGAAGATACAGTCTACAAGAGCGCCGGTTCTGTGCTGATAAAGGCCAAAAAAGAAGATGTCACCAAAGAACTGGAGGAGAAAAAAGAGCTTTCAAATACGCGGCTCATGGTGCTTTCAAAGCAGGAAACCCGGGTAAAGGAAAACCTCAAGGAAGTGGAAAATAAGATAAATGAAATGATCCGGGGTGCTCAGGGAGGAGCTAGCGGACCATCTGCTGGGCCGGGTCCAAAGCCAAGAGCAGAATAGGCTGGCAACCAGTCTGGGTCGCTGATTGATATGCCGCAGAAAAATATTCTAAACAGCTAGACGTCCACGATCTGCATATCTGTGAAGTTTCATACTTATAACTGCAATTGAATAACAACTGTGCAAAAAAACAAAACTGCATTACATGAGTTATATTATATTATATTATATTATGTGATGATTATTAGCATGTTCTGTAGTCTGTGCAGCCTAGAATAAGGATTGTAGTCGACGAACGCGAAAGAAACAGCGGAATTCCTGAACTTTTGCGGCAGGCAGGAGCCACAATAGATTTTGCCCAGCTGAAGGTCGGCGACTATGTCGTGTCTCCAGAGACTGCGGTGGAGAGAAAAACTATCAGTGATCTGGTAAACTCTGTATACGATGGAAGATTGTTTGTCCAGTGCGGCGACTTGGTCAGTCACTATCAAAAGCCATTGGTCGTGATTGAGGGTGATATTGAAGATTTGGCAGAACTACCAGAAAGTGCAGATCGTCGACAGAAAGAAAGGTTGCCACTTGCTTTTGATGCTTTGGCAACGGTGGCTCTTGAATTTCGCATTCCTGTTCTGCACACGCCATCAGCAGAGCATACAGCCCAGCTCTTGGCTATCATAGTGAATAAAAGCCTCCGGGAAGGAAAGGCCGCGGGCCCTCTTCTTAAAAAGATAAGAAAAGTCAACCCATTATATATCCAGCAACTGTCTGTGCTTTCCTCAGTGCCGGGCATAGGCGATAAGCTTGCAGTAAGAATGCTGGCAAAATTCGGCACGCCAAAAAATGCCCTGAACGCTTCTGCAGCAGAACTGGCCAAGATTCCCGGGTTTGGAACCTCCAGAGCGGAAAAGGTACGCAAGGTTCTAGATGTGCGCTGCAATGACAATGAGTCCATCATCGCACAGAAAACACTCTTTGAAGCTGAAAAGGAAGAAAACAAGGGTCAGCCGAGTGCGGCAGAATAGGTGGAACAGAACGGATGCATGTGTGCTGTCAAGAAAATATGCAAGCATGGATAGAGGCAGGAACAGATACCAAAGAAAATACTGCTGTTGTTATTGTTATTGTTGCAAGTGCTGCATGCCTGAGTCTGAAACAGGAAAAGCATTCAAGATAAAATAAAATAAAATAAAATAAAAAAAGTGAAGGTCAAGTCACTTGTTGTTCTGGGGCTGCTTTCTCTTCCTGTATCTGCGCTTGAGCCTATTTCCGCAGAGAGGGCATTCAACTATCTTGCTATCAAACGCTCTTCCACATGCGCTGCAATAACTAGTCCATTTTCTTGCCTGCGTAGCGCCTCTGTTGCCTATCGACTTTACATCCACATGCAGTAAAGGCGCGACGTTTCCGATGGCATAGTCGTCCGAGATTAATGTCATTTCCAGCTGCATTGCAAGCGCAAGTATCGAAATGTCTGCTGCAGAAAGCTTGGCACTGTCGCCTGTCTTTTTCGCAGCCTCAAGAGCAGCATTCGTAAAATTCTCTGCTGGGTTTAGAATACGCAGGTTGCCCGAATCCATGAGGGCATCCAGAAATGAAAATGATCTTTTGATATGCCTTATTTCGTCAAATACATGATCGGTAGTATAATATTCATGGTCAGAAGACGACAGAAATGGTACTCCTGAATAGAATGCACTGGCATCCAGTACATAGCCCTTTTTGCGACTAGAATCCAAGTTTTGTAAGCTGCCTCATTCCACTTTTCCTGAGCCGGAGAAAATGGGCATCGTGTGGAAAACGTGAAATCCTGACTATCTGGTCAGGCTCTGACTTGAAGGCCTCTTGACCATCAATTACCAAGTTCATATCCATGTTGCTTTTGATATAGATCTCTTCTATGGGAATTACAAGCGGAGGCATCCTGTTGACTGATGCAACAGGAGTCAGAATAAGGCAACCAAGGCCTTCGTGCAGTACCGGTCCACCTATGGAAAAAGAGTGACCTGTCGAACCTGTGGGCGTAGAGATTACAATGCCATCCATTCTCTGGCTTATTTCATCGTCCAGCAATTTTATAGACAATACTGGCGTCCTTGTCAAATTGGCCCTTGTTATCAGGATATCATTCAGGGCTGGCGGCAGTACCTTTCTGCCAATTGTTGCCTGTATCATTATGCGAGAATCAAAGAAATACTTGCCAGCAAGTATTGCATCAATAGCGGTATGGAGTGAAGATATCTGCACCTCGGACAAGATGCCCTTGTGACCACCGATATTCATGCTGACTACAGGGGCATCGCCTGAAAAGCTTCTAAAAGCTCTCAGGGTGGTACCGTCTCCTCCTATTGCAAAGATAAGGTCGGTTTTGATTTTTTTCAAATCATCCTGAGCAAGGGCAATACCATGCTCTACCTTTAGAGGAAGAAGAGTGTATGTCTTGACTTTGCCTGCCGCAAGCAAGCCGGAGATTTTTGCCGCAGCGTCTTCTGCTTCCTTGCTGTTGAGCTTGGCAACAATTACTGCTGTTTGTATGGGTTTTGCTTGTGGTGGTGTCATTTGCTTGGACAGCTGTATAGGTTATGCAATGACCATCTCTTAAATGCATTTGGCAGTAGTCCGCTCAGCTGGCCTTCATTCCGCACTCAGGTCAGACCTGCTATCCATCGTTTCTGCTGTAGATGAGAAAGGGAGCAAATGCAGTTTACCAAGAAAGGCTTTAGTATTAGACCACAATAGCATCTATCTGTATGACAAGTTCATATGCCCATCCAGAAGTTCTCAGGGAGACAGACTGGGTCGCAAACAACCTCAAGAATCCTGCAATAAGAATACTTGAAGTTGATTATGATCCGGAAAACGCGTACAGGCAGGGACATATTCCCGGCGCACATCTCGTATGGTGGAAAAAAGACATCAACGACCCTGTAAGAAGGGATATTATTAACAAACAGCAGTTTGAATCTCTGATGTCCCGGGTCGGAGCATTGCCTGACACTGAACTTGTTCTTTACGGCGATTTTAACAACTGGTTTGCAGCCTTTGCTTTATGGGTGTTCCAGTACTATGGCCATAACAAGGTTACAATCATGAATGGAGGACGGAAAAAATGGGAGGCCGAAAAGAGGGATTACACAAAGGAAGAGCCTGTTGTGCAGCCGACAAAGTACATAGCACAGCCTGCAAATGAAGGGCTGCGTGCATACATGCCAGACGTAAGGCGGGCCATTGAAAAAGCAGAACAGACAGTTCTGGTAGATGTCAGGTCGCCGAAGGAATTCAGTGGAGAGATTACTGCCCCGCCGGAGTATCCAATGGAACATGCGCAGCGGGGAGGGCATATCCCGGGCGCCAAGAATATCCCCTGGGCGCAAGCAGTTCGGGAGGATGGCACTTTCAAAAGCCCAGAGGAGCTAAGGGCGCTCTACGAGGGTAAGGGCGTGACACCTGACAAGCATGTAATTTGCTACTGCAGAATCGGCGAGAGGTCTTCGCATACTTGGTTCGTGCTGAAATACCTCCTCGGTTATCCGTCAGTAAGGAACTATGATGGATCTTGGACAGAGTGGGGCAATATGATAGGCAACCCGATAGAAAAATAGGTCACCAAGTGTAGTTTATAGTTGGTATGCAGGGACAGCAGCCTATAAGAAAAGGTCAATTTTATTTCATTTATGATGATATGTCTAACCTGGTACTTGAAGACAAGACCAAGCGCGGCCTGGAGGTACAGGAGCGGGGCTTGGACGAAAAGTACGGAGTTGAGGCAGAGAAAGGGATGATATACGATATGGATGGAATAGGGCACAGGGTTGGGATCAGATGGTACTTTCCAAAGTCAGACCATACACTTGACCAAGTTTCAAAGATTGCAGAAGAGATAGAACGGAAATACAGGGCAATAAGGGAAATGACATGCCCCGATGATGATTGATCCGCCTTTTCATCCCATTTGTTTCTTGGTCTATCCGGCTATCAACTTGCATCTTGGAACAGTTGTAAAAATATGATATGATATAATATGCCTACTATCGGCAGGCAGAATACACATGCATACAAACATACTACAGACAAACCCTATCGACCTTACCTGAACGAAAGCCTTTTAGGCGATACCAATTTACGTACTTTAGGAAAAAACATGTCTGTCCTGCTCAAGGATCGTGTCTGGACCATGCTATCTGAAGTTGCGAAGAGAGGCGTTTATCCTTTGCATGGAAATAAGCTGGGCATTTTCAGAATGCCCATAGAAATTACCGACAAGGCAGATTTTTCTTCAATTATGAATGACTTGAGGCCGTCGGGTTTTAAACTAGATACTCATGCTGACAGGATTTATGTTACCTATACATGGACAGAGAAAGGCGAGGATCCGCTGACCCATGAGGACCTTTCTGTTGATATGAGCATCACTGTAGAGATTGTAACTGGAGAAGTAGTGGATCTTATCTACCAGATCAAACAGATAGAATACTTTGGTGATCCTTACTGGGTAAAAAATTACCGGCAAAAGGCTGACCAAAATGCCAAGATGGTCATTGATACCATTATTCGAAATACAAAGATTGGAGACAAGATGATTGCCTATTTCCAAAAGGCTGAAAAGCTCTCACTTGCCGCCGCAATAGAAAAACTTGCACAGATGACCCCTCTGGCAAAGAACCCCAAAGCTCGCAGTGCCACTGCTCCTCCACCGCCCACCGCACCATCAGCAGCACCCAAGCCTGCACCTCAACCGGCAATGGTAGCACCATCAGTTTCAGGCGGCAACACCACCATATCCCTGACAGGCACTGGAACATCCTATTCAAAAGCCGAAGGACCAATAGATGCCAAGTTCAAAGAAAAGAGACAGCAGGCAGGCATGTATGAAGGCCACAAGATATGGGGGCCAATAGACCCACCAGGCCAGCTTGGAATATGGGGCTCTGAAGTATGCGTTGACTTTGACATATGTATTGCAGATGGTGCATGCATAGAAGCCTGTCCTGTCAATGTATATGAATGGCTAGAAACACCCGGCCATCCGGGTTCTGACAAAAAGCCATTTATGGCAAGGGAGAAGGATTGCATATTCTGTCTGGCATGCGAAAATGTATGCCCGCCGCAGGCAATCAAGATATTCCAGAGGAAGTA
>Ga0070740_10000378_pt1 | contig 101873 bp, 102 predicted proteins | sample Coa_R2_FD_67286 | JGI IMG/M metagenome (GOLD analysis project Ga0070740, IMG submission 67286) | Surface soil microbial communities from Centralia Pennsylvania, which are recovering from an underground coalmine fire - Coalmine... | ecosystem: Environmental > Terrestrial > Soil > Unclassified ... | reverse complement strand
CACCGGCGTCTTGTCGGCGCGTTCCAGGAAAAGATCGAGCGGCATGGATTCGTTGCGGATGCGCTCAAGATGCGCGCGCCGGCCCAGCCGCCAGGTTTCCATCAGGAAAAAGACACCCGCGGCGATGGCAAGCGGCAGCCAGCCGCCTTCGACCACTTTCAGCGAATTCGATACGAGGAACAAGACGTCGATCAGTCCCAGCGTGCCGAACACCGGAATGATCCATTGCAGCTTCCATTTCCATTGCCGGCCGGCGATGAGCGAGGCGTGGAATGTGTCAATCACCATCACGCCGGTCACCGCAATGCCGTAAGCGGCGGCCAGCGCGCTGGAGGAGCGGAAGATCAGCACGATCAACACCACCCCGACCAGAAGAAACGCGTTCATGCGCGGCACGTAAATCTGTCCCACGTCCGTCGCCGATGTGTGACGCACTTCCATGCGCGGCAATTGCCCAAGCTGCACCGCCTGGCGGGTGATGGAGAACACGCCGGAGATCACGGCCTGCGAGGCAATGATGGACGCCACGGTGGACAGAACCACCATCGGATAATGGAACGCCGGCGGCACCACGGAATAAAATGCGATCGGCGCCAGTTCGGGATGGCGCAGAACCGCCGCAGCCTGCCCGAAATAGTTCATCAGCAGCGCCGGCAGCGCCACGCACAGCCAGGCAAGGCGGATGGGTCTTTTCCCGAAATGCCCCATGTCGGCGTAAAGCGCCTCGCAGCCGGTCACGGCCAGCACGACCGAGCCCAGCGCCACGAACGCCGTCCATGGCTCGCGCGCCGCCAGCACGATCGCGTACCACGGGTTTATGGCCCAAAGGACATCCGGCGACCGGATGATTGACAGCAGGCCCAAAACCGAAAGCGTGAAGAACCACAGCAGCATGATCGGGCCGAACAGCCTGCCGATCTTCGCCGAGCCGCGGCTCTGAAACGCAAACAGCAGAACCAGAATGAGAATGGCGACCGGCAGGACGAGCGGCTGAAAGCCTGCGCGCGCCACGCCCAGTCCTTCCACCGCGCTCAGGACGGTAATGGCGGGCGTGAGCATGCCGTCGCCGAAGAACAGCGCCAGGCCAAGGATGGCCGCGATTCCGATAACGGTCTTCAGCCGCCGGCTGATGCCGGCCGAACGGTGCGCGCGCGTGGCGAGCGCCAGAACGCCGCCCTCGCCGTTGTTGTCGGCGCGCATGATGAGCGTCACATATTTGAGCGTCACCACGGTGATGAGCGCCCAGAAGATCATGGAAAGCCCGCCCATCACCGCAAGCGTGCTGGGACGGGCATGGCCGATGGCGGTGGAAAGAACCGTCTCGCGCACGGCATAAAGCGGGCTCGTGCCGATATCGCCGAACACCACGCCGATGGCGCCCAGCGCCAGCATGGCCGTACGCGTGCTGCCGGTTTCCGGCGGACGCAGGGTGTGTTCGTCGGGCTCGCTGTCCACGTCCGCAAGCGGATCGGCGGAGATTTCGGGCAAGTCGCCGCCGGGATGTTTGGCGTCGGCCTTCAGAGGTTCGGGTGCGGGCATCGCTGAGTGGTCAGAACGTATTACGGAACGAAACAGGGGCTCATCGCATGTCCGCCGGATCCGACGGGTGACGGTTCAAGGGCGCGGACCATATTCCGGCTGGTCGCGGATGCAAAGAGCGGGCGTGTGACACCCGGCGGTTCGCGGAAATATTCTGGAGAAATCGGGGCTTCGCCCTGTCAGCTGCCCGCCACGCGCCAGGTGCCCTGGTCGGGCCCGGGCCCGATGAAGCCCTGCACGTCATAAATGCGCGCGCCCCAGCTTCCGGTGCGTTCGTTGAAAACGCGCACCTCGCTCCAGTCGTTGTCGGGGCTCACATCCACGACCGGATCATCCAGGAAGACCTGTCCGTCGTTCAGCCAGTTGGCGTGATCCACGCGGATTTCGCGCAGCGAAACCACCTGGCTCACATAGGCAAGATGCGCATGACCGCGCGCATAGCCGGTGAGCACCATCACCGCGCCCGGCACCGGCAGATTGGTGCGCGCATATTGGCCGGCGGCCTTGGCCCACCAGGTGCTGGCATTGCCGAAAATGTTGATTCCCGTGCGTGCCCGCACGTAGGGAACGCACTGCTGGGGCGCCGCTTCGCCCACGACGGTGGTGTCGGCCGGTGGCGGCGTCTGATAATCGCCGACCGTCGTGTCGGGCGTGCTTGCGCAGGCCGAAACCAGAAGGGAAAAGGCGACCGCCGCAGCGAGCCGAAATGGAAGCCCCACCATCAAAAGCCCTCATTTTGCCGCTCAAGCCCGCGGCGGCCGTGGATCGAACCCTATACCATTGCCCGTCAAATGGCCGTTAGTCCGGCGCTTCAAATTTGATCGAATGTCTTAGCAATCGGCTGAACCTTACTCGCCCGGCACGATTTTGCGCACCGCGGCGGCGGCATTGTTCCAGCCCATGAATCCTATCGAAATCAGGCCGGAAACGGCAAACACAAAAAACGGCGCGCTCCAGGCCTGCTCGGTGAAGGCGAAAGCCGGAAGCACCACACCCGCCGCAAGTTCCGGGATTCCCCGCCAACCGCCCGCGATCATGGCGCCGGCCTTTGGCGTGCGCGCAAAAACCGTCTGCTTGTTTGCAAGCGCCTCGAAAGTCGCCCGCGCATTGGCGATGATGAGACCGCTCGGAAACACGATCGCAAGGATGATCGAACGGAACAGCTTGGATGTCCGGCCGCGCCGCAACTTGACCTGCCCGGTGTAGAGATAGCTCAGGCTGGCGCCCAGTCCCAGAACGGTCACAAGGCTGCCGAGCGCGGCCACGGTCGGAAGGTAAATCACGCCCATCCACATCAGGATAAGGCTGATCACCGCGCTCGCCGCCGCCAGCGAATAGAAGGCGCATTGGCAGATTTGCAGCGACACGAGCGCTTTCTTCCACAGCGGCATGGCGCTTCCCCAGATTTCGGGAAACAGCTTGAGCGCCACCTGCACATGGCCTTTGGTCCAGCGCGCCTGCTGCGCGCGCCAGGCCGCGGCCGTTTCGGGCAATTCGCCCGGGGCTTCGAGATCGGAAATCATCGCCGCGCGCCAGCCCCTGAGCGCGGCCCGCAACGACAGATCGAGATCTTCGGTCAGCGTATCGCCGCTCCAGCCGCCCGCATCGTCGATCGCATCCCGTCTCCACACTCCGGCTGTGCCGTTGAAGGCGATCGGCAGGCCGGCGCGGAATCGGGCCTCCTGCTCCACCGCGAAGTGACTGTCGAGAAGGACGCCCTGCACCCGCGTCAGCCAGTTGCGGAAGCGGTTGGCATGTCCCCAGCGCGCCTGCACGAAGGCAAGCTCCGGATCGGCCATCAGCGCGGGAACCGTGCGGCGCAGGAAATCCGACGGCGGCACGAAATCGGCATCGAAGATGGCCACATAGGGCGCCTGCGAATGATTGAGACCGAAGGCCAGATTGCCGGCCTTGAACCCGCGCCTTTCGCCGCGGCGCAGAACGCTCACGCAAATGCCCTTCGGCACCTCGTGATAAATCGCGCGCGCCAGCGCCTCGTGATGTTCGGCCGGCCCGTCGTCCAGAACCTGGATGTGCAGGCGGTCGGCCGGCCAGTCCAGCCTTGCGGCCGCCGCTGCAATGCGCACCGGAAGATTGCCTTCGTCGCAGACGGGCAGCTGCACCAGTACTTCGGGCAGGGCTTCATCCGGCAGATCGGGCAGACGCACCGCGCGCGGCGGCGCAAAATGACGGATGAGCGCCAGCACGGCCAGCTGAAGCGACAGCAGCGCCAGCAACACAAGAATGCAGGCCAGCGCACCTTGCAGGATCAATGACAGGAGGGTCATGACGGACGCTTTGAATCCCCCAACATTTCGTCAAACAGCGCCGCCGATGATCCGGTCGACAGCCGGCATATGCGCAGCGCTTGGGCGCGCGAACGCATCGCCGGTCACTTCGCCGGAATTTGCTGGCTTGCGGGTGCTTTCGCAAGGGGCCAAGGGGCGCCTTCAATCCAGCGTGCGGCGGAAGCGCAGAAGCGCCACGGTTCCCGCCGCGAACATAAAGAGAATGAGCGGCCACACGTCCGGCCAGATTTCGACAAATCCGTTGCCTTTCAACATGATGCCGCGAACGATGCGCAGGAAATGGGTCAGGGGAAGGACCTGGCCGATGGCCTGGGCCCAGTGCGGCATTCCGGCGAAGGGGAACATGAAGCCGGACAGCATGATCGAGGGAAGAAAGAAGAAGAACGACATCTGCATGGCCTGAATCTGCGTTTCGGCCAGCGTTGAGGCCGTATAGCCGACCGCCAGGTTGCATACGATGAAAAGCCCCAGCGTCAGCCAAAGCAGCGCAAACGAACCCAGCATCGGAACGCTGAACACAAGCCAGGCCGCGATCAGCACGAGGATGACCTGGATGGCGCCCACGAAAACATAGGGGATGATTTTTCCCAGCATGACTTCCAGCGGCGTCGCCGGCATCGCAAGCAGATTCTCCAGCGTTCCGCGCTCGCGTTCGCGCGTCACCGCCATGGAGGTGATCAGCGTCATCGTCATTGTCAGGATCACGCCAAGCAGCCCGGGAACGATGTTGTACTGCGTGATCGATTCAGGGTTGTAGAGAAGATGCGTCACCACGTTGAACGGCGCCGCCGTTCTGGCGCGCGCCGCAAGAGGCCCCACCAGATCGTCGCGCAGGGCCGTCGCCGAAAGGCCGTTCACGGCGGCCAGCGCGTAGGCGCCGGCTGCGGGATCGGTCGCATCGGTCTCGATCAGCAGATCGGGTGGGCTTCCGCGAACAATGTCGCGGCTGAAGTTCACGGGGATTTCGATGGCGAAAATCACTTCGCCGCGGTCGAGCATTTCGCGCGCCACCTTTGGGGAATTGGTGGTCTTGATGATGTCGAAATAGCTGGAATTGGAAAGCGCCGCCACCAGCGACCGCGCGAAGACGCCCGGATCGTTGATGGAAATCGCGGCCGGAAGATGCTTCGGATTGGTGTTGATCGCATAGCCGAAAAGCGTGAGCTGGATCAGCGGCACGCCCACCATCATGGCGAAGGTCAGCGGATCGCGGCGCATCTGGATGAATTCCTTCACCAGCACCGCGGAAAAGCGCATCCACGACAGGCTTTTCATTCCGCCTGCTCCTGCAGATGAATGAACACGTCTTCGAGACTGGGCTGGGCCTCGAAAATCCGGAACGCGCCCTGGGCGCGAACTGGCGCAAGCGCCCGTTCCAGCGCCGCGCGGTCATGCCCGCTCACATGCAGCACGGCCCCGAAAAAAGCGACATATTCGACGCCCGGCGCCTTGCGCAGCGCCGCGATCAGCCGGCGCACGCCTTCGCCTTCCACGATGAAAGTGATCAGCCCCGATTGCGCGATCACCTCCTGCACGGTGCCGCGCGCGATCAGCCTGCCGTTCAGGATATAGACGATGCGGTCGCAGCGCTCGGCTTCGTCCATGTAGTGGGTGGAAACAAGCACCGTGATCCCGGTCTCGCTGAGCGCGTGGATCTCTTCCCAGAAATCGCGCCGCGCTTCGGGATCCACGCCCGAGGTCGGCTCGTCCAGCAGCAGGAGCTTGGGCGAATGCAGCATGCAGGCGGCCAGCGCGAGCCTTTGCTTCCATCCGCCGGAAAGCTCGCCTGCAAGCTGGGTCTGGCGGTGTTCCAGTCCCAGGCGCGCAATCGTATCCTTCACGCGCATCCCGCCGTCGGGCACTTCATAGACGCGCGCCACGAATTCGAGATTTTCGCGGATCGACAGATCTTCCCAGAAGGAAAAGCGCTGGGTCATGTAGCCGACGTTGCGCTTGATGTCGTCCGGCTGCGATCTCAGGTCATAGCCAAGGCATGTGCCCTCGCCCTCATCGGCGTGAAGCAATCCGCACAACATCCGGATGGTCGTGGTCTTGCCCGAGCCGTTGGGCCCCAGAAATCCCCAGACTTCGCCTTTGGGCACGGCAATATCGACATGATCGACGGCGGTTTTCTGGCCGAACCGCTTGGTCAGCCCGTGGACATCGATGGCGTAGCTGTCCGTCATGGCGAAACGGGTGTCACATCCACCGGCTCGCCGGGATTGAGCGGCAGGCCGCCGGGTGCGCGCGCCTCCACCTTGAACACGAGCTTCTCGCGGTTGCCGACCGAAAAGATGACGGGCGGCGTATATTCTTCCTGCTGGGCAATGAAGGTGACCGTTGCGACAACGGGCTTGCAGCCGTCGCAGCTGATCCTGACCTTCTGGCCAAGATGGGTGCGCGCCAGTTCCGGTTCCGGCACGAAGAATCGCACATAGATGTTTTTCTTCGGCAGAACGGAAAGAACCGGCGTTGAAGCAGGCGCATATTCGCCCTTGCGGAAATAGATGTCTTCCACGCGTCCCTGCACATAGGCCACGACCCGCCGCTGATCGAGCTGATATTGCGCATTGGCAAGGGCGGCTTCTGCCTGCTTTTCCTGCGCCTGCGTTTGGGCAAGCAGCGCCATGGCCTGCTTGAAATTGGACTGCGCCAGATCGAGATTGGCCGCAACGCCGGCATGGGCGCGCGCCAGCCCCTGCTGGCGGATCAGTTCCTTCTGCGCATATTCAAGGCTCGCCTGCTCTTGCGCCATCAGATGCTGCATCTGCGCAAGCGTGGCCTGCGCCTGGTCGCGCGCGGCGCTCTCGCGCGTATCGTCCAGCCGGAACAGCAGGTCGCCCGGATTGACCGCGCTGCCGCGCTCCACCTGCATGTCCGCAATCCATCCGGCCTGGGGCGCCGCAATGAAGACATTGTCGCCTTCGGCATAGCCGAGCCATGCGCTGCCCTGGCCCTGGCCGCAGGCCGCTAGGCCGAGAAGGAACAGAAGGCAGAACCATCTCATTGCGGAGCTCCCCTGTGGGCCGACAGGCCTTTCAGCAGCACATCGATATGCGTTTCGATCAGACCATCAATGTCATACGGCACGGCGTCGAATTTCGCGAAGGTTGTGCGCCACAGCGCCGCAAGAAGGATCGGCGCCATGCAAAGACGCGCAGCGTGTTCGGGCGCAATCGCCCGGAATTCGCCGTTTGCGATTCCGCGCGCGATGATCGAAATCAGAAAGCCCAGGCCGTTCTCGATGATCTCTTCGCGGTAGAAGCGGGCAAGCTCGGGAAAATTTCCGGCCTCGGCGAGGATGATCTTGGGCAGCACCACGCGGTCGGTGCTGGCGACGAGCTTGCCCACGGTGCGAAGCGTGTTGCGCAGAAGGTCGCTGGCGCTGCCTTCGAAGTCGCGCGCGCCATCGATGGTTGAAAAAAGCGTGCGGCCGATCGTGTCGCGCACCAGCGCCTTGAACACCGCTTCCTTGCTGTCGAAATAGAGATAGATCGTGCCCTTGGTCACTCCGGCGCGGGCGGCGATATCGCTCATGCGCGCCCCGGCGAATCCTTTTTCGGCAAACACGCGCAAGGCCGCCTCCAGAATCTCGCTGGGCCGTTCTTCGCTGCGCCGTCGCCAGCGCGTCTTGCGGGCGGTTGCATTCATTAATGACTGACCGGTTAGTTATATACGGACTTCCGCCTTTCGGCAAATGCGACTTTGTGCAAATTGAGCCCCTTGGGAATTTCAGGTTTCGGTCATGAAGGGCACGGTCGTCGGGCTTGTCTTGGGGCTGGGATTGCTCGCCGCGCTGTTTGCGGCCGATCGCTATTTTCCGCGGGCGGGGCTCGAGAATTCCCCGATCTCTGGCAGCTTTGTCGGCGAACGGCGCATCGGCGATTGGCTGCTCGTCTGCGCTCCGCCTTCGCCTGGCTCCCATGTCCCCATTCCCTTTTCGCTGAGCCCGGGGTCTGCGCCGCCGGCTGCATCGCGGGCGCAGCTCGGCCGCTGCCGGCTGTCGCTTGTGATGGCGCGCAAGGGACAGCCCGGCCGGATTTTGCTGGCCGCCCATTTCCGGCTGACCGGGCAAGCACATGCGCTGACGCTGATTTTGCGCTTTCCGCCGGTCGGTGAGGCAGGCCAATGGGTTGCCGTCCATACCGCCGGAAAAGTGTTCCGTGTTCCGGTTGTCAGCTGCAGCCAACGCCTGTGCATGGCGGGCGGGCGCATCGGCCAACCCATTGAGACGCTGCTCTCCCAGGAATCGCCGGCACAGCTGGTCCTGCCCGCCATCAAGGGTGCCAAACCGCTTGTTCTGCCTTTGCCCCTCAAGGGGCTCAGAGACGCCATTGCGGGCCTGCGCCAGGCAGAAAACCAAACCGGCGCAAAAGGCTAGCGGCTATTGACTTGCCTATGTGACCTTGTGGCCACGACGCGGAAAACATTGCCTCGAAAACGGCCAAACAAGGCGTTTTGGCCACAAGACTCTTGCAGCCCGCGCCCTTCGGTAGGCAAAGTAGGCGTGAGCGGGAAAAGGGCAATCTGTAGTTGCCCTTAGCGGTATTTGAGGGGGCCTGCATGCGCGATGACGGTTCGGTTCTGCGCGCAGCACTGAAATCCAGATTGATGGCCGGTGTGGCCGGTCTTGCCGCTGTGGCCGCCAGCAGCGCCGCCTGGGCCGGCGACTCCGCGCCTGCTCCGGCGTCTGCGACACCGCAGGCAGATCCGCCCAAGTGGCAGCCTTACGCCGATCTTGGACTCGGCGTCGGAGATTCGCTGACGAGCGAACGGCTCGACATGTTCGTGCCCATCCGTCAGGACACGGATTCGCTGCTCTTCATCAGTGCGGGGCTCGGACACGAAACGCATTACAGCGAAAACGCATCCATCGGCCTGGGTTACCGCACCAAGATCGATCCGGACTGGATCCTCGGCGGTTATGCGGCCTTCGACAACACGCACACCGATTTCTCACACAGCTTCGAACAGTTTGCCATCGGCGCGGAGGTGATGAGCGAGGACTGGGACGCCCGCATCAACGGCTATCTCGCCGCCGACCGCGTGAGCCCCATCAAGAACAAGTTCGAACTGTCGATCATCGGAAATACCATCGAAATCCTGCAGGGGCAGGAAGCGTCCTATTCCGGCTTCGACGGCGAGGTCGGTTATCGCATCTTCGGCACCGACGACACCGATGTGCGCGTCTATGCGGGCGGGTTTTCGTTCACCCGCAGCGGCTATAGCGACATCTCCGGGCCCAAGGGCCGCGTGGAGGTCAACGTCTTCGATCTGGACGAATTTGGCGCCCAATCGCGGCTGTCGATCCAGGGGCAGATTTCGCATGACGACGTGCGCGGCACCGATGCGTTCGTCGGCGCAACCTTGCGCATTCCGCTCGACTCCGTGCTTGGCGGCTCCGCTGCGCAGACGCTGGATGAGATCGACCGGCGCATGGCCGATCCCGTGCGCCGCAACGACAATGTGCTGACGCAATGGGCCTTCAACAAGCCCGAACCGGTGATCGTGTACGGCCAGCATTTCCGCTCGCAGCCGACGAACACGCTGCTTTATGTGGACAATTCGGCGGGCGCGGGCACGCTGTCCGATCCCACCTCATTTTCGGATGCAACCAAGCGCGGCGCCGCCGACAACGCATTCATCGTCGGCACCAGCTATCAGGGCACCATCAAGACGCACGGCGTCCATGTTGCCTCCGGCGAAACGGTGGCAGGCGGCGGCGAGACGCTCACGGTCAAGGGCGCCAATTCGGGTGCCACCTTCACGCACACATTCGCGCCCGGCTCCAAGACGCCCACATTCACGTCCGGCTCGGCCACGCAGAACGTGTTCAATCTCGGTTCGAACACGGCGATCTATGGCCTCACCATCAAAGGGCCGTTCCACGACGCGATTTACGGCCACAATGCGTCGAATGTTACGGTGGGCAACGTCTCCATCGACGGCTCGGCGGGCGGATATGACGGCATATCGCTTGTCCAGGACAAATCGCAGGACAGCAACATTTCCATCGACCACGTTACGATCCACAATCTGACGGGCGACGGAATCCATATCCCGACCACCACCAGCGATGGCGGCTCCAGCACGCTGGGCATCAATATCGCCGACGCGCACATCTCCAACGTGTTGGACGACGGCATCGACATCACCTCAAATGTAAGTGGCGGCAGCTCGATCGATCAGACGATCGGCATCCACGACAGCAGCGTGCGAAATTCCTATTTCTACGGCATATTCATCAACGGCGCGGCCGGCCATGGCACGATTTCGCAGAACATCACGATCGATCCCACGGTCGTCAGCACCAGCGGCGGCGGTCTTCTCATCGGCGCCTCGGCAACGGGCGGCGGCAGCGTCTCCCAGACGGCCACGGTGTCCTATTTCACCGCCAGTCACAACTTTGGCGACGGCGTGTATATCGCCGCTTATGCCGTCAACGGTCACGTCGATCAGAATGTCACGCTGAAGAATGTAACGGCCAGCAGCAATCTGCTGGACGGCATTGACGTCAATGCCTTCGCCGGGTCCGGCGGCGAGATCGATCAGCATCTGCTGGCCATCGGGGTCACGGCCAATCACAACGGTTTCGAATATTGCACGCCGTCGGGCTGCCTGCTTCTGGGCGGCAACGGTTTGATCGTCAACGGTTCGGCGTTCAGCACCGGCGCGGGCGATGCGGTCGTAGCCCAGTACATCACGGCCGCTTATGGCCAGTTCGATCACAACGTCTATGCCGGCATCGCTGCCGTGACGTACGCCCTGGGTGATACGGCCGCGGCCAAGCAGAATCTTTACGTCGTCAATTCCTCGATGCAGCACAACGGCGGCCCCGCCGTCTATTACCCGTCGTACGGCGCCGGCGTGCTGGCGGAAAGCTTTGCCTTCGTCGGCGGTTCGACGCAGCAATATGTCGTCCTCGGCAAGGATACGATCGCCAACAACAGAACGGACGGCGCGGTCTTCATCGCCTATGCCGATTATGACGGCTTTGCCGCGCAGCACGCCGTCATCTACGGCACAGCGGCCCAGCCCGCGGAAGTGTCCGGCAATCAGGGCCAGGGCATCTGGCTGGGCGCCTATGCCGTCAATGCGGGCGCGGTCGAGCAGAACGCCGGCATCTATTATGTCGATGCCAGCAACAATACCGGCGACGGCATCCGGATCGTATCCTACGCGGCCTCCGGAGTGGTTGGTTCATACACCAATTACTACTCGCACGTGGCGCAGAACATCGTCGCGGCATTCGATACGGCAAGCGGCAATGGCGGCGACGGCATCTCCATCCAGAACACGGTGACGTTCGGCGGCGCCGTGGACCAGTTTGTCGGCATCTACTACATCAGCCTTACCGGCAATGTGGGCGACGGCATCCACGAAAGATCGGTCGTGAGCGCCTACTACCCCGGCACCGTCTACGCCCTGCAGACGCAGCTGAATTCCGGCCTCTATGTGATCGGCGCTCACGCCGATCAGAACAAGGGCGATGGCGTGGCGGTGGATTCCTACGGCTACGGGCCCGTCTACATGATCGATCACGCGCTCGTGTATGGCTCGACGGCCAGCCACAACGGCGGCAACGGCTTTGAGTCGCGCACTTACGCCGCCGGGATCTATGGCCTCAACATCCAGTATCTGACGCTTGCCAACTCGAAGTTCGGCCACAACAAGGACAACGGCGCATACTTCACGGACATCCAGTATTACGGCCCGGGCAGTTTCGGTGCGGCCATCCAGGAAATCACGGTCGGCAACAGCGATTTCTCGCACAACAAGCAGAATGGCCTTGAGGCTGTTGCCTACGCGCACGGAAATCAGGGCCGCGCGGAGCAGAACCTCAGCATCGGCTATTCGACGTTCAACGACAACAAGGGAGACGGCATTTTCCTGTCCCGCATTGCCGCCAACGGCGTCTATGTCGCCGGCTATGACTGCACGGAGGTGCAGGGCCTCTACGGCGGATGCGCGTTCGTGCGCCAGGTCGTGCAGATCGGCGATTCCCAGGCGAACGGCAACGGGCAGAACGGCATCGAGGTCGATTCCTACGCATCGAATTTCGGTGCGATTTACACGGCCGCTGGCCGGACGGAAGAACCGACTCTCCTTCTCAAGGATGTGACGGCCGATTACAACGGCCAGACCGGCTTCTATTCATCCAACCGGGCGACAAATGGCAGCTATGTCTACAATTACGCGGTCCTGATCAATTCCCATTTCGACAACAACTACAACGGCGTCTATGTCGGGTCGATTGCCACGCTTGAGAGCGCGGCGCTGCAGAAGGCAGTCGTTTACAGCTATAACGGCAGCAATAGCAGCGCCAGCAACAACGCAAGATACGGTCTGCTGTTCCGCACCACGGGTGACGCAGGTTCCTATGCGGCATCGCAGGATTTGGTGCTCGGAACCGCATCCGGCCGTGGCCAGTTCAATGACAACGGTTATTTGGGAATCGGGGTCATTGCCTATGGCGCGCTGAATCTCACGGCAATTTATAACAACGACGTCGGGCACAACGGCTATTTCGGAATCGGCCTGGCGTCGTTCTTTAGCGGGCAATACGCCTATGTCGGCGGCAACACCATTAGCCACAACCCGGTGGGCCTGATCGCGAACGCGTACGCAGCCCTGCAGGTTGTCAATCTCTACTATTATCACGGCGATCCATCCAAGCCGATGGGAAATACCTTCAGCCACAACGGCTCCGATACCGAATTCAATTCCGCCGGCGGTGCCTTGCAGATCATCTACTGAACCGTCGCCCGCTTTTGCCGCGGCGGGCGCCATCGCGCGCCCGCCGTTTTCTTTTCCGGGCCTGTGGTAAGCTGAGCGGCATTCAGGCCGTAACGCGCGCATGTCGGACGATTCCAGGACCAATGACGCAGCGAAGCCGCCGGCCGCAGCCGAAGGCGCCGCGCCGCGCCCGTTAGGCGGGCGCCGGGGACAGCCCATGCAGCGGCGGATCGATCCGCGCGTGGCCGACCCGCTCGTCGCCGAAGGCAAGGCGGCGTTCGAAAAGAACGACCTCAACCTCGCCGAACTGCGCGCGATGCAGGCGCTGCAACAGGTGCCCGATCACCTTGACGCGCTCATCCTGCTTTATCAGTGCCGGCGCAAGGGCAATCAGTCCGGCGCGCCGGTTGAAAACGTTCTGCGCCGCATCGTTCGCCGCGACCCCAACCTCCTGTGGGCGACGAGCGAGCTTGCCTACATGCTGTTTGCCCGCGGCGAGCGGGTGGAATGCGAAATCCACGCGCGCAACGCGCTGCGCATGGCGCCGCGCAACGCCCAGGCCCACGGCATCATGGGGCTCATCCTCACCGAAACCAATCGCGCGGTCGCCGGCGAATATCATTTCCGCAAAGCCATCGAAATCGCCGGAGAAAACACCCGCGTTGCCACCAATCTTGCCAATTGCCTGAAAACCCAGGGCAAGGTGGAAGACGCCGAAAGCTGGTACCGCAAGGCCGTTGAGCTCGATCCGCAGAATCTCGACGCCCTGATCGGCTGGTGCCGGCTCGAGGAAGCGCGCCGCAACATCGCCCGCGCCTGGGAGCTTTTGCGCCAAGCCGAAAAAGTGGCGCCGCAATCGGCGGATTTGAGTCTGACGCGCGCCGTGCTTTACGGGCGCGAGAAGAAAAATCAGGAGGCCGTGGAAGAACTTTCGCGCAGCCAGGCCGAAGGCAAGCTCCGCCAGCTTCCGGCGATTGCGCTTCTGGAGCGCGGCCGCCTCTACGACAGGATGGACCGGTTCGAGGAAGCCTGGGCCGATTACGTGGAAGGAAAGCGCCTGTGCCGCGAGGTGCAGGGCCGGCGCTATGCCGATCAGCTGGCGAAGAATCTCGCCGACCGGCTGAAGCTTTTCTTCACGCGCCAGCGCATGGGCATCCTGCCCCGGGCCCACGCCAACCCGGAGATGCCCCAACCCGTTTTCATCGTGGGGTTCCCCCGGTCCGGCACCACGATGGTCGAGCAGACGATCACCGCCCATCCCCTGATCTCGGCGGGCGATGAGCTTGTCTTCATCAACGATCTCACCCGCATCGGCGCGCGCTGGCTGGGTTCGCCCTTCCAGTATCCGGAATGTCTGGCCGATCTCTGGATGGGCGACAACCAGCTCGTGCCCGATCAGTTCCGCGACTATTACCTCGATCGCGCCGCGCAGCTCGGCATATTCGAGCCCGGCGCGAAATTCTTCACCGACAAGATGCCGCTCAACGAAACCCATCTTGGGCTCATTCACCTGATCTTTCCGCAATCGCCCATCATTCACGTCCGCCGCCACCCGCTTGATATCCTCATCTCCAACTTCTCGAATTTTCTCACCCACGGCTTCAATCAGGCGTTCGACATAAAAACCTGCGCGGCGCATTTCGTCCTGATTGACGAGCTGGTGGCGCACTATCGGCGCCAGCTCGATCTCAACTATCTGGAAATCCGCTACGAGGATCTCGTCGAAGACCAGGAACCGAATGTGCGCAGGATTCTGGATTTCATCGGCGTTCCGTTCGATCCGAAGACGCTCGCCTTCCACGACAACCAGCGCTACGCGCGCACCGCAAGCTATGCCCAGGTGACCGAAAAACTTTACGACCGCTCGGTCTATCGCTTCCGGCACTATCGCAAATATCTGGATGACGCGGTGGCGATCCTGAAGCCGTCGCTCGACCGGCTGGGTTATCCCGCCGAATGATCCAACCTCATCCTGAGCTTGCCGAAGGATGAGCTTGCCGAAGGATGAGCTTGCCGAAGGATGAGCTTGCCGAAGGATGAGCTTGCCGGCGGCCCGGGCTACGCGTTGCCGGCCTGCGTCATGCGGTTGAGCACGAGCCATGAAAAGCAGAGTTTCCCCACGCTTTTCAGAACCTTTTGCGAGCCCAGCCGCGCGGCGGCGCCGGTATTGGGCATTCTCACCGTCACCTCTTCGCCGATGCGAAGATCATAGGGGCCCTCGTTTGCCGCGTAGTCCCACCGTCCCGTGGCGCGCACGATCACAAGCTCGTTCCTGAGATAGCGGAACTGCTTGTGCGCCAGATCCCTGCTCGTCACCACGCCGGCGAATTCCAGAACCGGCTCCAGCGTGATGCGGCGGCCGCTCCTGGACGGCGTGGGATTGAGCGTCGTATAGATCAGCGTGTTGAAATCGAATTCCGCGTTCAGCCTTTCCTTGCGGCCAAAGTGCAGCATTCCCTTGGCCAGCGTGTTGCGCCAGTCCTTCAGCGCCGTCCGCACATTGGGATGGCGCAGCTGCTGCGCAAACATCTCCAGAATGGGCTTGAGGTCCGGATTGATTTCGGCCATGGCCGCGCAAAATCGCGTGCGCCCGCAGCCCGGTCAAGGCCGCCGCAGGATGAAGCGAAAGCCCTGTTCGAGCCTTTCGGTTTGCATCACTTCAAAGCCTTCGCAATGACACATGTGGGGAATGTCCACCGCGGCCATCGGGTCATCGGCCAGGACCGCGATCGTGCCGCCGGGCCTGGCGCGCGCCAGCGCCCGCCGCGCAAACAGCGCCGGCAGGGGGCATTTCAATCCTCTGAGGTCGAGGTCTTCGCGCTCGTGCGGCATCGCTTTGCTTGACGCTAGCGGCTGCAAACCTAATCTCGCAAGGACGAAACCTTACGAATCGCCCATGGGGCTGCTGGACGCCGCAAGGCGCGAATTCATCTACATCTCGAGCCTTGCGCGCACCTTGCGCCTGATAAGCCACGTCAAGCCCGATTCCACGCAAACCATTTCGGCCATCGTGGCGCGCCATGCGCGGAAAACGCCGCAGGCCCCGGCCATCCTTTGCCAGGACGACGTCATCACCTATGCCGCGCTCGACGAAGCGGCCAACCGCTACGCCAACTGGGCGCTGGCGCAGGGTATCGGAAAGGGCGATGTCGTCTCGCTTCTGATGGAAAACCGGCCCGAATATCTCTTCGCCTGGCTCGGCCTCGTGCGGATCGGCGCCATTGCCGCCCTCATCAACAGCAATCTCAAGGGCCCGCCGCTTGCCCATTCGCTGAACGTGGCGGGCGGTGCGCATGTGATTCTGGGAGCAGAGCTCGCGGAGCCTTATGCCGCGGTCGCGCCGGCGCTGCCCTCGGCGCCACAAGCCTGGTGCACCGGCGGCAGGGCGGCCGGCCTGAAGGATCTCGATGCCGCGCTGGCGGCGGCCTCGCCTGCGCCGCCGCAAATCGCCGAGCCCGTCACCTGCAAGGACAAGGCGTTCTACATTTTCACATCCGGCACGACGGGCCTGCCCAAGGCCGCCGTCATCACCCACATGCGCATGCTCTTCATGATGTACGGCTTTGCCGGCGCGCTGAACGCCAGGGCCTCCGACCGCATGTACAACGTGCTGCCGCTCTATCATTCCTCCGGCGGCATCTGCGCGGTGGGGGTGGCCTTCACCGCCGGCGGCTCGCTCGTCCTGCGCCGCAAGCTTTCGGTGCATGAGTTCTGGGACGATTGCTTCCGCTACAGGCCCACGTTCTTCCAGTATATCGGCGAACTCTGCCGCTATCTGCTCAACGCGCCGCCAAGCCCGCACGAGCGCGATCACAATCTGCGCGCCATCGTGGGCAACGGCCTGCGCCCGGACATCTGGGTTCAGTTCAAGACGCGCTTTGCCATTCCCCGCATCATCGAATTCTACGGCGCCACCGAAGGCAATGTCGCGATGCTGAATTACGACGGCAAGGTGGGCGCGGTGGGCCGGCTGCCGAATTATCTCCGCTGGCGCTTTCCCATCCGCATCCTGCGGTTCGACCTGGAGCGCGGCGTCCCCGTGCGCGGCGCAGACGGCTTCTGCATCGAATGTGCGCCGGACGAAGCGGGCGAAGCCGTCGGCAAGATCGAAAGCGAGGCCGGGGCGCGCTTCGAGGGCTATACCAGCGCCGCCGATACGCAAAAGAAAATCCTGCACGACGTTTTCGAGAAAGGCGATGCCTGGTTCCGCACCGGCGATCTGCTGAAGCGCGATGCGCAGGGCTATTTCTATTTTGTCGACCGCATCGGCGATACCTTCCGCTGGAAGGGCGAAAACGTCGCCACCAGCGAAGTGGCCGAGGCTCTGGGCGTCATTCCGGGAATCCGGGAGGCCAATGTCTATGGCGTTTCCGTTCCCGGCATGGATGGGCGCGCCGGCATGGCGGCGCTTGTGGTGGACCCCACTTTCGATCCCTCGGGCCTTGCGCGGGCAATCGGCCGCAACCTGCCGGCCTATGCGGTGCCGATCTTTCTCAGGCTCACGCCGGAAATGGAAATCACCGGCACGTTCAAGCAGCGCAAGGTCGATCTGGTGAAGGAAGGATTCGATCCGTCCACGATCGTCACGCCGCTCTATTGGCTCAATCCCGCCACGCGCAGCTACGAAACGCTGACGAAACAGGTTTATGCCGACATCGTGTCGGGCCGCGTAAAGCTCTGATCGCGGCGAATTTCGTCACCCGCGCGTCAAGACGAATTCGGCAACCGGCGTCCAGGTCTTTTTCCGCCGGGCTATCCGGGCCGGCACATCCTCGCCGTCGAAATTGCGCGGCACGGCGGGAATATCCGGCGGCGGCCGGTCGTCGAAACTGTTGGCGTTGACGGTGAACCACATTTTCCCGCCGTCCTCCGTCAGCGCGCCGATATAGACGCCGCAGTCGCGGCAGATCAGAAAATCCGCCGTCTTCAGCCCGAACCGGTAGCGGCTCAGTTTCGCGGGGTCGCGCACCGTGATGCGGATCGCGCCGGCGGGATCAGACGTCGTACGCGCGCCATGGCTTCTGCAAAAGCTGCACATGTCCGCGCGCAGCCCCAGCGTCTTGAGCTCCTTCGTGGCGTCGAACGCAAATCTCAGATTGCCGCAATGGCAACCGCCGGTGAAGCGGTATTGGGTCATGGTTTCCCCGGGAAAGCCCGGCTGCTCACTCCGCCGCCTTCGGCGTCTTTCCTGCCTCTTCGTCCTGATGCTTCTGGATTGTCTGCATCGCGGCGGAAATCGCCGCGCCGATGAAGCGTTCCTTGTTGTCGCGCGCCCAGTCGAATGCGGTTGCGCGCGCGGCATTTGCGCCGTTGATCGCCGGCGTCACATGGCGCTGCCACAGTTCGTAGGATTTTTTCGTCGCCTCGAAATCGGCCCAGTTGTGCGCAAGCTGCAGGAAGCAGCCGAATTCGCCCTGCTTGGCCTGAAGCCGCCGGATCTGCGCGATGGCATCGTCGGGGGTGCCCACAACGATCACGTTCTGTTTGATGAGGTCGTCGATGGTCTGGGATTCCATCGCCTGCCGGCCCGCCACGGCCGAAATGCCCGAGAAATATCCCTGCCACTTGTCGAAGCCGAATTTGATGTTCTCGAAGGCCTTCTCGCGCGTCTCGGCGATATGCACCGGCCCCACCAGCCGCAGGCGGTCGGGGTCCATCGTCTTGCCGTGCCGGGCCGCCACGTCGTTGGCGATCTTCCAGTTGATGCCAAGCGCGTCGTAACCGCCCATCTGGGTCGCCGCCACGCACAGCATGCCGAAGCCGTGGCGGCCGGCAAGCTTTCCGCCCGATGGCGTCACGCTCGAGGCGACGCAGATTTCCGGATGCGGCCAGGTGAAGGGGCGAAGCTGGCAGGTGGCATCCACCAGGTTGAACCAGTCGGTTTTCGCCGTCACGCGTTCGCCCGCAAACAGCTTCAGGATCACTTCGATCGCTTCCACCATGCGGTCGCGCTGGGTGGATGGATCGATGCCAAGCTGGAAGGCGTCCGATGGCAAAAGCCCCGGCCCCACGCCGAACATCACACGGCCCTTTGTCTGGTGATCGAGCTGGATGATGCGGTCGGCCACCATCAGCGGATTGTGATAGGGCAGCGAAACAACGCCGGTGCCGAGCCTGATGCGCCTGGTGCGCTCGGCGGCGGCCGCGATGAAGAGTTCGGGAGAGGCGATGATCTCGTAGCCAGCGGAATGATGCTCGCCGATCCACGCCTCGTCATATCCAAGCCGGTCCAGATGTTCGATCAGCTCCAGATCGCGCTGGATGCAAAGCGTGGGATCCTCGTCCACCGGATGGAAGGGCGCGAGAAAGATTCCGTTGCGCAATTTGAGTGCCATGGCGTGCCTCGATAGCGGTCAATCGCCACTATGACACATCGGCCGCACGGGCTTAAGATTGCCGATAGCTGACGTTGGGGAAGCCTCATGCGCGCCGCCGTATTCCGCGAAATGTCCAGGCCGCTGGTCATCGAGACCGTGGCCGAGCCCGTGCCCGGCCCGCGCGATCTCATTCTGCGCGTGAAGGATTGCGGCATCTGCGGATCGGACCTGCACATGACCGAACCCGCAAGCGTCATGCCGCTGCCTTCGGGCGCGATCATGGGGCATGAATTTGCGGGCGAAGTGGTGGCGCAGGGCAAAGACGTGACGGGATGGAAAACCGGCGATCGCGCCGCGGGCTTTCCGTTTCTCTGCTGCGGCGAACAGGCGCCCTGTCCCACATTCTCCGGCGCGCGCGCGATGTGCAGCAAGGGCATGGGTGTGGGGCTTGGGCAGGTTCCCGGCGCCTATGCCGAATTCGTGCGCATCTCGTCGCTGGGCGCCTATCGCCTGCCCGACAGCGTATCGTTCCGCGAAGGCGCGATGGTCGAGCCGCTGGCCGTTGGCCTTCATGCGGTGGACATGGCCAGGATGGAACGCGGCGCAACGGTGCTCGTGATCGGCGCGGGGCCGGTGGGCCTTGCCACCATGTTGTGGGCGAAGTTTCTGGGCGCGCACCATGTGATCGTGAGCGAACGCGCCGAAGTCCGCCGCGGGATGGCGGCAAAATTCGGCGCCACCGATGCGGTGGATCCGTCGCTGCCGCTCACTCCGCAGGTGGAAAAGATCGCCGGCCACGGCCCCGACATCATCTTCGAATGTGTCGGTGCGCCGGGGCTCATCAACATGGCGATCATGGATGCGCCGCGCCATGCCAAAATCGTCATTGCCGGGGTCTGCCAGCAGCCGGACACGATCATGCCGCTCATGGGCATCGTGAAAGAGCTGAACCTGCAGTTCGTGTTCGGCTATCGCCCGGCAGATTTCGACTATGTGATCGCCATGATCGCATCCGATCGCGTGGATGTCGCCCATATGGTCACCGACATCGTCGATCTTGCGGGCCTGCCGTCGGCCTTTGAGGCGCTGCGCCAGCCCACGCATCAGTGCAAGGTCATGCTGGAGAATTAGAGCAGTATCGCTTTACTTTGAATCACGTCTCCCTCAATCGTCATTGCCCGGCTTGTCCGGGCACCCCGTTTTTTCTTCGGAAAAATCGCGTCGCCTTCACAAAGCGGGCGATGACGGAGTTTTATGTTGCTTCCAACCGAAAAAATATCGCTTTAAACGCCGAGCTTCTTTTCCGGCACCTTGTCCCACACCAGCCGCTGCGTCTCGTTTGGCTTTTCCAGTCTGTGCGGCGGGCCGTCGCCGAAGCACATGAGCTGCCGGTCCCTGGCGTCGTAACGCGGCCACGGTCCCGTGGAGGCGGTTGCGGGATTTCCGGTGCGCGCAAAGGCCGCCCAGGCGTCCATCATGTCCGCCGCCAGGGCATCGGCCTGCGGCCCCGTGCCGAAGAAGCGCCCGCCAAGCCTTTGGCTATGCGTGCCGAAGACAAATCCGATGTCGAGCGCATGGCAGGATCCGAAGATTCCCGCCATCAGCTTTGATTTCCAGTCGAAGCGATAGCCGAAAGCCGGCGCGACTTTCGTCTGCGCTTCCAGCATGCGCCAGCAGGGCAGGGTGAACACGCGATCGGTGGTGATCGCGTTCCAGCGCTCGAACGGCGAGCCCTTGTCATAGACGGCAAGAACAGGCGGCGCGTTCTCCGCGCCCAGCGCCCGCGCGAGCTTTTTTTCAAGGCTGGCCCGGGACATCAGCCGAAGCTGCGGCGCGGCCGCGGTAAAGAGTTTCCATTCTTCCTTCGTCGTGCCGGTCAGAAGCGGAATGTTCGTGGCGGCGCCTTTGCGGATGGCCTCAATCGGCCGCTCGGCCAGGATGGCGCCGTCGATCGTGGGCTGGAACGGCATGCGGCCCAGATGCCGCGTGTCCTCGCCGTCGCGGGCGTCGCCCAGTATGGCGATCATGGCCTTGATGATCGCGCCGTAGGGCACGGCAAGCGCGCGTTCGCCCGTTTCGGGCGCGATATCCAGCGCGTCGAGAATTGCGCGCGCCACGCGGGCCGATTTTTCGCGCGCATAGCCGATATGGCCGCCGCCCGATTGCGCAATCGCCTTGTGAAACAGTCCGCGCGCGGGTTCCGCCGCCAGAAGCGACGACACGCTCATCGCGCCGGCGGATTCGCCGAAGATCGTCACGTTGCCCGGATCGCCGCCGAAGGATGCGATGTTCGCGCGCACCCAGGAAAGCGCCATGATCTGGTCGGCCAGGCCCTCGCTGCCCGTTCCCGGCGCGCGCCCGTCCGTTGCATCCTGCAGATTGAGAAATCCGAACGCGCCCAGCCGGTAATTCACCGTCACGACCACCACATCGCGCGCCGCCAGGTGCTTGCCGTTGTAAACGCCCTGGCTGCCCGCGCCGATCACAAACGCGCCGCCGTGAAACCACACCATGACGGGGCGCTTTGCGCCGTCGCAGGCGGGCGTCCACACATTCAGGTAAAGGCAATCCTCGGAAGGCTCTCCCACCGTCAATCCCATGAGCGTTTCAAGCTGTGTGGGCGCCTGCGGACAGACAAATCCGAAATGCGTCGCATCGCGCACGCCGGCCCATGGCGCAACCGGCTCGGGCATGCGCCAGCGCAAAGGCCCCGTCGGGGCTTTTGCAAAGGGGATGCCCTTGAAGCGCGAAATGCCGTTCTTGCGGTCGCCGGCAAGCTTGCCGCTGGCCGTTTCCACGATTTCCGGCACGGCTTCGCCGTTGAGATGCTTGTCCATTTCGGGGTTTACGAACTTTCCAGAAATACGCCCTAGAAGGTAGGAATGACTGACACAAATCCGGCCCAACCGGAAGCACAATTCAACCGGGAGGCCGAGGCCCTGGGCTGGCCGACGCGTGCCGATTCCACGGTCAGGTTCCAGAACCGGGATTTCGCGGAGCTCGCCGATCTCTGGCGCGGAAAAGCCGCGCATGGCGCACCCAGGCGCAGCGATTTCAGCGCGCGGGATCTGAAGCATGTCCTGCGCGATCTCTTGATCGTCGAGCATGTGCCGCAGCAAGGCGGGCGTTCGCGGCTGCGCGTGCGCTATGAGGGTTCGGGGCTTGCCCGGGTGCTGGGCGAAATCACGGGCAGCTACATGGATGAATCCATTCCGCCCGATCTTTATCCGCGCTGGCAGTCGGCGCTTGAGGCCGCCGAATCCGCCGGCCGGCCCATGCGCTTCATCGGCCGCATCGATCTGCGCGACCAACAGTATCTCACCACCGAAGTCTTCGCCGTCCGGCTTGCGGCCGAAGAAAACGGTCCCGTCATGGCGATGGCGGCATTCCGCTTTCATGCAACCGTGCCATCCCCCGGCGCGGACCCGGATCAGCGGAGCGATGCGCGCCTTGCTTGACGCAAGGCCCCGGGCCGGCGCGAAATGGGAGCATGATCGAAGCGGTCATCTGGGATTTCGGCGGGGTTTTCACGTCCTCGCCGTTTGAGGCCTTCGCGCGCTATGAGCGCGAAAAGGGTCTGCCGGAAAATCTCATCCGCCGCATCAACGGCACGAATCCGCAAGGCAATGCCTGGGCGCGGTTCGAACGCGCCGAACTCGATCTGGACGGCTTTGACCGGGCGTTTGCCGAAGAATCCCGCGCGCATGGGCATCATGTGCCGGGCCGCGATGTCATCGCCCTTCTGGCCGGCGAGCTTCGCCACGAAATGGTGGAAGCGCTTCGCCGCATCAGGGCGAAATACAAGACCGGCTGCATCACCAACAACGTGCCGTCCAACCGCATGGATTCCGCCGATGGCCGCGCGCTCTATGTGCGCGAAGTGATGGCGCTGTTCGATCATGTGATCGAATCGGCCAGAATCGGAATCCGCAAGCCCGATCCGCGCATCTATGAAATGATGTGCGCGGCGCTGAATGTGGCGCCTTCGGCCTGCATCTTTCTCGATGATCTGGGCGTGAACCTGAAGCCCGCCCGCGCGATGGGGATGCACACGATAAAGGTGCAGTCCGCAACCCAGGCGCTTGCAGAACTTGAGGATGCAACCGGGCTGAAGCTGCGCTGAGGGTTCCGGCTGTCATCTGGGTTAACCGGATGTTGAGAGCGGTCCGGTTAAGAAAATCCATGCATGAACCCGATTCCGCAGCCCGTGCCGCCGTCGCCGCCTTCAATGCGCGCGCGAAACGCGAGGGCTGGCAGCAGCATTGCGATGCAGACCTCAAATTCCGCCATCCCGACCTGTCGGCCGTGTATGCCGTGTGGCAGGCGCGCGCTGGCCACCGCCTCATGCCCGCGCGCCGGGACATGGGCCCCCAGCATCTGAAGCCTTACCTGTCGCGCATCGCCTTGCTGGAGCGCGTCGCGACCGATCCCGTCCGCTGGCGCTGGCGTCTGCTGGGAACGCGCATCACCCAGATCATCGGCGAACGCACGGGCAAATATCTGGATGAAGATGCGCCGCCACGCCAGGTTGCGCGCTGGGTTGCCAGCGCGCAACTCGTTGTGGGCCTGAAGCGTCCGCTGCGTTTCGTCGGGCGCGTGCTCGCCAACGAGAAGGAATATCTCTTCAGCGAGCTTCTGTTCATGCCGCTCGCCGACGAGGAAGCCGCGCCGCGCTTCATGATGGGCTTTGGCTTCTATTCGGCCGAAAGACCGGCCGACTTCCAGGAAGACTCCATTCTGGTGAATGCCTGATGTTCAGCTGAAATCCCGGGCAAGTTCGGCGCGTACCGCGGGCGGAACCACCGCCATATGGCCGTAATTGGGATGATCGATGCCCAGAACGACCGGTGCATCGCCGCTCCGGAACGTCTTTATCCGGTCCGGCGTGAAGGAAAAACGCAGCCAGTGCACGGATGAGGTTTTGCCTTCCGGCGTGGTGCGGTCTTCATATTCGGTCGGCGTCGCCCGGATGCGCGCACCGCCCACATCCATGAAGATGTGTTCCTCGATTCCGCCAAGCGTCAGCAGGATGCGCTCGCGCTGCACCGGGTCTTCGATCTCCAGCATCAATGTGGCGATCAGCTCCTGGCCCTGCGGGATCAGCGGATTGTAAACGTCAAGCTCGCCCTGCACCTGCGCGGCGCCGCCCTTTTCGATGCGCAGCATTTCCTGCACCTGCAGCCACATCGTGTCGTAATTCTCGAAATGGAAGGTGGCGAAGGGCCCCACCTCCACGCGGCGGTTTCTCTTCGCGGCGATTGCGGCCTTGCGCAGGCCGGCGCGCTGCGCCTCGTATTCGGCATCGGGCAAGATGTCGGCGGGGGTGATTTTCCGTTCCGTCCGCGGCATCACGTTTTCTCCGTCAATCCGAACGCGCGCGCCATGATTTCCACCGGATGCTCGGGCTTTGCCGCTTTCATCTCCTTGCCGTCCTTCGCCGCCATGGCCTTCACGTTGGAATGGATGTGCAACGCCGCAAGGGGGCAGTCCGATGCAATATGTCCGCGCCCCTGGCTTTCCGCGGCGCGGAAGACCGGCCGGCCCACCTTCTCGGCGATCTTGTGCGTCTCTTTCATCACGCCGAAGGTGCCGCCGTGGCCCGAGCAGCGTTCGATCACATCCACCGGCGTATCCGGAATCAGGCGCAGCATCTCGGCCGCCTTGGGCCCCATGTTCTGCGCGCGCGCATGGCAGGCCAGGTGCACGGTGATGCCTTCGGGCAGCGGCTTCAGCCCGTCGGGCAGGCCTTCCTTTTTCGCGATGTCCACGATGTATTCGTCGATGTCGAACGTGGCGTCGGCAAGCCGCTTCACGTTTTCATTGCCGGGCGCAATCAGCGGCCACTCGAATTTCAGCATCAGCCCGCAGGATGCCGTCAGCGCCACAATGTCATAGCCCTCGCCGATCAGCTTCACGAGCTCGCCGGAAACCTTTTCGGCGTTCTCCGCCACCCGCGCCAGTTCGGCCTGCTCCAGAAACGGCATGCCGCAGCAGCCGGGATAGGCCACGCGCGTTTCCACGCCCAGATGGTTCAGAACCGCGCGCGCGGCAAGTCCCGTCTCGGGCTTGTTGTAGTTCACGAAGCAGGTGGCATAGAGCGCAGCCTTCCGCTTGCCGAAGGCGGGCGCATTCGCATTCGGCGCAACCGGCGCCTGCCGGTCCGCCATGATGAAGGTGCGGGAATGGAAGGCTGGCAGCGAGGCATCGCGGTCAATGCCGGCCACCGCTTCCATCAGCGGCCGCGTCAGCCTGTTGGATTTGCTTGAGCCCCAGTTCACCAGCGGCGCAACCGGCGCGGCAAGCCTGCCGTTGCGGTCCATTTCCGCAAGCTGCCGCTGGGTGAAATTTCGGCGGCCTTTCCTCGCCTCCGCCGCGCGGTGGCGCAGCATCAGATGCGGAAAGTCCACATTGAAGGGATGCGGCGGCACATAGGGGCATTTCGTCATGAAGCACATGTCGCACAGCGTGCAGGCTTCCACGATGGATGGAAAATCCGCGCTCTTCACGCCGTCCACATCTTCGGTGGGATTGCTGTCGATCAGATCGAACAGCCGCGGAAAGGATTCGCACAGGTTGAAGCAGCGCCGGCAGCCGTGGCAGATGTCGAAGATGCGCCGCATCTCCGCATCGAGCCTGGCGTCGTCATAAAAGTCGTCCTCGCGCCATTTGATCGGCTCGCGCTTCGGTGCGTCGAGGCTGCCTTCTCTGCTCATTCAGACAGTCCTTGTCATCCCCGGCCGAATGTCGCGATGCGGCGCGGGAAGCGCGCAAGGCGGCGGCAGGCGCCCAAGCAGAAACATCCGCGCAACCGGAGATGCGCGAAAGTCCCGGGCGCCAAACCGCCATCGCCGCCCTGGCCTTCCCGCGCGCAAAGCATGCGCGGGGGGCGACAGCCCGCGATTACTTGCCCAGCGTATCCAGCGCCTTCTGGAAACGTCCGGCGTGGCTTTTCTCGGCCTTGGCCAGCGTCTCGAACCAGTCGGCGATTTCATCGAAGCCTTCCTGGCGCGCCGTTCTGGCCATGCCCGGATACATGTCGGTGTATTCGTGCGTTTCGCCGGCAATGGCGGCTTTCAGGTTCAGCGCCGTTCCCCCGATCGGCTCGCCGGTGGCCGGATCGCCAACGGCTTCCAGAAATTCCAGATGCCCGTGCGCGTGGCCGGTTTCGCCTTCCGCGGTGGAGCGGAACACGGCGGAGACGTCGTTGTAGCCTTCCACGTCGGCCTTCTGCGCGAAGTAGAGATAGCGGCGGTTGGCCTGGCTTTCGCCGGCGAAGGCGTCTTTCAGGTTCTGTGCCGTCTTGGAGCCTTTCAGATTTGGCATGGATCTTCTCCTTTCATGAGCTGGCCGCGAGCTCCGGCCCGCGGATTTCCGGCGACAAACATAACCCGGCCGGGGGCAGAGTCAACAGTTTAGAATTATTCCAAAGAAGAACTGCGCCGCCGCCGCATCAGCCGCGCTTGATGCGAACGACCACATCCACGCGCCGGACGGCCATGCCTCTTGGCGGCGCTGGCACATGGCTCACCGCGATGGCATCGCCCGGAATGTCGATCAGCCGGCCGTCGTCTTCACAAAAGAAATGCTGATGCTCGCCCGTGTTCGTGTCGAAATAGCTTCTGGCGGCATCCACCACCACCTGCCGCAAAAGCCCGGCTTCCGTGAACTGGTGCAGCGCGTTGTAAACGGTCGCAAGCGAAACCCTCACGCCTGCCTTTGCGGCTTCCGCATGCAGGGTCTCGGCCGTGAGATGCCGGTGGCCTCGGCCCAGAAGCAGGCTTGCCAGCGCCACCCGCGGCCGTGTCGGACGCAGGCCGGCCGCCCGCAGGCGTGCGGCGGTATCTTCCTGAATTGCCTGCTTTTTATTGCCATCCATCGGCGCCAAACCCTTGCGCCGCTGCCGCCCGGCGCTCATCTTTGCTAATGTTGCATTCGAACCATACCGGTTAGAATGCTTCTAAACAACCAGATCGGTGAGGCGCCCTGCGGAATCAAGAGGCGTCGCCGGCAAAATGGAAACCCAAGGAAACGGCGGGAAACGCACATGCTGGGACGCAAGTCGAATTTCGATCTTCAGGGCCTCATTGCCTGCGCCAGGGGCGAGCTGTTCGGGCCGGGCAATCCGCAACTGCCGATGCCGCCCATGCTGATGTTCGATCGCATCACCAACATTTCTGAAAAGGGCGGCGCCTCCGACAAGGGCGTGGTGGAAGCCGAACTCGATCTGAAGCCCGATCTGTGGTTCTTCAAATGCCATTTCCTGGGGGATCCGGTGATGCCGGGATGCCTGGGGCTGGATGCGCTCTGGCAGATGCTGGGATTTTTCCTGGGCTGGATGGGCGGCCTGGGCCGCGGGCGGGCGCTCGGCGTGGGCGAGGTGAAATTCACGGGCATGGTGCTGCCCACCAACAAGGTCGTGAGTTATTACGTGGAGCTCAAGCGCGTGATCATGCGCCGGCTCGTGCTCGGAATCGGCGACGGCGTCATGAAGGTGGACGGCAAGGTGATCTACGAAGCCAAGGATCTGCGCGTGGGTCTTTTCAGCGACGCGGTGCAGAACACGGCCGCCGCCGAAGCCACGCCGGCCTGATTTTCATCCTCATGGCTTGACAGGCCCGCCACGGTGACCAGAAAGCAGTCCTCCTCCTGTCGAAGGATGAGGCGAAGAAGGAAAGAAAAAGAATGAGACGTGTCGCCGTCACCGGCATGGGCATCGTGTCCCCCATCGGCAATTCCACCCAGGAAGTGACCGCCTCCCTGCGCGAGGCAAAATCGGGCATCACCTTCTCTGGGCAATACAAGGACATGGGCTTCAGAAGCCAGGTCTATGGCAGGCCCGACATCGATCTGGATTCGCTCATCGACCGGCGCGCGCGCCGTTTCATGGGCGATACCGCCGCCTATGCCTTTGTCGCGATGGAACAGGCCCTGCGCGATTCCGGGCTTGAGGAAAAGGACATCGTGAACGAGCGCACGGGCCTGATCGTGGGCTCGGGCGGCCCTTCCGTGCGCGCCATCGTGCAGGCGGCCGACATCACGCGCGAAAACAAAAGCCCCAGGCGCATCGGCCCGTTTGCCGTGCCCAAGGCCATGTCGTCCACCTGCTCGGCGGTGCTTTCCACCTGGTTCAAGATCAAGGGCGTGAATTATTCGATCAGCTCGGCTTGCGCCACATCGGCGCATTGCATCGGCAACGCCGCCGAGATGATCCAGCACGGCAAGCAGGACATCATGTTTGCCGGCGGCGGCGAGGAGCTGGATTGGGCGCTGTCGAACCTGTTCGACGCCATGGGCGCGATGTCCACGCGTTTCAACGAAACGCCGGCCAAGGCCTCCCGCGCCTTCGACAAGAACCGCGACGGCTTTGTCATCGCCGGCGGCGGCGGCGTGGTGGTGCTGGAAGAGCTCGAGCACGCAAAGGCGCGCGGCGCCAAAATCTATGCGGAGCTTGTGGGCTATGGCGCCACGTCCGACGGCCACGACATGGTGGCGCCTTCGGGCGAGGGCGCGGTGCGATGCATGAAGCAGGCGCTCTCCACCGTCAAAGGCGACATCGACTATATCAACGCCCACGGCACCTCCACGCCGGTGGGCGATGTGACCGAAGTGAAGGCGCTGCGCGAGGTGTTCGGCGACCGCATTCCGCCGGTCAATTCCACCAAGTCGCTCACCGGCCATTCGCTGGGCGCCACCGGCGCGCAGGAAGCGATCTATTCCATCCTGCAGATGAACAATGGCTTCATCGCCGAAAGCGCCAACATCGAGGAGATCGATCCGGAAGTGGCCGATGCGCCGATCGTGCGCAGCCGCGTGGACAACGCGAAAATCGCGCGCGCGCTGTCCAATTCCTTCGGCTTCGGCGGCACCAACGCCACGCTGGTGTTCCAGCGCTACGACGCATAAGCCTCATGCGTCCGCAGGCTCAGCATGGGGAAGTTTCAAGATGATCCTCACCCCGGGCCGGCCGATGGATGAGGAACCATTCCTTCGAGAATTCAGCACATGACCGACAACAGAAAATTGATGGCCGGCCGCCGCGGGCTGGTGATGGGGGTCGCCAACGATCATTCCATCGCCTGGGGCATCGCGCGCAAGCTCGCCGAGCAGGGCGCGGACATCGCCTTCACCTACCAGGGCGAGGCGCAGCTCAAGCGGCTGAAGCCGCTTGCGGCGTCGATCGGCGCAACCATCATGATGCCGGGCGATGTGGAGAAGGATGAAGAGCTTGAGGCGGTGTTCGCCCGGCTGAAGCGCGAATGGGGCCGGATGGATTTTCTGGTTCACGCCATCGCCCATTCCGACAAGAACGAGCTCAAGGGCCGCTATGTGGATACGAGCCGCGCCAATTTCATCCGCTCGCTCGTCATCTCCTGCTATTCGTTCACCGATGTGGCGCGGCGGGCGCGCGCGCTCATGCCCGATGGCGGGGCTTTGCTCACGCTGACCTATCTCGGCTCCACCCGCGTCACGCCCAATTATAATGTGATGGGCGTGGCCAAGGCGGGGCTGGAAGCGAGCGTGCGCTATCTCGCCTCCGACCTGGGGCAGGACAAGATCCGCGTGAACGCGATTTCCGCCGGGCCCATGCGCACGCTGGCCGGCTCGGTGATCGGGGAATCGCGCACCATGTTCCGCTGGAACAAGCATTTGAGTCCCTTGGGCAAAACGGTTGACCTCGAGCATGTGGGCAATGCGGCTCTTTACCTTCTGAGCGAAATGGGTGCAGGGGTCACCGGCGAAATCCATTATGTGGATGCCGGCTACAACATCGTGGGCGCGCCTTCGAGCGTAAAGCTCAGGGAATGGTCGGAGGGCGCGGGCGAGGAAGGGGATTCCAATGGAGCGGGCACATAACGAATTTTCCTCCCCCGCTTGCGGGGGAGGTGGCGAACCGCCGAACGCGGTGAGCCGGAAGGGGGCGCGCGGCCACGCCCCAATCGTTGCAGCGCTCTGCCTGATGTTGGGCACGACCGCGGCCCAGGCCGGATGGCAGGATCGCGCCAGCCCCTATGATGCGCAGCGCCTTTCCCGCCTCGATGAAGCGCGCGCCAAGGCGATGCAGGAAGCCTCCGCCGGCTCCGACATGGGCATCATCGCGCCGGTGATGAATGCGCAAGGCGCCATGCCCAGCGGCAGCGATCTTGTGGGATCCTGGCGCTGCCGCACCATCAAGCTCGGCGGGATCACGCCTTCGGTCGTTTACAGCTGGTTTTCCTGCCGCATCTCCGATCGCGGCGGTGTGCTCTATCTGCAGAAGACGTCCGGCTCGCAGCGCACAAGCGGCTTTCTTTATCCCGGCGACGGCGGGTTTGTTTATCTCGGCGCCTCCACGGTCAATGGCGAGAAGCCGCACGCCTATTCCGGCAACGGCGCCTCGGTCGGCGCGCCTGCCACCCCCGATGACCAGATCGGGCTTCTCACCATGATCGGGCCCAATCATGCCCGCCTTGAGATGCCCTACCCGGTTCTGGAATCCACCATGGATGTGCTGGAACTGCAGCGCTGATGCGCCTCAACCAGGTCACCGTTCCCGCGCGCGATCTGGAAAAATCCATCGCCTTCTATCTGACGCTCGGCCTGAAACTGATCGTGAAAAGCGAACAATATGCCCGCTTCGAAGTGGGCGACGGGACAGACACCCTCTCCCTGCATCTGGCCGGCGATGTCGCAGGCGCCGAGAACGGCGCGCGCGTCTATTTCGAATGTGACGATCTGGACGCGCGGGTCGCGGCACTGAAAGCCAAAGGCATCCAATTCGACAGCGGTCCCGAAGACAAACGCTGGCTGTGGCGCGAAGTCTGGCTCACCGATCCGGCGGGCGTGAAGCTCTGCCTTTATCATGCCGGCGAAAACCGCCGCTTCCCGCCCTGGCGGCTGAAGGATTAGGCCCGCGCTTTCGCCGCCGCCGCGAAACGCCCGAAGAGATAATGCGAATCCATCGGCCCCGGAGAGGCTTCCGGATGGTATTGCACGCTGAACACGGGCTTTCCCTCCACGCGCAATCCGCAATTGGTTCCGTCGAACAGCGAGACATGGGTTTCCTTCACCCCGCGCGGGAAGCTCTCGCGGTCCACGGTGAAGCCGTGGTTCATGGAGACGATTTCCACCTTGCCGGTTTCCAGATCCTTCACCGGATGATTTGCGCCGTGATGGCCCTGCGCCATCTTTTTCGTCTTGCCGCCCAGCGCCAGCCCCAGCATCTGATGGCCAAGGCAGATGCCGAACACCGGAAGTTTGGAATCCACGAGCGCCCTGATGGTGGGAATGGCATATTCGCCCGTCGCCGCCGGATCGCCCGGCCCGTTCGACAGAAGAACGCCATGCGGGGCATGGCGCATCACATCCTCGAATGTTGCATGGGCCGGCAGCACCACAATGTCGGCGCCGTGCCCCGCAAGCTGGCGCAGGATGTTGCGCTTGACGCCATAATCAATCACCACCGCGCGCCATGTGGGCGCGGTTTCTTCGCCATAGCCTGCGCCCCAGGCCCACGGCGTCTCCCGCCAGCGATACATCTGCCGGCAGCTCACATCCTTGGCGAGATCAAGCCCCACCAGTCCCGGAAAGCCGCGCGCCATCTTCACCAGCGCGTCGCGGTCGAATCTTCCGCCGGCGCTGTGCGCCACAACGCCGTGCGGCATGCCCTGCTCGCGGATGCGGTTGGTGAGCGCGCGCGTATCGATGCCGGCGATGCCGGGAATGTTGTGCAGGCGCAGCCAGCGGTCGAGCGCGGCCATGCTCCGCCAGTTCGAGGGATGCCCGGCATCGGCCCGCACCACGCAGGCCCGCACAACCGGCGTGGTGGATTCCACGTCTTCGGCGTTGGTGCCCACGATCCCGATGTGGGGAAAGGTGAAGGCCACGATCTGCCCGGCGTAGGACGGGTCGGTGAGGATTTCCTCATACCCCGTCATCGCGGTGTTGAAGCAGACTTCGCCCACCGCTGCGCTTTCCGCGCCGAAGCCGAAGCCTTCGAACACTGTGCCGTCCGCCAGCACCAGAAGGGCGGTTTTCGCGCGCGAAAAAGCCGCCGCCGGGCGTTCGGCGGTTGCGGACGTGCTGTCGGTCATGGAAGGCCTTCCGATTTGCCGGAAAATAGGAAGGTGCCCGGGCGCGGTCAACCTCGAATCGCCCTCCCTTGCAAGGGGAGGGCGGATCGCCTCCAGGCCGCGCCATGATCCCCGCCCGGCGCGGGTTGCGGGCTCCCCTTTTCAAGGGGAAGAAGAAAAATGCTAGGACCCTCTGCAAAGGAGCCAAGCCATGCCCCTGCGCGACCAATTCAACGATCAGCTGAAAGAAGCGATGAAAGCCAAGGATCAGCGCCGGGTCTCGACGCTCCGGATGATTCTGGCGGGGCTCAAGGAAAAAGACATCGCCAACCGCAGCGAAGAATCGAAGGCCGGCATCGGCGACGACGAAATTCTTTCGCTGCTCGCCAGGATGATCAAGCAGCGCGAGGAATCGGCGGCGGCCTTCGAACAGGGCGGCCGGCCCGAACTTGCAAAAGCCGAGCGTGAGGAAATCGCGATCATCCGCGCCTTCATGCCAAAGCAGATGAGCGCCGAGGAAGCAAAGGCCGCAATCGCAAAGGTCATCGCCGAAACCGGCGCCGCCTCGATGAAGGACATGGGCCGCGTGATGGGCCTGCTGAAAGAGCGTTACGCCGGCCAGATGGATTTCGCCAAAGCCAGCGCCGTGGCGAAAGAGCTGCTCAGCCGCACCTAGAATTCAGGCGGCGGAGGATGGCACCGGCCTCGAAACCGTCTCCAATCTACGCCGCGGCGGCCTTCATCGCTTCGCCCACAAGCCCCGCCATGGCCTCGACCATGCCGATTTCCTTGTCCACGAACAGCCGCCGTTCGCCCCAATAGGCGCCGATGGCGGCCACAGGCGAACGGCCGCCCACCGGCGCCATGATCAGGCTTTTCACGAAGGTGCGGCGATAGACGTCGTGGGGAATGCGCGGGTCGGCGAAAATGTCCTCGATGGCCGCGGTTTTGCCGTTCAGCATGCACCAGCCGGAGATGCAGCTTTTCATGGGGAATTTCCGGCCCTTCCACAGCGGCCCGATCGCGTCTTCGTCCACGTAATGGCAGCTTTCGCCCTCGCGCAGCACGAACGTCACCCCGTCCGATGAAAAGATCGCGCGCGCGGTGGAGCGCACCAGATCGACGATGTCCTGAAGGCTTTCGGCATAGGCGAAACGTTCGCGCGCCACGGAAAGCAGCTTGCGGCGCGAGTTGAAGCTCGCATCGAAGGCGGAAACGAACATGCTGGATTTCTCCCCGTGCATCCAGATGGCGCGGGGGAGATTAGGGGGCGATTCTTAACGGAAGCCGAAAGTTTACTTGGGAAAATCGGCCGTTTTACTTTCGCAGCACCGGTTTTATTGTGAAACACGACGATTCACAGATCGTTTTGCCGGCCCTTGCCGCTTCGGGCGCAAATTCGCGTAAAGTCGGCCCATGCGCTTTGGCCAGGGCCTCCTCGATGAAATCCTGCGGCGGACCGATCTCGTCCAGCTGGTGGGCCGGCGCGTAAAGCTTGTCCGCAAGGGCCGCGTCTTCTGGGGCTGCTGTCCCTTCCACAAGGAGAAAACGCCCAGCTTCAAGGTGGAAAACGAACGGCGCACCTATCACTGCTTCGGCTGCGGCGCTGGCGGCGATGCCTTCAAATGGCTGATGGAGACCGAAGGGCTTACCTTTCCCGAAAGCGTGGAAAGGCTTGCGGGCGAAGCCGGCGTCGAGCTTCCCAAATGGACGCCCGAAGACGAAGCCCGCGAACAGAAGAAAAAATCGCTTTACGAGATCGTGGAGCTGGCCGCCGCCTTCTACGAAGCCCAGCTTCGGGCCGAGCGCGGGGCGGAGGCGCGCAAATATCTCGCCGCGCGCGGGCTGAATGAGGCTGCGGCCAAACAGTTCCGCCTGGGCTATGCGCCGTCGAACAACGCGCTCATCGCCCATCTTCAGGCCAGGAACGTGCCGCTGGAAGACATGATCGCCGCGGGCCTCGCGCGCCCGGCCGAAGATGGCCGGGGCCCGCGCGATTTCTTCTTCGACCGGCTGATGTTTCCCATTTCCGACGGGCGGGGAAAGCTCGTCGCCTTCGGCGCGCGCGCGCTTTCGCCCGATGCCAAGCCCAAATACATCAACACCGGCGACACCGCGCTCTTTTCCAAGGGCCATCTGCTTTACAATTTCGCAACCGCGCGGCCTGCCGCGCTCAAAAGCGGCAACATCGTCCTGGCCGAAGGCTACATGGATGTGATCGCACTTGTGCGGGCCGGGTTCGAGGCGTCCGTTGCCCCGCTCGGCACCGCGCTCACGGAAGATCAGCTGCATCTGTTGTGGCGCGCGGCGGCCGAGCCCGTGCTCTGTTTCGACGGCGACGAGGCGGGCCTTCGCGCGGCCTTGCGCGCGGCGCGGCTTTCGCTGCCGCATCTGAAGCCCGGCTTCAGCCTGCGCTTTGCCTTCATGCCGAAGGATGAAGACCCCGACAGCTTCCTGCGCGCGCACGGGGCCGATGCGATGAAGAAGATTCTGGATGCCGCCGAGCCGCTGGCGCAGGTGCTCTGGCGCCTGGAAACCGAGGGGCGGGACTTCGCAACGCCGGAACGCCGCGCGGGGCTGGAGCGTGCGCTGGCCGAAATCGTCTCGTCCATCGGCGATGCGATGGTTGCCGATTACTATCGCCGCGATTTCGAGCAGCGCGTTTTCGACAATTTCAAGCGCCGGGCGCCCGCCCGACCGGCGGGCCGGCTCCGGCCGGCCGGCGAAAAGCCCGGCCGCTTTGCCGGGCCTGCCGCCCCTGTTTCGCCGGAAGTGAAAAACAGCCTTCTTGCCCGCGCCTCGGGCAGCGGCGCCCGCCGCCTGAAGGAGCAGGAAATCGCCCGCCTGCTTCTGGAAGCCCCCGATCTGGCCGCGGCCCATGCAGAGCTTCTGGCCCATCTTTCCTTCGGCGATCCCTTGCTTGACAGGCTGCGGCGCGAACTCTTAAACCTCGCCGCTTCCGGATTTCCGCTTGAAAAAGGACGTCTGGAAGACCATCTCAACCGCGCAGGCATGGCCGGGCTTTTCGCGCGATTTTCCTTGCGGAACCCCGAGGCCGCCCCCGCGGGTGAAGAAGGCCGGGGGGACGCCAGTGCCGAGGATTTGGAAATCCGCTTCCTTAGAGCCACGGCCCAGCTCAGGGAGATCGTGGAGATCGAGCCCGAGCGAAGGCGCGCCTTGGAGCGTTTCAAGTCCGAGGCCACGGAGGAGAGCTGGCAGGAAGCCAGAATCCTCCTGGAAACGCGCAAATCGGCGAACGAAGGCTGAACGTCTTCGTTCTGCATATAGATAGAGACCGTGGAGTGACAGGCGCGTGCCGACAAAGCCTTTGAAGAAGCCGAAAGTGGCGTTGAAACCGGTGAAGAAGCCGGCGGCCAGGGCCGCCCAGGCCAAGGCCGCGGCCAAGAAGACTGCTGCACCCAAAAAGCCCGAGCCCAAGACCCGGGCCGCGCTGAAACTTCAGCCGCAGGCGGCCAAAAAGGCCGACGCCAAAGCCCAGGGCCGCGCGTCCGCTCCGCCTCCTGCGAAAAAGGCCGCCGCCCAGCCCGAGCCGCAAAAGAAGGACGGCAAGGTTCTTCCCAAGCCGGGCGCAAAGCCGGGCGAAGGCGAACAGCCGGCCGATGCGGATTCGGCGCTTCTCGACATGTCGGACGTGGCGGTGCGCAAGATGATCCAGCGCGCCAAGACGCGCGGCTATGTCACCTATGACGAGCTGAACAAGGTTCTGCCCAGCGAGAAGGTCTCTTCCGAACAGATCGAAGACACCATGTCGATGCTCAATGAAATGGGCATCAACGTCATCGAGAGCGAAGAACAGGAAGAAGGCGCCGAAGGCGAGGCGGGCGTTCCCGCCGTGGCGGGCGGCAAGGCCCTCGTCTCCGCCGATTCCGAAAAGGAAACCTACGACCGCACCGACGATCCGGTGCGCATGTATCTGCGCGAGATGGGCTCGGTCGAATTGCTCTCGCGCGAGGGCGAAATTGCCATCGCCAAGCGCATCGAAGCCGGGCGCGAGCTCATGATCGGCGCGCTTTGCGAAAGCCCGCTGACGTTTGAGGCGCTCACCGTTTGGCGCGACGAGCTCAACGAAGGCAAGGTCCTTCTGCGCGACATCATCGATCTTGAAGCCATGTATGGCGGCGGCCCCGATGCGCAGGCGGCAACCGCCGCCGCCGTGGGCGCCGATGGCCAGCCGCTCGCCGTGCCCGCGGCCCCCGTCAATGGCGCGGTCCTGAACGGCCATGCCGCGCCCACGCCGCGTCCGCCGGCGCCCGAAGCGAAAAAGCCGGAAGAAACCCAGGCGCCGCGGACCGAGCCGCGCGCCGACGGCCAGGAGCCCGATCCGGCCGAAGTCCAGGCCGCGGCCGACGCCGCCGCCGAAGCCGAAGAGATGGAAGACGAAGGCAATCTTCCGCTGTCGGCGATGGAAGCCGCGCTCAAGCCGCAGGTTCTGGAAACGCTCGACCAGATTGCGGCGCTCTACAAGAAGCTTGGCCGCCTGCAGGATGCCCAGGTCGAGGCGCAGCTGGCCAGCGACGATCTCTCCACCAGCCAGGAACGCCGCTTCAAGAAGCTGCGCGCCGAAACCGTGGACCTCGTCAAGAGCCTCAAGCTCAACAACAACCGCATCGAATCCCTTGTGGACCAGATGTACGGCATCAACCGCCGGCTCTTCTCGCTGGAAGGAAAGCTGCTCAGGCTGGCCGAAGCCCACGGCGTGGACCGCGCCGATTTCCTGAAAGAGCATTTCGGCAATGAGCTCGATCCCAACTGGGCCCGCCGCGTGGGCCGGCTTTCGCGTCCCGGCTGGAAGGAATTCGTGGCCGAAGAGCGCGACAGGATCCGCGAGATCCGCGACGAGATCCAGACGCTCGCCCAGGAAATGCGCCAGCCCATCGAGGATTACCGGCGCATCGTGCAGACGGTGCAGAAGGGCGAGCGCGAATCCAGCGTCGCCAAGAAGGAGATGATCGAGGCGAACCTCAGGCTCGTCATTTCCATCGCCAAGAAATACACCAATCGCGGCCTTCAGTTCCTGGATCTCATCCAGGAAGGCAACATCGGCCTGATGAAGGCGGTGGACAAATTCGAATATCGCCGCGGCTACAAATTCTCCACTTATGCGACGTGGTGGATCCGCCAGGCCATCACCCGCTCCATCGCCGATCAGGCGCGCACCATCCGCATTCCCGTGCACATGATCGAAACGATCAACAAGCTGGTGCGCACGTCGCGTCAGATGCTGCATGAAATCGGCCGCGAGCCCACGCCTGAGGAATTGGCCGAGCGTCTGGCCATGCCGCTCGAAAAAGTGCGCAAGGTCCTGAAAATCGCCAAGGAGCCGATCAGCCTGGAAACGCCCATCGGCGACGAGGAAGATTCCCATCTCGGCGATTTCATCGAAGACAAGAACGCTGTTCTGCCCATCGATGCCGCAATCCAGGCCAATTTGCGCGAAACCACCACGCGCGTTCTGGCCACGCTCACCCCGCGCGAAGAGCGCGTGCTTCGCATGCGCTTCGGCATCGGCATGAACACCGATCACACGCTGGAAGAAGTGGGCCAGCAGTTCTCGGTCACGCGCGAACGCATCCGCCAGATCGAAGCCAAGGCGCTCAGGAAGCTGAAGCACCCCTCGCGCTCGCGCAAGCTCCGCTCCTTCCTGGACAATTAGTCCCGTTCCCTCTCCCCTTGTGGGAGAAGGCTGCTCCTGCCCGGACAATTCGTTCCCTCTCCCCTTGTGGGAGAGGGCGGCGCGCGCTTCGCGCGCCGGGCGAGAAGGCGCGATTGCTCCTGCCCGGACAATTGGCCACGTTCCCTCTCCCCTTGTGGGAGAGGGCGGCGCGCGCTTCGCGCGCCGGGTGAGGGGGCAATTGCATTTGCGCGCCGTCATTGCCCGGCTTGTCCGGGCAACCCATCTTCCTTCAGAAAACAAATTGGGCCGCCCGCCTGAAGCGGGCGATGACGGGTGGAGGATTCGGCCCTACAATCGCTTTCGCATGAGGCCGCTATGACGGACAAAAAACCCTCCCCCGAAGACCTGGCCGGCCAGCTGAAGCAGCCGGGCTGGCGGCTCGTTCCCAAAGACGGCGGCGCGCCGGTGGACGGCACGCTCGAGCATGTGGCGCGCGCCGCCTATGACCGCAAGAAGAAGGGCCAACATCCGGGCCTCGTCCAGCGCATCGAAAACGCCATCGAGATCGACCTGCTCGATCTCGAAAAACTCTGGTGGCAGCTCGGATTGCCGAGGTAGCGGACGATCATTCCTTGGTTTTCTTGGACACGCCCGTCTCCCGCGGAATCTTGGGCACTATCCTGTTCCCGTGCTATACTTTTGCTATGGTCCGGCTTCCGCGCACCCTTGAACTCGATCCTGAAACCGAAGCACGCGTGGACGCGCTGGCGAAGCGGCGCGGCCAGAAGCCGGCCGACGTTGTGGCCGCAGCGGTAGAGTTGCTCGATACGGTGGACGGCGAGCTTGACGTTGAAGAAGACCTGCGCCGCCTGCGCGAATTCGAGCGCACCGGCATGGCCGTGCCGCTGGACGAAGTGAAAGCCTGGATCGAAAGCTGGGGCACGGCGAACGAGCTTGCCGCGCCCAAGCCCCGCAAGATGGCATGATCCGCCTCGCGCCGGGGGCGGTTTCGGATTTGGAGCGCCTGCGCAATTTCCTCTATCCCGAGAACCCGAAGGCCGCGCAACGGGCGATGCGCGCGATCTGGAACAAGATCGAGCTGATCGCGCGATTTCCCGAAATGGGCGTTCCTGCGAAGGCGCCAGACATTCGCCAGACATTCGTGCGGTTCGGAAAGCGCAGCTATGTCATCCGCTATGCGGTTGGGGGCGACAGCCTCATTGTGCTGCGCATCTGGCATAGCCGCGAGCGGCGCGACTAGCGGATCTGCCCGGTGTCGCATTTTCTCGCGCCGATTGACTGTATCACGCCGCTTCGCGCACTACCCGTTTCACCTTGATGGCGCGTTCGTGCTTCATCGCCTGTGCGAGGTCGTAATCCATCTGAAGACCCAGCCAGATACTGGCGCCGCCACCGAACGCCTTTTCAAGCCGGATCGCCATCTCCGGCGAAATTCCGCTCTTGCCGTTAACGAGATTGTTGAGCGCCTGTCGCGTCACGCCCAGAACTTTCGCCCCTGCCGTCACGCTCAATCCCAGGGGATCAAGACAATCATGACGGACGATTTGTCCGGGATGTGGCGGGTTTTTCATCGGCATGACGCAGCCCCTTCCGGGACGGCCATAAATCCGGTGACCATAGTCACTTGTCAATCGAAGCCATCGCCCCCCGGCGCTTGGCGATTGTGGCACAGGCGCCGGGCGGGCGCCCTTATCCCCCAAAGCCAGATTCTGTCCTATTGGAGAGCTATTACTCCCCAAATATGCCAATAATCCTTGACAGGGGGCCCGTCGGTTGTTACATTCGCCCCATCTCCGGAAATGCGTCCAAATCCCGAAACCCTGCCAAAGGCGGGGATTTTCGGGCCGTTTTTGCGCGTTTCCCGGCTCACCCCACTCCCAGGAGAATCACCCATGACCGCACGAACCATCTCCTCGCCCTGACGGCCTCCCCGCCCCTTTGGGGGCCTTGCGGATGTCCGAACAGGTTCGCGCCACACAAGGCTTGCGCGCGCGGGCGAGGAGAATCCCAAAAATACGCCAAGCGAAAAAAAGCGATTCCGGGCGGCGCCCGGAGTCTGTCTTCGCCGGTCCCGAATTTAAAAATTTTTTCGCGCCGGAAATTATTCGCCGGCGATCGTCACCGTCTTCACAACAACCGGTGTCAGCGGCGTCGATTGCGGCGGAAACGGCCCCTGGCCGCCGGTTGGCACGCCCGCAATGCGGTCGGCCACATCCATGCCTCTCACCACATGGCCGAACACGGCATAGCCGGTCGTGTTGCCGTTATCGAGCCGCTGATGATCGAGCGCGGTGTTGTCGGAAAGATCGATGAAAAATTCCGCCGTGGCCGAATCGGGCGCATCGTTGCGCGCCATGGCCACGCTTCCGTGCAGGTTGGAAAGGCCGTTGGCGGCTTCCAGCGGAATGGGCGCATGCGTGGGCCGTGCGGAGCCGTCGGCGGCATAGCTGCCCATCTGGATCACAAAGCCCGGCTCCACGCGATAGACAATGGTGCCGTCGAAATGGCCTTCGCGCGCATAGGCGATGAAATTGGCCACGGTCTGCGGCGCCTTGTCCCTGTCGAGCGCGATGGTGATCGTGCCCATCGAGGTTTCGATGGTCGCGGTGGGCGCGTTTTGTGCAAGCGCCGCGCTGCCCGCAACAAGACAGGCGGCAATCATGGCGATGCGGCGCATGCGGTGGCTCCTTCAGAATTCCTTGAGCAGCCGGTCGATGTAATCAAGCTCTTCCTGCGGCCGCCCGCGCTCGGCGGCGCGCTTGCGCAGTTCGCGCAGGATTTCGCGCGCCCGCTCCAGATCGGACTGATCGGGAATCCGCACATTCGATCCGAAGCTGCCGCCGCGGCTTCCCTGCGCGCGGCCAAGCGGGTCCTGGCCCTGTCCGTTCTGTCCCTGCTGGCCCATCTGCTGCATCAGCGATTTGGCCAGCGCCTCGGCCCCTTCGCGCAGGGCATCGAGCGCGTTCTGCTGTTCGTTGCTGGACCCCTGGAGATCCTGCCCGTTCAGCGCCTGCTGTGAATTGCCCATGGCGCGGCCGGCGCGCGAAAGCGCGTTCGGCACGGGAATTTTCTGTCCGCCCAGCCCCTGCAGAATCCTGTTCAGGTCCTGTTGCAGCTGGTTCTGCTGATTGGCCAGCCCCTTTGGCCCGCCGTCTTTCGGGTCGCCCTGGCCCTGCTGCTGGCGGAAGGTCTTGTCCAGAAGTCCGCGCTGCCGGCCCATCAGATCGCCAAGGCCCTGGATCGCATCGCTCATCGCCTTGCTGCCGGGCGACTGGCCGGCCTGACCGCCGCCCTGGCCCTGCGCAAGGCGCATGTTTTCGATCAGGTTCTGCAACAGCTGCATCAGCTGCTGGGCCTGCTCGCGGTTGCCGGTCTGCGCCAGCTGCTGGATGGCTTTCAGCAGCGTGTCGAGGTCTTGCGGCGAAAGCACCTTCGCATCCGGCGGAAGCGGCGCGTTGGCAGGCGGCGGATTTTGCGCCAGCGATTGCAGATAACGCTGCATCGCCTGCTGATAGCGCTGGAGCAGCGCATTGATTTCATCCTGCGGCGCCCCGCGCGCCAGGGCTTCCGAAATCATCTGCTGCAATTCGCGCAGCTGCTGCGCGGCCAGCGAAAGCCCGCCCTGTTCCAGCGCCAGCGCCGTCTGCCACAGGATGTCTTCCACGCGGGCATAATCGGCCTGCCCGCGCGCGCCTTTCAGCGTCCAGTAGGCCGTGCGCAGCGCAAGATAGGCGCCCGCGTGCTCCACGTAGAAAAGTTCCGGCGCAACGGTCAGCGCGTCCAGCGCAAGGCCCGCGCGCTTGCGCGCTGCGGCGTCGCCCGTGGCGATCGCCTGCCGCTGCTCGATCAGCGCGCGCGCCAGCGGATTGGTGAAGATGCGCGCGGGCAGCCGCATGCGCATGGGCTTTGTCGTGCCGGTCTGCCCGATGGCGTCGCGCGCAACCAGCGTGATTTCGACGTCGCTGCCGGCATAGGGATGGCCGGTCAGATCGCGATAAACGGTTTGCGTCACGGTCTTTCCCTGCGACGACAGCGGAAGGTCCAGAACAAGCGGCCTGGCCTTGCTGTTGGCGAGAGGCCGGATGATGGCTTTCACGCTTGTCACGCCGTAATCGTCGCCGGCCGTGAAGGAAAGTTTCAGCGCATCGCGCTGCGTGCCGGAAGGCGGCGATGCAAATGCGATCACCGGCGCGGCGTCGGCGATGGCCCGGATGCGCCAGCTCCCGAGCGCAAACCCGTCGGCGCCCACCTGCACTTCGGCGTTGCTCCGGATGACGATATTGGCGCCATAGTCGCCGCGGCCGCCCTTGAAGCCGGGCGCGCTGTCATCGCCGCTCACAAAGGAAAGATCGGGCGAATAGGCCGCGCCGTGCACGCGCAGCGAAAGAACCGAACCGGCCGGAACGGCGATCGGGTTTGTGCCCTGGCCGCGGTGCAGATAGATGGGCGCTTCGCCGGTGTAGGCCGGCGGGCTGATCCAGGCATCCAGCCCCGGCGCGGGAAAGCTTGCGCCGGCATTGGGCGAAAGCGCAGCCGTCACGCGCGCGCGCCAGTCGGGCCCGGCAAAGACGAAGCCCGCGATGACGGCAAGAAGAACAAGAAAGCGCAACGCATAGGGATCGCGCCGCGCAAGGCCGGGCGCGGGCAGCGAAAGGCGCAGGCGCCGGATGCCCGAAAGCAGCCGCTCCAGATGCGCCCGCCAGAACGCTTCGGCCACCGGATCGCCCCGCCCGGCCGCCAGCCGGTCGCCGCCTTCGGTCAGCGGCCGGTGCGAAAGCACGCTGTCGCGCTCGATGCGGCGGGCGCCGTCGTTCCATCCGGGAAAGGTGAAATCCGAAAACCCGCGATAGAGCGAAACAACGATGGCCGCCGTCAGCGCCGAAAGGACGAGCGCATGAATCTGCCAGTCGATCTGCGCGAAAAAGCCGAACAGCGCCGCGGCCAGGAATGCGCCGGCGAAGCCGGTGGCGGGCCACAGCTTGGGCCAGACCCGCTCCCACAACAGCGCAAGGCGCGCCAGCACGATCAATCGCGCGGCGCGATCAATCCTGAAGCCAGTCCGGAATGCGGTCGTATCCGACAAGAGTGTCCTCGCTCAGGCGCGGCCTCACCACGCTCCATCGGCCGCCCTTCACCAGAATTTCGGGCGCGGGCGGCCGCGCATTGTAAGCCGAAGCCATCACCGCGCCATAGGCGCCCGCCGAAAGGATCGCCACAAGATCGCCGGCTTTCAGAACCGGAAGCGTCCGCTGCCGCGCGAAAATGTCGGCCGTTTCGCACACCGGCCCCACAACATCGTAAACGGCCCGCGCCGGGCCCGGTTCGTTCAGAGGCACAATCTCGTGATAAGCGTCATAAAGCGCCGGCCGCAGAAAATCGTTCATGCCGGCGTCCAGCACCAGGAAGCTGCGGCTTTCGCCCTCCTTTGCATAAAGGACGCGCGAAACAAGAACGCCCGCTTCCGCCGCAATTGCCCGGCCCGGCTCAAGGATCAGGCGCAGCTTCAGCCCGTCCAGCGCGCGCGCAACCGCCGCCGCATAGTCTTTCAGCGGCAACGGCAGGCCAGCGCCATACGCCACGCCGAGCCCGCCGCCCACATCGGCGGAAGCGATTTCGTGGCCCTCGGCGCGAAGCATGCGGATGGTTTCGGCAAGCCGCGAAAACGCCGCCGCGAACGGGGCCTTCTCGGTGATCTGGCTTCCGATATGCATGTCCACGCCCACGATCCGGAGGCCGGGAAGGCGCGCGGCGTGCGCATAGGCCTGCCGCGCGCGGGAAACCGGAATGCCGAATTTCGTCTCGGCTCCGCCGGTTGCGATTTTCGCATGCGTGCGCGCATCCACATCGGGATTGAGCCTGATGGCCACCGGCGCGCGCACGCCCAGCGCAGCGGCGGTCTCGTTCAGGATTTCAAGCTCCGGTTCGCTTTCGACATTGAACTGGCAGATTCCGGATTCCAGGCCGGCGCGCATTTCGTCTTTCGTCTTTCCCACGCCGGAAAAGACGATGCGTCCGGGCGCAACCCCTGCCGCCAGCGCTTTCTTCAATTCGCCGCCCGAAACAACATCGGCGCCCGAGCCCAGGGCGGCGAGCGTTTTCAGCACGGCGAGGTTGCCGTTGGCCTTCACCGAAAAGGCGATCAATGCATCCCCGGGAAAGGCCTGAGCAAAGGCCCGGTAGTTTTCTTCCAGCGCGGCGCCGGAATAGCAGTAGAAGGGTGTGCCCGCCTTCTCTGCAATCGCGGCAAGATCGCAGTCTTCGGCGCGCAGGGCGCCGTTCCTGTAATGAAATGCGGTCATCGGCCAAGCGAATGTGGCGGCTTTGACGGGTCCTGCTGGCCCTGGGGCGGTTTCTTGCCGTTGGGCAGATCCAGGCTCGTCTTGGTGCCGCAGGCCGCGGTGGCGGCCGCGAGCGCCAGGACGATCAGGATTTTCCGGATCATTTCAGTTTCTCCCGCCAGAAGGCGATCTGCTCGCGCACGCGCGCGGGCGCCGTTCCGCCATAGCTTGCGCGCGAGGCGGCCGAAGCTTCAAGTCCAAGCACGCCGAAAACGTCCTCCGTGAGGCCCGGCTCGAACTTGCGCATGTCGGCGAGCGGAAGCCGGTCAAGCGTCACGCCTTTCTGCTCCGCAAGCTTCACGATTGCGCCCGCGGCATGATGGGCTTCGCGGAAGGGTTTTCCCAGCACGCGTGCAATGTAATCGGCAAGATCGGTGGCGGTGGGGTATCCCGTGTCCGCGGCCGCGCGCATTTTCGCGCGATCCGGCGTCATGTCGGCAACCATGCCGGCCATGGCGGCGAGCGACAGCTCCAGCGCATCGGCTGCGGCGAAAACCGCTTCCTTGTCTTCCTGGAGATCCTTCGCATAGGCGAGCGCCAGCCCCTTCATCACGGTCGCAAGCGCAACGAAGCTGCCGAGAATCCGCCCCGTCTTGCCGCGAATGAGTTCCGCCGCATCGGGATTGCGTTTCTGCGGCATGATGGAAGAGCCGGTGGTGAAGGCATCGGAAAGTGCGACGAATCCGAAGCCGGGCGAGGCCCAGAGCACGATCTCTTCGGCAAGCCGCGAAAGATGGGTCGCTGCAATCGCGGCCGTGGCGAGATATTCCAGCGCAAAGTCGCGCGATGCCACCGCGTCCAGCGAATTGCGCATGGGCCGCGCGAAGCCCAGGGCGCCGGCCGTCATGTCGCGGTCGATCGGGAAGGACGTTCCCGCAAGGGCTGCCGCGCCCAAAGGGCATTCGTTCATGCGCGCCTGCGCGTCGGCAAAGCGGCCACCGTCGCGCGCGAACATCTCGACATAGGCAAGGCAATGATGTCCGAAGGTTATGGGCTGCGCCGGCTGCATATGGGTGAAGCCCGGCATGATCGTTCCGGCATGGGCCTCGGCCTTGTCGAGCAGAGCGCGCTGAAGATCGCGCAGGCCCTCGCGGGCGCGGCCGCAGGCTTTCACAACCCACAGGCGCAAATCCGTGGCCACCTGATCGTTGCGGGATCGCGCGGTATGAAGCCGTCCGGCGGCCGGCCCGGCAAGCTCCGCGAGGCGCGCCTCGATGTTCATGTGAATGTCCTCGAGGTCGCGGCGGAAGGCGAAGCGGCCTTCGGCGATCTCCTGTGCAATCCGGTTCAGCCCTTCGCGGATGGCGTCGGCATCGGCGGGCGAAATGATGCCCTGGCGGGCCAGCATGGCCGCATGGGCCAGGGATGCCTCGATATCCAGCGGCGCCAGCCGCCGGTCGAAATCGATGGAGGCATTGATTTCCTCCATGATTTGGGCAGGACTGTCGCTGAAACGCCCGCCCCACATCCTGTTCGTGCCCATGAACGCTTTCTTGTCCGGTCTGAATGGCAAAATCCTGGCCGCGGGCGGGGCCGTCGCCGCCGTCATTGTGGCGGGGCTACTATATACGATGATGGCGCCGGTTCATGCGGTGCCCGCACCGCCCGGCGCGATCGCCAGGCTCGAGCCGCTGAAGGAGCCCGCGCCCGTTCCCACGGTTGCCTTCAACGACGCATCGGGCAGGCGGCACACGCTGGCGGAGTTCAAGGGCCGTTATGTTCTTCTCAATCTCTGGGCGACCTGGTGTGCGCCATGCGTGCGGGAGCTTCCGTCGCTTGCCGGCCTGCAGGCCGCAATTCCCGGATTGAAGATCGTGGCGGTGAATGTGGGCCGCGGCAGCGCAAGCGATGCGGCCGCTTTCTTGAAGGCCCATCATGCGGGCTCGCTTCCGGTTTACATGGATTCCGACATCGCGCTCATCCGCGTCTTCGGCGCATTCGGCCTGCCCTACAGCATCCTGATCGATCCGCAGGGCCGCGAAGTGGCGCGGGCCGTCGGCCCCGGCGCCTGGGATGCGCCCGATGCCGTGGATTATTTCAGGGCGCTGACGCTCAAGACGTCCGGAGCATCCTGAGGGCGCGGGTCAGCGCGTTGGAACCGGGTGTTCGCCGCGGTAGTCGTAAAAGCCGCGGCCCGTTTTCTGCCCAAGCCATCCGGCTTCCACATATTTCACCAGAAGCGGGCAGGGGCGGTATTTGGAATCGGCCAGGCCTTCGTAAAGCACCTGCATCACCGAAAGGCAGGTGTCGAGCCCGATGAAATCGGCAAGCTGCAGCGGCCCCATCGGATGGTTTGCGCCCAGCCGCATGGCGGTGTCGATCGCCTCCACATTGCCCACGCCTTCGTAAAGCGTATAGACCGCCTCGTTGATCATCGGCAGCAGGATGCGGTTCACGATGAAGGCGGGGAAATCCTCCGCATAGGCGGCCGTCTTTCCCACCCGTTTGACGATCTCCAGCGCCGCCTGGAAGGTGGCATCGTCGGTGGCGATGCCGCGGATCACCTCCACCAGCTGCATCATCGGCACCGGATTCATGAAATGAAGGCCGATGAAATGCTCCGGCCGGTCGGTCGCGGCGGCAAGGCGCGTGATGGAGATCGACGAGGTGTTGGTCGCGATCATCGTGTTGGGTCCGATCCGCGGCGACAGATCGTGGAAGATCTTGCGCTTGACGCTTTCATCTTCCGTCGCCGCCTCAATGACCAGATCGCGGTCCTTCATGTCGTCCAGCGTGCGCGAAATGTGGATGCGCTTCAGCGCGGGCGCAATCTGCTCGTCCTTGATCAGGCCGCGGGCTGCCTGGCGATGCATGTTCTTCTCGATGCGCTGCATGGCGCGGTCCAGCGCTTCGGGATTGATATCCTCCATCACCACATCGAAGCCGGCCAGCGAACAGACATGGGCAATGCCATTGCCCATCTGCCCGGCGCCGATAATGCCGATACGCTCGATACTCATTGTTTGCCTCAATAACCCAGACGGGTCAGTTCCTGCACCATTTCCGGCACCGCCTTGAACAGATCGGCCACCAGGCCGAAGTCGGCGATCTGGAATATGGGGGCTTCTTCATCCTTGTTGATCGCGGCGATCACCTTGGAATCCTTCATGCCGGCCAGGTGCTGAATGGCGCCGGAAATGCCGACCGCGATATAAAGCTCGGGCGCCACCACCTTTCCGGTCTGCCCCACCTGATAGTCGTTGGGCACAAATCCGGCATCCACCGCCGCGCGCGAAGCGCCGACGGCGGCATGCAGCTTGTCGGCCAGCTGTTCCAGCAGCTTGAAATTTTCGCCCGAACCCATGCCACGGCCGCCCGACACCACGATCTTTGCCGATGTGAGTTCCGGCCGCTCGGACTTGGAAAGCTCTTCGCCCGCGAATTTCGAAATGCCGGGATCGGCTGCAGCCGCGATTTTTTCGATCGCCGCATTGCCGGTGGCGCCGGCGGCCTTGAAGGCCGTCGTGCGCACGGTGATCACCTTCTTGCCGGCGGGGGCCTGCACGGTCTGGATGGCATTGCCCGCATAGATCGGCCGCTCGAAGGTATCCGGCGAAACCACCTTCAGGATTTCGGAAATCTGCGGCACGTCCAGCCGCGCGGCCACGCGCGGAAGATAGTTTTTGCCGTTGGTGGTCGCCGGCGCAAGAATGGCGTCGTATTTGTCCGCAAGCGAAAGGATCAGCGCTTCCATCGGCTCGGCGACCATATGCGCATATTGCGCATCGTCGGCGACAAGCACCTTTTCGACGCCCGCAAGTTTCGCGGCAGCCTGGGCGACGGCATCGCAATTCTGCCCCGCCACCAGAACATGCACCGGCGTGGAAATCTGCGCCGCGGCGGTCACTGTCTTGGCCGTCGAATCCTTAAGGGTCCTGTTGTCGTGTTCGGCGACGACGAGCGAAGCCATCAGATCGCTCCAATCTCTTTCAGCTTGTCCACGAGCTCGGTCCCGCTTTTCACCTTCACGCCGGCCTGCCGTTTGGGCGGTTCGGTCACCTTGAGCACCTTGAGCCTTGGCGTGACGTCAACCCCGTAATCGGCGGGCGTCTTTTCGTCGATCGGCTTTTTCTTCGCCTTCATGATGTTGGGAAGCGAGGCATAGCGCGGCTCGTTCAGGCGAAGATCGGTCGTGACGATGGCCGGAAGTTTGATCTCCACGGTCTGAAGGCCGCCGTCGATTTCGCGCTCCACCGTTGCGGCGCTGTCGGTGATGTCGAGCTTGTGGGCAAAGGTGCCTTGCGGCCACCCCAGCAGCGCCGCCAGCATCTGGCCGGTCTGGTTGGAATCGTCGTCGATGGCCTGCTTGCCAAGGATCACAAGGCCGGGCTTTTCGGCTTCGCAGATCGCCTTGAGGATTTTCGCAACCGCCAGCGGCTCCACATCGCCGTCGGCCTTCACCAGGATGCCGCGGTCGGCGCCCATGGCGAGCGCGGTGCGGATGGTTTCCGATGCCTGCGCCGGGCCGATCGAGACGGCGATGATTTCGCCCGCCTTGCCCTTTTCCTTCAGCCGGATGGCTTCCTCGACGGCGATTTCGTCGAAGGGGTTCATGCTCATTTTGACATTGGCGAGATCGACGCCGGTCTGGTCCGCCTTCACGCGAACCTTCACGTTGAAGTCGATCACCCGTTTGACGGGTACGAGGACCTTCATGTTGCTAGTAATGCCTTCCCCGTAGGGCCGCTTCACGCCTTCAGCGGTTGCTTTCCGGCCGCCGCGGCACAGCCCCTTCTCTTGTGCGGCGCAAAAACTAGGACCGCAGCTGACCGGATGTCAACGAATTGAGACCCCAAAATCTCGGGATTGGGCTGCAACGGGCGGACAGGCCAAAACCGCTGCAGTGCAGCATTATCCGGCCGGCGCGTCATTCCGCCGCATGCTACCACCAGCCCGACGCCGTGGCTTTGGGCGGGGTTTTTCGGTCGAGCGCCAGGTCGGTCAGCGCACAGGGATTTTCGGAATGATAGCCGATCAGCGCGACAAGCCGCGCGCTTTGGCCCCCCGCAGCAAGCTCCATGACAGCGATGTTCCGGCTGTAGGCAATGCCGCCATGTTCGTACCAGAGAAACCAGCGCATTCCGCTGTGGCCGGCGCGAATGAAGCGGCGGCCGGGGCCGGGCTTCATGATGACATCCGTGGCATTAAAGAACCCGCCGCGCGGCGCCATGAATTCGCCCGCGGGCAACGCTCCAGCATTCATTCTGGCGCGCACCAGGGCTGTGATGGCCGGAGGCAGCCGGTCGAAGGATTGCACTTCCTCCACCCGGTGGCGAAACCTGCACGCAAGGTCGGCGGAAACATCGTCTGCCGAAGCGGACGCGGCGAAAAACGCAAGGCCCGCGCCCAGAACAGCGGCGGCCGGCTTCATTTGAGCGTTTCGAGATAGGCAGCCAGATCTTCGGCCTGTTCCTTGTTGGCGATTCCGGCAAATGCCATGCGGTTGCCGGGAACGACCTTGGCCGGATTCATGATGTAGGCCTCAAGCTTCTCTTCCGTCCACACGATGCCGGAGCTTTTCATCGCGGGCGAATAATAGAAGTTCGGAGCGGTTGCGGCTTTCCGCCCGACAATCCCGAACAGATTGGGGCCCACCTTGTTGCCGGCGCCTTTCTCGGCGTTGTGGCAAATGGCGCAGCGGCCAAACAGCTCCTGGCCCTTTTTTGCATCGGCCGCCTGAGCGGCGGCGATCATCAGGAAACCGAGCGAAGCTGCCCCCAGCAGTCGCCCGGCCATTCTTGCGCTTGTCATGTGATCCCCTTTTTTGAGACGGCAATTTCCGTTCAGCGCGGCGGCTGTGTGTTGGCGCTCTTGGCCGTTTCCAGCGCGGCGCGGAAGGCCACCGGATTGGCGATGTCGGGGATTTCGACCGCATCGACGCCCGTGCCTTCGATGCGCAGATGGCCGTAACCCAGAATCCGTCCCCAGATGCCCTGTTCCACTTTCACGCCCTCGATATTGGGCAGGGCAACCTCGCTGGTGCTCAGCGCGATGAGGCCCTTTTTCTCCACGAAGCGGTGGCTGGTGACGCCGATCTCCGTCGTCCATTTGCGGATCATCATGGGAATGGCGACCACAAGCCCGATCACCGTGCAGCCCAGAAGAATGGCCTTGAAGGTGTACCACCAGTGGAAATGGGCTTTGGCGACCAGCGTTTCGCCCTGGCCCAGCGAGCGTTCGATATAGGTGGACATCAGCCTGACCCCTTCGTGACCGAAAGAATATATAGCCGCTGCCGGGGGCCGGCGGGAGGGGTCAGTCCCGTTCGTTCTCGGGCAGCAAAACCTCTCGCAAACCCTTGTGGTTGGGCTTGGATATGACGCCTTCTTCTTCCATGCGCTCGATCAGGCGGGCGGCCCTGTTGTAGCCGATTTCGAGCCGGCGCTGGATGTAGGAGGTCGTCGCCTTGCGTTCGCGCGCCACAATGGCAAGCGCGCGATCATAGAGCTCATCGCCGGAATCGCCGTTGCCGCCGCCATAGAGGCCGTAGGGGTCGTCGCCCTCTTCGTCGGGCTCTTCCGTCACCGCGTCCAGATATTCGGGCACGCCCTGCGTTTTCAGGAACTTCACGACATCTTCGACTTCCCGGTCCGAAACGAAGGGGCCGTGAATGCGCCGGATGCGCCCGCCCGCCATCATGTAGAGCATGTCGCCCTGGCCCAGCAGCTGCTCGGCGCCCTGCTCGCCCAGGATCGTGCGGCTGTCCACCTTGCTGGTGACCTGGAAGGAAATGCGCGTGGGGAAGTTGGCCTTGATCGTGCCGGTGATCACATCCACGGACGGCCGCTGCGTGGCCGCGATGAGATGTATGCCCGCCGCGCGCGCCATCTGCGCCAGCCGCTGCACCGCGCCCTCGATCTCCTTGCCGGAAATCATCATCAGGTCCGCCACCTCGTCCACCACGATGACGATGTAGGGCATGGGCGCGAATTCGAGCACTTCGTCTTCGTAGATCGGCTTTCCCGTATCGCGATCAAAGCCGGTCTGCACCGTGCGCTTGAGCGTTTCGCCCTTTTCCCTGGCCTTCAGCACGCGATCGTTGAACGCTTCCACGCCGCGCACGCCAAGCTTGGACATCTTGCGATAGCGCTCTTCCATCTCGCGCACCGCCCATTTGAGCGCCACCACCGCCTTGCGCGGATCGGTCACCACGGGAGTCAAAAGATGCGGGATGCCTTCATAGACGGAAAGCTCGAGCATCTTGGGATCGATCAGGATCATGCGGCAATGCTCCGGCGCCATGCGATAGAGCAGCGACAGGATCATGGTGTTGAGGGCCACCGATTTGCCCGAGCCCGTGGTGCCGGCGATCAGCAGATGGGGCATTTTCGCAAGATCGGCCATCACCGGCTCGCCGCCGATGGTTTTGCCGAGCGCAAGAATCAGCGGTGCGCGCGCTTTTTCATATTCGTTGGAAGCAAGCAGCTCGCGCAGGAAAACCGTGTCCCGCTGCGGGTTGGGCAATTCGATGCCCATCACGTTGCGGCCGGGAATGGTGGCGATGCGCGCGGCAACCGCGCTCATCGAACGGGCCACATCGTCGGCAAGCGAAATCACGCGCGAGGATTTCACGCCGGCCGCCGGCTCGAATTCATACAGCGTCACAACCGGTCCGGGGCGCACCGCCATCACGCGGCCCTTCACGCCGAAATCGGCCAGCACCGCTTCCAGCATGCGCGCGTTTTCTTCCAGCGCCTCGTCGGAAAGGCCGGAACGGTTGTGCAGATGCACCGGCTCCGCAAGAAGCCCAAGGGAAGGCAGCTGATATTCGCCCGATGACAGATCCAGCGCCGGCTGCCGCGGCCGCTTAAGATTTGCCGCCGCCGCGATCCGGCGCGCTTCTTCGCGCTTGACCCGGCTTTGCGCGCGCGCTTCATCGGATTGGGCGGCCAGCCGTTCGGGCGCGTCGGAAAGCGCATATCCGCCGTCTTCGCCGTCCTCGAAATCTTCGGTGTCGTATTCGTATTCCCGCTCGTCGTCATAGTCGGGCTGGCGTGCGCGCCGGAATGAAAAGTTGCGCGCGCGGAGCAGCCCGGCAAGCCAGAAGAAGGCCGCCGGCACGTTCAGAACCGCCCGCCCGATCGGTGAAAACCGCAGGCCCGTAGCCGCGAACGCAAGCGGCAGTCCTGCGGTAAAGAACAGCCCGGGCAGGGCATACCGCAGCCAATCCATGTCATAGACGCGGGCCACATGCGTCGAAAGATTTTCGACGGAAATGCCGATGAGTCCGCCTGCGCCGGCCGGAAGGCCGTCCGGCCAGTTCAACATGCCAAGGCCGGCGGCGACAAAAACCGTTCCCATTGGCCAGGCGATCGCGCGCAATCCCGCATGCCTGAGCTGCTTTCCGGCCAGCGCGCAGGCGCCCCAAACGGCGGGCGCCGCCAGAAACGCAAGCGCGGCAAGACCGAAATATTCAAGAAGCTGATCGGCCATCTCGGCGCCCACGCCGCCCAGCCAGTTGGCGGCTGTCCGGCTGGTGGCGTTGTTCAGGCTGGGATCGCTGGCATGATAGCTCGCAAGCGCCAGCAGGGCCGCTGCAGCCGCCAGAAACAGCAAACCGCCCGCGCCACGTAAAAGCGCCGCGCGTGTTGCGCGCGCAAATGTGCGGCGGGCCTCCGCCAGCGCATCAGCCAGGGCGCGTCTGCGCGAGAGCGGTTGATAAACGCCGGCCAGACGGTTGGGGCTCAAGCGGCATCTCCTCGGAATGGGCAAACCCGCCCACTCTCAAGTCTCGCCATAATGGTTGATAAGTGGTTAACGTCGGCGGAATGCTGCCCAACCGTGCAGGATTCCGCCCAATCTGCAGCCGCCGTTACTGCACACTGGCATGGCCGGGCTTGATCGCCCCGCAATCGGCGCTCAGCCAATGCGAGCTGAGGGTGCTGTGCATCTTCATGCTGTTGCCGTGGCCGCTGACATCGAAGTCGAAGGCGCCGCTGACGGTTTCGGGATTGGCGGCAACGATATTGATCGTGCCCGTCGTCGTTTCGCCGTCTCCCGTGCAGGTAAGATGCACGGTCTGGGCATTGGCGGAACTGGAAACCACCATCCGCTGGCAATTCTCGCTGTTGCCGTGCCGGGCCTCTTCCGCAGCGAAGCCCTTGTTGATCTCGTCCTGCGACACGCAATACTTCACCGTGCGCGCCTTGTTCATGGCGTTCATGCTGCTCTGCATCGCAGCCTGCATCCGGGCGCGCGCCTCCGGCGGCATCCTGGCCAGATCTTCCGGCGGGATGGGCGGCATTCCGCTCACCTGCGATTGGGTCGTTGTTTCCCAAAGCCCCGGCTTCACATTAAGGCTCGCGCCATAGGCCGAACCTGCGGCAAGGGCGGCTGCGCTTGCCAACACAACAAGAACGCTCATGCGTGACATGGACGAATCCCCGTTATCCGCCCGCGACACGCAGGCGCGTTGCGCACAATTTAACGGGGCGGACAATCCGGAGCAATCGCGGCTATAATGAATAAAGACGAAAGACAGGCGATGAAACACGCTGAAAAAGCCGATGTCCTTGTCGCCGGCGGCGGGATGGTGGGGCTGACCCTTGGTCTTGCGCTGGCGCAGGGCGGATTGAAAACCGTTGTGGTGGATGCCCTGGCCAAATCGGCCGTGCTGGATGCCAAATTCGACGGGCGGGTCAGCGCGCTGTCCTATTCTTCCGTTCGCATGTTCCGCGCCTTGGGCGTGTGGGCGCACCTAGCGCAATGGTCCCAGCCGATCAACGACATTCTGGTGACGGATGCCAGGCTGGGCGAAGCGCCGTCTCCTTTCTCCTTGCATTTCGATCATCGCGAAATCGGCGAGCCCATGGGCCACATCGCCGAGAACCGTCACATCCGCGCGAGCCTTTTCGAAGCGGCGAAATCGCATCCGCAACTTTCGCTGATCGCGCCGGCTTCGGTCACGGACCTGCAGAGTGAGGATGCGTGGGCGGTGGCCGCGCTTTCGGATGGCCGAACGATCAGGGCTTCGCTTGCGGTCGCGGCCGACGGGCGCGAATCTCCCATGCGGGAAAAGATGGGCATCGGCGTCGTCGGCTGGTCCTATCCGCAAACCGGCATTGTGGCCACCGTCGGGCATGAACGCCCGCACAACGGCACCGCTTATGAGCATTTCATGCCGTCCGGCCCGTTCGCCATCCTGCCCATGACCGGCAACCGTTCGTCGCTTGTCTGGACGGAACGCCGGGAGCTGGCGCCGCGCATGATGCAGTTGCCGGACGACGAATTCGATTCTGAGATCGCGCGCCGCTTTGGCGGCCATCTCGGCGCCACGAAATCCGTCGGGCCGCGCTGGAGCTATCCGCTCAGGTTCCATCTGGCGCGCGATTATGTGGCTGCGCGTTTTGCACTGGCCGGCGATGCGGCGCACGGCATCCATCCCATTGCGGGTCAGGGCCTCAATCTGGGGCTGAAGGACGCCGCGGCCCTTGCGGAAACCGTGCTCGATTCCGCGCGCCTGGGCATGGATATCGGCAACGCAGAAACGCTCGGCCGCTATGCCCGCTGGCGCCGCTTCGATTCATTTTCGCTGGCTGCCGCCACGGATGCATTGAACCGCCTGTTCTCCAACGATATCCCGCCCCTTCGGTTGGCGCGCGATGTGGGCTTGGGGATTGTTGACGCCATCGGTCCGTTGCGGCGCTTTTTCATGCGCCATGCGGGCGGCGACGTGGGAAAGCTGCCGCGTCTCCTGAAAGGCGAAGCGGCCTAGTTCAGCTTGTCCTTGCGGCGGGCCCGAAGCGCGGCCGGCAGTTCCCGGTAGAATCCGCGCGCTTTCTGCAAGATGCTTTCCTGACGCGCAGCTTCGGCCTCTTCCCGCGAAGCGAACACCTCGCCTGCGAAGGTGAAACGGGTCACCGGCAATCCGGTGCGCTCGTCCGTCGTTTCGAAGGCGCCGACTTCCTCCACCTGCTCGGCGGCCACGCGCGCGGTGTGCCTGTAATGCGCTAGCGGATCGTGACGGTCGCGGATTTCGTCGCGCCTGCGCTCACGGTTGCGCATGTCGAAACGCGCGAGCGCGCCCAGAATCGGTCCCCGGAACCGGTAGAGCAGGATGACGGCAACGAGAAACGCCGCGGTAATGAAAAGATCCTGCATGCGACAGCGTCCATGATGCCTGCGGCCATTATGTCCGGACCTCCCGGCGCGAACAATCTCATTGAATATCCTGCGCGGCCAAGGTCCGGTGCCGGCGCCTCAGATAGTCGGCGCTTTGCATTTCAATCAGGCGCGAGGCCGTGCGGCGGAAGGCTTCGGCTCCGTCGCCCTCGGGGTAAAGACGGTCGGGCGAAGTTGCCGCCGAACAGAACAACTTCACGCCTTCGTCGTAAAGCGTATCGATCAGAAGCGAAAAGCGCCGGGCTTCGTTCCGCTGCGGCGGCTCCATGCGGGGAATATCGTCGATCATGACGGTGTGAAATGCATGGGCGATTGCAAGATAGTCGGCCCCCGCCAAAGGCCGCGCGCAGAGATCGGCGAAGGAAAACCGGGCCGCGCCGTTTGCTGCGCCCGGCACAGCGAGCCTGCGGCCAAGCACCTTGAGCGTCATGGGCGCGCCTTCGCCGCCCGCAATCGCCTTCCACAGCGTGTCCATTTTCGCGCGCGTCTGCGCTCCCAGCGGGCTGAGATAAAGGTCGCGCCCCGCCGCAAACAGCAGCCGGTAATCGGTCTTGCCGTTCAGCTCCACGATGTCGAGCTTCTGCTTCAGCAAATCCACGAAGGGCAGAAAAAGCTGACGGTTGAGCCCGCCCTCGTACAGGCTGTCGGGCGCGGTGTTGGAGGTCGCAACAACGACAACGCCCTGCGCGAAGATGCGGGCGAACAGCCGCCCCAGGATCATTGCGTCGGCGACGTCGGTCACCTGAAATTCGTCAAAGCACAGAAGCACAAGGCTGCCGGTCATCGCCTGCGCCACGGGCGGAATCGGGTCGTCGGCGCCGCGGCTGCGAAACTCGTGAATGCGCGCGTGCACGTCCGCCATGAAGGCATTGAAGTGGATTCGCCGCTTGGCCGGTGTCGGCGCCGCCTCGAAAAAAAGATCCATCAGCATGGATTTGCCGCGGCCGACATCGCCCCAGACATAAAGGCCGCGCGGGCCGCGGCGCCGGAACCAACCCTTCGGCCGATAGGCCGCCAGCGCGTCGGCCAGCGCCTGCAGCCTGAGCGCGGCGCGTTCCTGCAGCGCATCGGGCTTGAGCGCGCCGCGCAGCAGGCGCGCACGGTAGTCGTCGTAGAGCGTCATCAGGATCGGCGCGGCATCAGCGCCCAGTAATCGAAATCGAGGACTATGGCATCCGGATATTCGCCGCCCTCGTTCCTGTCGGGAAAGCCGTCGCAGGGAAGATTCCTGGTGGCGACAAGCCGCAGCCTGAGCGCGCCGCAATCCGGCCGTCCGGCGATCTCCGCCTTGTCCAGCACCTGCGACCAGGCAAACACGGTGTCGCCGGCAAACAGCGGATGCGCATGGCGGCCGCCATTGATGCCAAGCAGCGAGATCGCGTTGGCAAGCCCGTTGAAGGAAAGCGCGCGCGCCAGGCTTATGACATGCCCGCCATAAACAAGCCGCCGCCCAAAGCGGCTTCCCTGTTCCGAGAACTGGTTGAAATGAACGCCTGCGGTGTTCTGATAAAGCCGCGCGGCCATCATGTGGTCGGCTTCTTCCACCGTGACGCCGTCCACATGATCGATCTTTTCGTCCGGCTCGTAATCGTCCCACAGCAGGGGGCTGCCGGCCGCAGCCGCATCATAACCCTCAAAGCGGATGTGCGAAGGAATGCGGAACTGGCTTGCGGAAACCGCGCCGGCAAGCTCGGGCACATGCATGTCGGAAACCTTTGCCGTCGGGTTGCGCTTTCGCACCATCACCCATCGCACATAGGAAAGAACGGTGGCGCCGGTCTCGTCCAGCCCCTCGGTGCGCACATACACGATGCCCGTCTCGCGGCTGGAATTTTCCTTCAGGCCGATCACTTCCGACCGTGCCGAAAGGCTTGTCCCCGGATAGACCGGTTTCAGGAATCGGCCTTCCGCATAGCCAAGATTGGCGATGGCGTTGCGCGAGATGTCGGGAACCGATTTGCCGAAGATCGTGTGGAAGACGAGCAGATTGTCCAGCGGGCTTTGCGGATGGCCAAGCGTGCGCGCGAAGGCATCGGAGGATTGCAGCGCAAATCTTGGGCCGTAAAGGGCCGTGTAGAGCGCCCTGTCGCCCTGGGTCAGCGTGCGCGGGCTTGCATGGGCAATCGTCTGGCCCAGCCGGAAATCCTCGAAGAAATTGCCGTGCGAGCTTTTTGCGGTCATGCGCGCTCGCGTTCGCTGATTGCATCCGCCAGCGCCACCGTGCGCCGCGCGATATCCGCATGCAGCCGTTCCACCATGCGGCCGTCGAGCGCGATGGCGCCCTTGTCCCGGTTCTCCGGAAGCTCGAAGGCGGCGATGATCTTGCGGGCGGCTTCCACCTCCTCGGCCGACGGCGCGAAGATCCTGTTGCATGCATCGATCTGCGCGGGGTGGATCAGTGTCTTGCCGTCAAAGCCGAACGCGCGGGCCTGCCGGCAGCTTTCGGCGAATCCCTCCGCGTCCTGGATGTCGTTGTGGACGCCGTCGATCGCGCCAAGGCCAAAGGCGCGCGCGGCCGCCACCGAGAGTCCCAGAGCGGTGGAAAGGTTTTGCCGGCCGGGCATATGAACGCCATGCAGTTCCTTGATCAGGTCGTTGGTGCCCATCACAAGGCAGGCAAGCCTTCCGCCGTGGCCCGCGATCGCGTCCACGTTCAGGATGGCGCGCGGGGTTTCGATCATGGCCCACAGCGCAATCTGCGGATCGGCCCCGGCAAGCCGCAGCCGCGCCTCCGCCATCTCAAGATCAAGCTCTGCCGAAACCTTGGGGATCAGAACGGCATCGGGCCGCGCGGCGGCTGCGGCCGCAAGGTCGTCCATCCCCCAGCTGCTCGAGAGGGCATTGATGCGAATGACCACTTCGCGCCTGCCAAAGCTGCGCGCGGCGACCGCCGCACAGACCTGGGCGCGTGCCGCATCCTTGGCGCCGGGCGCCACCGCATCCTCCAGGTCCAGAATCAGCGCATCGGCAGGAAGGCTGCGCGCCTTTTCCAGCGCCCGCGCGTTGGAGCCCGGCATGTAAAGCACGCTGCGGCGCGGCCGGATGTCGTTCACGGGGGCTCCGGGGAGACGGGACGGCCGAGATTTACGACAGGTCCAGGCCCGAACCAAGCGCCTAGGGCCGATCGGTGCGCCAGGGGTTCTTCCAGTCGCGCGCCTTCAACAGGGCCGCATCGAAAAGGCATCGGGTGAAAGACGGATCGAACTGCTGGGCGGCGTTCTGCGGCCCGGGGCAGATGTCGCGCCGGCCGTGAATGTCTTTGGGGTCCGCCACCACGTCGTCGGCGCTCGTCCAGTAAAAGCCGTAGCCGTTTTCGCGCGCGTAGTCATAAACCTCGCGCAGCGAGTTGCGCTGGATTTCGTTCTCGGCGATTTCGAAGCCGCGCACGGCAATGTCGATCAGCGCATCGCCCGTGATCACGCGATGGTCGCCAACCGTGCCGTTGACGATCACATAGATGTCCGCCCTGGGCCTGTCGGTTCCCGCCGCCGCCTGCACCGCGCCATGCAGGTGCGAAATGAAAACATTCTGCCGCACGTCGCCATCCATGTACATGCAGCCGTTGATGAAGCGGGGCGGCATGTAGGTGGGAACGGCGGAGGCGCCCATGATCCTGTCGATCATGGCGTTGCGTGCGCTTTCGGGCGGCAGATCGCGCGCCAGTGCCGAAAGGTTGAATTCGGTGAAAGCCGCCGTGTCGAAATTGACCGCGCCCACCCAGATGGTCCGCTTGTCGTCCGCGGCCGAACGGATTCCGGAAATCACGTCGTCGGAAAGGGCGCGGCGCAGATTGTCCTCCAGCGGCTGCGAGTCATTCACCGAATCCCAGAAGGGCGCCGTAAGAACGCTGCGCGGCGTAAAGGCGCTCGAGGCCCCAGCGCCGCGAAACCATGCCATCAGCGCGCCATCGTAGCGGGAGCCCAGGAACGCATAGGGCGCCATGATCGCGCCCACCGAAATGCCGGTGACCACATCGAACTGCGGGCGCGGCGTGGCAAGGCCCGATGGCCTCTGCGACCATCCGTTCAGAAAGCCTGCGCCATAGGCGCCCCAGGCGCCGCCGCCGGACAGAACCAGAATTTCGGTGCGCTGATGGGGATGGCCGGGGGCGCCGGTCCAGCGCGCGGCCATGGCATCGGCCAGCGATGCATCGAATGTCGGCTGCGGCCCGCCTGTTGCGGCCGGGCAGACCGCTTCGCCGGGACGCTGGTTGACGCAGGCGCAAAGCAGCGTGCCGGCAAGCAGCAACGTCGCCAAACGACCGATGGCTTTCAGCCCGACAAACGCCCCCGCCATGCCGCCTCCCTGGCGGCAGGATAGCAGACCATCAGGCCGCGCGCCTCAGAAGTTTGCGGTTGATGACGCATTCGGCAATCTGCACGGCGTTGAGCGCGGCGCCCTTGCGCAGATTGTCGGAAACGATCCACATGCAAAGACCGTTCTCGACCGTGGGATCCTTGCGGATGCGCGAAACATAGGTTGCATCTTCGCCGGCCGCTTCCACCGGCGTCACATAGCCGCCGTCTTCATGCTTGTCGACAACAAGAACGCCCGGCGCCTCGCGCAGGATGTTGCGCGCCTTCTCCGCGGTGATGGGCCGCTCGAATTCGATTGTCACCGCTTCCGAATGGCCGATGAACACCGGCACGCGCACGCATGTCGCGGTCAGCCGGATGTCGGGATCGAGAATCTTCTGCGTCTCGACCATCATCTTCCATTCTTCCTTGGTGTAGCCGGAATCCAGAAACTCCTGGATGTGCGGAATCACATTGAACGCGATCTGCTTGGTGAAGAGCTTAGTTTCGATCGGATCGGCGACGAACACGGCGCGCGTCTGGCTGAACAGCTCGTCCATCGGGGCCTTGCCGGCGCCCGAAACCGATTGATAGGTGTCCACCACGACGCGCCGGATCCTGGCTTCGGCGTGCAGGGGCTTCAGCGCCACCACAAGCTGCGCGGTCGAACAGTTCGGGTTGGCGATAATGCCCTTCTTGATGCCCTGATCGAGCGCAGATGCATTCACCTCCGGCACGATCAGCGGCACGTTGCGGTCCATGCGCCAGTAGGACGAATTGTCGATCACAAGCGCGCCCTGCGCCGCGATCTTCGGCGCCCATTCCTTGGCCACGCGCGAACCGGCCGACATGAGGCAGATATCGGTATCGGAAAAGTCGAAATAGTCGAGCGCCTTGGCTTTCACCACCTTGTCGCCGAAGGAAATCTCCCGTCCGATCGACGCCGTGGATGCAAGGGCGGCCACCTCGCGAACGGGAAAGGCGCGCTCGGCCAGGACATTGAGCATTTCACGGCCGACGTTGCCCGTGGCGCCGACGACGGCGACTTTGTAAGACATGGCTGAATTTCCTTCGGAAGGGGCGCCCAACCGCCGCGCCGACGCCACGCATTTAAGCCATTGTCATGCGGCGGAAAAGAGGCGTTCGGCTAACCCACGATATGCAGTGCGCGCAGCTCCGCGCATTGTGCCGGGGAAAGCTTCAGCAGCTCCTGCAACACCGCATCGGTATGCTGGCCAAGCGTGGGCGGTGCGCTGCGATATTCCGGCGGGGTTAATGCAAGGCGCAGCGGGCTTGCCACCAGATCGATCGTTCCGCCTGCATGTTCGAGCGGCACGACAAGCCCCCTCGCAAGGGCCTGGGGGTCGGCAAACAGCTGGTCGATGCGGTTGATCGGGCCGCAGGGCACGTTGGCCGCCTCCAGCGCCGCAATCCACTGGGCATTCGTGCGCTGGCGCAGAACGGGCTTGAGCATTCCCACCAATTCGTCCCGGTGGTCCACGCGGGCGGCGTTGCTCGCATAGCGCGGGTCGGACGAAAGCCCCTCCAGGCCCGCCGCCTTGCAGAAGCGCTTGAACTGGCCGTCGTTGGCGACGGCCAGGATCAGATGGCCGTCCGCAGTTTCAAACACCTGATACGGCACAATGTTGGGATGGGCGTTGCCCAGCCGTTTCGGCAACTGGCCCCCCGCGAGATAATTCATCGCCTGATTGGCCAGCGCGGCCGTCTGACAGTCGAACAGCGCCATGTCGATCTGCTGGCCTTCGCCGGTGCGGTGCTGGTGCAAGAGGGCGGCCAAAATCGCGATGGCGGTATAGAGCCCACTCACCACGTCCGAAATCGCGACCCCCACCTTCATGGGCTCGGCGCCCGGCGCGCCGTCGGGTTGGCCGGTGATGCTCATCAGTCCGCCCATGCCCTGAATCAGATAGTCGTAACCGGCTTTGTCCCTGTAAGGGCCCGTGTGACCGAAGCCGGTGAGCGAGCAATAAATGAGCGCCGGATTTTCCGCTGCGAGCGATTTGTAATCGAGGCCGTATTTCGCAAGTTGCCCCGTGCGGAAATTTTCCACGACCACGTGGGAACGCCGCGCGAGCTGTTTCACAAGCTCTGCGCCGCGCGGCGTTGCGATGTCGATGGCGGCCGATTTCTTGTTGCGGTTGGCCGAAAGGAAATAGACGGCGTCGCCCTGCCGGCCGTCCCGGGTTTTCAGGAAGGGCGGGCCGAACGCACGCGTCTCGTCGCCCTCGCCCGGCTTTTCGATCTTGATGACTTCGGCGCCGAGGTCGCCCAGGATCTGGGTCGCCCACGGCCCGGCCAGCACGCGGGAAAGGTCAAGCACCCGGATATGCGACAGCGCCCCCATTCGGCTCATATTTCCGTGCGCACATCCCAAAGCTCGGGATAGAAGCGGAGATCCAGCGCCTTCTTCAGATAGGAAACGCCGGAGGTGCCGCCGGTTCCCGGCTTGCCGCCGATGATGCGCTCGACGGTCTTCATGTGGCTGAAGCGCCAAAGATGGAAGCGGTATTCGAGATCAACCAGTTTCTCGGCGAGTTCGTAAAGGTCCCAGTGCTTCTCCGCATCGTGATAGACCTGCCGCCAGGCTTCCGTGACGCGCGGATCGGAGACATAGGGCTGCGAGAAATCGCGCTCGAGCTTTTCCGCCGGGATCGCGATCCCGCGCCGCGCCAGAAGCCTGAGCGACTCGTCGTAGATGCTGGGTTCGACAAGCGCCTTCTCCACCTCGCGCGCGATGTCGGGATGGGATTGAAACACGCGCGTGGCATCGCGGTTCTTGTTCCCCAGCCGGAACTCGAGCATGCGGTACTGGAACGACTGAAAGCCTGAACTCTTGCCGAGCGCGGCGCGAAAACCCGCGTAATCGAACGGCGTCATGGTCGAGAGGATTTCCCACGACTGGATGAGATTCACCTGCACCCGCGCCACGCGCGCCATCATCTTGAAGGCCGGCCCAAGATCGTCCTTGCGGATTTGCGCGATCGCCGCCCCGATTTCATGCAGGCACAGCTTCATCCAGAGCTCGCTGGCCTGATGGATCGTGATGAACAGGACTTCGTCATGTTGTCCCGTCAGCGGCTTTTGCGCGGCCAGAAGTTCCTTCAAATGCAGGTAATCCGCGTAAGACATGGAATCGCGGAAATCCCAGTGAACGGCCTCTCCGGTCAGGTCCACATGGCCGGGGGCATCTTCGCGGGTGGTTTGGATTTTCCTGGAACTCATCTTGTCTTTTGAAGGGCGCCTTAACGTTGGGGCCGAGGAACCATTGGCAACCGCCTTTACCCTGATGCTATGGTGCGTCCTGCAACAAGACAAATACTGTGCGGTGAGGGCTATGGGACGGGCGTTTAGGACTGGCGCTCTGGCGCTGGCAGCGGCATTTGCGACCACAACGACGGGGGCCCTGGCCGACCAGACCTGCGCCAGGCCCGAGGAAATGACAGCCATTCAGGCCGCATCGGTGCAGCAGCAGTTGATGGTCTCGGCGCTGACCTGCAACCAGATCAGCAATTTCAACGCATTCCAGATCAGCTATGGACCGGAGCTGCGGGCGGCGGACGCCACGCTGTTGAGGATGTTCAAGCGGTTCTACGGCTCATCCCGGGGCGAGGCGGAATATCATGCCTTCAAGACCCGGGTGGCCAACGACTCGGAAATGCGCAGCATCAATAACAACCCGGCTTACTGCCAGGCGGCCCAGGCGGTGTTTGCAAGCGCGCTTGCGCCCAACAAGCCGAGTCTGGCCGAATTTGTCTCCGCCGTCCAAATCCAGGAAGCCAGCCCGTTCGATTCCTGCCAGATTCGCGTGGCGGTGGGGGTGCAGGGCGGCCTGACGCCGGCCAGCGAGGTGGTCGTTCCGCGGCCGAAGCCCGAGCTGGGCGAGACGGTGCCGGCGCAGGGCGCATCGCTCCCGGGCGGCAACTGATCGGGCCGAAAGGAAGCGGAATTTCAGGATTTCAGGCAAGAGGGCCCCGCGTCGCGCGGGGCCCTTTTTGTTTTGGCGGCCAGCCCCGGGATCGCTCGTACCGCTGGCCCTGAAGTCCCGTCAAAAAGAAAGGGCGGGCAAACCGCCCGCCCTTTCCAGGTCTTTCAGGCTGTCGCCCGTCAGCCACCGAGATCGATGACTGCGCGGCGGTTCTGAGGCTCGCGAACGCCCGGTCCCGTCGGAACCAGCGGATCGTGGAAGCCCTTGCCTTCGATCGAGATCGAGTTGGCGTCCATACCCTGACGGACCATCTCGTCCTTCACCGACTGCGCACGGCGGACAGACAGCGCCATGTTGTAGCTGTCGGAGCCGACGGTGTCGGTGTGGCCGGTGACCATCACGCGGACCGCGCCGCTCGCCTTCGCAGCGGCAACCGCTTGCGTCACCACCTGCTGCGCTTCGGCCGTCAGATTCGACTTGTTGAAGTCGAAGAAGACGATGAACGTCTTCACCGGCGGCGGAGGCGGCGGGGGCGGCGGCGGAGGCGGCGGAGGCGGAGGTGCCGCATGGAACGGATACCAACGCAGGCCAACGACAACGGCCTGTTCGTTGAGGTTCTTCACATGCGCCGGTCCGAATGTCGGCACCGCGCTCGTGATCACGCCGGACCTGAAGTCCTTGTTGACCGAGAGCGAGCGATAGCGCCAGTCGACGAACAGATCCAGGCTCGGGTCGACGGCGTACACGACGCCAGCCATGCCCTGCCACATGAAGCCATTCTTGTGACCGTTGGCAATCGTGAAGCCACCCGCGCCGGCCGTGGAGATATCCACGTTGCCGGTGCCAATGCCTGCACCCGCACCGACCTCGAGCATCCAGCGATCGCTCAGTGGGACGTCATAAAGGACGTCGATCAGGCGCGCGCATTTCGTCACGTGGCCGTCGTAACCGGCTTCATTGATATTGTGACGGTCATAGCCGAATTCGAATTCGACGCGCAGGTTGTTCGTGAACTTGTAGCCCAGCGAACCAACGAACAGGGCGGCACTGTCCGTGTCCGTCCTGACGCTCGGAAGCGCTGTACCCGGGAAGGTCGTCACCACATTGCCCAAACGATCCCAGCCCACTCCCAAGCCGAGATACCAACCTTGACCAGCAGCAGCCGGTCCGGTCAGGGCCAGAGCCGCAACGCCCGCCAGGGCGATCGTACGAAGTTTCATCTTTACCCTCGTTTCAAATAACCGACGGGCAGGGACCCCCCCACCGTGACGTCCGAGATTACGAACGCCTTATAGATGATATTGTTGCGGAAGTGGAGCCGCGATGTCCACCCGAAGAGCCATTAAGTGCGGCCTGTTGCGGGATTTCCGGTCGCCATGTGACTGCCATGCAACATGATTGGCCATGCCCGGTCACCTGCCGCTTCGATCAGCCTTTCGGCAGACGGTTAACTCTTTGGTAACACGCCGGAATCTTTCTGGCCCGCGATGGCACGACCCCGAAATTGTCCGGGCGGCTGTTCTTCTTTTCAAGCACAAGCTAAGCGATTGAGGCCGCTTGAATTTCGCCGGACTTCATAGGAAAAAAATTCGGACGGCGGCCTCGGCCCGACTCGCGCAATTCTCACGGGGCCGCCGTGACTTGAGTCGGGTCCATAAAGATTTTCTCCATTATTTCAATTACTTAGAGACTGCCGCTCAGCTGGCGGCCCGTCCAGACAGATCGCCGGATTCACTTGCGCGTTCAAAGGAATCCAGCATCCCGGCGGCGATTTTCGAGAAGCACGTTTGGCCGGCGGCCCCACGCTTCCAAAAGCCGTGAAACCCCCAGCCAGGCGGGAAGTGATGGGAGACTCGCGGGAAGACGGACAGAAGAGCGAATCAATCAAGCGCAATCGTCCGTTTGCGGAGCATCGCCTGACGCCGCCGGCGAATCTGCGCCCGCGCCGGACATACGCCTGTGCGATGCGGACAGGCTGACGATGCTTGCGCAACCGCGCTCGTCTCGCCTATTTGCAACGCATGGATCGCACGGATTCTTCGGCGCCGGTCAGGGATCTCCTCAAATTGCTCGACCTCGAGCCGATTGAGGAAAACATTTTCCGCGGCGTAAGCCCCAAGGATCGCTCGCAGCGGGTCTTCGGCGGCCAGGTTTTGGGCCAGGCGCTTGTTGCCGCGCAGCGCACGGTCACCGGGCGCATCTGTCATTCGCTGCACGCCTATTTTCTGATTGCCGGCGATCCCAAGGTTCCGATCCTCTACGAAGTCGATCGCAGCCGCGATGGAACGAGCTTCAGCTCGCGGCGTGTCGTGGCCATTCAGCATGGCCGTCCCATTTTTCACATGTCGGTTTCCTTTCAGATCGTGGAGCCGGGCCTCGAGCACCAGATCGATCCGCCCAAGGTTCCCCCGCCCGACAAATTGCCGAGCGAAGACGATTTCCGCCGCAAGATGGCCGACAAGGTGCCCGAAGAGATGCGCGATTATTTCCTGCGCCCGCGCCCGATCGAGCTCAGGCCCGTGGACCGCACCGACATTTTCGCGCCCCAGAAACGGCCGCCGCATCAGGCGGTTTGGGTGCGCACGACCGCGCCATTGCCCGATGACACTTCGCTCAATCAGTGCGTGCTCGCCTATGCGTCGGACATGACGCTTCTCGACACCTCGCTTCTGCCCCATGGCATCGGCTGGTTCTCGAAAAAGATCCAGATGGCCAGCATCGACCACGCCATGTGGTTCCACCGGTCGTTCAAGGCCGATGAATGGCTGCTCTATGTGCAGGACAGCCCCAGCGCGTCGGGCGCACGCGGCTTCAATCGCGGCCTGATCTACGATTCCAGGGGCATGCTTGTCGCCTCCGTCGCCCAGGAAGGCCTGATGCGCGTGCGCGATTGAGCGCAGGCGTCAGTGGGTGCGCGCGACGGTCGAGCTCTTGCGGGGCTTGGCGTAAAAGCTGTCCGTCATGGTGATGGGCGAATGCAGAAGCTGGGTTGAGGACGAATTGTACGTGTAGGTGATTTCCGCAAGGATCACGCTGCCGCCGCTCACAAGAACGCCCGCCGGCACGGTCATTGTCGAACCCACCGTATGGGCGGTTGTGTTTTGCGCGTCGCTCCAGGCAACCGTGCCGCCGCCATGACCGTCATCGGTCAGGCTGGTGATGATGATCTGGGCGCCGGCCGACGGATAGGGGTAGATGATCGAGTTCAGCGCCGAAAAGATATCGTTCATCTGCGAATCCGAAACGGACGTGTCCTGCGCGACTAGATCGGCCGCCGTTGCGGCAATATTGGTCACCTTCTGCCGGCACAGCAGCGCATTGCACAGCTCCACCGTGCCGAAGAACATGGTCAGCATCACCGGCGCCAGGAAGGCGAATTCGATGGCCGCCAGGCCTTCGCGCGCTTTGAGGAATTTGAGCAGCTTGCGCATGGTTCAGCTGAACGGTTCGTTGCGGAACGCGGCGGTCGAGCTGATGAGGTGCTGGCCGCCGGTCAGATTCGCCAGGAAGGGCTGCAGAAGCGGCGTGATGATGCTCCATTTGTAGAAGGTTCTGACCAGAACCACGTCGCCCGCGTTGCCAGGCGAGAAATTGTTGAGGTTCGGATCGAGCCCGCCGTTCACGATGGGGTTGGAAAAGCTGTTTCCGCTGAACTGCGAAAAGGATTCCACGTCCACCTGCAGATTGCTGTTGCAGCCGAGCAGCGGCGCTATGTCGTTGCAGACCTGCGTGCGGAAATCGGCGGCCGACATGCCTTGCGCCTGGCCCGTGCGGATCAGGCGGGCCACCGTGTTCGTCGCGTTTTCCAGATCGGTCGAAGCGAAGAAAATCAGGCCGGTCTCGATGATTCCGAAAAGGAGCAGAAAAAAGACCGGCGCGACGATGGCAAATTCAAGCGCGGCCGAACCGTCGCGCGATCTTGCCCGCATCCGCAATCCTGCCCGCCGCCAACGGTCGGAAAATCGCCCAGCCCGGTCCATGGAATGGAATCTATCCGCCCTTTCGATACTTACTTGTAAATGCGCGGCCGCCGGGCGCGGACAGGAAACAGCGGTGGCGGTGAACATTGGCTTACCGGCGCGCGGGAAAAATTTACGCGTTGTTCAGCATGATCGCATTTTCCCGACCGTGGTAACGCGCGGATAACCACCGCGCCGGAACGACACGGCTTTTTCACCTGTTTTCGCGCATCCTCAATGCGGGTCAGTCGGTGGGACTTTGCCATGTCGCTGGGAAACTGGATTGGTGCGCTGCGCAGGCAGGCGCTTTCGCTTGTCAGGTCGAAGCGGGCCAACGTCGCGATGATTTTCGGCCTCTCGGCCATTCCGATCGCGATTGCGGCCGGCACCGGCATTGATCTTTCCCGCGCGCTCGTCGTTCGCGCCCGTCTGTCCGAGGCGCTGGATGCGGCGGGCCTTGCCGTGGGCAGCACCTCCGGTCTGTCGCAGAGCGAGGCCCAGGCCCTCGCCCAGCAGTATTTCTCGGCGAACTATCGGGAGAGCGCGGCCTATGGAACGCCGTCGGCCGTGACCGCCACGGTCTCCGGGCAACGCGTGACGCTCTCCGCCAACGTGCCGATGCCCACGACCCTGATGAACATCGTGGGCATCCACACGATCACCGTGTCGTCCACGTCCCAGGTTGTGTGGGGACAGACGAAACTGTGGGTGGCGCTCGTGCTCGACAACACCGGCTCGATGTCGCAAACCGACAGCAGCGGAACGAGCAAGATTTCCGCGCTCAAGACGGCCACGACCAATCTTCTGCAGACGCTGAAGGGCGCCGCCACAAATCCGGGCGACGTCAAGGTTTCCATCGTGCCCTTCACCAATGTCGTGAATGTCGGTTCCAGCAATTACAACGCGACCTGGATCGACTGGACGGACTGGAATGCCGTGAACGGAACCTGCAGCGGCGGCAACGGCTCCACGCAATCCGTGTGCATTGTCGCCCATTGTTCCAAGTCGCAGTACACGACCAAGACTATATGCCAAAGCCACAGCGGCACATGGTATTCCGCCGGCACATGGACGCCGCGCGCCCACAGCAACTGGACCGGTTGCGTGATGGACCGCACCCAGGATTACGATACGCAAAACACTACGCCCACAAGCACAGCGACCGATTTTCCGGCCGCGCCGTCAACGCTTTCGTACCACACGCCTTCCGGATCATGGAGCCTGAGCTGCGGCACGCTTGAGAAGCTCATGGGTCTCACCGACGTGCTGGACAGCACCGGCTGGTCGAATCTCAACAGCGAAGTCACCAACATGCAGGCCGGCGGCGCCACGAACCAGACCATCGGCCTGGCGTGGGGCTGGCAGACGCTGACCGACGGCGATCCAATGAATGCGGGATCGCTGCCGAACAACACCTCGCAGGTGATCATCCTGTTGTCCGACGGCCTGAACACGCAGGATCGCTGGACTGGCGACGGCAGCAACCAGGACAGCAGCACCGACGCCCGCATGACGCAGATGTGCACGAACGTGAAAGCCGCCGGCGTGATCATCTACACAGTGTTTGTGGATCTCAACGGAACGCAGGGCAATTCGACGGTGCTGCAGAATTGCGCAAGCGACTCAAGCAAATATTTCGACCTCACGACATCGGGCGAAGTCGTCACCGCCTTCAACCAGATCGCGCAGCAGATCACCAACCTGCGCGTGGCCGAATAGAAGCTGCCTCGGCGCAGGGCCTGCAAAAGGCCCGTGCGTCCCTTCTTCGAACGTCAGGACTTTCCTGTCTGCGAACGTCAGGACTTTATTGCGGGGTGTTGTTGCTGGCCGTCTGCGAACTGGCCGCGCGCGCGCCAAGTCCCTGGTGCGCGGCGATCTCCGCCAGGCTGGCCGCAAACGCGTCCTTGTCGTCGCCCGGAACCGGCGCGGCCTCGCAGATGCGCGCGGCGCAGGCATAGGTCACCTGGTTGGCGCCGCGCTGAAGCGTAACGGTCGCGGCGCTGTGCCCGAACACGGTCACATGTTCGTTGGCGACGGCCTTGCCGTCGGAACCGAGCGCGATCATGTTCGTGGTGCCGTAAGATTTGCCCAGCACGAAAACGTGCCGCGGATCGATCACCGTGACGTCGGCGACGACGGGATTGCCCACATAGACGGTGGAAACCGGCTGTGCAAAGGCGAGAATTCGCACTTCGTCGAGGGGAACGCTGATGTTGGCGGCGGCCGCCGGCGCGGCCGCAAGAAGCAGGGCCATGACCGGCAGGACAGAGGCGCAGGTTTTGGCGTGCATGGCAATTCCTCTCTCGATCTTGGGCAAAATGTAGGTGTGCGCGGCTTAAGGAAGCTTTAAGTCGGCTCCGGCGGCCGAATTTCTTGCGCGTGGTTAAGCAACCCTTCCATTTCCTTTTCGAATTGCGCACGAAGCGGCTTTTTTCGTGTCAATCCGAAACACAATCGCGCGCTTGTCAAAAAGCGGCTTAAGCACGCGTTAAGTGCGTCCGCCTAGCATCGTGCACGTCCAAGCAACGGCCGGGGATCACGGCGATGGCTGGGATGTAACGGGTGTTATCAAGTGGAGGCATCAATGAAGAACCTTATTGCTCGTTTTCTCAAGAACGAGTCCGGCGCGACCGCCATCGAATATGGCCTGATCGCCGCGGGTATCGCAGTTGCGATTATCGTGGCCGTGCAAACCGTCGGCACGAACCTGACCAACACGTTCAACAACGTCGCGAACAACCTCAACTGATCGAGGCCGGATTTCGCGTGCAGCGGCCGCCGGAAGGCGGCCGTTTGCTTTTTCTAAAGCCGCCTTGCGCATGATGAACCGGGCTGCAAACGATGATCGCGCAAATCCTTCTTCTGGCGGTATTTCCTGCGCTCCTGGCCGTGGCGGCGGGGTGGGATGTCGCAAGCTTCACGATTCCCAACCGGGTGCAGCTTGCCATTGTTGCGGCTTTTGTCGGATTTGCGCTGGCAGCCGGAATGCCGGCCGGTGATTTCGGCTGGCATCTGCTGAGCGCGGCGATCGCCCTGGCTGTCAGCTTCGCGCTTTTCGCGGTTGGCTATATCGGCGGTGGCGACGCCAAGCTGTTCGCCGCGGTCGCGTTGTGGCTTGGCTGGGACGCGCTGCCCGCCTACGCGATCTTCGCAACCCTTTCGGGCGGCGTGCTTGCGCTTGTGCTCATCACCCTGCGCCGCTGGCCGCTTCCGGCCTTTCTTGCCGGCGAAGGCTGGATTGCCCGTCTGCACGAACGCGATGCGGGCATGCCCTATGGGGTGGCGCTTGCGGCAGGCGCGCTGTTGCTGCTGCCGCAAACCGAACTTTTTCGTTTAGCCGCCGGTAACTAACCTATTGGCGAAGCTTCTCGTTAAGCAATTTCTAAAGGGTTCCGGTGTTGGATTGTTCCAAAGGAGCCGGGCCCCATGAACAAGCAGCGCATGATTATTCTGGGTCTCGCCGGGCTGGCCGCCATCGTTGCGGCCCTTCTCGTGCGGGCGCTTTTGGGTGGCGGCGCCGAAAAGGGCAAGGCCGCGCCCGAACCGCAGATCGCCATGGCGCGCGTGCTTGTGGCCTCCACGGATCTGCAGCCCGGTCAACAGCTCGTGCCCGCGATGGTGCATTGGCAGGAGTGGCCCAAAACTGCGGTCGCCGATTCTTTCATCACCCAGGCTTCGCAACCCAACGCGCAAAGCGCGGTCGCCGGCACCGTGGCGCGCGCGCCGATCGTCGCTGGCGAACCGCTCACCACGCAGAAGATCGTCCACAGCGATGCCGCAGGATTCATGGCCGCCACGCTTGCGCCGGGAACGCGCGCGGTTTCCATCGGCATCTCGACTGAGACCGGCGCCGGCGGGTTCATCCTTCCGAACGACCGCGTCGATGTGATCGTCACCGAGGAAATCTCGTCCAATCCGCGCCGCTACCGTGCGCACACCATCCTCGGCAACGTGCGCGTGCTCGCCGTCGACCAGACCTACACGAAGGACCAGGACAAGAACCAGACGGTCCTGGCCAAAACCGCCACGCTCGAACTGACGCCGGCGCAGGCCGAGGCGGTGGAACGCGCGCGCGCCACAGGCACGCTGTCGCTGGCCCTTCGTCCGCTGGGCGACAACAGCGCCAACGCCGCCAACAACATGCGGCAATCGACCGGGGAAGTTCAGATCATCCGCTACGGAATCGTCGGAAGCGGCGGATCGGTGCAATAGGAGCCGGAAGCAATGCGCAAACCGATATTCGCCGCGGCGCTTTTGGCGCTTTCGGTTTTTCCGGCCGGGGTCATCGCCCAGCCCGACATGGACGCCCCCGACACCCATGTCATTCATGTGGCTACCCGCGCCGCCGGCGGTCCGGTCGTGAAGCATCTCACGCTCGCCCTCGACAAGGCCGAGATCGTGGAACTCGACGCCGATGCGCGCGACGTCCTGGTCTCCAATCCCGAAATCGTTGATGCGGTGGTGCGTACGCCGCGGCGCGTTTTCCTTCTGGCCATGAAAACGGGCCAGACCAACGCCTTTTTCTTCGACGGCGCGGGCCATCAGCTGCTCTCGATCGAAATCCGGGTCGAACGCGATGTGACCGATCTGGCCGCCATGCTGCATTCCGACCTGCCGGATTCCCACATCAAGGTGGCTGCCCTGAATGACAACGTCGTGCTGTCGGGCAGCGTCGCCGACGCTGTCGAATCGCAGCGCGCGCAGGACCTGGCGGGCCGCTTTGCGGGCGGCGCCGACAAGGTCGTCAACATGCTGCAGGTTAATGCGCACGATCAGGTGATGCTCAAGGTGCGCGTGGCGGAAGTGCAGCGCGAAGTCGCAAAGCAGCTCGGCGTCGATCTGCAGGGCGCGGTCAATGCGGCGGGCGTTCCGCTTGTCGCTTCGACAGCCAATCCCTTTGGCCTCAACGGCACGCTGAGCGCGCTGTCCGGGTTTCAGATCGGCGCAGCCTGCGCGGCGGGCGCGCTGACATTGCCGATGACCGGAACCACCAACCCCTGCAACGGTCCCAACAACATCCAGGGCGTCGTCAAGGCGCTCGAACAGGTTGGCCTGATCCACATTCTGGCGGAACCCAACCTGACGGCGGTCTCCGGCGAAACGGCCAAATTCCTGGCCGGCGGCGAATTTCCCGTGCCGGTCAGCCGCGACCAGTTCGGCAACATCGTCGTGGAGTTCAAGCAGTTCGGTGTGGGCCTGTCGTTTACGCCGGTCGTGATGTCGGAAAATCGCATCTCGCTGCAGATTTCGACCGAAGTCAGCGAGCTCACCAACACCGGCGCCTTCACCCAGCAGGCCAGCGGATCCTCGGGCAGCGCCTTCACGATTCCGGCGCTGGCGGTGCGGCGCGCGGAAACGACGGTGGAGCTGCCTTCCGGCGGAAGCTTCGCGATTGCCGGACTCCTCCAGCACACCACCAAGCAGGAAATAGATGCGTTCCCCGGCCTGACCGACATTCCGGTTCTGGGCGCGCTGTTCCGCAGCCGCGATTTCCAGAATGACGAAACCGAGCTTGTCGTGATCGTGACCGCCTACATGGTCAACCCCACGGCCGAAGCGAATCTGGCCACTCCGGGCGACGGCTTTGCGCCGCCGGCCGATCCCGAAGCCATCCTGCTCGGCCGCCTGAACGCCGTTTACAAGCACACACCCGCCGGATTGAAGACAGCCGGCAATTCCATCGGCTACATCGTCCAATAGGAGAGATGGCCATGAAGACCGGAAAAATCCTGCTTCGCGCCGCCGGCGCCTGCGCCTTTCTCGTCACGGCAAGCTGCGCCTCGCCGGTGAACGATGGCAGCGTCGTTGCCGACGGCATGACCAACCACCCGATCGCGGTCGAGCCGTCCTATCAGTCGATCAAGGTCTCGTTTTCCGGCGCGGGCTCGTCCCTGCAGCCCGACGATTCGGCAAAGCTCGACAGCTTCGTGCGGACCTATCTCGCCAAAGGCAACGGTTCGATCAGCATCTCGGCGCCCGATGGCCCGATGTCGCGCGAAACGATCAGCTATTTCGGCGAGCGGCTGGCGGCGCTGGGCGTTCCGCGCGCCAACATCCTCGTGGGCACGCATGAAGCGGCCGGGGGCGATATGCGCGTGGAAATCGGCTATGTCGGCTACATCACCCACACCGATCCCTGCGCCAACTGGTCCGACAACGCCGCCGACAATGCCGACAACCTGCCGCGGCCGGATTTCGGCTGCTCCGTCCAGCAGAACATTGCGGCGATGGTTGCCGATCCGCGCGACCTGATGGGGCCGCGGCCGCTGTCGCCGGCCGATGCCACGCGCCGCGCAACGGTGATGGGCCTTTACGAAAAGGGCGCGATCACGTCCGCAGACAAGCGCAAGACCGATCTTGGCAACGAACAGTCGGGCGGTTCGTCTGACGTTCACTAACGGGGCATGCAGATGACGAAAGCAGACCAGGAAAGCGCCTTCGGTGCCGCGCCGCATGAACGTCCGGTTCCGCGCATTTCCATTCATGCCTTCTGCGAATTTCCCGACACGGGTGCGGCGCTTCAGCGCGCAGCGGCCGACCGCCGCCTCGCCAAGGCCCACACAACGGTGCAGCTGGGCGGGCTCCAGGGCGCGATCGATCATTATCACGGCCAGGTCACGCCCAATCTGCTGATCGTGGAAACGCGCCTTCAGGGCCAGACCGCCCTCGACGAGATCGACCGTCTTGCGGAAGTCTGCGATCCCTCGACCAAGGTCATCATCATCGGGCGCGTGAACGACGTGGAGCTCTATCGCGGCCTCATCCGCCGCGGCGCCAGCGAATATCTGGTCGCCCCCGTCAATCCGCTGCACCTGATCGAAGTCATTTCCGGCCTCTATCTCGACCCGGATGCGGAGCCGATCGGGCGCATCATCAGCTTCGTGGGCGCGCGCGGCGGCGTGGGTTCGTCCACCATCGCGCACAACATCGGCTGGTGCATCGCGGAAACGATGCAGATCGATACCACGATCGTGGATTTCGACCTTCCGTTCGGCACGACCGGCCTCGATTTCAACGAGGAAGTGGGCCAGGGCGTGGCCGACGCGCTGACCGCGCCCGAAAGGCTCGACGAAGTCCTGCTCGACCGTCTGCTGGTGAAGAGCGGCGAGCACCTGTCGCTTCTGCTTTCGCCGGCCGTCATCGACCGCGAGTATGAAGTCGATGCCTCGGCCTTCGAATCCGTCATCGATGCGGTGCGCCGCACGACGCCCTGCGTCATTGTCGATCTTCCGCACCTGTGGACGCCCTGGGTGAAGCAGACCCTGCTTGCCTCCGACGACATCGTCGTCGTGGCAACGCCTGATCTTGCGTCCCTGCGCACGGCCAAAGGCCTGATCGACATTCTGAAGCAGAGCCGCGCCAACGATGCCCCGCCCAGGCTCGTGCTCAACCAGGTGGGCGTTGCCAAGCGGCCGGAAATCCCGACGAAGGATTTCTCCGAGGCGATTGATCTGCCGCCGTCGCTGATCCTGCCTTTCGATCCCCAGCTTTATGGAACGGCGGCGAACAACGGCCAGATGGTCCTGCAGGCGCAGCCCAGGTCATCGACGGCCGAAGGCCTGCGCCGCCTGGCCGAGCTTGTCACCGGCCGCACCGCTGCGGCTGTCGAACAGAAGGCCGCACTTTTCTCGCTGTTCAAGGGCAAGAAGCGGGCATAACGGATGTTCGGCAAGCGCAGCGCAACGAGCGAGGCAACCCGTCCGCAGCGAGCCGGCCCCCCGGCGCAGCCGGCCGAAAGCGCCATGGCGCCGCCGCCTCCGCCGCCCGTGGTTGCGCCCGCCGCCGCACCGGCGCAGACCGCGCCTGCGCCGTCGCCAAAGCCCGTCGCGCTCGCCGGCGACAACCGCTCGGAAGACTACTATCAGATCAAGACGACGATCTTTAACGCGCTGATCGACACGATCGATCTCGCGCAGCTTGCGCAGCTCGATCCGGATTCCGCGCGCGAGGAAATCCGCGACATCGTCAACGAGATCATTTCGATCAAGGCGGTGGTGATGTCCATCGCCGAGCAGGAACATCTGCTCCAGGACATCTGCAACGATGTGCTGGGCTACGGCCCGCTCGAGCCGCTGCTTGCGCGCGACGATATTGCCGACATCATGGTCAACGGCGCCAACCGGGTGTTCATCGAAGTCGGCGGCAAGGTGCAGCTCACGCCCATCCGCTTCCGCGACAACGCGCAGCTGATGAACATCTGCCAGCGCATCGTCAGCCAGGTCGGCCGCCGCGTGGACGAATCTTCGCCCATCTGCGACGCGCGCCTGCTGGACGGGTCGCGCGTCAACGTCATCGCCCCGCCGCTGTCGCTCGATGGCCCGACCCTCACCATCCGCAAGTTCAAGAAAGACAAGCTGAAGCTCGACGATCTCGTCCGCTTCGGCTCGATCAGCCCCGCGGGCGCGCGGGTGCTGGCGGTGATCGGCCGCTGCCGCTGCAATGTGATCGTCTCGGGCGGCACGGGTTCGGGCAAGACCACATTGCTCAACTGCCTCACCGCCTACATCAACGCCGACGAGCGCGTCATCACCTGCGAAGACGCCGCCGAACTTCAGCTGCAGCAGCCCCATGTCGTGCGCCTTGAAACGCGCCCGCCCAACCTGGAAGGGCAGGGCCAGATCACGATGCGCGACCTGGTGAAGAACTGCCTGCGCATGCGCCCGGAGCGGATCATCGTGGGCGAAGTGCGTGGACCCGAAGCGTTCGACCTGTTGCAGGCGATGAACACCGGCCACGACGGCTCCATGGGCACGCTGCATGCCAACTCGCCGCGCGAAGCGATGAGCCGCCTTGAATCCATGATCACGATGGGCGGCTATCAGCTGCCGGTGAAGACCATCCGCGAAATGATCGTGGGTTCGATCGATGTCATCGTCCAGGCCGAACGCCTGCGCGACGGCAGCCGGCGCATCACCCACATCACCGAAGTGGTGGGAACCGAAGGCGATGTGGTCATCACGCAGGACCTGATGAATTTCGAAATTACCGGCGAAGACGAATCCGGCCGCATCAAGGGCCGGCACATCGGCACCGGCATCGTCCGGCCCAGCTTCTGGGAGCGGGCGCGCTATTTCGGGCTCGACCGCGAGCTTGCCGAAGCCCTCGACGGGCTGCAGCAGCAGTGAGGCCATAATGGACGCCTCGCTTCTTTACATGATCACCGCCGTGCTGTTCGTCGCGGCGCTGGGCGGAGTCGCGTTTGCGTTCGTGGGCGGCTCATCGGCCGCCGCGCAGAAGCGCCTGGCGCAGGTCGGCCAGTCCGCCGCGCCCAATGCCCAGGGCGGCCGCACGCCGGACACCAACAATCTGCGCCGCAAGAATGTTCAGGAGCTGCTCAAGGATCTGGAAAAGCAGCAGGCCGCGAAAAAACAGCGTCCCACGGTCCGCCGCCGGATCGAGCAGGCGGGCCTTGGCTGGAGCATGAGAACCTTCTGGCTGATTTCGGCCGCGCTTGCGATTGGGGCGGCGGCGCTTTCCTCGATCACCGGGCAATCCCTGATCGTCACGCTTCTTGCGGCCTTTGCCGCGGGGTTCGGCTTGCCGCGCTGGCTTCTCGCCTTTCTGAAATCGCGGCGCGAAAAGAAGTTCACCAACGAATTCGCCAACGCCATCGATGTGATCGTGCGCAGCGTGAAGTCGGGCCTGCCCACGACGGAAGCGCTGAAGATCGTGGCCAAGGAAATGCCCGAACCGGTGGCCGGCGAATTCAACACGCTGGTCGAGGGCCTGAAGGTCGGCGTCTCGCTGGAACAGGGCCTGCGGCGCATGTACGACAACATGCCCACGGCCGAAGTGAATTTCTTCGCCATCGTGATGACCATCCAGCAGAAGTCGGGCGGCAATCTGTCGGAGGCGCTGAACAATCTTGCCGGCGTGTTGCGCGACCGCAAGCGGCTCAAGGGCAAGATCAAGGCGATGTCGTCCGAAGCCAAGGCGTCCGCCATGATCATCGGCTCGTTGCCGCCGGCGGTGATGGCGCTGATCTACATCACCACGCCCGATTACATCGGCCTTCTGTTCAGCGAACGGCTGGGCAACCTGATGCTCGGCGGCTGCGTGCTCTGGATGGCCGCCGGGGTTTTTGTGATGCACAAGATGATCAGCTTCAAGCACTGAAGGGCAGGGTTACGTGTTCGACATCGGCTGGCTGAACATCCTTTTCGACATGCAGTTCGACGTCATGGCCGTTGTCGCCGTGCTGGCGTTTGCAACGATCGTGACCCTGGGCCTGCCGTATGCGGAACGCAGCGCGCTGAACGACCGCATGAAGGCGGTCGCCGAACGGCGGGAAGAACTGCGCCGCAAGCATCACGAAGCGCTCGCCAAGCGCGGCCAGCTTCGCACTGCGCCGGTCAGCTTCATGAAGCAGACGGTGGAGCGGCTCAAGCTGACCAACATCCTGGAATCGCCCGACACAAAGGAAAAGCTCATGCGGGCCGGCTATCGCGGCCAGGCGCCGCTGATCGCCTTCCTCTTTTTCCGCTTCGTCATGCCCTTCATCGTCTTTGCCATTGCGCTGACCTATCTCTTCCTGGTCGCCCATCTGCAATGGTCCGGCCTTATGAAATTCGGCGCGGCGCTCGCGGCGGCGCTGTTCGGCTTCTATGTGCCGGATCTTTTCGTTTCCAACGTCACCCAGCGCAGGCAGGAATCGATCATGCGCGCCTTTCCGGATGCGCTTGACCTGCTGCTGATCTGCGTGGAATCCGGCATGTCGATCGAATCGGCGTTCACGCGCGTGGCCTCCGAAATCGGCACCCAATCGGTGGAGCTCGCCGAAGAGTTCGGCCTCACGACGGCGGAGCTGTCCTACCTGCCTGATCGCCGGCAGGCTTTCGACAATCTGGCGCGGCGCTGCGGCCACAGCGGCGTGAAGGCCGTCGCGGCTGCCCTCAACCAGGCGGAAAAATACGGCACCCCCCTCGGCCAGGCGCTTCGCGTCTGCGCGCAGGAAAACCGCGAATTGCGCATGCAGGAGGCCGAGAAAAAGGCGGCGGCCCTTCCGGCCAAGCTCACCGTGCCGATGATCGTATTCTTCCTGCCCTGCCTGTTCGTCGTGATCCTCGGGCCGGCCATCATGAAAGTCATGCACGCCTTCTGAGAAAGGCGCGGCCGTCGTCGCAGGATCGGAAAAGCCGAATTTCTATCGCGTGGAAACGTCGGTGCGCAGATCGGCGGCCGTGCGCAGTTCCGGAACCGGCGCGGCCTTCGCGGGCGCCTGCGGCCTGGCATGGGACACGATCGGGCGCGGCTTTGCGGCGGCGGTGCGCACGGGGCCGGCTTTCGGATCGGCGGGCACGGGCTGCATCACCACTTGCGGCTTCATTGCCTCGGCGTAGGCGGCCGGCGCGGGCCCAACGACGGGGGCCGCCGGCTTCGCGGCGGCGGCGACGGCCGGCGCGGTCCGTCCTGCCTCGAGCTGCGCGACAAGCGCCGCGTTGGCGGCGATGCGCGGGTCGCTGCCTTTTGCGCTCGCCTGCGCCAGCAGCCGCTGCGCGCCGGCAAGATCGCCGGCCAGAACCCGCGACATGGCATAGTTGTTGAGGACGGCCGCGTTGGCCGGGCTCAGCGAGAGCGCATGCTCGTAAGCTGCCTTCGCCTTGTCGGGATCGCCAAGCTGGTCATAGGCCACACCTTGCGCGGAATAGAGCATCCAGTCGTCGGGCTGCAACTCGATGGCGCGGTTGAGGAACGCCATGGCGTCCTGCGAGCGCCCTTCCTGCACGAGCACCTTGCCGTATTCGCCGATCACGCGCGGATCGTCTGGCGCAACCAGCATGAGGCGCGCAAGCGAAGCCGCCGCGCCGCGATAATCGCCTTGGGAGCGCAAAAGCTGCGCGCGCCGCACCTCGCCGTCCAGATCGGTCGGCAGGCGCTTGAACAGCGCGGCGTTGTCCTGGCTTGCGCTCTGGTCGGCCGAGGCCGAGTCCGCAAGCTGTGCCGCCTGGGGCGCGCTGTCCGCGCAGGCCACAAGCAGGCCGCAAAGGCCGAGCGTCGCGAAAGTACCGAGCCTGGAAGTCATGGGAGCGCTGGCCTTCTCGAAAGGTTTACCGCACCCCCAAGGATGGAACGGCACCCCTCAACAAAGGCTTAAGCATGGCGCCGCATATTGAATGAAGAAGCGTCCAATTCCTGACGCAAATCCGGGGCTTACTTGCCGTTCATGAAACCGTTCCGGACAGGTCTGGTTGTGCTGGCTGCGGCCTGCCTTCTGGGGCTTGCCACTTTGGCAAGCTCGCCGGTGACGCGCGCGCAGTCCCGCATCTTTTTCCAGATCAGCACCGGGGCCGCCAGCGGCACATACTTTCCGATTGGTGAACTTCTGGCCGGCATCGTCAGTCACCCGCCCGGGAACAGCCGCTGCGCGCAGCCGGGCGTGTGCGGGCCCGAAGGCCTGATCGCATCCACCCGCACAAGCGATGGCGCGGTCGCCAACGTCTTTGCGGTCAATTCCGGGGCGGTGGATTCCGGCCTTGCGCAGGCCGATGTGATCGCCGATGCGGTGGCCGGCAAGGCGCAATTTGCGAAAACGGGGGCGCAGAAACATCTGCGCGTGATCGCCTCGCTCTATCCCGAAGATGTCCATCTCATTGCGGCCGCGAAGGCGAAGATCGCAGGCGTGGTCGATCTCAGGGGCAAGCGCGTTTCGCTGGGCGCAAGGGATTCGGGCACCCTGCTCACCGCGCGCGAGGTGCTGGGCGCCTTTCGTCTTTCGGAACGCTCGCTCAAGGCGAGCTACGAAACCGCCGATGTGGCCGCGCGCAAGATCGAAAGCGGGCAGATCGACGCAATGTTCTTCATCGGCGGCGCGCCGGTGCCGCTGGTCGAAGAGTTGCTCGCCGGCGGCAAGGCCCGGCTTGTTCCCATCGATGGCGATGGCGCAAGGCGCTTGGCCCGATCAACGCCGTCGCTTGCGCAAAGCGCGATTGCGGCCGGCGCCTATCCGCGCACGCCGCGCACCCCAACCGTCAGCACGCGCGCCATCTGGGTGGTGAACGATTCCGAACCCGGCGACCTCGTTTACGGAATCACGCGCGCCCTCTTCAATCCGGCCAATCGCGCGCTGCTGGATCAGGGCCATCTGAGCGCCCGTCTCATACGGCTTGAAACCGCCACCGCGAATTTGCCCGCGCCGCTGCATCCGGGCGCGGCGCGTTTCTATGCCCAGGTCCATGTGCTTCCCGCCGCGCTCGATCCGGCGGCGAACGCGCCGGCGCCAAAGCCCAGGCCCATGCCCCGCAAGATCTAGGCGATTCCGGCATCCACTTCGCCCTGCGACGCCTTTGCCCAATCGCGCATCGAAGGCAGCGCCAGAACGCGATCCATATAGGCGCGCACCGCGGCCGGAACCTCGATGCCGTAGCTGTGAAAGCGCGAAACCACCGGCGCATACATGCAATCGGCGATGGAAAAGCCGCCGAACAGAAAGCCGCCTTCGCCGCCGTGGCGCGACAGCGCATCGCTCCAGGCCCCGATGATCCGCGCGATCTGTTTTTTCGTTTCCTCGCGCAGCTGCGGGGTGGCGATCTTGCGCACGAAGTCCATGGAAAGCTGTTCGCGCAGGTCGGCGAAACCGGAGTGCATCTCCGCGGCATAGGCGCGCGCCTGCGCGCGCCTGTCCCAATCCTTCGGCCAAAGCTGCGCCTGCGGGTGCCGCTCGGCAAGCGTTTCGCAAATGGCAAGGCTGTCCCAAATGGTCAGGGTCTTGCCGGCTTCGGCGATCTTCAGAACGGGCACGCGGCCCGATCCGGTATATTTGCGGATCTGATCCTGCGTGTCGGGCCGGCGAAGGCCGATCACGATCTCCTCGAACGGCGCGCCGGTTGCGCGCAGCGCAAGCCACGGCCTCAGGCTCCAGCTCGACCAGTTCTTGGTTCCGATGACCAGCGTATATTGTGCGCTCATCTCTGTCTCCGGTTGCGGCCGCGCCCGCCAGTTTCTAGTTTCGGTTCCGTCCTTGCGATAGGTCACGCGATGCATCCCAGCCTTGTCCGAAGCGCATCCGGCGCGGTGCCGCTTCATGCCGTCCGCGCATCCGAACTGAAGGCGCTTGCGGCCCGTCTGCCGAAGCGCCAGGCGGCATGGCTGAAAGCGGCGGGCTTTTCGGCAAAGGAGGGCGAGCTGCTGCTTCTGCCGGGAACGGACGCCCGCCTTGCGGGCGCGGTGCTGGGGCTGGGCCGGGGCCATGATCCGCTCGCGCTTGCGCAGTTTTCCGAATCCCTTCCGGAAGGCACCTACCGGCTTGGTCATGTGCCGCAGGAATTTGCGGGCGCGCGCGCCGCGCTGGCCTGGATTCTCGGCACCTATTCCTTCTCCGTTGCGCGCAGGGAAAAGCGCAAAACCGCAAGGGCAAGGCTTGTTCTGCCGCAAGGCGCCGACGGCGGCGACATCACCCGCATTGCCGAAGGGGTGTTTCTGGCGCGCGATCTCGTCAACATGCCGTCCAACGACATGGGGCCGGAAGAACTGGCGGCCGCCGCGCGCGGCGTCGCAAGGCATCACGGCGCGAAAATCTCCGTCATCGCGGGCGATGCCCTGATTGGGGCGAACTATCCCCTCATCCATGCCGTGGGCCGCGGTTCCGACCGCGCGCCCAGGCTGATCGACCTTCGCTGGGGTTCGCCCTCGGCCCGCAAGCTCACGCTTGTGGGCAAAGGCGTGTGCTTCGATTCCGGCGGGCTCGATCTCAAGCCGTCGTCGGGAATGCTCACGATGAAGAAAGACATGGGCGGGGCGGCCTGCGTGCTGGGGCTTGCACACATGATCATGGATGCAAAACTCGATGTGCGTCTGCGCGTGCTGATCCCGGCGGTGGAAAATTCCGTGTCCGGCCGCGCCTACCGGCCGGGCGACGTGTTCAGGAGCCGCAAGGGGCTCACCGTGGAAATCGGCAACACCGATGCGGAAGGAAGGCTGGTGCTCGCCGATGCGCTGGCCGAAGCCGACAGCGAAAAGCCGGATCTTCTGATCGATCTGGCCACGCTCACGGGGGCTGCGCGCGCCGCCACGGGGATGGAGCTTCCGCCCTTTTTCACCGATGACGAATCCCTTGCGGGTGATCTGATGCGGGCCGGAACCCTCGTGCACGATCCGCTTTGGCGCCTGCCTCTGTGGCGCGGCTACGAAAGCGCGATCCGCAGCCCCATCGCCGATCTGAACAACAACCCCAATTACAATCTTGCCGGGGCCATCACCGCGGCGCTTTTCCTCAACCGTTTCGTCGAACAGGCGAAATCTTGGCTGCATGTCGATATTCCGGCCTGGACCGATCGCCCCAAGCCCGGCCGCCGGGCGGGCGCGGAAGCCAACGGCGTGCGCGCGCTCTATGCGATGATCGGATCGCGCTTCGGCTCTTCAAGCGCGCGCCGATAAGGAGAATAATCGTCCATCGGCAACCGGTGGGGATGCGATGCCTGCGCTGAAGCCCTTCGATGCGCTGGCGCTTTGGCGCGACGTTCTGGTCGAGCGCGTGTCCGGCGATGCGCCGGATCTCAGCGAACGGCAGATGGCCATTCTTCTCACGGTTTACATGAAGCCGCCGCCGCATACCGTGCGGGGGCTTGCGGCGCAGCTGGGGATTTCCAAACCCGCGGTCACCCGCGCGCTCGACAGGCTCGGCCAGCATGATTTCACCCGGCGCAAGCGCGACGAGAGCGATCGCCGCAACGTGCTCGTGCAGCGAACGGTGACAGGTTCCAATTTCGTAAGCGAACTTGGGGAACTGATCGGCCGCATCGCGGCGGCGATTCAATAGCCGCGGCTGACATCCACCACATTGTCCAGCGGCTCGCCGCGCTCGGCGCGCCCGATGCCCGAAAGCACCATGTCCACGGTGACGGCGGGGTCCGAGATCGCCGCGATATGCGGCGTCACCCGCACCCTGGGGTGCGCCCACAGCGGGCTGTCTTCCGGCAGGGGCTCGCTCTGGAAGACATCCAGCACCGCGCCCGCCAGATGCCCGGAATCGAGCGCCGCGATCAGATCCGTCTCGTTCAGGTGTCCGCCGCGCGCGACATTCATCACCATGGCGCCCTCGGGAAGCCGGGCGAAGGTGCGCGCATTCAGGATTCCGCGCGTCTGCGGCGTGAGCGGCAGAAGGCAGATCAGGATGTCCGTGCGCGCAAGGAACGCGTCAAATTCCTCCTGCCCGGCGAAGCTTTCGATGCCGTCAACCTGCTTGCGGCTTCTGCTCCAGCCCGCGACCGGAAATCCCAGGTCGCGCAGGCGCGCGCCCGCAAGCTGGCCGATCTCGCCAAATCCCAGAATGCCGATGCGCGTCCTGTCGGTTGGCCGCGGCAGCATCATCTGGCGCCATTTGTGTTCCTTCTGCGCGGAATCGAAAACGTCCTGATGGCGGTGAAAGATCAGCGTGTGCATCACCACATATTGCGCCATCTCGATCGAAAGCTGCGGGTGAACAAAACGCACCAGGGGCACATGCCGGGGGTATTCGGGGTCGGCCAGAAATCCGTCCACGCCCGCGCCCAGCGAAAAGACCGCTTTCAGGTTGGAAAATGTTTTCAGCAAACCCGGGGGCGGCCGGAAGCTCAGGACGTAATCCACATCCTGCGGCCGGTAATCGTCGCGCCCATGCACGGCCACATTCAGCCTGACCGGCGCGCTCGCAAGCGGTCCTGTCCACAAGGGCGCCCAGCCCAGCGGCACGACGATCAGCAATGTGGGCTGGCGCTTGCTCATGACAAACGCTCTCCCGTTTCGCGCGCCTGCGCAAGCTGCGCGTCGGAACCGCTATTGCTTCTTGGGCGGTGTGTTCTGCGCCGGCTGCTGTTGGGGAGCCTGCGGCTTGGATTGGGCCGGCGGCGGAATTGGTGCCGGGTTGTCCGATTTCGTGCGAAGCCAGGCCAGAAGATCGATGCGCTGCTGGGCGCTGCGAAGGCCCGCAAAGCTCATCTTGGTGCCCGGCACCACGGCCTGCGGCGATTTCAGATAGCGGAACAGCTTTTCAAACGTCCACGGATCGTGGTTGGACGCCATGGCGGTCGAATAGGAAAAGCCCGCTTCGGTCGCACGCGGCCGCCCGATCACGCCCCAAAGCTCGGGCCCGATCTTGTTGGGGCCGCCCTTTGAGATGTCGTGGCATTGCTCGCACTGGGTTGCCACCTGCTGTCCCTTGGCCGTATCGGCCGTGGGCAGCACCGTGCCGAAATCGGGCAGCGGTTCTTCGGCGGGCGCAGCCGGTGTCGCACTTGTGGCCGTGGTGGCCACGCCTTCCACGATATAGGCGGGCTTGGCCGGCTTGGGCACCTCATAAATGGCGTCGCTGACGATGCCGATGACAAGGACGAAAATCAGCGTGCCCAAAACGGCGCCTGCGATCTTGTTCCACTCGAAGGAATCCATGAATGTCAGGCTCCCGCGTTCCTGAAGGCTTGCCACTGACGCGTCTTCGGGCCGGAATGGGCGCGAAGATCGCCCGCCCGAAAAGCGGGGCGACATTACAAGGCGCAATGGTTGCGTCATTTGCGGCGAAGCGTCGCATAAACGGGTGTGATTGCAGATGAATCCCGTGATTCTCATCCCCGCGCGCATGGCCTCCACGCGCCTCCCCGGCAAGCCGCTGGCCGACATCGGCGGCACGCCCATGATCGTGCGCGTCTGGGAGCAGGCGGTCGCCGCCAATGCGGGCCCGGTGATCGTGGCGGCCGCAGAAGCCGAAATCGCGCGCGCCATCGAAGAGGCGGGCGGTCGCGCGGTGATGACGGCGCCCGATCTTCCCTCCGGGTCCGACCGGATCTGGGCGGCGCTTCAGGCGATTGATTCGCGCGGCGATTACGACACGGTCGTGAATCTTCAGGGCGATCTGCCCGCGCTCGATCCGCAGAATGTCACCGCCGTGCTCGATGCGCTCGCCGCCACCGGCGCCGACATGGCAACGCTTGCCGCCGAAATCGAAGATGCGGCGGATTATGAGAATCCCAGCGTGGTCAAGCCGGTGGTGGAATGGGATGTGTCGGGAACAAGGGGCCGGGCGCTCTATTTCTCCCGCGCGCGGGTGCCCTATGGCGATGGCCCGCTCTATCATCACATCGGCATTTACGCCTACACGCGCAGGGCGCTCGCCCGTTTTGTGTCGCTGCCGCCCTCGCCGCTGGAGAAGCGCGAGAAGCTTGAGCAATTGCGCGCGCTCGAGGCGGGCATGACGATTGCGGTGGCGCGGGTTGCCGAAGTGCCGCTCAGCGTGGACACGCCGGAAGACCTCGCCAAAGCGCGTGCGCTGCTGAAGGGCGAGCCGTGAATCCGGCGCTCGCCAACGCAAGACGCGTCGCCTTCCAGGGCGAGCCGGGAGCGTTCGGCAATCTTGCCGCGCGCGAGGCGTTGCCGCAGGCGAGCGCCGTTCCCTTTCCGACATTCGAAGACGCAGTCGAGGCGGCGCGCGACGGCCGGGCGGATCTGGCCATCATCCCGGTGGAGAATTCGCTGCACGGGCGGATCGCCGACATCCACCATCTTCTGCCCGATGCCGGCCTTTATATTGTGGGCGAGCATTTTCTGCCCATTCACCTGCAGCTGCTGGGCGTGAAGGGTGCAAGCCTTGCCGGCATCCGCAGCGTCTTCAGCCAGGCCCCCGCGCTGGGCCAGTGCCGCAAGCTGATCCGCGAGATGAAGCTTGCGGCCCATCACTGGCACGACACCGCGGGCTCTGCGCGGCACGTGGCGGAAATGAACGATCCGTCTGCGGCGGCGATTGCCTCTTCGCTGGCGGGCGAAATCCACGGCCTCGAAACGCTCAGGGCGAATGTCGAAGACGAACCGCACAACATGACGCGCTTTCTTGTCATGGCGCGCGCGCCCGACGATGCGCCCGCCGATGCGGGCCCCGTCATTACCACCTTCATCTTCCGTGTGCGCAACGTGCCCGCCGCGCTCTACAAGGCGCTGGGCGGCTTTGCCACCAACGGCGTGAACATGACAAAGCTTGAAAGCTATCAGCTCGGCGGCTCGTTCAACGCCACGCAGTTCTACGCCGATATCGAAGGCCATCCCGAAGACGAACGCGTGCGGCTGGCCTTCGAGGAGCTGCGCTTCTTCACAAGCCGGCTCGACATTCTGGGCGTCTATCCGGCCCATCCGTTCCGCCGGCGCAACGGCTGATCCGGCCGGCGAAATTTTCTGTCGCGGAAATTCTGCAAGGATCTCTTGAATGGGGCCCGTCGAATCCCCATTTGGCCTAAATCCCCACAATTGCACCCCGAAAAGCCGCGCGGTCCTCAAAGGCCCGCGGCTTTTCTGTTGCGCCCAAAGGAGAATTCCAATGCCACGCACGCTTTAGCCCTTCGGGGCGAAACAGGCTTCATCCGGAATAACTGCGGCGCGGACGGCCGCCCGGGCGAACGCCCGGCTGTTTGAAAAAACCGCGATTCGATCGGCGGGCGTATTGTGTCCGCAGCGTCGCGCAATTTTCAGTTTTCCGCCCAGTGTTTCAGAAGATGGTGCGCGATCGCAATCGGTGGCGGAATCCGCAAGCCCTCGACATTTTCGCCGTTCAGCAGCGCACGGAGCTTCTGCTTCTCGAGCCAGAAGGCATCGGCCAGCTCGTTGTGATCGATCTTCAGATCGCGCGCTTGGGCGTCGGCAAAGCATCCGATCATCAGCGAAGACGGAAAGGGCCAGGGCTGGGTTGCGAAATAGCGCACATTGCTCACGCGCACACCCGCTTCTTCGTAAATCTCGCGCGCCACGGCTTCTTCGATGGTCTCACCCGGCTCGATGAAACCCGCAAGCGCCGAGAAGAATCCGGGCGGAAACTGCCGGCCGCGCCCCACAAGGCAGGCATCGCCATGGATGGCCAGCATGATGACGACCGGATCGGTGCGCGGAAAATGCTCGGCCTTGCAGGCCGCGCAGACGCGGCGATAGCCGCCGTCCATAGACTCGGTTCTGGAGCCGCATCGCGCGCAGAATCCGTGCCGCTGGTGCCAGTCGATCAGGGCTTTTGCCTGTCCCAGGATCGCTGCGTCCTTGAGCGGAAGAAACATGGCCGCGCCGCGCGCTTCGCGAAAATGGCCGAGCCCCGCGAGCGGCCCCGCCCCGGCCGGGTCATCGGCCGCGCTGATGTCGAGCGCAAACAGCGCGCGGCCGTTTTCGAGTCCGAGAAAGATGCAGGGCGCATCCGGCGCGGCCAATGTTTCGCACAGGCCCGGCTTCAGGAACCCGAGTTCGAGCGGCGGCTCGCGGTTCTCCGGCCCGATGAGAAAGGGCTGCAGCCGCCACAGGGGAAGAATGAGCGAGCTTGCGTCATGTCTTTTCTGCGACAGCCATTGCGCATCGGTGCGCTTCTCGCTGGCGCGATCGAGCGGGTTGCCGGTGAAGGGAATGGAGGTCATGGGCGCCGTTCTATCCGAGCCCGCCTGTTTCGAAACCGGGAATTTTCGGGATCCGGAAACAACCGCAGGTTTAGCATGCTGTCATAACGCAATATAAATCAGCGGCTTAGGGGATTATGCTGCGCGTTGACAGAGCACCTGCCGTGACTATAGTGCGCGCCTTCGCAAAACCAACGGAACATCGATGTCCAAGCGCCAGTCCGCCAAATACAAGCTTGATCGCCGCGTCGGCGAAAGCGTGTGGGGCCGCAACAAGAGCCCCGTCAACAAGCGCTCCTATGGCCCTGGCCAGCATGGCCAGCGCCGCGCCAAGAAGCTTTCCGATTTCGGCACGCAGCTTCAGGCCAAGCAGAAGCTGAAAGGCTATTACGGCAACATCACCGAGCGGCAGTTCCGCCGCTATTACCAGGAAGCTTCCCGCCGCCAGGGCGATACCGGCGAAAACATGATTGGCCTTTTGGAGCGGCGGCTGGATGCCGTCGTCTATCGGGCCAAATTCGTGCCCACGCCGTTCGCCGCACGCCAGCTTGTGAGCCACGGCCATGTGAAGGTGAATGGCCGCCGCGTCACGATCCCGAGCTTTCAGGTGCGCGAAGGCGATACCATCGAGCTTTCGCCCAAGGCGCGCGAAATGGCGCTGGTGATCGAAGCCTCCAAGAGCCCGGAGCGCGACACGCCCGACTATCTGGAAACCGATCACGGCAAAATGACCGCCAAATTCGTGCGCACGCCGAAGCTTGCCGATGTGCCCTATGCCTCGCAGATGCAGCCGCATCTGATCGTGGAGTTCTATTCGCGCTAACACTGGCGCATGGCAGTCATGCAAGGGCCGCGGGAAGTATTTCTCGCGGCCTTTTGATTTGCGGGCCCGAAGGGGCGGGGCATTGCTTGCCATGCACATCCGCACGGGGGAGATTCCATGAAACGCATCATGCTGGCCGCGGGCCTTGTCTGTCTGTTCCACACAGCCGCCGCGGCGGATGACACAAGCGATCTGCTCCAAAGCCGCACGCAGCAGCTTTACGACGCCATCGCCCCCGGCGATACCGCTCCCTGGCAACGCTATGCCGACGATCGCGCGAGCTTTACCGACGAAAACGGAACGCTGCGGACCAGGGCGCAGCTTCTGGCCGGTTTTGCTCCGCTTCCGCCCGGCCTGTCGGGAACCATCCGGGTCACGGACTGGAAGGCGGTGATAATTGATAAAACGGCCATCACCACCTATGTAGCCGATGAACACGAAAATTATCACGGCCAGCACTTGCACGCGCTCTACCGCTCGACGGACACCTGGGTCCTGGAAGGCCGCGACTGGCGCCTCGTTGCCGAGCAGGCGATCGCCCTGCAGCAGGATCCGCCGGCGGTGGCTTTGCCCGCATCGCTTCTGGATCAGTATGCCGGCCGCTATGCCGCCGCGCCCGGTTTCATCTACACGATCAGCCGCAACGGCGACCAACTCATGGGCGCCTCGGGCGGCGGCAAGCCGCAAGCCTTGAAAGCCGAGCTTGCCGATGTTCTCTTCACGCCGGGCCAGCCGCGCGTGCGAAAGATTTTCGTGCGCGATGCAAAGGGCAATGTCACGGGTTTTTTGAGCCGTCGCGAAGGGCGCGACGTCGTCTGGACAAAACTGAAATAGCGGACGGGGCATGAGCTACACGATCTACGGCGACAAGGGGTCCGGCGCCTTTTCGGTTGAGGCCGTGCTCGCCGAAGCCGGCGCCCCTTATGAATTTCACCTCGTGTCGCTCGAAAAGATGGAGCAGAAAAAGCCCGAGTTTCTCGCCATCAATCCGTCGGGCAAGATTCCGGCGCTGCGCATGCCCGAAGGCAAGATCATCACCGAATCCGCGGCCATTCTTCTTGCCATCGCCGATCACTTTCCCAACGCCAGGCTCCTGCCGCCGCAGGCCAGCATGGAACGGGCCGAAGCCTATCGCTGGCTCGCCTTCATGGCGTCGGAGATCTACCCGATGGTGGAGATCGTGGATTATCCGGAGCGGTTTGCCCCGGAAGGCTGCGACAGGGAAGGCCTGCGGCTGAAGGCGCGCGATCGCGTGCGCGAACGGCTTCTGCTCGTGGAGCGCATCGTGAAGGGGCCGTGGATTCTGGCCCACGGATTCTCCATTCTCGACATTTATGCGGCGATGTTCAGCCGCTGGTCGGTGGGCAAGGATTGGCGCGCCGCCAATCTGCCCAAGCTGAACGAACTGGCGCTGGCGTTAAGCAAACGCCCGCGAATCCATCCCGTCTGGCAGCGCCATTTCGGATAATCCGCTATATAGCGGCGGGGCGTCCCGGGGCGGATAGGACATGACGACAAGGCGTTGGGTGTTGGGCGGCGGCGTTGCGGCTGCGGCCGTTGCCGGTTTGGGCTATCGCGCCTGGGAGCGCGGCGTCTTTTCGAGCGGCGAGGGGCCGGCTTATGCGCCATGGGCCGAATGGCCGGCGCCGGCAGCCGAAGGGCTGAAGGGCGCGGTGCGCGCCGCGGTGCTGGCCGCGAATGCACATGACACCCAGCCCTGGCTCTTCGGCCTGCATGCGGATGGCGTGGATGTTTATGCCGACCGCGCGCGCAATCTCGGGACCTTCGATCCGTTCCGCCGCGAAATGCAGCTCAGCGTCGGCGCGGCAATCGCCAATCTCCTGATGGCGGCCAGCGTCAGCGGCTATTCCGTCAACCGTTACGAGGTGACCGCCGGAAGGCTCGCGCTGTCGCCGCCCGATGCGGCAATGCTGGTGACCCGCATCGGCTTTGTCCGCACGGGCCAGACAACGCCACGGCTTCAGCTGCTGGCGGCATCGATTCCGCGGCGGCACACAAACCGTTTCGCCTATGATCCCGGGCGCAGGATCGCGCGCGTGGTGCTGGACGCCATCATCTCCCCGGCGCAGCAGCAGAATGTCGCCGTCGCGTTTATCACCGATCCCGGTGCGCGCAAGGAGTTCGGCTCGCTGATCGTGGAAGCCACGCAGCGCATCATTGACGACAGGGACATGTCGAATGACAGCGCGCGCTGGTTTCGCGCGGGCCTCGATGAGGTGAACGAACGCCGCGACGGCATCACGGTCGATGCTTCGGGCGCCTCCCCGGTCATGCGGATGGCCGCCAAGATGCTGCCCGATCTGGGCGCCTCATCGGCGGACAGCGCATGGCTTTCGATGACCCGCGACACGCAGGTCGCGACCGCGCCCGTCTTCGGCATGCTTCTGGTGAAGGACCGGTTCGACATGGCCACCGCGCTGACCGCCGGCCAATGCTGGCAGCTCATGCATCTGTCGGCGACATCGCTGAAGCTTGCCGCCCAGCCGATGAACCAGCCGGTGGAATGCATGGACCGCAATGCCATGCTGGGGCGGCGCGACGTCTATGCGGGCGAGCTTGCGAAATTTGCGAAGCTTCCGGGCTGGGAGCCGACTTTTGTGTTTCGCCTCGGCGTGCCGATGGAAGAGGCGCCGGCAAGCCCGCGCCGGCCGCTTGCGGATGTGCTGCGCGCCTGAACGGAAACCATACGCCGTCATTGCCCGGCTTGTCCGGGCAACCCGCTTTCGTTCAAAAGAAAAGCGGACCGCCGCCCGCATAAAGCGGGCGATGACGATCACAGAGTTATTGGCTCAATCCGGGGCAACGCCGCTTCAGGCGCGTTCCAGCGCAATGCCCTTTTGCGCGAAGAAGGGCTGAAGTTCGCCTGCTTCATACATCTCGCGCACGATATCGCAGCCGCCCACGAATTCGCCCTTCACATATAGCTGGGGGATGGTGGGCCAGTTGGAGAATTCCTTGATGCCCTGACGGATTTCGGGGTCTTTCAGCACGTCGATGGCTTTGAACTTCACGCCCAGGTTGGACAGGATACCCACCACCGCGGCGGAAAACCCGCATTGCGGAAACACCGGCGTGCCTTTCATGAACAGGAGCACGTCATTGCCGGAAACCTCGCTCTGGATGCGGTCATGGACGGACTGGGACATGGCGGCCTCGTTTTGATGTCGTTCACGTAAGCAACGCCGGGCGAAGCGTCAAGTTCGCTAGTCCTTCGCCGCCGTTTGCAGCGACAGCGCGTGAAGCTGCCCGCCCATGCGGCCTTTGAGCGCGTCGTACACCATCTGATGCTGCTGCACGCGGCTTTTGCCCTTGAAGGCGGATGACACCACCATCGCCGCCCAGTGATCGTTGTCTTCGGCCAGCGCGGTCATCGTCACCTCCGCGTCTGGAAACGCGGCCTTGATCAACTTCTCGATTTCGGCGGCCGGCATGGGCATGGGGATGATCATAACCGATGACCCTCCCCTTGGGGGAGGGTCGAATTGCGCAGGCAATTCGGGGAGGGGACAAAGCGGCGGTCCCCGCCCCGAAAATTCTTCACATGCGCTCGAATTTTTCGACCCGCCCCCAGGGGGCAGGTGGCGATCGGCACTGGGTGTCAGTTCGCGTGCGGTTTGGCGATGTAGTCCGGAAACCAGCCTTCGTGCGCGGCCTTCAGCGCCGACAGCGCAATCTCGCCTTCGCGCTCCACGCGCAACACTTTTGCAGCAATCGTCTTGCCGATGATGGCGTGGATGATGTTGGCCTCGCGCGCCTGCTGCTCGATCCGGTCGGCCTCAGCGGGCGGGCAGGCAATCAGATAGCGGCCCTGTTCCTCGCCAAAGAAGAAGGGAATGGCATCGGGCAGGCCGGCAACGCCCACATCGGCGCCGATGTTTCCGGCCATCGCCATTTCGGCCAGCGCCACCAGCAATCCGCCGTCGGAAATGTCATGCACCGTGTCCACATGGCCGTCTTCGATCAGCTTGCGCACGAAATCGCCGTTCTTCTTTTCCGCCGCCAGATCGACAGCCGGCGCAGCCCCTTCTTCCCTGCCTTCGATCTCGCGCAAATAGAGAGACTGTCCCAGATGTCCCTTCGGTTCGCCGATCAGCATGATGGCGTCGCCTTCGCGCCGGAAGGCGATTTTGGCCATGCGATGCACGTCTTTCAGAAGGCCGACGCCGCCGATGGCGGGCGTGGGCAAAATCGCCTCGCCGTTTGTCTCGTTGTAAAGCGAGCAGTTGCCGCCGATCACGGGAAAATCGAGCGCACGGCAAGCCTCCGCGATGCCGTCCACGCCCGACGCAATCTCGCCCATGATCTCGGGCTTTTCGGGATTGCCGTAATTCAGGTTGTCGGTCACGGCGAGCGGGCGGGCGCCCACCGCGGTGATGTTGCGCCAGGCTTCGGCCACCGCCTGCTTGGCGCCTTCATACGGATCGGCCCTGCAATAGCGCGGCGTCACGTCGGTGGTGATGGCAAGGCCCTTGTTCGTGCCATGCACGCGCACAACCGCCGCATCGCCGCCCGGCTTCTGCACCGTGTCGGCCATGACGGTGTGATCGTATTGTTCCCACACCCAGCGGCGCGAACAGAGATCGGGCGATCCCACAAGCTTCACAAGCGAATCCATGACGGGGCGGGATTTGTCGTAAGGCGGGTTGCCGCGCGCCGGTGTGCGTCTGGTGAAAGGCCGCTCATAGCGGGGCGCCTCTTCGGAAAGCGCATGCACCGGCATGTCGGCCACGACCTTGCCCTTGTGCTTCACCACCAGGCGGCCGGTGTCGGTCGTGCGCCCGATCACCGCAAAATCGAGCTCCCATTTCCTGAAGATGCGCTCGGCTTCGGCTTCGCGCCCTGGCTTGAGCACGGCCAGCATCCGCTCCTGCGATTCCGACAGCATCATCTCGTAGGCTGTCATGTTTTCTTCGCGCTGGGGCACATGATCGAGATTGAGCTCGATGCCGCTGCCGCCCTTGTCCGCCATCTCGGCGGACGAGGAGGTGAGGCCCGCCGCCCCCATGTCCTGAATGGCGATGATCGCATCCGTCGCCATCAGTTCCAGGCAGGCTTCCAGCAGCAGCTTTTCGGTGAAGGGATCGCCCACCTGAACCGTGGGGCGCTTTTCCTCCGCATCCTCGTTGAATTCGGCGCTCGCCATGGTCGCGCCGTGAATTCCGTCGCGGCCGGTCTTGGAGCCGATATAGACGACGGGGTTGCCTGCGCCTTTCGCCGCGCTCTTGAAGATTTTGTTCGTCTTGGCCAGGCCAACGCACATGGCGTTGACGAGGATGTTGCCGTTGTAGGAGCGATGGAAATTCACTTCGCCGCCGACGGTGGGCACGCCCATGCAGTTGCCATAGCCGCCGATGCCGCGCACCACGCCCTCCACCAGATGGCGCGTCTTGGGATGTTCCGGCTCGCCGAATCTGAGCGCGTTCATCATCGCGATGGGGCGCGCGCCCATCGTAAACACGTCGCGCATGATGCCGCCCACGCCGGTGGCCGCGCCCTGATAAGGCTCGATGAAGCTCGGATGGTTGTGCGATTCCATCTTGAAGATGGCCGCATCGCCATCGCCGATGTCGATCACGCCGGCATTTTCGCCCGGCCCCTGGATCACCCACGGCGCCTTTGTCGGCAGGCGGCGCAGATGCACGCGCGTGGATTTGTAGGAGCAATGCTCGCTCCACATCACGCTGAAGATGCCAAGCTCCACGAACGTCGGCTCGCGCCCCATCAATTCCTTGATGCGCGCATATTCGGCTTCGGAAAGGCCGTGTTCCCGGACAATCTCCGGCGTGATTTTGGCGGGCTCGCTCATTCAGCCCAGCGCTTCCACAAGGCCCTGAAACATGGGCAGCCCGTCCGGCGCGCCCAGCAGCGGGTCGCAGGCGCATTCCGGATGCGGCATCAGCCCCATCACATTGCGCTTTTCGTTCAGGATGCCGGCGATGTCGTTCACCGAGCCGTTCGGATTTTCGCCCGGCGCATAGCGGAACAGCACGCGGCCTTCGCCTTCCAGCCGCGCGATGGTTTCGGGATCGGCATAGTAATTTCCTTCCCCATGCGCCACGGGATAAACCACGCGTTCGCCCTTGTTGTAGCGGCGGGTGAAGGCCGATTGCGTTTCCTCCACCACCACGCCCACGTCGCGGCTGACGAACTTCAGATCGGCATTGCGCATCAGCGCGCCGGGAAGAAGCCCGGACTCCGTCAGCACCTGAAAGCCGTTGCAGATGCCCAGGACCGCCACGCCTTTCTCGGCCTTCGCTTTCACGTCGCGCATGATGCGGCTTTGCGCCGCCATCGCGCCGCAGCGCAGATAGTCGCCGTAAGAAAATCCGCCGGGAATGACGATCAGGCTCACATCGGACGGCACTTCGGAATCGGCATGCCACACCATATAGGGCTTCTGCCCCGTCACCTGCTCCAGCACCACGGCCGCGTCGCGGTCGCGATTGGAGGCGGGAAAAACAATGACGGCGGTTTTCACCGGAACACCTCGCACCCAGGATTGTCATGGCCCGCCTTGTGCGGGCCATCCAGTTTGGTTCTGCACACTGCCAATTTGGTCGCGACGTTCTTCAATATGATCAGAGCCATGTTTGCGTCACCTGGGTGGCCCGCATTCGCGGGCCATGACATCTGAGTGCTCATCCCTTCAGCTCAATCTCGTATTTCTCGATGATGGTGTTGGCGAGAAGCTTCTCGCACATGTCCTTCACGCTGGCGCGGGCTTTGGCCTCATCGCGCTCGTTGAGCTCAATATCGATCACCTTGCCCTGACGCACCTCGCCGACCTGGCCAAAGCCCAGGCCGTTCAGCGCATGGCCGATGGCCTTGCCCTGCGGATCCAGAACGCCGTTCTTCAACGTCACAAACACGCGCGCTTTCATGCGTCCGCCGCTCCATTCATTTCCCTCCCCTGAAAGGGGAGGGCCAGGGAGGGGTCATGCCACCGACCCCCACCCGGCGCGTTCCGCGCCGGCCTCCCCCTTTCAGGGGAAGGAAAAACTACTTCACCAGCACCGGGCCCTTGGTTTCGCCCTGGCCCGATTCGGGCATGATGCCAAGCCGCCGCGCCACTTCGCTGTAGGCTTCCACAACCCCGCCGAGATCGCGGCGAAAGCGATCCTTGTCCATCTTCTCGTTGGTGCTCGCGTCCCACAGCCGGCAGGAATCCGGGCTGATCTCATCGGCCAGCACAATGCGCATATAGTCGTTTTCCCAAAGCCGCCCGAACTCCAGCTTGAAGTCCACCAGCTTGATGCCGACGCCGAGGAAAAGGCCCGAGAGAAAGTCATTGATGCGGATGGAAAGATTCACGATGTCGTCGAGGTCCTGCGGGCTCGCCCAGCCGAAGGCGGTGATGTGCTCCTCGCTGACCCAGGGATCGTGCAGTTTGTCGTTCTTGTAGTAGTACTCGATGATAGAGCGCGGCAGCGGCGTGCCTTCCTCGATGCCGAGGCGCTTGGCCAGCGATCCGGCGGCCACGTTGCGCACCACCACTTCCAGCGGAATGATCTCCACCTCTTTCACCAGCTGCTCGCGCATGTTGAGCCGCTTCACGAAATGGGTGGGCACGCCGATGGCGTTGAGCTGGCCCATCAGATATTCGCTGATGCGGTTGTTCAGCACGCCCTTGCCGTCGAGCACCGCCTTTTTCGTGGCGTCGAACGCGGTGGTGTCGTCCTTGAAATACTGGATCAGGGTGCCGGGCTCCGGCCCTTCGTAGAGGATCTTGGCCTTGCCCTCGTAAATCTGCCGGCGGCGCTTCATGGAATGTTCCTTCGCGTCAAAACGCGAGACGGGGCGCTGTCGACGCCCCGTCGAAAGTCGAATTTAGGGCAGGGGCAGGGGCGCGGCAACGATTCCGGAAGCCGCAGGGCTCTGCCTGTCGCGCAAAGCTGTGCGTCCCGCTATTGTCCGGTGGTCCGTCCTGGATTTGGGGCGGAAATGGCGGTTTTTCAAGAGGTTTCGGGAATGTCGGGTTTTGAAGAGCGCAAGAAGGGATTCGAGGCGAAATGGGCGCATGACGAGGAGCTGCGCTTCAAGGTGATGGCCCGCCGCAACAAGCTTCTGGGCCTGTGGGCGGCGGGGCAAAAGGGTCTGTCCGGCGCCGCGGCCGAGGCCTACGCCAAAGAGGTTGTGGCCGCCGATTTCGAGGAGCCGGGCGATGAGGATGTGTTCCGGAAGGTCCGCGCCGACCTGCCGGCCAGCGTTTCCGACCACACGATCCGCCGCACGATGGAAGAGCTGCTGATGACAGCCGCCGACCAGGTGCAGAAGGAAGTGAAGAAATAGCTCAGCCGCCCTTCAGCGCCGCCAATGCCTGCGGAAAGCGGCGCGAAAGCGGAACGGTCAGCGGGCCCACTTCCACCGCATAATCGCCGGAGCCTTCGGGCTTCAGGCCGCGCACCTGTGCGGCATTCACCAGCCAGGAGCGATGCGTGCGCAGAAAGCCGCGGCCGCCAAGCTCGTTTTCGAGCGCCGAAAGCGGCCGGCGCATCAGAACCCGGCGCCCGTCGGCCAGCACGAACTCGACGTAGTTTCCGGCTGACGTGATCGCGAGCACTTCGTTCAGCCTGATGCGCGTCAGTTTCGCGCCGTCGCGGATGTCGAACGTGAGCGTCTGTCCGGGCGTTGCGATCAGTTGCTGCTGGCGCAACAGATGCTCGATCAGCGCAAAGCACCCCAGAAACAGAAGATAGCCCAGCAAATCCTTCCGCACTTCGTAGCCGAAACCGGAAAGAAAATCGCCGAACGCATAGTGGCTGCCCGCCAGCCGGTAAATGAGCTTGCGCAACAGCACAAATCCGCCCACATGCGCCAGCGAAAAGGCGAGCGCGACCGGCAGATGCAGAAGAAGCCGCCAGCGCGGCCGGCCGAAGGGCGGCGCAAGCCTGTAGCCGATCCAGGGAATCCAGAAGAACAGGATGAGCGACAGCCAGCTCGTGCCTTCCCAGACGACAGGGGCGGCAAGACCCAGAACCGGCTGGTCGTGCTGGATGGTGATGACATTGACGGTGTTGACGATGGCGACCAGCACCACCCCGACGCCAAGGGAATAAAGGAACGTCCGCCGCAGCGTGCCGCTCGTCCCCAAAGCATCGCCGCTCATCCCAAGCCATTGCCAGATGTCACGGATCGGTCGCGCCCGGTCCCCCGCCTCTTTTCCGGCGGACGCTCGTCTGGACAATGGGTCGCGTTCGGTCGCGGACATCGGTCTTGAGGGGATGGTCGCGGCACAGTCTAGAGGGAGAATGATGACATGTTGAGGCGCAGCCTGCTCAAGGGAATGGCCGCTTTGGCGGTTCTGGATGGAGGCTTTGGGCCGATTGCCGGGGCGGCCGTGCGGCGTGCCGCGGGGGTTTCCCGCGTGCGGCCGGGCGATGCCGCCTGGCCCAGCGCCGCGGAATGGCAACGGTTGAGCCAGGCGGTCGGCGGAAACCTGATGGAAGTTCGCCCCCTGTTTGCGGCCTGCGCGGCAGACAGCAAGAGCGCCGCCTGCGCCGACATGCTCAGGAACATGCGCAATCCCTTCTACATCGGCGATCAGCCCGGCGGCACGCAGGTGTCCGGCTGGCTCGATGCCTGGCAGCCCCAACCCAGCGTTTATGCGGTGAAGGCGCGCAATGCATCGGATGTTGCCGCCGCGGTGAACTTCGCGCGCGAAAAGAATTTGCGTCTCGTGGTGAAGGGCGGGGCGCACTCCTATCTCGGCGCCTCAACCGCGCCCGACTCCCTGATGATCTGGACCCGCGCGCTGAACGATGTGGTGCTGCACGATGCATTCGTGCCGCAAGGCTGTGAAGGCAAGATGGCACCGGTTCCCGCGGTCAGCGCGGGCGCGGGCTGCATGTGGATCGATCTTTACAACGCGGTCACGGCCAAGGCCGGCCGCTATGTCCAGGGCGGCGGTTGCACGACAGTGGGCGTGGCGGGGCTGGTGCAGGGCGGCGGCTTCGGCAGTTTCTCGAAAGGCTTCGGCACGGCGGCCTCCCATCTTCTGGAAGCGGAAATCGTCACCGCCGACGGCAAGGTCCGCATCGCCAACCCTTGCAAGGAGCCGGAGCTTTTCTGGGCGTTGAAGGGCGGCGGCGGCGGAAGCTGGGGTGTGGTCACGCGGCTCACGCTGAAGACGCATGATCTGCCGGCCCATTTTGGCGGGGCCTGGGGCACGATCAAGGCATCGTCCGACGACGCCTTCCGCAAACTCGTCGGCCGGTTCGTGAACTTCTATGCCGACAGTCTTTTCAATCCCCACTGGGGCGAGCAGGCCCATATCGGCATGGGCAACACGATGGAGTTGTCATTCGTCTGCCAGGGACTCGACAGCGATCAGGCCAGGGCGGTTTGGCAGCCCTTCTTCGAATGGGTGAAGGCGCAGTCCGACCTCACAATCACCGATGATCTCGGCGCGCACGCCGGAAATGCGCGCGACTGGTGGCAGATCGAAGGCAACGACTCCATGATTCCCGATTCCCGCGCCGGGGCCGCGCCGGATCATGGCTGGTGGAAAGGCGATCAGGATCAGGTCGGCGCCTTCATTCATGGCTACGATTCGGTGTGGCTGCCGGCGGCGCTGTTGGCAACAGACGACGGCCGCCAGAAACTCGGCGCCGCGCTTTTTGCCGCCAGCCGCTACCAGATGGTCGGATTGCATTTCAACAAGGGCCTTGCCGGCGCGCCGGCCGACGCGATTTCCGCAGCGCGCCAGACGGCAATGAATCCGGCGGTGACGGAAGCATTCGCGCTCGCCATCATCGCCGGCGGCGAGATGCCGGATTATCCGGGCTTCCCGCGGCCAAAGCCGGTGGATGTGGATGCCGCACGGAAGGACGCCCGCTCCATCGACGCCGCCATGGCCGAATTGCGCAGGATTGCCCCGAACTCAGGCTCCTATGTCAACGAAACGAACTATTTCAACGATCACTGGCAGGCGGATTTCTGGGGCGGCAATTATCCGAGGCTTCTGGCCGCCAAGCGCAAATACGATCCGCACGGTCTGTTCTTCGTGCGCCATGGCGTGGGAAGCGAAGGCTGGAGCGACGACGGCTTCACGCGCTCATGAATTATCCACCGGCATGGATTGCGCATCGCCAAAGCTGCCCCAGGCCGAAAAGCCCACTTCAAAGCGCAGCCTCTGCGCGGCGAACAGGGCCGACAGCGGGATGCGCCAAGTGACGGTGTGCCCGAAATAGTTGCCGGTCACCTGCGGCTTGACGATTGCGCTGCCGATCCTGACGGGCGCGATCCAGTTGATCGTGCCGGGCAATGTCACGCTGAAGCTATAGGTGTGGTCGCCGAAGATCGCGGCCGCCATGCCGGCGTCATCCGCGGATGGGTCGCTGCTTACGCGCCGTTCGCCGCGGCGCCTGGCGCTCTGCACGAGGAACGACCGGGTGAAAATGGCGTCGGTCGGACCAAGCCCGAACCATTCGTGCCCGATCACGCGAATGCTCATCGCCTCGTCGGGCACCGAAAGCTCCGACAGCGAGGAAAATTCCACGCGCGCGGTGCGCGTCACATTGCCATTCTCGATGACAGTGCGGTTGGCCACGCGCCCGTGCCGGACCTGCAGGACATCGCCGTTCTTCAGCGCCTCGCCCATCAGGCCCTGAGCCGTGATCGCCAGCTCATATTGCCCGGAACCATCGCGGCCGATGGCCACCCGTTGCGAAAGATCAAAGCAGCCCGAAAGCCCGACGGCCGCAAGCGCCATGAGGCCCGCAGGCAAAAGCATTTTGCAACGCATGATTTCCCCCCTTCCGCTACGGCAACTTCACCGTGACGGAATCTCGCGGCTGAAATGTGGCCGCACTTGCGCCTTTGCAAGGCCGGGGCTCAGAATCGGTCCGACGCCATTTCGAGAACGCCCCATGCGCGATGCCGAACTCGACAATGCGATTGCTTCTCCCGCCACCTATGCGGATGAACGGAAAATCCACGAATGTCTTGCGCGGCTGCGGCGCGAAGATCCGGTGCATTGGACGACGCCGGAAGGCTTTCGCCCCTATTGGGCGGTGACGAAATATGCCGACATTCTGGAAATCGAAAGGCTCAACGACAAATTCCTGAACGAGCCGCGCTCGGTCCTGATGGACATCAAGACGGAGGCGGAGCTGGCCGGCATGTGGGGCGGGCCCGATCCGAAAACCGGCCGGGTTTCGCCGTTCCGCACGCTGATCGACATGGACAATCCCGATCATCGCGCCTATCGCGGCCTCACCCAGGCCTGGTTCATGCCGCCCAATCTGAAGAAGCTGGAAGCGCGCGTGAACGAACTGGCCAGGCGTTACGTGGACCGCATGATGGAGCTTGGGCCGCAATGCGATTTCGCGCGCGACATCGCGGTCTATTATCCGCTGCATGTGATCATGTCGATCCTGGGCGTGCCGGAATCGGACGAGCCGCTGATGCTCAAGCTCACGCAGGAACTGTTCGGCGGGCAGGATCCCGACAGGCGCCGCCCCGAACAGGAAAGCAACACCAGCACGAACACGATCCTCGACTTCTTCGTCTACTTCAACAAGATGACGGCCGAACGCCGCGCCCGCCCCGGCGAAGACCTGGCCAGCGTCATCGCCAACGGCAAGGTGAACGGCTGCCCGCTCGGCGATCTGGAGACGGCCTCCTATTACATCATCGTGGCGACCGCCGGACACGACACGACCAGCTCCACGATCGCAGGCGGCCTGCGCGCGCTCATCGAGCATCCCGGCGAGCTGAAAAAGCTGAAGGAGAATCCCCGGCTCATGCCGCAGGCCGCAGACGAGATGATCCGCTGGGTCACGCCCGTGCAGCACTTCATGCGCACCGCCACGGAGGATTACGAACTGCGCGGCCGGAAAATCGAAAAGGGCCAGTCGCTGCAGCTACTCTACATTTCCGGCAATCGCGACGAAGACGCCTTCCCCGATCCCTTCGCGTTCAAAGTGGATCGCGAACCCAACCGCCATGTCGCGTTCGGTTACGGCGCGCATGTGTGCCTCGGCCAGCATCTCGCCAGGATGGAAATCCGCGCCTTCTTCACGGAGCTCTTGCGCCGGCTCGAATCGATCGAACCCGCCGCCGGCGAATCCAGGCGTGTGCAGGCCGTGTTCGTGAGCGGCTTGAAGAGCCTGCCGGTGCGCTATGCGATCCGGCCGAACTAGCCGAACACGCGCCTGAAGATCGTATCGACGTGCTTCAGGTGGTAGCCGAGGTCGAACAGGGCTTCGAGCTTGGCGGGCGGCAACGCCTTGGTCACATCCTTGTCGGCTTTCAGCAGCGAAAGCAGATCGCCTTCGCCGTTCCAGGCGCGCATGGCATTGCGCTGGACCAGCCTATAGGCGTCTTCGCGGGAAACGCCCGCCTGGGTCAGCGCCAGCAACACGCGCTGGGAATGAACCAGCCCGCGGGTGCGCTCGAGATTTTCCTTCATGCGCTGCGGATAGACAATCAGCTTTTCGA
>Ga0070740_10000370_pt1 | contig 103095 bp, 96 predicted proteins | sample Coa_R2_FD_67286 | JGI IMG/M metagenome (GOLD analysis project Ga0070740, IMG submission 67286) | Surface soil microbial communities from Centralia Pennsylvania, which are recovering from an underground coalmine fire - Coalmine... | ecosystem: Environmental > Terrestrial > Soil > Unclassified ... | reverse complement strand
ACTGCTTCGACCGCTATCTTATCCGTATGGAGGAGATGCGGCAGTCGGCGCGCATCATGAAACAATGCGTGAAAAAGCTCCGGCAGCCGGACGGACAAGGGCCGGTCGTTATCGACGATAACAAGATCGTGCCGCCGCGTCGCCCTGAGATGAAGCGCTCGATGGAGGCGCTCATCCATCACTTTAAGCTTTACACCGAAGGGTACCACGTGCCGGCTGGCGAGGTGTACGCGGCGGTTGAGGCCCCTAAGGGCGAGTTCGGGGTGTATCTGGTGAGCGACGGCACCAACAAGCCGTACAAGTGCAAAATCAGGGCCCCTGGCTTTGCGCATCTCAGCGCCATGGATTTTCTCACCCGCGGCCACATGCTTGCAGACGTTTCCGCCATCCTCGGCTCCATCGACATCGTGTTCGGGGAGGTGGACCGATGAGCGTGCGCCGACTTGCGCCGCCGGACGTGCAGCCGAGGGAGTTCTCCTTCACGGCGGAAAACCTGGCGTGGGCAAGAAAGGAAATCACCAAATATCCGCAAGGCCGCCAGCAATCGGCAATCATTTCACTGCTCTGGCGTGCCCAAGAGCAGGCCGGCGGCTGGCTGCCGGAGACGGCGATCCGTTATGTCGCCGACATGCTCGGCATGGCGCATATCCGCGCATTGGAAGTCGCCACCTTCTATACAATGTTCAACCTGGCACCGGTGGGAAAATTCCACGTGCAACTCTGCGGCACCACGCCATGCCGCCTGCGCGGCGCCGACGAACTGGAAAAAATCTGCCGCAAGCGTATTGGCGATCAAGGGGAGGTGACCAAGGACGGCAAGTTTTCCTGGGTTGAGGTCGAGTGCTTGGGCGCCTGCGTCAATGCTCCGATGGTGCAGATCAATGCTGACTACTATGAGGACCTGGACAAGAAGAGCTTCACCGACATTCTCGATCGTCTCGCCGCAGGCAAGAAAGTAAAGCCCGGCCCGCAAATCGACCGTCAGCTGTCGGCGCCAATCGGGGGCCCGACAACGCTGCTGAATGGCAAGAGCGGCACCGCGCGCCGCGGCGCCGAGGACGAGCCGAAAGATGCCGATGCGAAAAAGCCCGGTGCGCCGGCCAATTGGACCTCCGGCACGCCGAAACCGCCGGCGCAGGATCAAGAAAAGCCCAAACCGAATTAGGTCATGCTCGCCGACAAGGACCGCATTTTCACCAACCTCTATGGTCTCCACGACTGGGGCCTGAAAGGCGCCCGTGCGCGCGGCGCTTGGGACGGCACCAAAGCCATCCTCGATAAGGGCCGGGACGCCATCATCAAAGAGATGAAGGATTCCGGTCTGCGCGGACGGGGCGGTGCCGGCTTCCCGACGGGACTGAAATGGTCGTTCATGCCGAAGACCTCAGACGGCCGCCCGCATTATCTCGTGGTCAATGCCGACGAGTCGGAGCCCGGCACCTGCAAGGACCGCGAGATCATGCGGCACGACCCGCACCTGCTGATCGAGGGTTGCCTGATTGCGGCTTTCGCGATGGGCGCCAATGCGGCTTACATCTATGTGCGCGGCGAATTCATCCGCGAGCGCGAGCGGCTGCAGGCGGCCGTCGACGAAGCCTATGAGGCCAAACTGATCGGCAAGAATAACCTGCATGGCTGGGACTTCGACATCGTCGTTCACCACGGCGCCGGCGCTTATATCTGCGGTGAAGAGACCGCGCTCCTTGAAAGCCTCGAAGGCAAAAAGGGGCAGCCGCGATTAAAGCCGCCGTTTCCGGCGAATGTCGGCCTCTACGGCTGCCCGACCACCGTTAATAACGTGGAATCGATTGCCGTCGTGCCCGACATCATGCGCCGCGGCGCGGCGTGGTTTGCCTCGATAGGGCGGCCGAACAACACCGGCACCAAGTTGTTCTGCATCTCGGGTCATGTCGAGAAGCCCTGCAACGTCGAAGAGGCAATGGGCATTCCATTGCGCGAGCTTTTGGAAACGCACGCCGGTGGCGTGCGCGGCGGCTGGAGCAATCTGCTTGCGGTCATTCCGGGCGGCTCATCGATGCCGCTCATTCCGGCGGGCAAGGATTGGGCTGACTCCCTGATCATGGATTTCGACGGCTGCCGCGACAAGAAATCGGCGCTCGGCACGGCCGCCGTAATCGTGATGGACAAGTCGACCGATATCGTGCGCGCCATGACCCGCATCTCCTATTTCTACAAACATGAGAGCTGCGGCCAGTGCACGCCGTGCCGCGAAGGCATGGGCTGGATGTGGCGGGTGCTGACGCGCATGGCGGAAGGCCGCGCGCAGAAACGCGAGATCGACATGCTGATGGAAGTGACGACGCAGATCGAGGGTCACACCATCTGCGCCTTCGGCGACGGAGCGGCCTGGCCGGTGCAAGGGTTGTTGCGCCATTTCCGGCCCGAGATCGAGCGCCGTATCGACGAATATACGCGCAATGCGGATGCCCATGGCGTGCGCGAGCCGGCGCCGATGGCGGCGGAGTAGGACGATGCATCTCGCTCAGTTCAATGTCGCCCGCATCCGTTATCCGCTTGACGATCCGCGAATGAAAGAATTCGCGGCGAATGTCGCGCGCGTGAACGCACTCGCCGAGCAGATCGACGGCTTCGTCTGGCGCCTGCAGGACCAAACCGGCCATGCCATGAACATGACTGTGTACGGCGATCCGACGATTTTGCCGAACCTCACGCTTTGGAAGAATGAGCGTGCCCTCGAACGCTTTGTGTTCCAGACGGTGCACGGCCGGTTCTACCGGCGGCGCGAAGACTGGTTCGAGCCAATGGAGAAGCCGCTGGTGCTGTGGTGGGTGGAGGCAGGCGCGCGACCCACGCTCGCGGAAGGCGTTGCGCGCCGGGACCACTTCCTCGCGCATGGTGCGAGCGAGTACGCATTCGGCTGGGAGAGCCTCCCGCATACACAGCTCTGGAAGCAAATGCGCAGCAAAGAATTCAGCGAGCAGGCGGCATGACCAAGCTCGTCGTCGACGGCAAAGAGATCGACGTCCCGCCGGAGTACACGTTGCTCCAGGCCTGTGAGGCTGCGGGCGCCGAAATCCCGCGCTTCTGCTTCCACGAGCGGCTGTCGATCGCCGGCAATTGTCGCATGTGCCTCGTCGAGCTGAAAGGCTCGCCCAAGCCGGTGGCCTCCTGCGCCTGGGGCGTGCGCGATTGCCGTCCCGGTCCGAATGGCGAGCCGCCGGTGGTCAACACCAAGACGCCGATGGTGAAAAAGGCGCGCGAAGGGGTGATGGAGTTTTTGCTGATCAACCATCCGCTCGATTGTCCGATTTGCGACCAGGGCGGCGAATGCGATCTGCAGGATCAGGCCATGGCGTACGGCGTCGACGCTTCGCGCTTCGCCGAGAACAAGCGCGCCGTGGAAGACAAATACATCGGCCCCCTGGTCAAGACGATCATGACGCGTTGCATTCACTGCACGCGCTGCATCCGTTTCTCGACCGAAGTGGCTGGCGTCCCCGAGCTCGGCGCCATCGGCCGCGGCGAGGATATGGAGATCACCACATATCTCGAGCACGCCATGACCTCGGAGCTGCAAAGCAACGTGGTCGATCTCTGTCCGGTCGGCGCACTGACCAACAAGCCTTACGCTTTTTCGGCGCGACCGTGGGAGCTGACGAAGACGGAGTCGATCGACGTCATGGATGCGCTCGGCTCGGCCATTCGCATCGACACGCGCGGACGCGAGGTGATGCGCATCCTGCCGCGCACCAATGACGACGTGAACGAGGAGTGGATTTCCGACAAGACCCGCCACGTGGTCGACGGCTTGCGGACGCAACGCCTCGATCAGCCTTACATTCGCGACGACGGACGCCTGCGCCCGGCGACGTGGAACGAGGCGTTCGCCGCGATCGCGACGCGGCTGAAAAGCGCAAGCAAGGGCGTCGGGGCTATTGCCGGAGATTTGGCGGGCGCGGAAGAAATGTACGCGCTCAAGGACCTCATGGGCCGTCTGGGCAGCACGAACATCGATGCGCGGCAGGACGGCTGCGCCATCGATCCGGCCTGGGGGCGGGCAAGCTATCTCTTCAATGCGACCATCGCCGGCATCGAGCGCGCGGATGCGATGCTGATCGTCGGTGCCAATCCGCGCCGCGAGGCCGCGGTGCTCAATGCGCGTATTCGCAAGCGCTGGCGCGCGGGCCCGTTCCCGATCGCACTGATCGGGGGGAAGGCCGATCTGACGTACTCTTACGATTATCTCGGCGCGGGACCGGAAACGCTGGCCAATCTGGCACAGAGCAAATTCGCCGACCCGTTGAAAAAAGCCGAGCGGCCGCTGCTGCTGATCGGGGCCGGCGCTGTGGCGCGGCCCGACGGCGCTGCTGTGGCGTCGCTGGCGGCGAAGGCGGCGGTCGAGTTCGGCGCGGTCACAGACGGTTGGAATGGCTTTTCCGTGTTGCACTCGGCCGCCTCGCGCGTGGCCGCGCTCGACCTGCGCTTTGTGCCCGGCGCCGGCGGCAAAACCGCAGCACAAATGGCGGCCGGTGAGGTCGATCTGCTGTTCCTGCTCGGCGCCGACGAGATCGAGGTCGCGTCCGGCCCGTTCGTTGTTTATATCGGCAGCCATGGCGATCGCGGCGCCCATCGCGCCGATGTCATCCTTCCCGGCGCTGCCTATCCCGAAAAATCGGCGATCTTCGTCAATACCGAGGGCCGCGTGCAACTCGCCGAACGCGCGGGGTTCCCGCCGGGTGAAGCACGCGAGGACTGGGCGATTTTGCGCGCCCTGTCTGACGTGCTTGGCGCCAGATTGCCTTACGACTCGCTCGCCGCCTTGCGCCGCGCCATGGTTGCCACGCATCCGCACCTGGCGCGGCTGGGCGAGATTACGCCCGGCAGCGTCGCCGATGTGCAGAACCTCGCCAAGCTCGGAGGCGCCGTCGATAAAGCGGGCTTCCGCTCGTCGGTCGCCGATTTCTATCTCACCAACCCGATTGCCCGCGCGTCCGCGGTGATGGCCGAATGTTCGGCGCTGGCCAGCGCCTCGGCAAGAACGGCGGCGGAGTAGGACGATGGACGTCTTTACGAATTACGTCTGGCCGGTTGCCGTCATCGTCGCGGAGTCCGTGCTGCTGCTGGTGCTGCTGCTCATCGGCATCGCCTACATTCTTCTGGCGGACCGCAAGATCTGGGCTGCGGTGCAAATCCGACGCGGCCCCAATGTCGTCGGGCCGTGGGGCCTGTTCCAGTCTTTCGCGGACTTGTTGAAATTCGTGCTCAAAGAGCCGGTCATTCCGGCGGGCGCCAACAAAGGCGTGTTCCTGCTGGCGCCGCTCGTCACCTGCGTGCTGGCGCTAGCCGCATGGGCGGTGATCCCGTTCAATGTCGGCTGGGTGATCGCCGACATCAATGTCGGCGTGCTCTATATCTTCGCCATATCTTCGCTGATGGTCTACGGCGTGATCATGGCGGGATGGGCATCGAATTCGAAATACCCATTCCTCGCCGCCTTGCGTTCGGCGGCGCAGATGGTGTCCTACGAGGTCTCCATCGGCTTTGTCTTTATCACCGTTCTGCTGTGCGCAGGCTCGCTCAATCTGTCGAAGATCATCGAGGCGCAGAACGGGCCCTACGGTCTGTTCTCGTGGTACTGGTTACCGCTGTTGCCGATGTTCGTGGTGTTCTTCGTCTCGGCGCTGGCGGAGACCAACCGGCCGCCTTTCGATCTTGTTGAAGCGGAGTCAGAGCTCGTCGCCGGTTTCATGGTCGAATACGGCTCGACCCCTTATATGATGTTCATGCTCGGCGAGTACGTGGCGATCATGACCATGTGCGCCATGGGCACCATCCTCTTCCTGGGCGGCTGGCTGTCGCCCATTCCATTCATTCCCTTTACCTGGGTGCCCGGCGTCGTTTGGTTCGTGCTCAAGGCTTTGTTCCTGTTCTTCCTGTTTGCCATGGCCAAGGCGATCGTGCCGCGCTACCGGTACGATCAGTTGATGCGTCTCGGTTGGAAGGTGTTCTTGCCGCTGTCGCTCGCCATGGTCGCCATCGTTGCCGCCGTGCTTCAGTACGGCGGTCTCGCCGCTGCGACGCCGAAATGAGGATGCGATGAGACTCGCAGGCTTCGCCAAAGCGCTGTTCTTGTGGGAGTTCGTGAGCGGATTTGTGCTCGGGATGCGCTATTTCTTTCAGCCAAAGGCGACCATCAATTACCCGTTCGAAAAGAATCCAATTTCACCGCGCTTTCGCGGCGAGCACGCGCTGCGCCGTTATCCGAACGGCGAAGAGCGCTGTATCGCGTGCAAATTGTGCGAGGCCATATGCCCGGCGCAAGCGATCACCATCGAGGCCGGTCCGCGCCGCAATGACGGCACGCGGCGAACCACGCGCTACGACATCGACATGGTGAAATGCATTTATTGCGGGCTCTGCCAGGAAGCCTGCCCCGTCGACGCGATCGTCGAAGGCCCTAATTTCGAATTCGCCACGGAAACGCGCGAGGAGCTCTACTACGACAAGGACAAGCTGCTCGCCAACGGCGACCGCTGGGAGCGGGAGATCGCCAAGAATATCGCGCTCGACGCCCCATACAGGTGAGGGATGATCGTCCAGGCTTTCTTTTTCTATCTTTTTGCCTGCATCTGCGTCGCCAGCGCCTTTATGGTGGTCGCGGCGCGCAATCCCGTTCATTCCGTGCTCTACCTCATCCTGGCGTTCGTCAATGCCGCCGGCCTGTTCGTGATGATGGGCGCCGAATTTCTGGCGATGATCCTGATCGTGGTCTATGTCGGCGCGGTGGCGGTGCTCTTCCTCTTCGTGGTGATGATGCTCGACGTCGATTTCGCCTCGCTCAAGCGTGGCGCCCTGCAGTATCTGCCAATCGGCGCGCTCATCGGTGGTATTTTTCTTGCTGAGTTGCTGTTGGTCGTCGGTGCCTGGGCGATCGGGCCGAGCGTGCCGCAGGCGATCACGGCACCTATTCCGCCGCTCAACCAAGTGCACAACACCGAGGCCATCGGCCAAGTGCTCTACACGCGCTACGTCTATTTCTTCGAGGGCGCCGGCATGATTCTGCTCGTCGCCATGGTCGGTGCCATCGTCCTCACGCTACGCCACAAGACGCGCGTGCGGCGGCAATCGATCGCGGCACAGGTGGCGCGGACCAAGGCCGCGTCCATCGAAATCCGCCAGGTGCGGCCAGGGCAGGGACTGGGCGCATGACCATCGGGCTTGGACATTATCTGTCGGTGGCCGCGATCCTGTTCACGCTCGGGATTTTCGGCATCTTCCTCAACCGTAAGAACGTCATCATCATCCTGATGTCGATCGAGCTCATCCTTCTCGCGGTAAACATCAATCTGGTCGCTTTTTCCACCCACCTCGGCGATATCGTCGGGCAGATCTATGCCCTCATCGTGCTCACGGTTGCCGCCGCAGAGACGGCGATCGGGCTCGCCATTCTCGTCGGGCTCTACCGCAACCGCGGTTCGATTGCCGTGGAAGACGTGAACCTGATGAAAGGCTGAGAGCATTGCCGAACGCCACACAAAATGCGCCAGTCATGGCGGGACTTGTTCGGGTCATCCACCCGGTTCTTTTGCAAGACAAGGCATGGATGTCCGCGACCAACGCGAGCATGACGCGGTTGGGGGCGTAGACGGATGTATCAAGCCATCGTCTTCCTTCCGCTGCTCGGCGCCATCCTGGCGGGGCTGATCGCCCTCGCCGGGGCGCGAGTGCGTTGCCGCGGCGAAGGGCCGTCGCCGGGCGTGGAAGACGATACGACCGACGTCCACGCGCGGCCGCACGCCCCGGCGGTGCATGGCGGTGCCGCGATCCGGCATACCCACGACGAGCCTCTGACCGCGGATCATGCGCATGCACAGGAGCCCGCAGCCGCGGGCTCACGCACCAGCGAACTCATCACCACCACCTTGCTGATGATCTCGATGGTCCTGTCATGGATCGCGTTCGTGCAGGTCGGCTTTGCGCACCATGACGCGCGCGTCCCGATATTTACCTGGATGGCGTCCGGCAATCTTACCGTCGAATGGTCGTTGCGGGTGGACACGCTCACCGCGGTGATGTTGGTGGTGGTAACGTCGGTGTCGGCATTCGTCCACCTCTACTCCATCGGCTACATGGAGGAAGACCCGTATCGGCCGCGCTTCTTCGGCTATTTGTCGATGTTCACCTTCGCCATGTTGATGCTGGTGACGGCGGACAATCTGGTGCAGCTGTTCTTCGGCTGGGAGGGCGTCGGCCTGGCAAGCTACCTGTTGATCGGCTTCTGGTACCACAAGCCGGAAGCCAACGCCGCCGCGATCAAGGCCTTCGTCGTCAACCGCATCGGCGATTTTGGCTTTGCGCTGGGCATTTTCGCCGTGTTCATGCTCACCGGCGCGGTCGACTTCGACACCGTGTTCGCCCAGGCGCCGGCGCTGACCGGAAAGACGCTGCCGCTGTTCGGCTGGCAACTCGACGCGCTGACTCTCACGTGTTTCCTGCTGTTCATGGGCGCCATGGGCAAATCGGCGCAATTCCTGCTGCACACCTGGCTGCCCGATGCCATGGAAGGCCCGACGCCGGTCTCCGCCCTCATCCATGCCGCCACGATGGTGACGGCCGGCGTGTTCATGGTGGCGCGGCTGTCGCCACTATTCGAGCTTGCGCCGGTCGCCAAGGATTTTGTCACGGTGATCGGCGCGACAACGGCGGTGTTCGCCGCCACCGTCGGCCTGGTGCAGAACGACATCAAGCGCATCATCGCGTATTCGACGTGCTCGCAGCTCGGCTACATGTTCGTGGCCATGGGCCTCGGCGCCTATTCGGTCGGCATGTTCCACCTGTTCACGCATGCGTTCTTCAAGGCGCTGCTGTTCCTCGGTTCCGGCTCCGTGATTGTCGCGATGCACCACGAACAGGACATCCGCAACATGGGCGGCCTGAAGGAGCGCATCCCTTTCACCTACGTGGTGATGATCATCGGCACGTTGGCGCTCACCGGCTTTCCGCTCACCGCCGGTTATTTCTCCAAGGACGCGATCATCGAGGCGGCGTACGTGTCGCATTCGCCGATTGCGCTTTATGCCTACGTCTGCACGGTTGGCGCGGCGCTGCTGACCGCGTTTTATTCATGGCGCCTCATCTTCAAGACGTTCCACGGCGAGCCGCACGACCGCTCGCATTGGCGTGCGGCGCATGAAAGCCCGATGGTGATGCTGATTCCGCTTGCCTTCCTCGCTTTCGGGTCGATTTTCGCCGGGCTGCCGTTCAAGGAAATCTTCGCCGGCCACGGCGTCGAAGGCTTTTTCGAGCACTCGCTCACCTTCGGACCGAACAACAAGGTGCTGGAAAACATGCACACGGTGCCGCTGCTGATCGGCCTTATTCCGACGCTGATGATGGCGATAGGATTCGTGATCGCTTGGCACTTCTATGTCCGCCGTCCCGACATCCCGGTCGAGCTCGCGCGTCAGCACGAGGTGCTCTACAAGTTCCTGCTCAACAAGTGGTACTTCGACGAGATTTATGACGCGATCTTTGTGCGCCCCGTGAAGCGTCTCGGCTATCTGCTGTGGAAGGGCGGCGACGGATGGCTGATCGACGGCTTCGGACCGGACGGCGTGTCGGCGCGCGTGCTCGACGTGACGCGCAATGTCATTCGCCTGCAGAGCGGCTATCTCTATCACTACGCCTTCGCCATGCTCATCGGCGCGGCGATCCTCATCACCTGGTTCACCTTCGCGTTCCGGTAGGCAGCCGATGAATTGGCCCATTCTTTCCGTCGTTACCTTCCTGCCGGTGCTCGGGGCGGTTTTCATCGCCGTCGCGGTGCACGGCAATGCGCCGCTGGCGCGCGGTACGGCGCGCTGGGTGGCGCTGTGGACGACGCTCGTAACGTTCGCGATCTCGCTGGTGATGGTCGCCCGTTTCGACGGGGCTTCACCCGAATTCCAGTTCGTGGAAAAGCACAATTGGCTGGGCGTCGCCTTCTACCACATGGGCGTGGACGGCATTTCGCTGCCCTTTGTCATTCTCACCACCGGGCTGATGCCGATCTGCATTCTCGCCAGCTGGACCGCGATCCAGAACCGCGTGAAGGAATACATGATCGCGTTTCTGGTGTTGGAAACGCTGATGGTCGGCACCTTTTCCGCGCTTGATCTGGTCCTGTTCTATCTGTTTTTCGAGGGCGGCCTCATACCGATGTTTCTCATTATCGGCGTCTGGGGCGGGCCGCGGCGGGTCTACGCCAGCTTCAAATTTTTCCTCTACACGCTGCTCGGCTCGGTGCTGATGCTGCTTGCCATCATGGCAATGTATTGGCAGTCGGGCACGACCGACATTGCCGTGCTGTTGCGCCATGGCTTTCCTGTCGAGTTGCAGAAATGGGCGTGGTTCGCCTTCTTGGCGTCCTTTGCCGTGAAGATGCCGATGTGGCCGGTGCACACGTGGCTTCCCGATGCGCATGTCGAGGCGCCGACGGCAGGCTCCGTCATCCTTGCCGCCATCCTGTTGAAGATGGGCGGCTACGGCTTCCTGCGCTTCTCCTTGCCGATGTTTCCTGTGGCGAGTCACGATTTCGCGCCGCTCATCTTTACCCTGTCCGTGGTTGCGATCGTCTACACCTCGCTGGTCGCGCTGATGCAGGAGGATATGAAGAAGCTGATCGCCTATTCCTCGGTTGCGCATATGGGCTTCGTCACCATGGGCATCTTTGCCGCGACGGCTCAGGGTGTGCAGGGCGGCATCTTCCAGATGATCTCGCACGGCATTGTCTCCGGCGCGCTGTTCTTGTGCGTCGGTGTCGTTTACGACCGCATGCATACGCGCGAGATTGGGTTCTACGGCGGTCTGGTGAACCGCATGCCGCTGTACGCCATGGTGTTCATGGTGTTTACGCTCGCCAATGTCGGCCTGCCCGGGACCTCGGGCTTCATCGGCGAATTCCTCTCGCTGATCGGCACTTTCAAGATCAATACCTCGGTCGCCTTTCTGGCCACACTCGGGGTGATTCTGTCGGCGGCCTATGCGCTTTGGCTCTATCGCAAAATGATTTTCGGGACGCTCAAACCGGCGGTTGCCGGCATCAAGGACATCGGCTGGCGCGAGGGCATCATCTTCGCGCCGCTGGTGGTGTTCACGATCCTGCTCGGCGTCGTGCCAAAGCCCGTGCTCGATGTCTCCGCCGCGTCGGTCACGCAGCTGCTCGACGGCTACGGCCGCGCCGTGAAGGCGGCGGAGCTTGAGCGCCATCGGGGCGAGCTGGTCGCGGCGAGAAACGCAGCGGGCACACCGCGATGAACGATCTCTTGCATCTTCACAGTTTACTGCCGGTGCTGCCCGAACTGGTGCTCGCCTGCGGCGCGCTGTTGATGCTGCTCGTCGGCGCCGCCGCGGGTGAGCGAAGCGGCGCGGCCGTCAATGCCTGGTGCATCGGCGTGCTCGTGCTCGCCGGCGTCGCCATGAATTGGGTGCCGGGCGGGCGACTCGTACTCTTCGACGGCAGTTTCGTGATCGACGACTTTTCGCGGTTTCTCAAGCTGTTGGCACTGATCGGCTCGGCCGGCGCGCTGATCCTGTCGCTCGACTACCTGAAGCTCGCGCGACAGCAGAAGTTCGAATACGGGGCGCTGTTTCTGCTGTCGACGCTCGGCATGTTGATGCTGATCTCGGCCAACGACCTGATCGCGCTCTATATCGGGCTCGAGCTGATGTCGTTGTCGCTCTACGTCGTTGCCGCCTATGACCGGGACAACACGCGCTCGACCGAGGCCGGCCTGAAGTATTTCGTGCTCGGCGCGCTGTCGTCCGGCATGCTGCTCTACGGCGCCTCCCTGATCTACGGCTTCACCGGCACGGTGAGCTTTGCGGGTATCGCCAAGGCGACCGGCGGTGGCGTGGGGATCGGTCTCATTTTTGGGCTGGTGTTCTTGTTCGTCGGCTTCTGCTTCAAGATTTCCGCCGTGCCCTTCCACATGTGGACGCCGGACGTCTACGAGGGTGCGCCGACGCCTGTCACCGCATTCTTCGCCGCTGCGCCAAAGGTCGCGGCAATTGCCATTTTCGTGCGCGCCAGCGTGGTCGCTTTTCCCGGCATCACGCACGAATGGCAGCAGATCGTGATGTTCGTTTCCATTGCCTCGATGGCGCTGGGCTCATTCGCCGCAATTGGGCAGCGCAATATCAAGCGCCTGATGGCCTATTCCTCGATCGGTCACATGGGTTACGCCCTGGTCGGGCTTGCGGCAGGCACCGCCGAAGGGGTGCAAGGCGTGCTGGTGTATATGGCGATCTACGTGTCGATGACGCTGGGGGCTTTCGCCGTGATTCTGTCGATGCGGCGCGAGGGCAAATTGGTGGAGACAATCGGCGATCTTGCGGGCCTTTCGCGCACGCATCCCACGATGGCGTTCCTGATGGGAATGCTGCTGTTCTCGCTCGCCGGCATTCCGCCGCTCGCCGGCTTTTTCGCCAAGTTTTACGTGTTCCTCGCGGCGATCAAAGCCGGTCTTTACGCGCTGGCGATCATCGGCGTGCTCACCAGCGTGGTCGGCGCCTATTACTATCTGGCGATCGTCAAAATCATGTATTTCGACAAGCCGGCACCAAGCTTTCAACGAATGCCGGGCTTGGTGGCGCTGGTGCTCGGCATCGCCGGATTGATCAACTTGCTGTTCTTTGTCTATCCGGGCCCGTTGCTCGGCGCAGCGACGGCGGCGGCGCGTTCGCTTTTTTGAATGAACCGCGAAGCCACGGGCCTGGCGGGGGCCCGGCATCTGAGCTTTGAAACGCTCGGCTCGACCAATGCCGAGGCGCTGGCGCGTGCGCGTGCCGGCGAGCATGGGCCGTTGTGGATCACCGCCGCCACACAGAGCGCAGGGCGAGGACGACGCGGCAACATTTGGATTTCTCCGCCCGGCAACCTCTATGCAACGCTGTTGCTGCGCGCACCCTCGGCGCCGGCGGTTGCTCCGCAATTGTCCTTCGTGACCGGCCTCGCGCTGCACGATGCCGTGAGCGACACGGCCCCTCCGCTCGCGCCGGCGCTGCGGTTGAAATGGCCGAACGATCTGCTGCTCGCGGGTAAAAAGCTCGCCGGCATCTTGATCGAAGGCGAAAGCGAACCGGCGTTCTGCGTGGCCGTCGGCATTGGCGTCAATTGCGCCTCGCACCCGCAGTGGCTCGAGCATCCGACGACCGATCTTTTGGCCGCCGGTACAGATGTTAAGCCGGATCGGCTGCTGGCAGCGTTCGCCGTGGCAATGGATCGCCGCCTTGCGCAATGGCGCGGTGGTAAGAGTTTTGCCGCGATCCGGGCCGACTGGCTCGAGCGCGCGGATGGGCTCGGCGCGGATATCCGTGTGCGGCTGCCCGATCGCGAGCTTCGCGGCCGGTTCGAAGGTCTTGACGAGGCGGGGCGACTGCTGCTCGCGAACGCCGCGGGAATGACGACCGTGACCGCCGGCGAGGTGTTCGGGTTCTAGTCATGGCGCAGGCGGGTCCCAACGAACTCGTGTTTGCACCGCTCGGCGGGGTCGGCGAGATCGGCATGAACGTGTCGATCTATGGCATCGGCCCCGAACATCAGCGTCGCTGGCTTGCCGTCGATCTCGGTGTGTCCTTCGCCTCCGAAGACCATCTGCCGGGCGTCGATCTGATTCTCCCCGACATTCGCTATCTCGTCGAGGAGCGCAAGAATCTGGCCGGCATTGTATTGACCCACGCGCATGAGGATCATTTCGGCGCGCTGATTGACCTTTGGCCGCAGTTGCAAGTGCCGGTCTTTGCCACGCCGTTTGCGGCGGCTTTGCTCGAGGCCAAATGCGCAAGCGAGCCGGGAGCGCCGAAAATCCCGATCGCCGTGGTGCCGGTCGGCGCCCGCTTCAAAGCGGGCGCCTTCGATGTCGAGCTTGTGACCATGGCGCACTCCATTCCGGAGTCGAATGCGCTCATCCTGCGGACGCCACTCGGCAATGTGCTGCATACCGGCGACTGGAAAATCGATCCGACGCCGATCCTGGGCGACGCGACGGATGAGAAAAAGCTGCGTGCATTGGGGGAAGAGGGCTGCCTGGCACTCGTCGGCGATTCCACCAACGCGGTGCGCGAAGGACGTTCGCCTTCGGAAGCCGATGTCGCCAAATGCATTGCCGATTTGGTCAAGACGGCGCCGCGACGGGTCGCGGTTACCACCTTCGCATCCAATGTTGCGCGCCTGCGCGCGGTGGCGGAGGCGGCACGCGCTGCGGGCCGTGAAGTCGTGGTCGTCGGCCGCGCCATGGAGCGGGTCGTTCAGATCGCCCGCGAGACCGGCTATTTCAACGACGTGCAGGATTTCCAGCCGGTCGACGGTTATGGTCACCTGCCGCCCAACAAAGTGGTTGCCCTTTGCACCGGCAGCCAGGGCGAACCGCGCGCCGCGCTGGCGCGTATCGCCGAGGAGCAGCACCCGGAGATCAAATTCACGCACGGCGACCGTGTCATTTATTCGGCCCGCACCATCCCGGGCAACGAGAAGGCTGTTGGGCGAGTCATCAACGGATTGATCGACCAAGGTGTCGAGGTCATTACCGATCGCACGCATCTGGTGCACGTTTCCGGCCATCCCCGGCGCGCCGAACTGGAGGCGTTGATCTCGTGGGTTCGCCCGCAAATTCTCATTCCGGTGCATGGCGAGGCGCTGCATTTGGGCGAGCACGCCGCGTTGGCCCGCCGCAGCGGTGTCAAGCACGTCATCCAATGCCGCAACGGCGACCTGGTGCGGCTTGCGCCCGACGCCCGGCTCATCGACGAGGTGCCGGCCGGGCGGGTGTACAAGGATGGCGCGCTCCTCGTCGAGGCGGACGCTCGCACCGTTGCCGACCGCCGCCGCCTGTCATTTGCAGGCGCGGTCTCCGTTGCGTTGGCGCTGACGGAGGACGGACGTCTTGCAGACGATCCTTCGTATGACCTCATCGGTATTCCCGAGCGCGACCGCCAGGGCGCGTTCATGCACGATGCGATCTACGACACGATCCTGCAAACCTTTGAGTCATTGCCGCGCGGCAAAAAGCGCGACCCCGATACGGTGGCAGAGGCGATACGCCGCGCGGTGCGCGCCACGCTTGCTGAACGCTGGGGCAAAAAGCCGATGTGTTATGTGCACGTCTTGACGGTATGATGAGTGGCATCGCACAAGGAGCCTCAATGATCGGCCGTCTCAATCACGTCGCTATTGCGGTGCGCGATATCGCCAAGGCCGCGGCGATTTATCGCGACACCCTCGGAGCCGATGTTTCGGCAAAAGTGCCGCAGCCGGAGCACGGCGTGTCCACCGTGTTCATTACTCTGCCGAATACAAAGATCGAATTGCTGGAGCCGCTCGGCGAAAATTCGCCTATTGCGAAGTTTCTCGACAAGAACCCGGACGGCGGCATTCATCATCTATGCTATGAGGTGGCCGACATCCGTGCCGCCGGCGATATGCTGAGGCGGCAAGGAGCCCGCGTGCTCGGCGACGGTGAGCCAAAGATCGGCGCGCACGGCAAGCCGGTGCTGTTTCTGCATCCCAAAGACTTCTGCGGCACGCTCGTCGAGCTCGAACAGGCCTGATCGCAGATGTCGGTCGGCACTATTTTCGCGATTTACTTCATCATCTGGTGGGTGGTGCTGTTCGCCGTGTTGCCTTGGGGTGTGGCGAGTCAGCAGGAGAAAGGAGAGATCGCTCCCGGCACGGATCCGGGCGCGCCGGCGGTACACAATCTTTGGCTCAAGCTGTTGTGGACGACGATCATCGCCAGTCTGGTTTTTGCGGCCGCCGCCGGGGCCTATCGGCTGGGTCTCATTCCGATTGATTTCCTGTTGGCGATCTCCAATCCGCCGAACCGATAAAAAAAGAGCAGGGCGGATGCCCTGCTCATGGCCTTACGTCCAAACCTCGATGGTGTTCTGTTCTTCGGATCGAGGCGGCCGCGTTTGGCGCGCCGAGGACTGCTTCCCTCCCAAGACTTGGACCGCAAGTTAAAGCCCGGTCGTTACGCCGGATCTTCATCGCGGAAATCGTACGCTAGCGTACCATTTTCACCCTGTCATCATTTTTCCGTGCCCGCCGGAGCAATGACGATGGGTGCATCGAGGACCAGCGGCGCTCCGGAGGGCTCCCGAACGATGACGCGCACCGTCCAATTGCCGGCCTCGGGGAATGCAAGACCGTCGACACGCCAGGTTCCATCGGTCTGGCGCACCGCGAGCCGGTTTTGCGGCGGCGGCCCCCGCCTCGGGGCCTCGAGCGCAAGCCGCACGGCCGCGGTGGGGTAGTCGGAAAGATCCTCGTGCATGAGGCGAATGGAGGCGGTCGCCGGGCCGGTGTGTCCGGGGTCAATGGTCACGTCGGCCATAGCTTCTTCGGTGTGGATGTGGACGAAGGCAGCATCGGCAGGAATGTCCAACGGCGGCAGATGCTTGTGCGCGGTGGGCTGCATGGTCCCGAGAGCGCCGACCAGCAGCAAAACACCCAGGCCAAGGCCGGTTTCCGCCAAGCTGTTGCGCGAAAGGGCGCGCCGCGCCTGTAGGCCGGCGAGCAGCGGCGTGAGGTGGAATCGGTTCACCGCGGCGATCGCGAGCATCAGGGCAAACAACCCGATCTTCAGCGCCAGAAGCCGGCCGTAGGCCGTGGTAATCAGGTCGGCGGGGCCGGACAGCAGGTTCCAGCTATTGATGATGCCGGTCAGCAGCAGAGCCCCGACGCTGGCTATGCCGAGAGCGGAAAAGCGGGCGGCGGCGCGTGCCGCCAGCCCCTTCGGTTGACGGACACTGGCGAGGAGCAACGCCAGGCCGGGCAGGCCGCCGAGCCAGGCCGCGGCCGCGAGCAGGTGAACCGCGTCGAAGACGATGTCGAAGGCGCCGGCGGGGCCGGGCGTTGCGCCGGCATGGCCAACCAAGGCAAGGAGCGCCATGAAGCTTCCCGCCAAGGCCAGATGCAGCCAGCGCAGGTCGGGCCAAGGCAGCAGTGCCGCCAGAGCGGCGGCCAGCCCCAGCCGCGCCAGCCACATCGTGCCGAAGCGCGTGCCGATGAGCACTTGCCCCAGGCCGCCGTGCAGGGACACCGCAATGACCGGCGCGCCGTAGATGTCCGCAGCAAGCAGTGCGAGCCATGCCGCCCCGGAGAGTACTGCGATACCCAATGCCGTCCAGATCATGAGGTCGCAGCGTCGGCGCAGCGCGCCAAGCACCTTGCCGCCGCCGGTGCCAAATGCAGGCTCGGCCACCAGCGCAAGAAAGCTGACCGTGCCCACCGCCAAAGCGCTGGCGGCAAAATGCACAGCCCGGGCGAGGACGATCGGTTCGCTCACATGCGCCTCACCGTGTGCCGGGGTGTGCCGCGCCGACGCCTCGTCTCATGGCTCGACGCGAAAACTGAAGCTGCCATTGGTCCGATGCGTGTCCACCGAAAGAACACGCCAGATGACCTTGTAAGTGCCGGCGGGCAGCGGCTTCAACGCCACCCTTAACTCGGTGCCGTGCACTTGCGCCGTGCCGGCCTGCACGGACTCACCTTTGGCATCACGCACCTCGACGCCGCTGAATTTCGGCTCGAGCTCCTCGGTGAATGTGAGCACGATCTCTTTCGGTGCCGGCGTCACGGTGCTGCCGACGGCGGGCTTGGCATGGTCGAGCATGGCATGCGCATAAGCGGCGATCGGTGCTGCCGCTAACGCCGCGCCGAGAATGAGGGAAGTAAATCGCATGATCAGTGGCCGAAAGTCGGCCTCCCTTCTGTGGCAACATTGGTGAAAAGCGGCCGGCCCAGAGTCGTAGGCGCGATATCGTCGAGATAGACGTGCAGTTGCGCGATGACGCCGACATTTGCACCGCTGTCGCGGTTGACTGGGATCATCGCTTCGACACCGAACTGCATGTATTTGCCCGCCCAGATGACGCCCGGATTGATCGTTCCTGTCGTCTTGGTGCCCGAACTAAACGTGTTCGATACCGGCGTCTCGAGCGAAGCTTCGACGATCGGGATCAGGTGATTGACGAAGTCGGGCATGCCGAGATCGACCACCGCGGATTTCAGATAGGGCAGGCTGTACTGCAGCGAGCCGCCCCATTCCAGCACGCGCGGGTGAAATTCCGTGTCGATCTCCTGCGCGCCCGTGGGATCGGTGCTTACGCTCGTAGTCGAGCGTTGGCCGGGGACGGCGTAGCCGACTTGTCCGGTGATGGCGAACGGCCGCAGCCAGTCGACGGGCAGGTCGCCCAAGCCTTTGCCGAAATAAACGGTGGGAGTGTAGGTGGAGAAGCGCTCGGCGCCGACGCCTTGCGCGCCGCTGCCACCCCATTCGATCTCCAGGCCCGCCGACAAGACGAATTCGTGCTCGTCGTTCTTGAACAGCCGGTATTTGAATGCTGTCTCAAGATTTTGAAAGCCGTTCGCTCCGGTCATGGCCGGCCCGCCCGGCGTATAGAGCCGCGACCAGGTGGGCGACAAGGATACGGCAAAATCGTCGGTAACACGTTTGGAGAATTCGGCGGACACATCGAGCTGCCTGAAGCTCGGCATGTCTCCGCTTTTCGACAGTGCGACAGTCGGGAAGGCGAATTCATCGTTCACGCCGGGGTCGTCGATGGCCAGGGTCGCGGGGAAGAAACGATTGCCGACAATCTCATGCGCGGCCACAGGCATCATAGAAAGCGCGCCGGCTGCGCCGGCGAGCGCGGCGCAACGCCACAGTGCTTTGCACATAGGGGAAACTCCGATTTCGCAAGTGACGAGGGGTGGTCACCGCCGGCTCGGCGGCGTCGTCATACGAAAGCGGGCGGCCCGCGCGCGAACTCGATGATGAGCGCCAGACCGATTGCGCCGGTGCTGGAATCGGGCTGAAGAAGGTGAAGCAGGATCGCCGGCTCAAGCCGGCCGAGCGCTGTGTCGGTGAGGGCTGGCGGCGCCGCGACGCTGCACAGGCTGCAATGCTCGCAGCCCACGGGAGCGACATGCGAGATCGGCGTCTGATCGCCGTTCGAGGCTTGCAGGGCTGCGTGGCAGATGACCCTAAAGGGATCGGCGTTAGCTGCGCCGGCAGGCGGCACAAGACCCAACAGAAAGCCGTGCAGAGCGATCGCCAGGATCGCCGGAACGGTGAACAGGTGGACGCGCTTTCGCATTAGGCCTTGCCCCTGCTACCCGTATAGATGCCGCAGCCCCCGAGAAATTCCCGAAAAACCGGCGTGGCCCTTGTCTTTTTCCGAACGATCCGCTTTCAGTCTGTCCCCGCCGCCTCGTAGCGAAATTCCATGCGCCTGTCCCGTTATTTCCTGCCCATCTTGCGTGAAACGCCCAAAGAGGCGGAGATCGTCTCGCATCGCCTGATGCTGCGCGCCGGCATGATGCGGCAGGAGGCGGCCGGAATCTATGCCTTTCTGCCGCTGGGCTTGCGGGTCCTGCAGAAGATCTGCCGCATTGTGCGCGAGGAGCAAGACCGCTCCGGCGCCATCGAATTGCTGATGCCGACCGTCCAATCGGCCGACCTATGGCGCGAGAGCGGGCGTTACGATGCCTATGGCAAGGAGATGTTGCGTATCAAGGACCGCCATGAGCGCGACATGCTGTACGGCCCGACCAACGAGGAGATGATCACGGAGATTTTCCGTGCCTACGTGAAATCCTACAAGGACCTCCCGCTCAATCTCTATCACATCCAGTGGAAATTTCGCGACGAGGTGCGCCCGCGCTTCGGATTGATGCGCGGCCGCGAATTCTTGATGAAGGACGCCTATTCGTTCGATCTCGATCAGGCCGGTGCCACGCACTCCTACAACAAGATGTTCGTCGCTTATTTGCGCACGTTTGCGCGTATGGGCCTCAAGTCGATTCCGATGCGCGCGGAGTCGGGACCGATCGGCGGCAACCTGTCCCACGAATTCATCATTCTCGCCTCGACCGGTGAGTCGGAGGTGTTCTGCCACAAGGATTATCTCGATTTCACCGTGCCGCCCGCCGACGTCAATTTCGACGATGTCAAAGGCCTGCAGGCGATCGTCGACAAGTGGACGTCGCAATACGCCGCCACGTCGGAAATGCACGACCCCGCCGCGTTCGCCAAAATTCCCGCCGACAAGCAGATGTCGGCGCGCGGCATCGAGGTTGGCCACATTTTCTATTTCGGCACGAAATATTCGGCGCCGATGAAGGCGACTGTGGCGACGGGCGATGGAGCCGAGGTGCCGGTGCAGATGGGCTCGTATGGCATCGGTCCCTCGCGGCTGGTAGCGGCGGTCATCGAGGCATCGCATGATGAGGCCGGCATCATCTGGCCGGAGCCGGTGGCGCCGTTCAAGGTTGCGCTGCTCAATCTGAAGCAGGGTGACGCGGCAACCGACGGCGCCTGTGAACAGCTCTATGGCGGCCTCACAGCCAAAGGCGTGGAGGTGCTTTACCACGATCTCGATGAGCGTCCCGGCGCCAAGTTCGCAACGGCCGACTTGATCGGATTGCCTTGGCAGGTGCTGGTGGGACCGCGCGGGCTGGGCGAGGGAAAAGTCGAGGTGAAAAACCGCGCCTCGGGCACCCGTGACATGCTGACGCTGGCGGGCGCCCTGGATTTGCTCACGCGCTGACGCGCTGGAAGGCGTTCCTCTGCGATGGATAGAGGACAAGGAGCACACGGACCGCGAAGCGGGACGCGCCCGCGGCGTTCGACCCTCTGACGAGTGGATAGTCACCCATCTACTCGGCTGCGAGATGCCAAAATGCGGCGCCTTCCGTGCAAAGCCGGGCCGGGCAATGACAATTCGCGACCAAAAACCTGTGTGCTGCCAAGGGGTTTAAGTGGGCCTTCCGGCACGAATCCGCCAGAATTGAGTGCCAACCCGGGGCGGGAACCCATCTTGATGACCGAGCCAAACGGCACGCGGCCCTTTTCCCCGTTCGAATGGATGTTGTCGTTGCGCTATCTGCGGGCGCGGCGCAAGGAAGGATTCATCTCCGTCATCGCCGGATTCTCCTTCCTCGGCATCGTGCTCGGCGTGGCGACGCTCATCATCGTGATGGCGGTGATGAATGGATTCCGTCACGAGCTGCTCGAGAAGATTCTCGGGCTCAATGGCCACCTGCTGATACAGCCGCTGGAGAAACCGCTTACCGATTGGGAAGAGGTTTCGGCGCGCGTCGCCAAGGTGCCCGGTATCAAGCTCGCGGCGCCCATCGTCGAAGGCCAGGCGCTCGCGTCTTCGCCATTCAATTCCGGCGGCGTCCTGGTGCGCGGCATCCGCCTCGACGATCTCGAAAAGCTTCCCTCGGTCGCCAAGAACATCAAGCAGGGCTCGTTGAAGGGCTTCGACGAAGGGCAGGGCCTTGCCATTGGCCGCCGGTTGGCCGACCAGCTGTCGCTTCGCGCCGGCGACAACATCACGCTGGTTGCGCCGCGCGGGGCAGTGACGCCCATGGGCACGATGCCGCGCATCAAGGTGTACAAAGTGGCGGCGGTATTCGAAATCGGCATGTCGGAGTATGACAGCGCCTTCGTGTTCATGCCGCTGAAAGAGGCGCAGGCCTATTTCAACCGCGCCGGCGATGTCACCGCCATCGAGGTTTACACCGACGATCCCGATCACGTCGACAGCTATCGTAAGGCGGTCGAAGCTGCAGCGCAGCGTCCGATCTACATGATCGACTGGCGCCAGAGAAACGCGACCTTCTTCACTGCGCTGCAAGTCGAACGCAATGTGATGTTCCTGATCCTTACCCTCATCGTGCTGGTGGCAGCGCTCAATATCGTCTCCGGCCTGATCATGCTGGTAAAGGACAAGGGCCAGGACATCGCCATCCTGCGCACGATGGGGGCGACGCAAGGCGCCATCATGCGTGTTTTTCTGATCACCGGCGCATCGATCGGCGTGGTCGGCACTGTGGTTGGCTTCCTGCTGGGCGTCGTCATCTCATTGAATATCGAAAGTCTGCGCCAATTCCTGTCCTGGCTCACCAACACGGAATTGTTCTCGCCCGAGCTTTATTTTCTGTCTCACCTGCCGGCCGACATGGACACCAGCGAGACGGTTGCCGTCGTTGTGATGGCGCTGACGCTATCGCTGCTCGCCACGCTCTATCCGTCGTGGCGCGCCGCGCGCCTCGATCCGGTGGAGGCGCTGCGCTATGAATGAGCAGGTCGTCAATCCGGCCGCGAGCATGGCGCACCAGCAGCCCGAAGACATCCCCATCCTGTTCCTGCACGCCATCGAGCGGCACTACCGCCAGGGCGACGAGACGCTGCACGTGCTTAATGGCATCGAGCTCGCGCTCTGGCCCGGGCAGTCGGTCGCGTTGGTGGCGCCGTCGGGCTCGGGCAAATCGACACTGCTGCACATTGCCGGGCTGCTCGAGCATCCCGACCATGGCGATGTCTACATCGACGGTCGCTCAACGGCGATTCTGCCCGATCACGAGCGTACGCGTATTCGGCGTCAGGAAGTCGGTTTCGTGTACCAATCGCACCATCTATTGGCGGAATTCTCCGCGATCGAGAACGTGATGCTGCCGCAGATGATCCGAGGTTTGCCGCGCCGCGAGGCGCACAAGCGCGCGAGCGAACTGCTCGCTTATCTCGGCCTTGCCAGGCGGCTCACCCACCGGCCGGCGGAGCTTTCAGGCGGCGAGCAGCAGCGCGTGGCGATCGCGCGCGCGGTGGCGAATGCGCCGCGTATTTTGCTCGCAGACGAGCCGACCGGAAATCTGGATGCGCATACCGCCGATCACGTTTTTGCTGCATTCAGTCAGCTCGTGCGCGCCTCGGGTCTCGCCACCATTATCGCCACCCACAACATGGATCTCGCGGCGCGCATGGACCGCCGAGTGACGCTGCGCGAGGGGCGGGTGGTGGAGATGGACTAGGCGGGCGCTCTCAGGGAGCCGTCAGCGCCTATTCGGATAGTCGGGATCCTGCATGATCTTGTCGGCGATCCAGTTTGCCGACTTCTGCTTGATCCACTCCAGCGCCTGATACTGGTTGATAAAGCCGGTGATGAGTTCCGACTTGCCCGATCGCCAAAAAACATGGACGCACCAGCCTTGGCCCAGCTGGCTGTTGGGACGCGCTTCAAAGCGGGGATCATCAGACATCGGCGCGACGACTCGGCTGGTCTGCCGGAAACTTTATCCTAAAGCTGCCGCGTAGCGACGATCTGAGTTCCACTTCCGCACGGAAGCTCCCGCAAGTGAATGTAAGCACGCCGGGCATCGGCCTGACCGCGGCCGAAAATCGGTTTGCCAGCGAAAAAGAGGCTCCGGGCGGACCCCGGAGCCTCCCTGTTGCCCCAGGCCAGACAGCCTTATCTACCCAGAGCGCCGCAGCCTATCCGGTGCTGCGTTACCGAAATTTCTGCGATTTCAAAAATTTATCAAGAATTTAGGCCCGCGGAAAATCGTTGGCGCTCGCTGCTTTCCGTCGCTCTATCCCCTTGACTCGGGAACGTTCAGTGAACTATGTTCCCTGTATGTTCTGTCGGGAGAAGCCAGTCATGATCAAAGTTCTCGCCCAGGAAGCTGCCGCGCTCGCTTCGCTCGCAATGTTCGTCGGCATGATTGCCATCTGGTCGCAGGTACTCAGCAACCTTTAAGCCGCACCGCTTCAGCTCCGCCGTCACGGCAACAATCGGGCGGCGCTGAAAAGCGGGCATAGTCGCCCCAGGCGCGGCTTTGTTGGTGGACTTGGCAGTCCCAGCTTTCCAATGTGGGCGCAATACGGGAATCACCCCACAAAGCTCCGGAACAGATGGCCGATCTCGATTTCGTGCATCTGCACGTGCACTCGTCCTACTCGCTGCTCGAGGGCGCGCTGACCATCGCGCGGCTCGCCGAACTCGCCAAAGCCGACAAACAGCCGGCACTCGCGCTGACCGATACCGACAACATGTTCGGAGCGCTCGAATTCTCCGAAAAGATGGCGGGGGCGGGCATCCAGCCAATTGTCGGCTGCGCGTTGGCAATCGACTTTGCCGATAGCGATCATGGCTCGCGCACCGGCAATTCTGCGCCGGAGCGAAGCCGGATCGTGCTGCTCGCCGTGCGCGAGCAGGGCTACCGAAGCCTGATGCGGCTGTCATCGCGCGCTTTCCTCGATTCCCCCCTCAACGAACCACCGCGCCTGAAGGTGGAATGGCTTACCGGGCAAACCGACGGCATCATCTGCCTCACCGGCGGCCCCAATGGGCCTCTGGATCGCGCCATAACGTCCGGCCAAAGCCATCTGGCAGCCGGTCGGCTCGATGCGCTCCATCAATTGTTCGGCGACAGGCTCTATGTCGAATTGCAGCGCCACGGCACCGCCGCGGAAAAACGCAACGAGCCGGTATTGATCGATCTTGCCTACGGCAAGGGCATTCCGCTTGTCGCCACCAACGAGCCGTTCTTTGCCGCCGCGGCGGACTATGAGGCGCACGATGCGCTGATCTGTATCGCAGAAGGCCGGTTGATTGCGGAGGGTGACCGCCGCCAGCTTACGCAGGAGCACCGCTTCAAATCGCGCGCTGAAATGGCGGCGTTGTTTGCGGATTTGCCGGAGGCACTTGCCTCGACCGTTGAGATTGCCGAGCGCTGCTCGTTCCGGCCGCACACCCACGCACCTATTTTGCCGCGCTTTTCCGCAGACGCCGACGAGGCTGCCGAATTGCGCCGACGCGCCGAGCAGGGCCTCGCCGCACGCTTACAGACAGCCGGGGTCGCGCCCGGTCACGACGAAAAAGAATATCGCGAGCGTCTCGATTTCGAACTCGATGTAATCGAGCGCATGAAATACCCCGGCTACTTCCTTATTGTGTCGGACTTCATCCAATGGGCGAAGAAACAGGGCATTCCCGTCGGTCCTGGCCGCGGCTCGGGCGCCGGATCGTTGGTTGCCTATGCGCTCACCATCACCGATCTCGATCCCATCCGCTTCGGTTTGCTGTTCGAGCGTTTCCTCAATCCGGAGCGCGTGTCGATGCCGGACTTCGATGTCGATTTCTGCCAGGATCGGCGCGACGAGGTCATCCGCTACGTGCAGGAGCGCTACGGCCGCGATCAGGTGGCGCAGATCATCACCTTCGGCACGCTGCAGGCGCGCGGTGTGCTGCGTGACGTCGGCCGCGTGCTGCAAATGCCCTACGGACAAGTGGACAAGCTCTGCAAGCTGGTGCCGCAGAACCCCGCCCATCCGGTGACGCTGGCGCGCGCCATCGACGACGAACCGAAACTGCAGGCGGAGGCTGAAAGCGATCCGGTCGTCAAGCGTGCCTTCGCCATCGCCAAGAAGCTTGAAGGCTTGAACCGCCACGCCTCCACCCACGCCGCCGGTATCGTCATCGGCGACCGTCCGCTCGCCGAACTCGTGCCGCTTTACCGCGACCCCAAATCGGACATGCCGGTCACCCAATTCAACATGAAATGGGTGGAGCAGGCCGGGCTGGTGAAGTTCGACTTCCTTGGGCTGAAGACGCTCACGGTGCTGGAGAAGGCCGTCGAATTGGTCCGGCGGCGCGGCATCACCATCGATCTTGCCGCCATCCCGCTCGACGACAAGGCGACATATGAGCTTCTAGCGCGGGCCGAAGCGGTCGGCGTGTTCCAACTGGAAAGCGCGGGCATGCGGCGCGCGCTGCTCGACATGCGGCCCGACCGCTTCGAGGACATTATCGCGCTGAACGCGCTCTACCGCCCCGGCCCGATGGCAAACATCCCGACCTATTGCGCGCGCAAGCACGGGCTCGAAGTGCCGGACTACATCCATCCCAAGCTCGAGGCGGTCCTCAAAGAGACCTACGGCGTCATCGTCTACCAAGAGCAGGTGATGCAGGCGGCGCAAATCCTCGCCGGCTATTCGCTTGGCGAAGCCGATTTGTTGCGCCGCGCCATGGGCAAGAAGATTCGCAAGGAAATGCAGGCGCAACGCGAGCGCTTCGTCGCCGGGTGCGCCGAACGCGCGATCGACAGGTCGCAGGCGGACGCCATCTTCGATTTGCTCGAGCGTTTTGCCGAATATGGCTTTAACAAAAGCCATGCCGCTGCTTACGCGCTGGTGGCCTATCAGACGGCCTACATGAAGGCGAATTATCCCGTGGAATTCCTCGCCGCGTCGATGACGCTCGACATGGGCAACACCGACAAGCTCGCCGAATTCCGCGCCGAGGCCGAGCGACTCGGCATCGACGTTGCGCCGCCTTCGATCAACCGCTCCGGCGTCGAATTCGAGGTCGAGGGCAACACCATCGTCTATGCGCTAGCCGCGCTCAAGGGCGTGGGGCGGCAGGCGGTCGAAGCCATCATCGGTGCGCGAGGAACGCGGAAGTTCGTCGACCTTGCCGATTTTGCCGAGCGCATCAACCCGCGTGCGCTCAACAAACGGGTGCTGGAAAGCTTGGCGGCCGCCGGTGCGTTCGACGAATTCCACGAGAACCGCGCGCGCGTTTTCGCCGGCGTCGACATGCTGCTTCGCCAGGCGCAGCATGCGCACGATGCAGCGAGCATCGGGCAGAACGAATTGTTCGGTCAAGGCGAGAAGCGCGAGGCGATCAACTTGCCACAGACGGAGCCGTGGCTGCCCGCGGAGCGGCTGCGACGCGAATACGATGCGGTCGGGTTTTTCCTTTCAGGTCATCCGCTGGACGATTACGCGGCGGTCCTGAAGAAGCTGCGCGTGCAGCCCTGGGCGGAGTTTGCCCGTGCGGTCAAGGCTGGCGCCACGGCGGGCAAAGTAGCGGCGACGGTCGTCGCGCGAACCGAGCGCCGCACGCGTACAGGCAGCAAGATGGGGATCATCGGCCTCTCCGACCCGTCGGGTCAGTTCGAGGCGGTCATTTTTTCCGAAGGTCTCGCCGAGCACCGCGATCTGCTCGAGCCGGGCAGCGCCGTCCTTTTGTTTCTCTCGGCGGAGGTGCAAGGCGATGACGTGCGCGCACGTATCCAGTCGGCCGAAGCGCTGGATGCTGCCGCGGCCAACCTGCACAAGGGCTTGCGCGTTTTCCTGCGCGACGACAAGCCGATCGAGGCATTGGCGAAACGTCTTGAGCCGGCGCCACGCGCGAACGGAGGCGAGGGGGAGATCAGCGTCGTTCTCATGCTCAATCGCGGCGCCGAAGTCGAAGTGAAGCTGCCTGGCCGCTTCAAAGTATCGCCGCAGATCGCCGGCGCCATTAAGGCGGTGCCGGGGGTCGTGCAAGTTGAGGCACTGTAAGGGTTTTTGCGGCAGGCCGAGCGCGGGGCGACCTTGCTCGGGCGGTAAATCGCCTATATAAGCCGCGCACCACTCACGCGGACGTCCGGCGCCGGCCCCGACAATGGGCCGGAGAGCCATCCGGTGGCCTCTGAGGCTCACAACCGTTCGCGGCGGATCAACCGGAGAAGATTATGGCGCTTCCTGACTACTCGATGCGTCAGCTTTTGGAAGCTGGCGTACATTTCGGCCATCAGGCCCACCGCTGGAATCCGAAGATGGGGCAATTCATCTTCGGCACCCGCAATAACATTCACATCATCGATCTGGCGCAGACGGTGCCGATGTTGCATCAGGCGCTCAAGGCGGTAAGCGATACCGTCGCCAAAGGCGGCCGTATTCTCTTCGTCGGCACCAAGCGACAGGCGCAGGACGCGATCGCCGATGCCGCGAAACGCTCCGCGCAGTACTATGTCAATTCACGCTGGCTCGGCGGCACACTGACGAATTGGAAGACTATTTCCGGGTCGATCCAGCGCCTGCGCAAGCTCGACGAAATGCTGAGCTCGGGTGAAGCTGCGGGTTACACCAAGAAAGAACGACTTACCATGCAGCGGGAGCGCGATAAGCTTGACCGCTCGCTGGGCGGTATCAAAGACATGGGCGGGGTGCCGGACCTCTTGTTCGTGGTCGACACAAACAAAGAAGACATCGCGATCAAAGAGGCGCAACGTCTTGGTATCCCGGTTGCCGCCGTGGTCGACACCAATTGCGATCCAGTTGGGATCACTTATGTCATTCCCGGCAATGACGATGCGAGCCGGGCAGTGTCGCTCTATTGCGATCTCGTCGCCAAGGCCGCCATCGATGGCATCTCGCGTGCGCAAGGCGAGGCGGGCATCGATATCGGCGCCCAGGAAAAGCCGGTCGTCACCGAACAGATTCCGACCGCGCCTGTAGCCGCTGATCCCGGTTTCGAGCAATTGCCCGGACCGCGCGGCGTTGCCGATGATCTGAAGAAATTACCCGGCGTCTCGCCGGCCATCGAAAAGCAACTCAACGACCTCGGGATTTTCCATTATTCGCAAATCGCTGAGCTCAACGAGAAGGCAGCGCACTACGTCGGTGAGGAGGTCGGCCTTCCGGGCCGTGTGCCAGGCTGGATCACAAAGGCGAAAGAGCTTACCGCCGAGTAATAATAGTGGCGTCACGTCCGGGACGTGCTCCCGAGCGTGCACGCGAGCGCCGGCGACCTGTCCCAAGTGCCGCTGTGGCGAACGCAAGGAAAATGTCAGATGGCAAATATTAGCGCCCAGATGGTCAAAGAGCTGCGCGACTCGACGGGCGCCGGCATGATGGATTGTAAAGCGGCGCTGACGGAGACCAATGGTGACATGCAGGCGGCGGTCGATTGGCTGCGCAAAAAGGGTCTTTCGAAAGCGGCGAAGAAAGCCGGGCGTGTGGCCGCGGAAGGGCTCATCGGCGTATTGGTTCGAGGCACCAAAGGTGTCCTTGTGGAGGTCAACTCGGAAACCGATTTCGTTGCGCGGAACGACCTCTTCCAAGGGCTTGTGAAGATGATCGCAGATGTTGCGCTGTCGGTTGGTCCGGATGTGGAGAAGATCAAGGCGGCGAAAGTAGGCTCCCGCACGGTCGCAGACGCGATCAATGAAACCATCGCCAAGGTCGGCGAGAACATGACTTTGCGCCGCGCCGCGTCGCTGTCGGTCAACGGCGGCGTGATCGGCTCGTACGTGCATAACGCCGTAAGCGACGGTCTCGGCAAGATCGGGGTGATCGTCGCGCTCGAATCGACCGGCAAGGCGGATGCGCTCGCCGGCGTCGGACGCCAGATCGCCATGCACGTGGCTTCGGCCAATCCGCAAGCGATCGATCCGTCGGGGCTCGACGCCGCGATTGTGGAACGCGAGAGGAATGTGCTCGCCGACAAGTTCAAGCAGCAAGGCAAACCCGCTAACGTCATCGAGAAAATCGTCGAGTCGGGCCTGAAGACCTTCTACAAAGAAGTCTGCCTGTTGGAGCAGCCGTTCATCTTTGACGACAAGAAAAGCGTAGCGCAGGCCCTCAAAGAGGCGGAGAAAGACGCGGGCGCCGCGATCAAGGTAACGGGTTTCGTCCGCTACGCGCTCGGCGAGGGCATTGAGAGGCAGGAAAGCGACTTCGCAGCCGAAGTCGCGGCCGCCGTTGGACAAAGCTGACCGCCATCGCGGCGGTTTTGAGGGGATCGATGACTAAACCGCTCTACCGCCGCGTCATCGTCAAATTGTCGGGCGAGGCGCTCACCGGGGCACAGGGCTTCGGCGTCGAGCAGGCGATGGTTGAGCGGCTCGCCGGCGACCTGGCGGCTGCTGCGTCGCTCGGCGTCGAGCTCGGTGTGGTCGTGGGCGGCGGCAACATCTTCCGCGGCGTCGAAGTCTCCGCGCGCGGCGTGCCGCGTCCCGTAGGCGATACCATGGGGATGTTGGCGACGGTGATGAATTGCCTCGTTCTCGAGGCGGCGATCGAACGCGCGGGGCGGGAGGCGCGCACCTTGTCGGCGCTGGCGATGCCCTCGGTGTGCGAAACCTACAACCGCAAGCGCGCGATGAAGAACCTGGACAAAGGACGCATCGTCCTGCTCGCCGCGGGCACCGGAAACCCGTTCTTTACGACCGATACGACGGCGGTGTTGCGTGCAGCCGAATTGGAAGCGCAGGCCGTGCTCAAGGCAACCAAAGTGGACGGCGTCTACAGCGCGGACCCCAAGAAGGACCCGAAGGCCAAGCGCTACGAGACTATCGGTCACCAGGAGGCGTTGGAAAAGAATTTAGGGGTCATGGATTCGACCGCCTTCGCGCTTGCCCGGGAAAATCGTATGCCTATCATCGTGTTCTCGATCGCCGAAAAGGGCGCGATCGAAGGCGTCTTGCGCGGCAAAGGGCGGGCGACGGTGGTCGGCTAAGGCTACGGCCGACGACCGCATGCAGCGATCCGGCCCGCGCGGCAGCGGCGTGTTCGAGATTTGGCCATGGCAAACGCAACCTACGATTTGAACGAGATCAAGCGCCGCATGCAGGGCGCAAGCTCCGTTTTGAAGACCGAATTGTCCGGCCTGCGTACGGGCCGCGCATCCGCGCATATGCTCGATCCGGTGATGGTCGACGCCTACGGCGCACAGATGCCGCTCAATCAGGTGGCGACTGTGAGCGTGCCGGAGCCGCGCCTGATTACCGTGAATGTATGGGATCGCTCTCTGGTGCACGCGGTCGAAAAGGCGATCGTCAATTCAAATCTGGGATTGTCTCCTGCGACAGAAGGACAAGTGCTGCGCCTGCGTATCCCGGAACTGAACGAAGAACGGCGCAAAGAGCTGGTCAAGATCGCACATAAATATGCGGAGGCGGCCCGCGTGGCTGTCCGGCATGTCCGTCGCGACGCACTCGATGTGGTCAAGAAGCTCGAAAAGGACCACAAGATCAGCAAGGACGATCACGACCGATTTTCCGCCGAGATTCAGAAGGCGACCGACGCCGGAATTGCCGAGATCGATCAGATGCTGGGAGCAAAGGAAAAGGAGATCCTCACGGTCTGAGGCTTGATCGATGAGCGAGATCAAAATCGCGCAGGGTGACGAGCCGCCCTTCCAAGTGCCGCGCCATGTCGCCATCATCATGGACGGCAATGGACGCTGGGCCGCGGCCCGCGGGTTGCCGCGCGGGGAGGGCCACCGGCGCGGCGTCGAGGCGTTGCGGCGCACCATCCGCGCGGCGGGCGAGATGGGGATCTCATTCGTCACCATCTTTTCTTTCAGCGCCGAGAACTGGTCGCGTCCGCCGTCCGAGGTCGGCGACCTTATGGGTTTGCTTCGCCGCTTTATCCGCAACGACCTCGCTGAGCTGCATCAGAACAACGTACGCGTACGCATCATCGGCGAGCGTCAGTCGCTCGATCCCGAAATCGGGCGGTTGCTGGTCGAAGCCGAGGACCTCACAAAGAATAACGACGGTCTCACTTTGGTCGTCGCCTTCAACTACGGCGCCCGGCAGGAGATCACGCGCGCGGCGCGACGGATCGCCGACGCTGTGGCGCAGGGCCGCTTGGCGCCCGCGGACATCGATGCCGACACCGTTGGTTCCTACCTGGACGCACCGGATGTGCCCGAGCCGGATCTGATCATCCGCACCAGCGGCGAACAGCGTCTGTCGAATTTTTTGCTCTGGCAATCGGCCTATAGTGAGCTGGTTTTCGTGCCGACCTTCTGGCCGGATTTCGATCGCTCGGCATTGGAAGCCGCGATCCGCGAATATCAGCAGCGCGAGCGCCGCTTCGGCGGCTTGGCCGCCAAGACCGGGTCCTGATCATCGTGCTCGACATCGGTCCCGCGCCCGAACCGCAAAGTGCCGACACGCCGGTGCCGACCTCAGCCAACAACCTCGTTATGCGTATCGCCTCAGCCGCGGTGCTGGCGCCCCTGGCGTTGTTTGTTGCTTGGAACGGCGGCTTTATATTTGCGCTGTTCTGGGGCGTTGCTGCCATTGCCGTGCTGTGGGAGTGGACCACGTTGGTGGTGGGCGCGCGCTATCGATTGATGCTGTCGTCTTGCGCGGCAGCGATTGCTGTTGCCGCGCTGGTGGGCTGGCGCCATCGTCCCATCACCGCAATCCTGCTGGTGGGCTTGGGCGCCTTGGCGGCGAGCATCTTTGCGCCGCGCGAGCGCCGGTTCTGGATCACGGGCGGCATCTGCTACGCGGGATGCCTGCTGCTTGCGCCCATGCTTTTGCGCGCGGACTTACGTTACGGCTTTTCCGCCATGCTGCTTCTGTTCGCGGTCGTCTGGGCGACGGATATCTTTGCCTATTTTGCCGGGCGAGCCATTGGCGGACCGAAGCTTGCGCCGCTCGTCAGTCCCAAAAAGACATGGTCCGGAGCGATTGCGGGCGCGGCGGGCGCCATTTTGGCGGCCATCGGCATCACGGAGCTGTTGCCGCCGTTGGACAAAGGAACGATTGCGATCGTCGCGTTGTTATTGTCGGTTCTGGCTCAGCTTGGGGATTTGTTCGAATCTTGGGTCAAACGTCAGTTCGGTGCGAAGGACGCGAGCAGGTTGATCCCGGGACACGGCGGTGTCATGGACCGGCTGGACGGATTTTGGGCGGCGGCGGTTGCCGGCTGCGTGGTGGGTTTGTTGCGCGGCGGATTCGATAATGCCGCGCGCGGCCTCCTTGTGTGGTAAGCCGGTGACCGTGACACTCGCCCGCTCAGAGCCTGCTTCCGCTGCGGAGCGCAAGCATATCACCATTCTCGGTGCGACCGGCTCCATCGGGGCCAGCACGGTCGACCTTATCAAACGTTCGCCGGGCCGCTACCGCGTGGTGGCGGTGACCGCGCGTCGCAATGCCGCCGTGTTGGCACGGATTGCGCGCGAGGTGGGCGCGCGATTTGCCGTCGTTGCCGAGCCTGCGGCCTTCGGAGAATTGAAAGATCTGCTTGCCGGCACATCCACTGAAGTCGCTTGCGGCGAAGAGGCATTGATGGAGGCTGCGCAGCGACCTGCCGACTGGGTGATGGCAGCGATCAGCGGCGCCATCGGTTTGAAGCCGACGCTTGCAGCAATCGAGCGCGGCGCAACCGTCGCCCTCGCGAACAAAGAGTGTCTTGTATGCGCCGGCAGTTTATTCATGCGCCGCGCAGCGAGCGCCGGCGCCACCGTGTTGCCGGTCGACTCAGAGCACAATGCCGTTTTCCAGGCGCTCGGCGCCGGTCCGCGCGAGGACGTCCGACGCGTCATTCTCACTGCCTCCGGTGGACCGTTCCGCACATGGTCTCTCGATCAGATCAAGGAGGCAACGCCCGAACAGGCTCTCCGCCATCCCAACTGGTCGATGGGGCAGCGCATCACCGTCGATTCAGCGACCATGATGAACAAGGGGCTGGAGCTCATCGAGGCACAGCATCTTTTCGCGCTGAAGCCAGACGAGATCGACGTGCTCGTGCATCCGCAATCGGTGGTGCACGGGCTGGTCGAATTCCGCGACGGCTCAGTCGTGGCTCAGCTCGGCTCGCCCGATATGCGCATTCCGATCGCACATTGTCTGGCCTGGCCACAGCGCATCAATACGCCCTCAACACGTCTCGATTTGGCACGGGTGCGTGAGTTGACTTTCGAGGCGCCGGATCCGGTGCGTTTCCCTGCCGTGTCTTTGGCGCGGCGGGTCATGGAAACCGGCGGTGCCGCCCCGACCGTGATGAATGCCGCAGACGAGGTCGCGGTCGGCGAATTCATCGCTGGGCGCATCGCTTTTCCGGCCATCGTTAGCCTGGTCGAAGCCACATTGGACGCGGCCGCAGCCCGCGGTCTGCTCGCAGACCCCAGTGGAATCGAGGGGGTGGTTGCCGTTGACCATAATGCGAGAAGTCTTGCCCGAGGGCTCTTGCCGGAAATTGCCGTAAAGGCATCTTAGTAACGATTGGGTAACTCTATTGGCCGGGAAGACCCGGGGACGAGGACGTAAATGCATTTTGATGTCATGGCGGGATTGGGCGCATTCGGCGGCGGGGTGCTCGGCTACTTGGTTCCTTTTCTCTTCGTTCTGACGATCGTCGTGTTCTTCCACGAGCTTGGCCACTTTCTGGTGGCGCGGGCGTGCGGCATCCGGGTGTTGACGTTTTCCCTCGGTTTCGGTCCCGAGCTCGTCGGGTTCAACGACCGCTATGGCACTCGCTGGAAAATTTCGGCCATTCCACTGGGCGGCTATGTGAAGTTCTTCGGCGACGACAATCCGGCCAGCGTGCCCGATCGCAATGCGCAGGCCGCCATGAGCGAGGCGGAAAAGAAGGACACCTTCGCCGGACAAAAAGTCCACGCCCGGGCCGCGGTCGTTGCGGCCGGACCGATTGCGAATTTCATTTTAGCGATTGCGATCTTCGCCGCCATTTTCATAAGCGTCGGCAAACAGACCACGAGCGCGCGGGTGGACGCCGTGCAGCCCGGCAGCGCCGCCGCTGCGGCGGGGTTTCAGCCCGGCGACTTGGTGCTCTCGATCGACGGCGACAAGATCGACAGCTTCTCCGACATGCAGCGCATCGTGAGTGTCAGTTCCGGCGAGCCGCTCAAGATTGTTGTGGATCGTCAAGGACACGAGGTGACGCTTACGGCAACGCCGCAACTCAAGACGATTAAAGACAATTTCGGCAACAGCCATCGCCTCGGCGTGCTGGGCATCAGCCGGTCAATGGCGCCCGGCGACATCAAAACCCAGAAACTGGGGCCGCTGAGCGCTATCGCGGCGGGCGCCGAAGAGACCTGGTTCGTCGTCGATCGCACGCTCTCCTATATCGGCGGCGTGTTCGTCGGCCGCGAGGCGGCCGACCAACTCGGCGGTCCGATCCGTATCGCGCAAGTCTCCGGCGAGGTCGCGTCCGCCGGCTTTGTCGCGCTTATTCATCTGACGGCGGTTTTGTCGGTCTCGATCGGACTGCTCAATCTGTTTCCGATCCCGCTGCTCGATGGGGGTCACCTTTTGTTCTATGGGATCGAAGCGATTCGCGGGCGCCCCCTCTCGGACCGCGCGCAAGAGGTCGGCTTCCGCATTGGGCTGGCGATCGTGGTCATGTTGATGATTTTTGCAACCTTTAATGACATCCTGCACCTGGCCACTTCGTAACCGTTGCCCCACAGCAACTTTTTGAGTGGAAAGCGAAATTTGGCCGGGAGTTCCGTTTGCGCTGCCACCAAAACGCTGTAAAAAGTCAATCATAGTCACCAGCCAGGCGGCCGCAGCGGGGTGGTCGCGAGGGGTAGAGGGCGCATAGCGCATGGGTCTGTGTGTGCGGCGGGTGCGGGGGCTGATTCTGAGCGTAGCAGTCCTCGGCGGCCTTCTTGTCAGTGCTGGGGGGATGGCGATTGCGTTTAGCGGCGTCGCCGCCGCGCAAACCGTCAATTCCATTGTGGTCGAAGGCAACCGCCGGGTCGAAGCCGCGACGGTGCGGTCCTATTTCCACCCCGGTCCGGGCGGGATCGTCGGACCTGCCCAAGTCGATGAGGCCATCAAGGCGCTGTACGGCACCGGGTTGTTCTCCGACGTGCGGATCAGTCATGCCGGCGGCAAGCTGGTGGTGACGGTGGCGGAGAACCCGGTGATCAACCGGGTGGCATTCGAAGGCAACAAAAAGGCCAAGGACGCCCAACTCGAAGCGGAAGTTCAGTCCAAGCCGCGGGGCACCCTATCCAAGCCTACCGTCCAGGCCGACGTTCAGCGCATCATCGAGATCTACCATCACACCGGATACTACGACGTCACCGTCGTTCCCAAGATCATCAACTTGCCGAATAACCGCGTGGATCTCGTCTTCGAGATCAACGAGGGCGCAAAGACCAAGGTCAAGGAAATCAATTTCGTAGGCACGCATGCGTTCTCGGCCAATCGGCTCAAGCGCGTGATCAAGACGACCGAGACGAATTGGTTGAGCTTCCTGCAAACAACCGACATTTACGACCCCGACCGCGTCGAGTCGGACCGCGATCTGCTGCGCCGCTTCTATCTGGCCCATGGTTATGCCGACGTACGCATCGTTTCGGCGGTGGGCGAGTACGATCCGGCGAAGAAGGGCTTCATCATTACCTTTACTATTGACGAAGGTCCGCAATACCACGTCGGCACGGTGGACGTGGTGTCGAACGTGCATGCGCTCGACCCCAATGCGTTGCGCAACCAGGTCAAGCTTAGTCCGGGAAACGTCTACAACGCCGATCTTGTGCAGAAGAGCGTTGAGTCGATGACGATCGAAGCCTCCAAGCACGGCTATGCTTTCGCTAACGTGCGTCCGCGCGGCGATCGCGACTTCCAGAAAAGGCTCATCAACCTCGTCTTTGTCGTTGAAGAAGGTTCGCGTGCTTACATCGAGCGCATCAACATTCACGGCAACACCCGCACGCGCGATTATGTTATTCGCCGCGAATTCGATATCGGCGAGGGCGATCCCTATAATCGTGCGCTGATCGATCGTGCCGAGCGACGGCTGAAGAACCTGAACTATTTCAAGACCGTGAAGATCACCAACGAGCCCGGCTCGGCCCCTGACCGCGTGGTGGTCGACGTGAACGTCGAGGAGAAGCCCACCGGCGAGTTCTCGGTGTCAGGCGGTTACTCGACGGCCAACGGCTGGATCGCGGAAATGAGCATCGCTGATCGCAACCTCATGGGACGCGGACAGCTTGCGAAGGCATCGGTTAGCTACGGCCAATATACAAAAGGCTTCCAGCTGTCCTTCGTCGAGCCGTATCTGCTCGGTTATCGCATGGCCGGCGGCATCGATATCTATGGGCAGCAGAATCTGGCAACGAACTACGTCTCGTATAACTCCGAGACCATCGGCGTCAATTTGCGCCTCGGCTTTGCGCTGACCGAAGAGCTGGCGCTGCAGCCGCATTATTCGATTTACCGGCAAAACATCACGTTGCCGGACTTCAACAATTGCTGGCCGGCCGGAATCACTGTGTCTTCGGGCGTGACTTGTACGCCGGCATCGTTGCCGGTACGGCTTGAGCTGGCCCAAGGGCCGGTAACGGTCTCGCTTGTCGGCTATACGTTGACCTACAACACGTTGGACAACGTCAATTCGCCAACCAGCGGCCTGCTCGCCAGCCTGACGAACGATGTCGCGGGCGTCGGCGGCGACGTGAATTTCATCCGCACCACCGGCGACGTGCGCAACTACTACGAAGTGCTGCCGGACGTTGTCGGCGTCGTCCATCTGCAAGCAGGACACGAAACCGGTTGGGGCGGCAAAGATTTGCGCATGCTCGACCATTTCTTCATGGGTCCAAATTTGGTCCGCGGCTTTGCTCCAGCCGGTCTCGGCCCGCGCGACCTGACGCCCGGCACCACCAACGATGCGCTCGGCGGCAGCGTCTATTGGGGCAGCAGCGTTGAATTTCAGACGCCGCTATATTTCTTGCCGCGAGAGATCGGCATCAAATTTGCAGTCTTCGCCGATGCCGGGTCCCTCTGGGACTATAAGGGTCCGACGGGAGGCGTGGCGCCGGCAGGAGCGCCGTTCCAGACCGTGCAAGTGGGCCTCGACAAATTCTCCGACGTTCGTTCCTCGATCGGCGCCGGCTTGATCTGGGATTCGCCGCTCGGACCGCTGCGCATCGATTTTGCCTATCCGATCACCAAATACTGCGCGAACAACAGCGCTGGGCAGGAGATTTGCGACCGTACACAGGTCTTCCGCTTTAGCGGCGGCACGAAGTTCTAGGCCTGCCGCAGCCGACGGCATCATGAGCGAGCCCTTGTTTCTAAGGTACGCGGGCGGCCTCACGCTTGGCGAAATCGCCAAGCTGATTGGTGCCGAGGAGCCGCCGTCCACGATCTGTGCGCATCGCATCAGCGATGTGGCGGCGCTTGACCGAGCCTCCCCGCGAGACATCGCGTTCTTTGAAAAAAAGAGCCTGGCGGCGGTCGCGGCGACAACGCATGCAGGCGCCTGTCTCACGACGTCTGCGCTTGCCAAGACGTTGCCGGGACGCGTTGCCCCGCTGATAGTACGGGAGCCCTACAAAGCATTCGTGCAGGTCGCGCGGGCACTTTTCCCGCACGCGCTGCGGCCCTCGTCGCTTTATGAGGGGCGGGTGATCCCCGGTGCTCACGTCCATGCGACGGCGCGGCTTGAAGACGACGTTACGGTCGAGCCGGGCGCAGTGGTCGGACCGCGCGCTGAAATCGGCGCCGGCACGCTGATTGCGGCGAATGCCGTCATTGCCGGCGACGTGCGCATTGGCCGCGATTGCGCGGTCGGCGCCGGCGCAAGCATCAGCAACGCTTTGATCGGCGATCGCGTGATCATCCATCCAGGCGCCAGAATTGGCCAGGACGGCTTCGGTTTTGTCATGGGAGCGGGCGGGCACGCGAAAATCCCGCAAGTCGGCCGCGTCATCGTTCAGGACGATGTCGAGATCGGCGCCGGCTCTGCAATCGACCGCGGGGCTATCCGCGACACGGTGATCGGAGAGGGGACCAAGATCGACAACCTCGTGCAGGTCGGCCACAATGTCAGCATCGGCCGGCATTGCGTGCTGGTGGCGCAAACTGGAATTTCCGGCTCGTCGACATTGGAAGACTTCGTTGTGCTGGGCGCACGGGTGGGCGTAAACAACGATGTGACGATCGGCGAGGGGGCGCAGATTGCCGCGATCAGCGTTGTGCATGGCGATGTGCCCGCGGGCGCGCGCTGGGGCGGCACGCCGGCAAAGCCGGTGAAGCAGTGGTTCCGCGAGATGATGATTTTGGAACGGATGGCGCGCAGCGAGAGCCGCGACCCGGCGCAGCGGGAGTAACGGTGGCGCAATGGATGGAGCCGTGAAAAAGCTGGAGGCAGCGGACATCGCGGCGGTGCTCAAAATGCTTCCGCACCGCTATCCCTTCCTCATGGTCGACCGCGTCATCGATATCCGGGGCGATGAAAGCGGCGTCGGCATCAAGAACGTCACAATCAACGAGCCGCATTTCCAAGGGCATTTTCCAGGCAACCCGGTGTTCCCGGGAGTCTTGATGATCGAGGGCATGGCGCAAACGGCCGGCGTGCTCTGTATCGCGGCGACGCCCTCGCTGAAGCCGCGCTCGGTCTACTTCCTGACGATCGACAAAGCCAAATTCCGCAAGCCGGTGCTGCCCGGCGACACCGTCGAATATCACATGCGCAAGCTCAATCAGCGCAGAACGATGTGGTGGTTCCGCGGCGAGGCCAAGGTTGCAGGCCAGGTGGTGGCCGAGGCCGAGGTCGGTGCGATGCTGACAGAAGCATGAGCACACGCATCGATCCCTCGGCTCGGATCGAAGCTGGGGCGCAAATCGGCAACAACGTATCGATTGGACCGTATTGCACGATCGGCCCGAATGTTTGCATCGGGGACGATTGCCGGCTGATCGCGCACGTGCATCTGGCGGGACACACGAGCGTCGGCGCGCGCACGGTGATTGCGCCATTTGCTTCCTTGGGCATGCCGCCGCAGTCGGTACGGTATCGCGGCGGCCCGACCAAACTTGCCATCGGCACCGACTGCGATATCCGCGAACATGTCACGATCAATACCGGCACCGAGGACGATCGAGGCATAACGCGCGTCGGCAACAAGTGCTTCTTCATGGTCAATTCGCATGTCGCGCATGACTGCCAGGTCGGTAACAATGTCGTCTTTGCCAACAACGCGGTGCTCGGCGGACACGTGATCGTCGAAGACAATGTCGTCCTCGGCGGCAATGCGGCCGTGCGTCAGTTCTGCCGGATCGGGGAAGGCGCGATGATCGCCGGCCTTAGCGGCATTCGTGCCGACATCATTCCTTGGGCGACGGCGCAAGGGCCGTTGGCCGATCTCGTCGGTCTTAACGTGATCGGTATGCGCCGCGCAGGCTTCGCGAAAGCGGAAATACTGGCGGTGCGCCGCGCCTATCAGGCGCTATTTTTTGGCGAAGGAGAGTTTCGCGCGAGACTCGATCGAGTCGAGCGCGATTTTGCGGCCGATGCGCACGTACGCAAGATTGTCGCATTCATTCGCGCGGGGAAACGTCCGCTCACGACCGCCGTTAAACGGCGCGACGGCGACGAGGAACCATGAAGCCGGCTGAAGCCCCGCGTGGCGATGCGCCGCTGGCGATGATCTGCGGGGGCGGCAGTCTGCCGTTAGCCGTTGCCGATTTGGTCGAGGCCCGCGGCCGCAGGGTGCTTCTGTTTCCGTTGCGCGGCGCGGCTCATGCCGGCGACTATGCGGCGCGGCCGCACCACTGGGTGCATCTCGGGCAGTTCGGCACCGTCGCCCGCGTTGCGCGGGAGAATGGCTGCCGCGACATCGTGTGCCTCGGCTCGGTGATCCGCCCCTCGTTGTGGCGGTTGCGGCCGGACCTGTTCACGTTGAAGGTTATCGGTCAAGTTGCCAAAGCCTTTCATGGCGGCGACGATCATCTGCTGTCCGGCATCGGACGCGTGATCGAAAATCACGGCTTCCGCCTGCTTGGCGCGCACGAGGTGGCCCCGGAAATCCTGGTGCCGGATGGCATCATCGCCGGCGTTCAGCCCTCGGCACGGACGCATGACGATATCGTATTCGGTTTCGATTTTCTGCGCGCCGCGGGCCCGTTCGATATCGGTCAGGCCGTCGTGGTCGCAGACAAACATGTTTTGGCGGTGGAAGCGGCCGAAGGCACCGATGCAATGCTTGCGCGCGTGGCAGAACTGCGTGCCGGCGGGCGCATTCGCACGGCACGTGGCGGCGTGATGGTGAAGGCGCCCAAGCCCACGCAGGATCGCCGGTTCGATCTGCCCACGATCGGCCCGCAAACCGTCGAAGGCGCCGCCCGCGCCGGCCTGACGGGCATTGCCGTCGCCAGCGGAGAAACCATCGTTGCCAAGCCTGAAGCGCTGATCGCGGCTGCCGACCGCGCCAATATCTTCGTCGTCGGCATGCCAGCCGGACCAGCAAAATGTTGAGCGGTCAGGACCTCAATGTCTTCGTGGTCGCCGGCGAGGAATCGGGCGATCGACTCGGGGCGGCACTGATTGCGGCGCTAAAACGTGCGACGCAAGGGCGCGTACGCTTTGCCGGCGTGGGCGGGGCGCAAATGCGCGTCGAAGGCGTCGAGACCTTATTTCCGATCGATGAATTGTCGATGATAGGCTTTGCGTCAATGCCGGCGCGCTTGCCGAAAATACTGGCGCGCATTCGCCAGACTGCCGAGGCTGCGGTCGCGGCGAGGCCCGACGTGCTGGTCATCATCGATTGTCCGGAGTTCACGCATCGGGTCGCGCGCAAAGTGCGCGAACGCGATCCCACGATTCCGATCGTCGATTATGTATGTCCCTCGGTGTGGGCCTGGCGGCCGGGACGGGCTCGCAGGATGCGCGGGTATGTCGATCACGTTCTGGCGTTATTGCCATTCGAGCCGGAGGTGATGGAGCGCCTGGACGGCCCGCCGACGACTTTTGTCGGTCATCCTCTGAGCGAGCAGGTGGCTTTACTGCGGCCAAATCCCGAGGAGGCACGGCAGCGCATGGTCGGGCCGCCCCTGCTCCTGGTTTTGCCGGGAAGCCGCACCGGCGAAATTCGCCGCATGGCGGCCATCTTCGGCAATGCCGTCGAGCAGATCGCGGCTGTCGCCGGTCCGATCGAGGTCGTCGTCCCTGCGGTGCGCCGCCTTGCCGACCTAACTCAGGCGGCAACCGCCAAATGGGCCATGCCGGTCACCGTCGCGGTCGACGCCGCGGCCAAGCATGCGGCAATGCGTAAGGCGAGGGCGGCGCTGACGAAGTCTGGAACGTCGACCCTTGAGCTGGCGCTCGCAGGAGTGCCGATGGCGGCGGCCTACAAGGTGCCGCTGATCGAGGAGATTGTTGGACGCCTGCTGATTACGGCAAAGAGCGCGATCCTCACCAATCTCATTTTAGGCGAAAACGTCGTGCCGGAATTCCTGCAACGCGACTGCAAGCCCACAAAGCTTGCGCAAGCCGTGCTGCCGCTCCTCTCGGACACACCGCAAAGGCGCCGCCAAGTCGAAGCTTTTGCGCGCCTGAACCGGCTGATGGAAATCGGCAGGGAAAGTCCGAGCGACAGAGCGGCGAGCCTCGTTATCGATTGCACCCGAGGCCGTGCTCAATCCAAGCGGCGGCCCATGGCCAGAACGCTCTCCGTCTGATAGCTTACAGATCCCCGGCCGGTCGGCCGTACCGTCTTTGCTCGCCAGCTGGGATTGCCCTTGAATACGACGTGCGCCGCCATCACCGCAGTCCATGGCTATGTGCCGCCGGACGTCCTCACCAACGCCGCTTTGGCCGACATGGTGGACACGACGGACGCTTGGATTACCGAACGCACCGGCATCAAGGAACGGCGGATTCTCAAGGGCGAGGGACTCGGCTCCTCTCATATGGGCGCGGAGGCCGTGCGCGGCCTGCTGGCCAAGACCAAGACAAATCCTGAAGACGTGGAGCTCCTGATCTGCGCCACCACAACGCCGGATTTTGTGCATCCCTGCACCGCGAATTTGATCTGCGACATGGTCGGCATCCGCAATGTCGGCAGCTTCGACGTACAGGCGGCATGCTCGGGATTCATTTACGGGCTTACGGTCGCTCAGCAGTTCATCACTGCCGGCACCTACCGAAAGATCATCGTCGTCGGTACCGACAAGATGTCGGCGATTGTCGATTTCACCGACCGCGCGACCTGCGTATTGTTCGGCGACGGTGCCGGTGCGGTTATGCTCGAAGCGAATACGCAGGGTCACGGCCTTCTCGACACGATTTTGTGCTCCGATGGATCGGGCGCCAAATATCTCCATCAGAAGGCGGGCGGCAGCCGAATGCCGCCGACCGCGGAGACGGTCGCCAAGCGCATGCACTATGTGCACCAGGAAGGTGCGGCGGTGTACAAGTTTGCGGTGGCGGGCATGTCCGAGGTGACGCACGAGATCATGGCGCGCAACAACCTCACTCCCGATATGATCGATTGGGTGGTACCGCATCAGGCGAACCGGCGCATCATCGAGACGACGGCCGAGCGCCTCGGTCTGCCGCTCGAAAAGGTGATGTTCACGATTCACAAATACGGCAACACCACCACGGCCACCATTCCGCTGACGTTATGGGACTATGAAGAGAAGCTGAAGACGGGCGATCGCCTGCTGCTCGCCGCGTTCGGGGGCGGCTTCACCTGGGGCGGGGCCTACATGACCTGGGCATATGACGGCGCCAGTGCGCCGAAGCTCAACGGCAATGCGCCGCCGGTCAAATTCGTCAAGTCGCCCTGGTTGTAGCTGCTACTTGCGGCGCGAGATCGGCGTGTAGTCGCGCTGCTTTGCTCCGGTGTAAAGCTGACGCGGCCGTCCGATCTTCTGTTTGGGATCCTCGATCATCTCCTTCCACTGGGCGATCCAGCCGACGGTGCGGGCCACCGCGAACAGCACGGTGAACATGGTCGTCGGGAATCCCATCGCCTTGAGCGTGATGCCCGAATAGAAGTCGATGTTTGGATAAAGCTTCTTCTCGATGAAATACTCGTCGTGCAACGCGACCTTTTCCAGCTCCATGGCGACATCGAGCAGCGGATCGTCCTTGATGCCAAGCTCGGTTAGGACCTCGTGACAGGTCTTTTGCATGATCTTGGCGCGCGGGTCGTAATTCTTGTAGACGCGATGGCCGAAGCCCATGAGGCGGAACGAGTCATTCTTGTCCTTGGCGCGGCGGACGTATTCCGGGATGCGTTCGACCGTCCCGATCTCGCGAAGCATGTTGAGCGCGGCCTCGTTGGCCCCGCCATGCGCGGGACCCCACAGACAGGCGCAGCCCGCGGCGATGCAGGCGAACGGATTGGCGCCGGAGGAACCGGCGAGACGTACCGTGGAGGTGGAGGCGTTCTGCTCGTGGTCGGCGTGCAGGATGAAAATGCGGTCCATTGCCCGCGCCAGCACCGGATTGGGCTTGTATTCTTCCGCCGGTACCGCGAAGCACATGCGCAGAAAGTTGGAGGCGTAGTCGAGCTCATTCTTCGGATAAACGAACGGTTGCCCGATCGAATACTTGTAGGCCATCGCCGCGAGGGTCGGCACCTTGGCGATCATGCGAATCGAAGCGACCATGCGCTGGTGCGGATCGGCGATGTCGGTGGAGTCGTGATAGAAAGCGGAGAGGGCGCCGACGCAGCCCGTCATGACCGCCATCGGATGCGCGTCGCGGCGAAAGCCCTGGAAGAACCGGCTCATCTGCTCGTGCACCATCGTGTGGCGCGAGACGCGGTAATCAAAGTCGGCTTTCTGCGCGGCCGTCGGGAGTTCGCCGTACAAGAGGAGATAACAGGTCTCGAGGAAGTCGCCGTGCTCGGCCAGCTGCTCGATCGGGTAGCCGCGATAGAGCAGGACGCCTTCATCCCCGTCGATATAGGTGATTTTGGATTCGCAACTCGCCGTCGAGGTAAAACCCGGGTCGTAGGTGAACAAGCCGCTTTCGCCGTAGAGCTTGGCGATATCCACGACAGACGGCCCGATGGTGCCGTCGAGAACGGGCAAATCCCAATTCTTATTGCCGACCGTGAGCGTCCCGGTCTTGATCGTGCGGCTGGTCTTGGCATCCATAGGCAAGCCCTCGTAATGCGAGCGGTGCGCAAGCTTTGCAGTAGCCGGGGGCGGCGTCACGCCGGTCGGGCCGGTTCCGGCCGCAATTTGCGTAGCTCATTCATGTGTGCACTGCAAGATAGCGGCGCCTGTCGATACCGCTCATATAGGCATGCTCGTAGCCGATTGCGCTAAGCCGCTGTCGTGCTGATCACCTGGTCACGCAACCGTGCGAGGCTTTCGTCCCGTCCGAGCACGGCCAGTACATCGAAGATCGGGGGCGAGGTGGTGCGGCCGGTCACGGCGGCTCGGAGCGGCTGCGCCACGGCGCCGAGCTTGAGGCCGGCGCGTTCGGCATAGGGGCGCACCACCGCTTCGACCGTGCCCGCGTTCCATTCTTCGATGGCCTCGAGTTCCGGCAGCAAAGTCGCGAGGTAGGTTTTGGCCTCGTCCGTGAGCAAGGTTTTGGCTTGGTCGTTTGGTTCAATCGGGCGAACGGCCCAAATGAACCGGGACGCCTCGAACAGTTCAACCAAGGTTTTTGCCCGTTCCTTCAGGCCGGGCATGGCCTCGACGAGTTTGGCCCGGAGCGCAGGCGTCATTTTCGAGGCAAGCTCCTGCCCACCGGCGATGTGCGGCAAAAGCTGTTCGAGCGCGGCCAAAAGGTCGCTGTCGGGCGTCGTACGGATGTAATGGCCGTTGAGATTTTCCAGCTTGGCGAAGTCAAAGCGCGCCGGCGAGCGGCCGATCGCCGCCAGATCGAAAGCGGCAATCATTTCCTCGGTCGAGAAAATCTCCTGATCGCCGTGCGCCCAACCGAGACGCACCAGATAGTTGCGCATCGCTGCCGGCAGATAGCCCATGGCGCGGTAGGCATCGATGCCGAGCGCGCCATGACGCTTGGAGAGCTTCGAGCCATCCGGACCGTGGATCAGCGGAATGTGCGCGAATACCGGCACCATCCAGCCGAGGGCGTCGTAGATGTGTTTCTGGCGCGCGGCGTTGGTGAGATGATCGTCGCCGCGGATGACGTGAGTGACCGCCATATCATGGTCGTCAACCACCACCGCGAGCATGTATGTGGGCGTGCCGTCGGACCGCAGCAACACGAGATCGTCGAGATCCGAATTCTGCCAGGTCACGCGGCCCTGCACCCGGTCTTCGATGACGGTTTCGCCGTTTTGCGGCGCTTTCAGACGGATCACCGGCTTGATGCCAGGCGGCGCTTCGGCGGGGTCGCGGTCGCGCCAGCGTCCGTCATAAAGGCGCGAACGCCCCTCCCGACGCGCAACCTCGCGCATTTCCGCAAGCTCCTCCGGCGAGGCGTAGCAGTAATAGGCCTTGCCGGCGGCCAGCAATTGCTCCGCCACCTGGCGGTGCCGCGCCGCCCGCGAGAATTGGAACACGATCTCACCGTCCCAGCTAAGCCCGAGCCAGGTCAGGCCGTCGATGATCGCGTTGATGGCTGCCGCGGTCGAGCGCTCGCGGTCGGTATCCTCGATCCGCAGCAGCATCTTGCCGCCGTGGTGGCGGGCGAATAGCCAGTTGAACAAGGCCGTGCGGGCACCGCCGATATGAAGAAAGCCCGTCGGAGACGGCGCAAAACGGGCGACGACGCTCATTGCGGGCCGGTACGTTCGGGTGAGGACATCGGCGCGGTTGACATTGAGCCGGGCACTACGTCATGGCATCCCGCATCATAGGTTCGGCGCAGGATTCGTGAAAGTATGGCGAAAGTCGATATGGCAAGCGGCGCGGCCCCTGTCGAGTCGGGGCGCGACTTCATCCGCGAGATCGTGCGCGCGGATGTGAACGCCGGGCGTGCCAAGGAGGTGGTGACCCGCTTTCCGCCCGAGCCCAACGGCTATCTTCATATCGGTCACGCCAAGTCGATCGTTCTCAACTTCGGGATCGCGGACGAGTTCGGCGGCCGCTGCCATTTGCGCTTCGACGATACCAACCCGGCGAAAGAAGAGCAGGAATACATCGATGCCATCGAGCGCGACGTGCGGTGGCTCGGTTTCGATTGGGGCAGGCACCTCTATCATGCATCGGATTATTTCGAGCAGCTTTACAGCTGGGCAGAGGACCTCATCCGCGCCGGCAAGGCTTACGTCGACGACCAGTCGCATGAGGAGATGCGCCTCAACCGGGGCACGCTGACGCAGCCGGGCAAGAACTCGCCCTTCCGCGACCGTAGCATCGAGGAGAACCTCGATCTCTTCCGTCGCATGCGCGCGGGAGAATTTCCCAACGGCGCCCGCGTGCTGCGCGCCAAGATCGACATGGCCTCGGGCAACATCAATTTGCGCGATCCCGTGATGTACCGCATTTTGCACGCGCCGCATCCGCGCACCGGCACCGAATGGAAGATTTACCCGAGCTACGACTACGCACACGGCCAGTCGGACGCCATCGAGGGCGTTACACATTCGATCTGCACTCTCGAGTTCGAAGATCACCGGCCGCTTTATGACTGGTTCATCGAGAACCTGAAGGTCCCGTCGCGGCCGCGGCAGTACGAGTTTGCGCGCCTAAATTTGACACATACGATTTTGTCCAAGCGCGTCCTGACGTTGCTGGTCCGCGACGGCCACGTGCGCGGTTGGGACGATCCGCGCATGCCGACGCTCGCAGGTCTGCGGCGACGCGGGGTACCCGCCGATGCCGTACGCGATTTCGTCAAGCGCATCGGCGTCGCCAAAGCCAACAGCATCGTCGATGTCGGGATGCTCGAATTCTCGATCCGCGAAGCGCTCAACAAACGCACGCTGCGGCGGATGGCGGTGCTCAAACCGCTCAAGGTGACCATCGAAAATTATCCTGAGGGGCAGGTGGAAGAGCTGGAAGCCGCCAATCATCCCGACAATCCGGCGGCCGGCACGCGCAAGATCAAGTTTGCCCGCGAGCTTCTTATCGAGCGGGACGATTTCATGGAGAACCCGCCGAAGAAATTCTTCCGGCTGTCGCCCGGTACGGAGGTGCGGCTGCGTTACGCTTACTTCATCACTTGCAAAGACGTCAAAAAAGATGCGAACGGGCAGGTTGTCGAATTGCGTTGCACTTACGATCCGGCGACCAAAGGCGGCAATGCGCCGGACGGCCGCAAAGTGAAGGCGACGATCCATTGGGTGTCGGCGGCGCATTCGGTGCCGGCGGAGGTGCGCCTCTATAATCCCTTGTTCTTGAAGCCCGATCCAGACGTCGCCAATTTCACCGGCGATCTCAACCCGAATTCGCTCGAGGTCTTAAGCGATGCCCGGCTGGAGCCGGAGCTTCGCGCCGCCGCCTTCGAACCCGTTCAGTTCGAGCGCAACGGCTATTTCTGCCGCGATCCGGATTCCGGTTTGAACGATCTGGTGTTCAACCGCACCGTCGGCCTCCGCGACACCTTCACCAAAGATGTCGGCAAATAGTGTGCGTTCGCAACCGTTCCTCTAGCCACAACTTGAAGCTGCACTAGCATCGTTCCGGCGACTGCAGGAATTGGGGGCGATGTCTCAGCCGGAGCAACCGCGCGCCCGTGCAAGGGCCTGGGGCGCAGGCATTGACGCCGCGCGTCGCCACACCGGGCTTTTCCTGCCCGGTGTCGTCGGCGAGCTCAGCGGTCGCCTTCGCCGCCTGCTGTCACAATGGGTGCTGGCAGAACTTGCGCCCGGCCGGCTGATGCCATGGCTGCCCGTCTGTTATGGACTCGGGATCGTCGCCTATTTCAGCGCGGAACGGGAGCCGGTCTGGTGGGCAGCAGACGGTGCAGCTATGGCGGCGGCCGCTATTGCGATCCTTGCGCGGCGAAGCAGTTTTGGATTGGCACTGGCGCTAGGCGTTGCGGCGGTGGTCGCGGGCTTTGCCACTGCGACATCGCATACTGCCCGCATTGCGCATCGCGTGCTCGACTATCCCGTCGCGAGCGCGCGGATCACGGGATTTGTGGAAAGCAACGAGGAACGCCAACGTAGCGATCGGATCGTCGTGCGCGTTCTCTCGATGGACGCGCCGCGCTTAAACGCCGTCCCGTCGCGCGTGCGCGTCGCTGTGCGCAGAGGCGCGATGCCGCCGGTCGGCAGTTTCATAGATTTCAAAGCCCACTTGTCGCCGCCGCTGCCACCGCTGCGGCCCGGCGGCTACGACTTTGCGCGCGATATGTATTTCCAGCAGATCGGCGCATCCGGCTACGCGCTCGGAAAGATCACCATTACGGCGCCTCCAACGGAGCGCGGGCTTTGGCTGCGATATGCCTCGTTTCTGGCCAATCTGCGCGACATGATCGACGTGCGCATGCGTACCGTTATTTCAGGAGATGAGGGCGCAATCGCCTCGGCCCTGATCACCGGCAGACGCGACGCGATTTCGCAACCGCTCAACGACGCCTTTTACATTTCAAGCCTCGCGCACGTGTTATCGATTTCCGGCTATCACATGGCGGTGGTCGCGGGCATCGTGTTTTTTGTCATTCGCGCGACACTTGCTCTGGTGCCCGGGATTGCCATGCGGCATCCGATCAAAAAGTGGGCAGCTGGCGCGGCGGTCATCGCGGCCGCCTTCTATTTGGTGCTATCGGGCAACGAAGTGGCCACCCAGCGATCGTTCATCATGATTGCGATTGTTCTCGCTGGCATTATGTTCGATCGTCCGACGCTGACGTTCCGTACGATTGCCGTCGCGGCTTTCGTGGTATTGATGTTTGCTCCGCATGCCGTCGTGCATCCAAGTTTCCAGATGTCTTTTGCCGCAACGTTGGCGCTGATAGCTGGCTATCAGCACGGGTTGCCCTGGCATGCAGCCGCCGATACGCCGCGCGCCGCGCGGTTCGCTCTGTGGGGCGCGCGGGAGCTAACGGGACTGGTTCTTGCTTCGGTTGTCGCTGGCCTCGCAACAACGCCTTACGCCGCGTATCACTTCCACCGCGTCGCGCCTTATGGTGTGCTCGCCAATTTGCTGGCCATGCCCGTTGTTTCTGCGCTGGTCATGCCCGCCGGTATTATCGGGGTGCTGGCAATTCCGTTCGGATTTGACGCGCCGTTCTGGCGTCTGATGGGTTATGGAATCGAGTGGATGGACGCAGTGGCGCTATGGGTCGCCGGGCTGCCTGGTGCCGTCGGGCACATCCGCGCCTTCGGTACCGGGCCCTTGCTCCTTGCGACCTTAGGCCTGCTACTGCTCTGCCTGTTGCGAACGCGGCTGCGCTGGAGTGGGGCCATTTTGGTCGTTGCCGCAACCGCTCTTGCCCTGACAACGCCTTTGCCCGACGTGCTCGTCGCAAGCGACGGCCAGGCCGCAGCCATCCGCACCGCCAAGGGACGGTTAGCCGTGCTGTCGAGCGGCCGCGACACTTTCGCAGTCAAGGAGTGGCTGATGGCCGACGCCGACGATCGTCCGCCAACCGATCCGAGCTTGCGCGACGATATCGACTGCGATGCGGTTGGATGCATCGGGCGGCTTGCCGACGGAAGACTGGCCTCCGTGGTTCTCAATGTCGAAGCGTTCCGCGAAGATTGCATGCGCGCCGCGGTCGTCATTAGTGCACGCGAGGCACCCGGCGATTGTGCCGCAAAGTTGATTGATCGCCAGACCTGGCGCGGACGCGGCGCGACGGCCTTGCGGTGGACGGGCGTTCGTTTTGAGGAGAGCTACGCGCAGCCGCCCGGTACCGATCGGCCGTGGGCGACGGCACCCGTCGAGCGGAGAGCGGCTCGCAGTTCAACGCTGCATGATGCGACGCCACGCCCTGAAGATCTGGAATCGGGCGACTAATGGCGCGAATTCTCTATTCGCTCCGCGCGAGGGCGCGAATGCCGGGGAGTAGCTTGTGCATTCAGTATGCCGAACCTCCTTGCGTGCGGGAAAGAACGCGAAAGGAAGGCCCTTTCAATAGCGCCTGAATAGCCCCACCAGCTTGCCTTGAATGCGCACGCGATTGGGAGGCAGGATACGCACCTCATAGGCGGTATTCGCCGGCTCCAGCGCAATCGACGCGCCGCGGCGGCGGAAGCGCTTTAAGGTCGCCTCTTCATCGTCGATCAAGGCCACGACGATATCGCCGGTGTCCGCTGCCTCTGATTTGCGGATGAGCGCAATGTCGCCATCGAGAATGCCGGCCTCGATCATGGAATCGCCGCGAACTTCCAGCGCAAAATGCTCGCCAGCCGACAGCAGGTCGGGCGGCATGTTGATGACGTGGCTGCGCTGTTGGATGGCCTCAATTGGCGTGCCGGCGGCGATGCGGCCCATCACGGGTACCGCAACGGGATGACCGCCGCCGTTGCCGTCCTCGCCGGCCGCGCGCACGCGGCCGAGGTCCCCTTCGATCACGTTGGGCGTGAAGCCGCGCGGCCGGCCGATGCCATGGTTGACCGATTCAGGCAGCTTGATCACCTCGATGGCGCGGGCGCGGTTGGCCAGCCGGCGAATGAAGCCGCGCTCTTCGAGGGCGGTGATAAGCCGGTGGATGCCGGATTTCGAACGCAGGTCCAGCGCGTCCTTCATCTCGTCGAAGGAGGGCGGCACCCCAGTTTCGGTCAGACGCTCGTGAATGAAGCGCAATAGCTCGAATTGCTTGCGGGTCAGCATCGGTTTCTCCCGGTCCGCGGCCGCCCTGAATGGGCCCCCAGCCGAAACAAAGCATGAACGGACACTATCTGTTCGATATGTGTTCTGCAACCTTTTAATTTGGAGTGAAAAAGTCGAAATGCCGCTACAGGCCGAGCTTAAGGATGACGCAGGGTGCACCGGCGTTGGCAGGCGGGGCAAAAGGCTCGCGAATCAGCAGGCAATCTGCCGCGGCCAATGGAGCCATAAGCGAGCTGTCCTGGTTTGGAAGCGGTGTGGCGACCGGGGTCTCCGGGCCAGCATCGAGGGTAGCTCGCAAATAGTCCTCGCGCTCGTCATTGGCCGGCAGATCGCAGCCTAGTCGTGCTGACGTGCGAGCATAAAGCGGCTGCCTACAGCCGGTTAGCCGCGCAATCAGCGGCACAAGAAACAGGAATGCGCAGACGTAGGCGGACACCGGATTTCCTGGCACGCCTAGCACGTGCATGGGGCCGAGTCGCCCATGCATGACTGGCCGACCCGGCCGCAGCGCCACGCGCCAGAACGACAAGTCGAGGCCCTCGATCTTAAGCGCGCGCTGCACCAGGTCGTGCTCGCCAACAGAAGCGCCGCCGCTGGTCACCAGCACGTCAGCGCCCCAGGCGCGTGCCTTGCGCACGGCCGCGCCGATATCTTCGACCCGGTCGCGGGCGATACCGAAATCGGCGACGTCGCCACCTGCCTGATGGGCCAGTGCCATCAGCGCGTACCCGTTCGAATAGATGATCTCACCGGACCGCGGCGTTGACCCGGGGCGTACCAGCTCGTCGCCCGTGCCGAGCACAGCGATCTTCGGACGGCGGTGAACGGCTAGATGTGCGTGGTTCATTGCCGCAGTCAGCATCAGGTCGCGGTCGGTGAGACGTGTCCCCTTGCGCAAGAGCACCTCGCCTTGCGCGAAATCGATGCCTCGGCCGCGCACGTTGCGGCCCCTGGCCGTGGCCTTTTGTACGATGACCGAGTTGCCGTCACACGCGGCAAGTTCTTGAATGACGACGGTGTCGCTGCCAAGGGGCATCACGCCGCCGGTGAAGATACGCGCCGCTTCACCGGCTTTAATTTCGCCCTCGAAGGGGTGGCCGGCGGCAATCTCGCCGATCAGCTTCAATGTGACGGGCACCTGCGTAACGTCTTCGGCGCGCACCGCGTAACCATCCATCGCCGAGACTGCCGCGGGCGGCTGCGTGCGTAGCGAGGCAAGATCTTCGGCCAGCACACGGCCAAGCGCGTGATCGATACCGATGTGTTCGGCCGACAGCGCCTCGACGCCGTTCAGCACGCGCGCCAAGGCGTCCGCGACGGCCATCAGCGGCATCGCTCACGCCTCGGTCTGCGGCGGCAGTTCGGGTTGCGGCGCGGCCTTCGGCGGGTGCCCGGCCTCTGCCTTCCATGGTCCCGATTTCCCGCCGGTTTTTTCCAGCAGACGGATGCCCTCGATGCGCATGCCTTTTTCCAGCGCCTTGCACATGTCGTAGATGGTCAAGCAGGCAATCGACACCGCAGTGAGTGCCTCCATCTCGACCCCGGTTTGCGCCGTAACCTTCACCGTCGCCTGCACCAAAAAGCCGGGAAAGGCATGTTCCGGATCGATCTCTATTTCGACCTTGGTAATGGGGAGCGGGTGGCACAAGGGGATAAGGCCGTGGGTGCGTTTGGCGGCCATGATGCCCGCAAGCCTAGCGGCGCCAAGCACGTCGCCCTTCAGTGCATTGCCTTCGAGCACGCGCTCGAGCGTCTCGCGGGTCATGATCACGCGGCCTTCGGCCAGGGCCGTGCGCTCGGTCGCGCCTTTGGCGGTGACGTCGACCATGTGCGCCTGGCCGCGCTGGTCGAGATGGGTAAGAGGTGAGGGGCGGGTGCCTGTCGTCCGCGCCACAGTCTTGGCAGCGTGCTTCTGCCGCCGCTTTCCGCGCCCGGGCGGCTGCCGTCGTCTGGCTTTGGCGTGTCGCGGCGATGCCCTTGCCACTTTTCGAGTTTTTGCCATTGTCACTCCGCCGGCGCACGCGCTGGCGCCGGCGTCAGAATAGCGCGGGTTGCGGCCGTTACATCAGGCTGCCGCATCAAGCTCTCGCCGATCAGGAAGGTCGCAATGCCAATGCGGGCGAGGCGGGCGAGGTCGCCGGGTGTGTTGAGGCCGCTTTCGGCCACCGCGACCCGATCAGGTGGGATTTTCGGACCAAGGCGCTCGCTTACAGCGAGGTCCGTTCTAAAGGTGCGCAAATCGCGGTTGTTGATGCCAATCAGGCGCGATTTCAAAGACAAGGCTCGCTCAAGTTCGTCTTCTTGATGAACTTCAAGTAGGACATCCATGCCGTTGATAATCGCTGCGGCTTCAATTTCCTGCGCTGCCGCGTCAGTCATCGCCGCCATGATGAGCAAGATGCAGTCGGCCCCTAGGGCACGTGATTCGACCACTTGGTAGGGGTCATAGATGAAATCCTTGCGCAGCACCGGCAGTTCGCTCGCGGCGCGGGCCTGCACCAGGAAGTCGGAGCTGCCCGCAAACGAGGGCGCATCCGTCAATACGGAGAGACAGGCCGCGCCGCCGGCCTCATAGGCTTTGGCGAGTTTTGGCGGGTCGAAGTCGGCGCGGATCAGACCTTTCGACGGGCTTGCCTTCTTGATCTCGGCGATGAGCGCATACTCGCGGCTGGCGATGCGCTTCTCAATGGCCCGCAGGAAACCGCGCGGCTTTGACGCCGCCCGCGCGTCAGCTTCAAGACTGGACAGCGGGCGCGCGCGTTTAGCCGCGGCGATTTCCTCGCGCTTGTAGGCCTCGATCTTTTTCAAAATGTCGACCATCAGGCGTCCACGGCGTTTGAAACCGCGATCAGCCTGTCGAGGCGGCCCTCTGCTTCGCCGCTATCAAGCGATTTGCGGGCAATCGCGGCAGCATCCTTCAAGTTGGTCGCTCTTCCGGCCACGATCAGGGCCGCTGCTGCGTTGAAGACGGCAACATCGCGAAAGGCACTCGCCTTACCCTTGAGTACGTCAAGCAAGGCCTTAGCATTGTGCTCGGCGTCGCCGCCGCGCAACATCTCAGGCTTGGCGCGGGCAACGCCGACGTCCTCGGGCGTCACCTCGAACGTGCCAATCTTGCCATTTTCGAGCGCCGCCACGCTGGTCGGTCCAGCCGTCGTGATCTCGTCGAGCCCATCCGAACCATGCACGACCCACACGCACTCGGAGCCGAGATTCTTCAGCACCTGCGCCATCGGCTCGATCCACTGTTTGGAGAACGTACCGATCATCTGTCGTTTGACGCTCGCCGGATTGGACAACGGTCCAAGCAGATTAAAAATGGTGCGGGTGCCAAGCTCGACGCGCGTCGGTCCTACATTCTTCATCGCCGGATGATGCGCCGGCGCAAACATGAATCCGATGCCTGCTTCACGGACGCATTCGCCGACCTGTTCGGCATTGAGATCAATGTTGACGCCAAGCGCCTGCAAAACGTCGGCCGCACCCGATTTCGACGACAGCGCACGGTTGCCGTGCTTTGCCACGGGAACGCCGGCGCCGGCGACGATAAAAGCCGCGCAAGTCGAAATGTTGTAGGAGCCCGATGCGTCGCCGCCGGTGCCCACCACATCGATGGCATCAGGAGGCGCCTTTACCCCGACCATCTTGGCGCGCATGGTCGTCACCGCGCCGGTGATTTCGTCGACCGTCTCGCCGCGCACGCGCAGGGCCATGAGCAGTCCGCCCATCTGCGAGGGCGTCGCTTCGCCCGACATCATGCTATCGAATGCTGCCGCGGCTTCTTGGCGCGTCAAGCTTGCGCCGGTCGCGACCTTGGCGATGAGCGCTTTGAACTCGTCGGCCATGGAGCTATTCCGCTGCCGCGAGCGCTCGGCGACCGGCTCGCGCGTTCCAGGCCGCGGCAATGTCGATAAAGTTCTTCAATATCAAATGGCCGTGCTCGGAAGCGATGCTTTCCGGGTGAAACTGTACGCCGTGTATGGGAAAGTTCTCGTGCATTACGCCCATGCAGAGCCCGTCGCTCGTTTCGGCATTGACGGTGAGCGCGCGTGGCATACTAGCGCGTTCCACGACCAAGGAATGATACCGCGTCGCCCTGAGCGGTCCATTGATGCCGACGAAAAGCCCAGTGCCGCTGTGGCTGATCTCGGACAACTTTCCATGCATCGGCGCGGCCCGCACGATCTTGCCGCCGAACGCTTGGCCGATTGCCTGATGACCGAGGCAGACGCCGAGGATCGGGATCTTATGTGCCGCCTGTTTGATCAGATCGAGGCAGATGCCTGCTTCGGTCGGGGTGCAGGGACCAGGCGAGAGCACGATAGCTTCCGGGCTCGCGGCAATGACCGCCTCTGTCGTGATCTTGTCATTGCGATGGACGACAACTTGAGCCCCCAAAGCCCCCAAATAATGGACGAGGTTGAAGGTAAAGCTGTCGTAGTTGTCGACCAGGATGATCATGTTTGCTTGCCCGTGCAACGGTTTACGGCCGCGCCTATGGGGGGTCAAGCTTCGCCATTATTCGGGCGGGGGCGGCGGTGGCGGGAGCATCTCCATGAAACGTTTGTCGAACTCCGCATCGGGCATGGTGTTGACGGGCGTGCGCACCATGTCGGCCGAGTTGTCAGCAAAGTGCACCAGTCTCGGGAAGAACAGCACAACAGTCAGCAGCAGCCACTGGGCTAGCAGGAACGGCAGCAGCGCCTTGACGAAGCCGCGGAACGGTGCGGGTGGTTTTACCACCCCGCGCACCATCATCAGCGCATAGCCGAATGGCGGCAACAGGAAGCTCGACTGCAGTGCGAGCAATACGAGGACCGAGACCCATCGCGCATCGGCGACGCGCACCAGGAGTGGCGGGATTATGATCGGTACCACAACGAAAATGATCTCAAAGGCGTCGAGGACGAAGGCGCAGAGGGCGATGACTCCGAGCACCGCCGCGACGGCAAGCGTGTCATTGCCGGGAATGGCAGTGACCAGGTTATTCACCAAACGGTCGGTGCCGAGCAGACGCAAAACGAGCGTAAAGGTCGTCGCGGCCAAAAGCAGGGCGAACAGCGCGCCAGTAATGGCCATGGCGTCGCGCAGGAGCGGCGCCAGTACTTTCCGTGGCAAGTGACCGGCAATCAGGCCGCCCATGAGCAGCGTGAAGGTGCCGACAGCGGCCGCTTCCACCGCAAAAAAGTACCCCGCGGCGACGCCGCCGAGCAGAAACAGCAATGCACTGACGGAAACCCCGGCTAGCAGACCTTGGCGAAAGGTGGTGCCCTCCCGCGGCGGCAATGACTTAGCCTTGTGGCCAGCCAACCAGGCAAGCAGGACGCAAAGCACCAGGAAGATGGCTGCCGGAACCAAAGCGGCATGAAAAATGTCGGCCGTATTGATGATCCGGTCTGAACGCCCAGTTTGTGTGACCGCAAACGTGTGCGCGCTGAGCATGGCGTCGCTGAGTAGGATCAGCACCAACGAGGGCGGCACCAGCACGCCCAACGTGGAGGCAACCGCAATAATTGCGTCGCGTGTAGGCGGCGGAATTCGTTCGGCGTCGAGTCGCGGCGCGATAACGCGCGACAGCCCAAGCACACTCGCGCCAACCGAGCCGTTCATGGGGCCAAGCAGTGCGCCGAGGGCGACCCCTGAAATCAGGGGCGCCGACGCTTTGCGCGGTAGAACGGCATTGCACGCGCGATAAAGCGCGTCGGCGATTGGCAAGCGGTCGAGCAGCAGACCCATCGTGACATAAAGGGGCAGCGCTTGAAGCAGGTCGTTGTCGAGCAGGTTGATCAGCCGGCCGGGTAGGGCCCAAAGGAGGCTAAAGGGGAAGGTCCCCATCGCGATGCCGGCAATTGCGCCTGCACTTGCTGCCGCAAACAAAATAAACGCCGCCGGCAGTCCGGTACCGATGATGCCGATCCCGACCAGGATCAAGAGGCCAAGGCCGCTCCATTCCATCAGCGCTCACCAAAATCATTCGGACGCGCGATATCGAGCACAGCCTGCATCAGCATCAGCGCCGTCATCAGCCACAGCGCGAGCTTGAGAATGAAGTACCCGGGATTGTAGGTGTCGGGAAACGCTTCGAGCTGTTGGACCGACGGCCATACCATGCTCTTGCCGGAAAACGCGACAAAAAGCGCCCAGGGCGTGACGCCCAGTGCTGTGCCCAGTTGCCTAATGCGGCGTCGCACCTTCCGGGAATAACGCTGCGCCAGCGCGTCGGCCGCCAGATGCGCGCCCATGCGTGTCGCGGCAGTGACGCTGGCGGCGACGTAAAGCGCAAAAATAATCTGACCAAGATCGTTCGCTTCGCGTGAATAGGCGTGTAGCGCGTCACGCAACGGCCATTGCAAAAACAAGAGAAACACAAGAGGCAGCGCGAGCCACTTGATTGCTGCAATCGCTTTCGCCGTTATTCGATCAACCAGCCTCAACGGCCAGACGTCGTCCGACCCATGTTTATCGTGCTCTTTTGGCGTCATTGCCTCGGTGACCACCGAAAATTGATCACGTCTCGGCCCCAAAGCCGGTTTACCTCAATTGCGTGGTCCCGCATTGTCACCGCAGTCTGTTCATCGTCGGCGCGCGGGCACTGGACAGCATCGTGCGGTATTTGCTGTCGGGCGAGCGCGACTGCGAATCCGGGCTCGGCGCTGCCGGGCGCGGTAAATGGAAACAAAGTCGAGACGTAGATCCGCTTCTGCGCGTCCGCCACTGCGATACAGAAGCTCCATGCGTTGGCCTGTGCGGCCCAGCACGGAAACAGCACTGCAATGGCCAGCGCCATAACTGGCTTTCGCAGGATCATCCCTAATTCCGCGCACCAATCTGGTGCGCATGTATCGATGAGGCGCGCCCTTGTTAGAACGATAAAGCGCGTCGATCCGATTCAAAATAAAAAGGTCATAAACAACGTACGATGTGCTGTGCGTCGACCGTTTATTGCCCGCGCTTTGCCGCGCTGGCAAACCGCCGCGCCTCCTCGGCGGCACGAAACAAGGCCTTTGCTTTGTTCACGCACTCCTGCTGTTCGAAGTCGGTATCGCTGTCGGCAACGATGCCGGCGCCGGCCTGCACGTACATTTTGCCGTCCTTCACCAACGCAGTACGCAGAACGATACAGGTGTCCATCTCGCCGGCAGCGGAGAAATAGCCGACCGCACCTGCGTAAAGCCCGCGCTTTTCTTTCTCCAATTCGTCGATGATCTGCATGGCGCGCACTTTCGGCGCGCCTGAAACCGTGCCCGCGGGAAAGCCCGCAACCAGTGCATCGAGCGCGTCGTGTCTCTCGTCGAGCCGGCCCTCGACATTAGACACGATGTGCATCACATGGCTGTAGCGCTCCACGAAGAATTGGTCGGTTACCTCCACCGTGCCAATCTTCGCAACACGCCCAACGTCATTTCTTCCGAGATCGAGAAGCATCAAGTGCTCGGCGCGTTCCTTTGGGTCAGCCAGCAACTCCTCCTCGAGCGCCTTGTCCTCATGCGGAGTGGCTCCGCGCGGCCGCGTGCCGGCGATGGGCCGGATCGTGACAACGCCGCCGGACACCTTGACCAGAATTTCGGGACTCGACCCCGCCACGGCAAAGCCCCCGAAATCGAGAAAATAGAGGTATGGAGATGGATTGGTGCGTCTGAGCGCGCGATAAAGGGAGAACGCCGGCAACGGAAAGGGCGCCTCGAAGCGCTGCGCCAGTACAATCTGGAAGGCGTCGCCAGCGGCAATATAATCTTTGGCGCGCGTGACCATCACTTTGTATTCGTTCGGCGACGTGTTCGAGCGGATTGGCGGGTCGATCACGCCCTCATCGCGCTCGGCCAAAGATTTGTCGAGCGGCCGGTCGAGTGCGTCGACCACGCCAGAAATGCGTTCGATCGCGCGCGTGAGCGCGGCTTTTGCGCCTATGCCGTTTTCGGGGCGAACCGGTGTCACCACGATGATTGCATCTTTGACGGCGTCGAACACCAAAACCAAAGTGGGCCGCACCAGCACAGCATCGGGAATGCCGATCGGGTCGGGCTTGCCGTTCGGCAACTCCTCCATCAGCCGCACCATGTCGTAACCGAGATAGCCGAAAACGCCGGCAGCCATCGGCGGCAGCGATGGTGGTAGCGCAATGCGGCTTTCTTTGATGAGCGCGCGTAATGCGGTCAAAGGCGATTCATTGAGCGGCGAATATACGTTCGGTCGTACGCCAGGGTTGCGGTTGACTTCCGCTGTGTTGCCTTGGGCGCGCCAAATGAGGTCGGGATCGAGTCCGATGATCGAATACCGGCCCCGCACCGCGCCGCCCTCCACTGACTCAAGCAGAAAGCTCATCGGCTTGCCCGCACCGAGCTTGAGATAAGTGGAGACTGGCGTCTCCAAATCAGCGACCAGCGTGGTCCAAACCACCTGCGCCTCACCGCGGACATAGCGGTCAGCGAAGGCTTGCTCCGACGGCTCGATCTGCATGATTGTTAAGGGTTGCCGCCGCCGACGACTTGGCTGATTGCGGATTGGTTGACGTCGACGCCGAAATCGGCTTCGAGCCGCGCGATGTACTCCGCGCTGATGTCGTCGACGTAGGAGCTTTGCAGCGTCGCGGCGAGCGACTTACTCTCAGCTGAATTGGGATCGAGCTTGGGATCGCTGACATCGGTGACGCGGAACACATATTGTTCAGTCGGCTGCTTACCGCTCGCGGTCGCCGCTTGATCTTTGCCTGTGCGGAATACTGCGGCCACGACGTTTTCCGGCAACGTGCCCGGTTTGGCGCGCGAAAGCCCGCTTGCATGCTCGACTTTGGCGCCTACGCTGCTGGCAACGTCAGCAAGCGACGTGCCCGCTTTCAGCTTACTGAGTAGGTCGGTCGATTTCGCCATCAGCCGCTTGGCGACTTCTTCATCGCGCCAGCGCTTTTCGACCTCGCTTTTGACTTCATCCAGATTGCGCTCGCGTGACGGCGTGACGCCGGTGACGTCGTAGTAAAGAAAGCCCCCATTGGGGAGCTGCAGTGCCTCATTATCGACGCCGACATCGGTGGCAAAAATCGCCTGCACGAGGTTCGGCAGTTTTGGCAAATTCGCCACCGGTTTTCCGTCGGGGCCGTTGCCGGCACGATCGATCGCCTCAACCACAATGGGCTTGAGTCCGAGCTTTTTGCCCGCTTCGGCGAGCGTCGAGCCGGCCGCACGCTCATCTTCGACTTTATCGCGCAAATCGCCGATCTGCGCCCGGGCGCGGCCTTCGGCGATCTCGCGTTTGATCTGCGGCTCGACCTCCGCGAAAGATTTTTGCGTGCCCGGCTCGATCTTACCGACCGTCAGTAAAACTGTGCCGAAGCTACCTTTGATCGGCTGGCTGACCTCGCCTGGTTTGATGGAGAAGGCCGCGTCGGCGATAGCCGGATCGATAATCGCCGCTTTCGGCACCATACCAAGATCGGTGTCGGACGGCTTCAGGCCACGTTCCTTCACCAAATCGTCAAAACTTTCACCCTTGGCGATCTTCTGCCGCGCGGCGGCGGCATCTTCAGGATCGGGGAAAATGATCTGGCGCACTTCGCGCTTCTCCGGCGTGCCGAACTGCGCCTTGTGTTCGTCGTAGTATTTCTTGGCGTCCGCCTCGCTCACCTCATCAGGTTTGGCGATATCGGACGGTGACAGTGATAGCAATGTGACCTTGCGGTATTCCGGCGCCCGAAATGCGGCCTTGTGGTCGTTGAAATAGGCCTTGAGCGTGTCCGCAGACGGAGCCGCAATATCGCCCGCCTGAGCCGGGCCGAGCGCGACATAATCTATGCTGCGCTGCTCGTCACGGAAGCGCTCTATGGCGGCAAGTGCCACGTTAGGGACGTTCACGTCGCCGGCAATGCTGAGCGCCACCTGTCGGCGGAGCATGGCACGGCGTTGCCGCTCGACGAAGGCCCCTTCGGTGAATCCTGCCTCGCGGATCAGTTCTTCGAACCGTTGCCGATCGAACTGGCCGCTGACGCCCTTGAAACTCGGATCGGCGGTGATGCGATTGGCGATCTCGGTATTGCTGACCGCGAGGTTGAGTACTTTCGCCTGCTCGTCGAGCGTTGTCTCTGCGATCAATTGGGCGATCAGCTGACGATCGAGACCCATGGCGCGCGCTTGATCGGGTGTGATCGGCCGCCGCGCGCGGTTGCTCAACTGACGCAGCTGATCGTTATAATATTGGCGCAGCTGCTCTACGGAAATCTCGGTGCCTCCGACCGCGATCGCGGAATTGCGGCCGAAGCCGCGGAAGATGTCGCCGATACCCCAGATGGCGAAGCTGAGCACCAAGAAGCCCATGACTGCGGCCATCAGGCCCTTGCCCAGCCAAGTGGAGGAGGCTTTGTGAATTCCGCGCAGCATGTGGTGCCAATTTGGGCCTGAGTGCCCTTCGTCGTGGTGGTGGCGCTCTTATAGGGATGGGCCCAACCTGCTGCAACTCAAGAAGGATCGGGTGACGGCGGAACCGTCTGGCGCGCGCTGGGCGCGTCTGATAACCGCTGACTGAGCCTCAAGGATGGGACCGATGGCGGCTGGCGCACTCCGTCCGCTGGTTGCGGGCAACTGGAAGATGAATGGGTTTGCCGCCTCCGAGGCGGAGCTTGCCAAGATTATCGCCGGGGCCGCCGGGCTGCGCTGCGATCTTATGGTTTGCCCGCCGGCGACGCTCCTTGCGTCTTTCGCAGCCGCGGCGCGAGGCTCAGCAGTCACGATCGGCGCACAAGACTGCCACCCGGCCGTCTCCGGCGCCCACACCGGCGATATTGCGGCCGAACAACTCAAGGACGCCGGTGCAACCGCAGTGATCATAGGCCATTCCGAACGACGCATCGATCATCATGAAAGCGATGCGCTGGTGCGCGCCAAGGCTCTCGCGGCGCGCCGGGCAGGGCTTCTCGCCATTGTGTGTGTCGGCGAGCAGCGTTCCGACCGGGAGGCCGGCAAGACACTTGCCGTCATCGGCACGCAGATCGATGGCTCACTTCCCGAGGATGCGACCGCTGCTAATCTGGTCGTCGCTTACGAGCCGGTTTGGGCCATCGGAACGGGGGTGACGCCGACGCCAAAAGATGTGGCGGAGGCGCATGGCTTCATCCGCAGGCGGCTCGCAGAACGGTTTGGCGGGGAGGGTGGCAGGGTCCGCATCCTCTACGGCGGCTCGGTCAAGCCGGCCAACGCTCGGGAACTCCTCAGCGTGTCCGATGTCGACGGCGCCCTGGTCGGTGGTGCCAGCTTGAAAGCGGCCGATTTCCTCGGCATTGCGGCAGTTTACCGCTAGGGCTCCACAGGGTGGAAAAGAGCCGGGCGATCGTGTAGAGACCGCGGCGACTTCCTATATGACAGGCGTGTCCGCCGGGGCGGCGAGCCCGGCCCGGCGAGAGTTTGGGTGGATTGTTCATGCAGCACGTGGTCATTGTCATCCACTTGATGCTGGTCCTTGCGCTGATTGGGGTGGTGCTACTGCAGCGCTCCGAGGGCGGAGGTCTCGGCATCGGCGGCGGTGGCGGCTTTATGACCAGCCGCGGCACTGCCAATGTGCTCACACGCGCGACGGCAATTCTGGCCGGGTTATTCTTTGTGACGAGCCTCATCTTGTCGGTGCTTGCCGGCATGAACCGGGCGCCGACCAGCATTATTCGCGGCGGCCAGACCGCACCCACGGCGCCCACGCCAGGCGCACCGCCGACCAATAGCGGCGGTGGCGGGCTGCTTAAACAATTGCAAGAAGGCGCGCCACCGCGGCCTGGAACACCGGCTGCGCCCGCGCCGTCGGGGCCTGCCGTGCCGCAGTCGAAATGATGTCGAAGGGCCGGGCAACCGGCCCTTCACTGTTGAAGAGCGCGCAATGCGAAATGGATGCAATGCAATCGCCTGCGGCAACATGAGCATCCACAGCTACGCACAGGCGCAGATCAGCGTTTCGGTTTTCGCGCTCGTCGAATCGAGAGGGGGAGGCTAAAGGTTAGGTCCCATGGCGCGGTATATTTTCATCACCGGCGGCGTGGTTTCCTCACTCGGCAAGGGTCTCGCGTCCGCAGCGCTCGGCGCGCTGCTGCAGGCGCGCGGATACAAAGTCCGTCTGCGCAAGCTCGACCCCTACCTCAACGTCGATCCTGGCACGATGTCGCCGTATCAGCACGGAGAGGTCTTTGTCACCGACGATGGGGCCGAAACCGATCTCGACCTCGGGCACTACGAGCGCTTCACCGGCCGCCCGGCGACGCGCTTCGATAACATCACCACGGGTCGCATCTATCAGGACATTCTCTCGCGCGAACGGCGCGGCGATTATCTCGGCGCCACCATTCAGGTGATCCCCCATGTCACCAACGCGATCAAGGATTTCATTCGCGACGGCAATGATGGCTTCGATTTCGTGCTGTGCGAGATCGGCGGCACCGTCGGCGACATCGAGGGACTGCCGTTCTTCGAGGCGATCCGGCAGCTTGGCAACGAGCTGCCGCGCCATCACGCGGTCTATATCCATCTCACGCTGCTGCCGTTTATTCCGAGCGCTGGCGAGTTGAAGACAAAACCGACGCAGCATTCGGTGAAGGAGCTGCGCTCCATCGGCATCCAGCCCGACATTCTGCTGTGCCGGACCGATCGTCCCATCCCCCCGGGCGAACGGCGCAAACTCGGCCTGTTCTGCAATGTGCGCGAAAGCGCCGTGATCGAAGCGCGCGACGTCGATAACATTTACGCGGTCCCGGAGGCCTATCATGACGCCGGACTCGACGACGAGGTTCTCGCCGCCTTCGGTATCGAGAATGCGCCGGAGCCCGATCTTGTACGCTGGCGCACGATCAACGAGCGCATTCGCAATCCGGAAGGCGACGTGACCATCGCCATCGTCGGTAAATACACGGGCATGAAGGACGCCTACAAATCTCTGATCGAGGCGCTTTCCCACGGCGGCATCGCCAACAAGGTGAAGGTCAATCTCGACTGGATCGAATCCGATGTGTTCGAGAACGAGGACCCGGCGCCCTTCCTCGAGCAGGTCAATGGCATTCTCGTACCCGGCGGCTTCGGCCAGCGCGGCGCCGAAGGCAAGATCCGAGCGGCGCAGTTCGCGCGCGAGCGCAATGTGCCGTATTTCGGCATTTGCTTCGGCATGCAGATGGCCTGCATCGAAGCGGCACGAAATCTGTGTGGAATCGAGGACGCCAATTCGACCGAGTTCGGCCAGACGCGGGAACCAGTTGTTGGTCTAATGACCGAATGGCTCAAGGGTAACGAGTTGCAGAAGCGGCAGGCAAACGGAGAGCTCGGCGGTACCATGCGGCTAGGCGCCTATCCTGCGACACTGACGCGCGGCAGCCGGGTAGCTGAAATCTACCGTGGCACGGAAATTTCCGAACGCCACCGCCATCGCTACGAGGTGAACACCGCCTACAAAGGGCGGCTCGAGCAACGCGGTATGCGCTTCTCTGGAATGTCGCCCGACGGCATCTTGCCCGAGATCGTCGAATACGAGGACCATCCCTGGTTCATCGGCGTTCAATTCCATCCCGAGCTCAAGTCGCGGCCCTTCGAGCCGCACCCGCTATTCGCCTCCTTCATTGGTGCGGCGGTCGAGCAGAGCCGGTTGGTGTAACCGTGCCGCGCGCTGCCGTCGGTGCGGCGATTGCCGCTACGGCTCTCTTGGGTTCGCCAGCGGCTTTTGCTCAGCCCTCTTCCAGTTCGCCGCGCGTCCTCGACGCCTGGTCGGGGTCGACCTTCCTCTGTGAAGTGGACGCCAAGCTCAAGGCGCCGGGCGGCCTATGCGACGGCGTCAATGCCGAGGCGGCGCGTCAGGCCACGGCGGCAAAGATCAAATTGGTCGCCCTTGTCTGCGGCGACGGCGAGAGCGGCAAGACCGCCAAAGCCAGGGCGGCAGGATTCGAAGACAATTCGGCAGTTGAAATGCACCTACAGCTGCGCCCGCCGCACAGCCCGCTCCGGGACGCCATCATCGATGTTAATGCGTTGTCGCGACTGGATCCGGTTCCACAGCAGGTTGCGGGACAACCGCACATGTTCCGAAAGATCTACGCGCAGGGCGCTGATCTCGATGCCGCTCCGGACTGGGGCCGGAAAGTTGTGCCTACGGTCAAGACAATGCTTGAGGGCTTCTTCGAGACGTACTCTGCGCCGGCACAGGAGCGGTGATGGCGCGCGGCATCGATCATATCGTTCACGCCGTGCATGACCTCGATGCTGCCGCTGCTTTTTATCGCGGTCTTGGCTTCACCGTCGGTGGGCGCAACGTGCACCCCCGCGAATGGGGCACGCACAATCGCATCATCCAGACACCTGATACTTTCATCGAGTTGCTCGCCCTTGCCGACCAGAGCGGCATGGTACCGCATGCGCCGCATTACTTCTCGTTCGGAGCCTTCAATCGCGATTTCCTCGAACGCGAGCAAGGACTGTCCATGCTGGCGCTGAAAGGCCGCGGGCCGCAGGATGCGGAGGAATTCCGCAGTAAAAACATCGGCGATTTTCAGGTCTATGAATTCGAGCGGGAAGGTGACCGCCCGGACGGAGCACCCGCTAAATTTTCGTTTGCGCTTGCCTTCGCTGCCGCGCCCAATGCCCCGGATATCGCTTTCTTTACTTGTCAGCACCGCCATCCTCCGGAAAATTTTTGGAATGCCGATCTGCAGAAGCACGCGAATGGCGCGACAGGCGTCGCCGGCGCGGCTCTAGTTGCCGAACGGCCAGAGCGGTATCGCGGCTTCATGGAAGACTTCGTCGGCGTCGAAGCACGCTGCATGAGCGACGGTATTGCCTTCGACACGCCACGCGGCGCGATCGAAATGATGACCCCGGCGGCCTTTGCCGGTCGCTACGGCGTGGCGGCACCGTCACAAGATCGCGGTCCGCGGCTCGCCGCGATACGCTTTTACCTGGCCGACGCCGCCGTTGTGCAAAATGTGCCCGAGCTCGCAGGGATTGCTGGACTTTACGAGGGCAACGCCGCCATCATTGGTGCAAACGATGCTCTGGGCGCAGTAATCGTGTTTGAACCTGCCCGTTGACCGGGAAGCATTCCGACTTCATGGTCCGGCCGCAATGGACCAAAGCCTCATGCCTAACGCCGCCGTCGGCATCGGTGCCGTCCGCTTCGGGAACGATTTGCCGCTAGCGCTAATTGCCGGGCCTTGCGCACTTGAATCGCGCGCGCACGCACTGGAAATGGCGACCGCGCTGAAGGAGATTGCGGCAAAAGTCGGCGTCGGCCTCGTCTATAAGACGTCCTTCGATAAGGCCAATCGCACATCGGCGCAAAGCGCACGGGGTATCGGCCTCGACGCAGCGTTGCCGGTTTTCGCCGAGATTCGCGACAAACTGAAAATTCCGGTGCTTACGGACGTGCATCAGGCGGACCAGTGCGAGCGTACGGCAGAAGCTGTGGATGTTTTGCAAATACCGGCTTTTTTGTGCCGCCAGACTGACCTGTTGATTGCTGCGGCCAATGCCGGCAGGGCCGTCAACGTCAAGAAAGGACAGTTCCTCGCCCCTTGGGACATGAAGAACGTGGTGGGGAAAATTACTGGCGCCGGCAATCGCAATGTGCTGGTGACCGAACGCGGCGTCTCGTTCGGTTACAACACTCTCATTTCCGACATGCGCGCGCTGCCGGTTTTGAAGCGCACCACCGGCGCACCGGTGATCTTTGATGCCACGCATTCGGTGCAGCAGCCGGGCGGGCAGGGCGACAAGTCAGGCGGCGAGCGCGAATTTGTGCCGGTATTGGCGCGCGCGGCGGTGGCGGTCGGGGTCGCCGGCGTCTTCATCGAGACGCACCAAGACCCTGATAAAGCGCCATCCGATGGACCCAATATGCTGCCGCTGAAACAGATGGAGCCATTGTTGCGCGAGCTCATCGAATTCGATCGACTGGCCAAGCGTTGACTTGAACTGCTCTCCGTGACGCGCACGCTCAACATCATTGCTTTTGTCGTCTTTGCGAGCGCGCTATTCATCCGCTCAACCGATCCGGTTATTCCGCTGATCGCCGACGGACTGCACGTCGAGCCGTCGACTGCGGCGCTACTCTCCACTGCCTTCACGTTGCCTTACGCATTGGTGCAGCCGCTGCTCGGCGCGCTCGCCGACATGTTCAGCAAGTCGCGGTTGATGTTGTTGTGCCTCGCGCTGGTCACCGTTGCCACCTTGGTCTGCGGCTTTGCGCCGAGCTACAAATTTCTGTTTGTCGCGCGAATTCTGGCAGGACTTGCCTCGGGCGGGGTGGTGCCGATCTCGTTTGCGCTGGTCGGGGATCTGGTGCCGTTCGAAAAACGGCAAGTCGCCATGGGTCGGCTGCTGTTTGCCATCATGACCGGAAACTTGCTGGGCGCGACATGCGCCGGGATTGTCGGCGACCTTGCAGGCTGGCGCGGCGTGTTTTTTGTCACGGGCGGCCTCGGTGCGATCGCGTTGCTGGTAGCTGTTGCCGGATTCCGCGGCGTAACCGATGTCAGTACCGGCCGCTTCGACCTATCGAGCCTCATCCCAAACTATCGCGCCATCTTCCGCAATCCGCTGGCGAAGATTTGCTTTGGCGCCGTCTTTTTCGAAGCCTTGTTCATGTACGGCTCTTTTCCGTACATAGCCACCATGCTGCGACAGGCGGGCGAGCCGCGCGCCTCGATCGCCGGCGTCGTCATCGCCGGTTTCGGTATCGGCGGCGCGCTCTACGGGCTCACGGTGTCGCGCCTGCTGCCGCTACTTGGCGAACAACGTATGATGCGCGCCGGCGGCGCCGCGCTCGGCTTTTGCCTGGCCATCATCGCCGCGCGGCTTTATTGGCCGCTTGAGTTCGTCAATTTCGCGTTGCTCGGCTTCGGTTTCTACATGCTGCACGCGGTAATCCAGATCTACGCCAGCGAGCTTGCGCCGACTGCGCGCGGCTCCGCTATGGCGTTGCACTCGTTCTTTTTCTTCATGGGGCAGGCTATCGGGCCGATTATCTACGGTGTCGGACTGAGCACCATCGGGCTCGATCCGGTGCTGTTGTTTGGTGCAGCCGTTCTTGTCTGCGTCGGCCTCACCTGCGCGCATTGGCTGCGGCGGCCGCAGGAGGCCGAGGTTTAGCCGCGCCCGCGATAAGGTGGCGTGCCTTGGTCGGCTGGCAGCCAGACATCGTTGGGCAATTTGCCCGTCTGCCAGAACACATCGATCGGTATGCCTCCGCGTGGATACCAATAGCCGCCGATCCGCAGGTATTTTGGCTGCAGAAGAACGGCAAGCTTCTTGCCGATCGCCACCGTGCAGTCTTCGTGGAAAGCGGCGTGATTGCGGAAGCTATTGAGATAGAGCTTCAGCGATTTCGACTCGATCAGGAACCGGCCTGGCACGTAATCGATGACGAACCGCGCAAAGTCCGGCTGCGCAGTAATGGGGCAGAGGCAAGTGAACTCCGGCGCGGTGAAGCGCGCGACATAGTTCGTGTCAGGATGCGGGTTGGGCACCCGATCGAGCTGCGCCTTGTCGGGCGAAGCGGGAATAGGCGCGGAGCGCCCGAGTTGCAGCCGTTTCTTCGCCATATCCCTATGGAATGCCCTGTCTCGCAGGGGCATGACAAGAGGGTTGTCGATCCTGTAGAAGCGGCGCCGAAAGATAGCTCCATGACCGCGATCACCGATATCACCGGCCGCGAAATTCTCGATAGCCGCGGCAATCCGACCGTCGAGGTCGATGTCTTCCTTGAAGACGGCTCGCGCGGGCGTGCCGCCGTGCCGTCAGGCGCCTCAACGGGCGCTCACGAGGCCGTAGAACTGCGCGATGGCGACAAGTCACGATACGGCGGCAAGGGCGTGCGCAAGGCCATCGACGCGGTTAACGGCGAAATCTTCGATGCACTCGGCGGCATGGACGCAGAAGCGCAAGCTAAGATTGACGACACGCTGATCGCGCTCGACGGCACGCCAAACAAAGCGCGTCTCGGTGCCAATGCCATTCTCGGCGTGTCACTCGCTTGCGCTAAGGCTGCCGCCGCTGCCAAGCGCGAACCACTTTATCGCTATGTGGGCGGAGCGGCCGCGCGCACTTTGCCCGTGCCGATGATGAACATTCTCAACGGCGGCGTGCATGCCGACAATCCGATCGATTTTCAGGAATTCATGATTATGCCGGCGGGGGCGCCCAGTTTCGCCGAAGCCTTGCGCACGGGCTGCGAAATTTTCCAGACGTTGAAGGCGCAGCTCAAGGCCGCCGGTCACAACACCAATGTGGGCGATGAGGGCGGCTTTGCCCCCAACCTGCCATCGGCAGAAGCGGCACTCGATTTCGTCATGGGAGCGATTGCAAAGGCCGGCTACAAGCCAGGTGCAGATGTATTTATTGCGCTCGATCCCGCGGCGAGCGAATTTTTTAAGAATGGTTCTTATGTATACGAAGGCGAGCATAAGACGCGCTCGCCGCAGCAGCAGGCCGACTATCTCGCCGAGCTTGCAGGCAAATACCCGATTGTCTCGATCGAGGACGGTATGGCGGAGGACGATTGGAACGGCTGGAAACTACTGACGCACAAGCTTGGCGAAAAGGTGCAGCTTGTCGGCGACGATCTGTTCGTCACCAATGTGACGCGCTTGTCGAAAGGGATCAAAGAAGGCATTGCCAATTCCATCCTCATCAAGGTCAATCAAATCGGGACATTGACCGAAACGCTTGCGGCGGTGGAGACGGCGCATAAGGCGGGGTATACGGCGGTGATGTCGCATCGTTCCGGCGAGACGGAAGATACGACTATCGCTGATCTGGCGGTCGCCACCAACTGCGGACAAATCAAGACAGGCTCGCTTGCCCGTGCCGACCGTACAGCCAAGTACAACCAGCTCCTGCGCATCGAAGAGGAACTAGGGGCGCAGGCGAAATTTGCTGGCCGCTCGGTTCTTCGGTCGGCCCGTTAAAAAATTTGCCGTGGACTTGCATTCGTCTCACCGTTAACCGCTAATCAGGCCTCTAAACCCAGAGCAGCTGCGATGGACCAGACGACGAGACTGAGCCCCAACGACCGTCGGCGCGCGGTCGACGATCTTGCCGACTACATCGCGCAATCCGTGGACAAGGCGCGCGCGGTAGAGAAGCCGTTTTTCCATCTCGAATTCGACCATGTGTTTCCAGACGACGTGTACGCGCGCATTCTGGCGCTGATGCCGCAGTCGCGTGACTACCGTCCGATGCATGGCCGCAGCAAGGGCCACGATCTCGACGATGGCACGCATACGCGGGTGAAGATCGATCTTTTCCCGGAGTACATCCGCAGTTTGCCGGCGGAAAAACGCGCGCTGTGGGACGTTATCGGCAGAGCACTGTGCTCCGAGAAACTAAAACAGGCATTCATCAGGCGTCTAGCGCCTGGCCTCGAGAAGCGTTTCGGCAAGGGCTTCGCGAAAGTTGGCATGTATCCCATTCCGATCCTGACGCGCGACATACCCGGCTATCTGATCACGCCGCATACCGACACGCATTGGAAAGGCATCACCGTCCAGCTTTATCTGCCGGCAGACGATGCGAACACCGATGTCGGCACCATTTTCCATGACGTGCTCTCAGACGGCTCCAAGCCAAAGGCGATGCAGATGCGCTTTGCGCCGAACAGTGGCTATGCGTTCGCGGTCGGCGACGACACCTGGCATTCGGCCGATCCGGTGCACAACCGCATCAAGACACGCGACTCCATCCTGCTCACTTATTTCGTCGATGCCGGCCTGTTGCGCGTGCTGCGCAACCGCGGCAAGCGCATCGGCAATTTTTTGCTCAACGAGATGCGGCAGCGGGTCTAAGCCGTGGACGATAACATTGTCCGCTCGGTCCCCGCGGAAGCGGGAGCCGGCGCAATGGATTTCGCGCTTGTGCGGGCTAACGGTGCATTAAAACCGTCTTAACGCGATTCCCTGCATATGCCGTCTATGGTCACGCACCGCCGTCGTCGCGCCGTCCTGACTGCGCTTGGTTTATATACATTCGCGGCGCTGTTCATCGGCTATTTCGGCGTCAATGCCTTTACCGGCGCTCATGGTCTGCGTGCTCAAGCCGACCTCGACAAACAACTCACGACGATGGAGGCGGAGCTTGCTCAGCTCAAAGCCGAACGCGCGGTCTGGCAGCACCGCGTGTCGCTGTTGCGCTCCGACAAGATAGACCCGGATATGTTGGACGAGCGCGCCCGCGCGCTGTTGGGCTATGTCGACCCGCGCGACGTGGTGCTGCTGACGCGTCCGCGCTAGAACCGCGCGCCAGTCTCCGCGTTATCCACCGCCGGGCATTTGTCTTTGCCGTCAAGCCCTTGGATGTGACGCTGCGGCGCAGCCGCCCGGCGCCGGCGCGCTTCCGCCGCCGAGCGATTTACGCTAAGGGGGTTTGCGAAAGCCAGCCGACCCCGGCCCAGGAGTATTCATGGCCGCGCCGAAGAAAAGTCCCGACAAAAGCCAAGGCGTCGACGTCAAAGCTTCCGTCAATGGCAAGCCGGTGGCGGAATTCAACAAAGACGAGGAGCTCGCCGCCTACCGTTCAATGCTGACCATCCGCCGCTTTGAGGAAAAGGCGGGACAGATGTACGGCATGGGGCTCATCGGCGGCTTTTGCCACCTCTATATCGGCCAAGAGGCTGTGGTCACCGGTATGCAGATGGTGTTGGGGCCGGGTGACGAGGTGATCACCGGCTATCGCGATCACGGCCACATGCTTGCCTGCGGCATGGATCCGAAAGGTGTGATGGCGGAGCTTACGGGCCGCACGCATGGCTATTCCAAAGGCAAAGGCGGCTCCATGCACATGTTCAGCGTCGAGAAGGGCTTCTATGGCGGCCACGGTATTGTCGGCGCGCCGGTGCCACTAGGGACTGGGCTTGCGTTCGCCAACAAATATCGCGGCAACAAGAACATCTGTGTCACGTATTTCGGTGACGGTGCCGCCAATCAGGGCCAGGTGTACGAAAGCTTCAACATGGCCGAGCTGTGGAAGCTGCCGGTCATCTATGTCATTGAGAACAACCGCTATGCGATGGGTACGGCCATCACGCGTTCCTCGGCGACCACGGACCTGTCCAAGCGGGGCCTTTCCTTCAACATTCCCGGCGAGCAGGTCGACGGCATGGATGTTCGTGCGGTGAAAGCAGCGGGCGAGGCCGCCGCCGCCTGGTGCCGCGCCGGCAAGGGGCCGTACATTCTGGAAATGCTCACCTATCGGTACCGCGGCCATTCGATGTCCGATCCGGCCAAGTACCGCACGCGCGAAGAGGTCGAGAAAGTGCGTACATTGCACGATCCGATCGACATGGTGCGTCATCGCATTCTCGAGCGAAAGCTTGCCAGCGAAGACGCGTTGAAGAAGATCGATGCGGAAGTGCGCGACCTGATCAATCAGGCCGCCGAATTCGCCACGCATGATCCCGAGCCGGACCCTGCCGAGTTGTACACCGACGTTTACCGGTAAGCGCCAGTCCCATGCCAACCGAAGTCCTGATGCCGGCGCTGTCGCCCACAATGGAGAAGGGCAACCTCGCCAAATGGCTGAAGAAAGAGGGCGATAAGGTCAAATCCGGCGACGTCATCGCCGAAATCGAGACCGATAAGGCGACCATGGAGGTCGAAGCGGCCGATGAGGGCACGCTCGGCAAGATCTTGGTGCCCGAAGGGACGGTCGACGTCGCCGTCAATACCCCGATCGCTGTGATCCTTGGTGAGGGGGAAGACAAAGCCGCCCTAAAAGAGGTCAAGCCCTCACAGCAGCAAAAGGCCGCTGAATCCGCGCCGCCGTCGCAAGCCAAGGCTGAAGCGCCCGCGCCGAAAAAGCCGCAGACTCTGCCGCCGCCCGCGGAAACGAAAGTCGCCGCCGATCCCGACATTCCGGAAGGCGTCGAAATGGTGACTATGACCATGCGGGAAGCATTGCGTGACGCCATGGCCGAAGAAATGCGCCGCGACAAGGACGTGTTCGTGATTGGCGAGGAGGTTGCCGAATATCAGGGCGCCTACAAAGTCACGCAGGGCCTGCTGCAGGAATTTGGCGAGCGGCGCGTCATCGATACTCCGATCACCGAACATGGCTTTGCCGGATTGGGTATCGGCGCGGCGCTCGCCGGGTTGAAGCCTGTCGTCGAGTTCATGACCTGGAATTTCGCCATGCAGGCGATGGACCAGCTCATCAATTCCGCCGCCAAGACGCTTTACATGTCTGGCGGTCAGATGGGCTGCCAGATCGTATTTCGCGGGCCGAACGGCGCAGCGGCGCGCGTGGCCGCGCAGCACAGCCAGGATTATGCCTCCTGGTATTCCCACATTCCCGGTCTGAAGGTAATTGCGCCCTCGAATGCCGCTGACGCCAAAGGCCTACTCAAGGCTGCCATCCGCGATCCCAATCCGGTAATCTTCTTGGAAAACGAAATCCTCTACGGCCATTCTGCGCCGGTGCCGAAGCTTGACGATTTTGTGCTGCCGATCGGCAAGGCGCGCATCGCCAAGCCAGGCAACGACGTCACCATCGTCGCTTGGTCGATGGGCATGAGTTACGCGCTGCAAGCGGCCGAAGAGCTTGCGAAGGAGGACATCGACGCTGAGGTGATCGATCTGCGCACACTCAAACCCATGGACGTCGATACAATTGTAGAATCGGTGAAAAAGACCGGCCGCGCGGTGACCGTCGAAGAGGGCTGGCGTCAATCCGGCGTTGGCGCCGAGATCGCGGCACAGATCATGGAAAACGCCTTCGATTATCTCGATGCGCCGGTTGCCCGCATCACCGGCAAGGACGTGCCGATGCCCTACGCAGCCAATCTCGAGAAGCTCGCGCTGCCATCGACAGCCGAAGTTATCGAGGCGGCGAAGGCGGTCTGTTACCGATGATTTCGATGATTCCCGCAGAGCGAAGGGAAGAGCGGCGCGATGAGGTGTTGCGCGCTTATGTCGTTGACGGCCATCTTGAAGTGATGCTGCGCCGTTCTTTCGAAGAACCCGATGTTTGGGGAATCGCGCTTGCCGACATTGCGCGCCACGCGGCGCGGGTTTTCGCAGCGGAGACGCAGATTTCGGAGGCCGAGGCGCTGGACAAAATTTGCCGCATGTTCGCGGCCGAGATGGATCACTCGACTGAGCGCGGCGGCTCCATACAGCGGGTCGGCTGACGCAATGCCCACCAATATTCTCATGCCTGCACTGTCGCCTACCATGGAGAAGGGCAACCTCACGCGCTGGCTGAAGAAAGAAGGCGACACGATCAGGTCTGGCGACGTCATCGCCGAGATCGAGACCGACAAGGCCACGATGGAATACGAGGCGGTCGATGAAGGCACGCTCGCCAAGATCGTCGTGCCAGAAGGCACCCATGACGTCGCAGTGAATTCGGTGATCGCGGTGCTCGCCGGGGAAGGCGAGGACGTCAAAGCCGCGGCTGCGACAGCAAAGGCGCCGGAAAACAAACCCGAGCCACTTACTTCTCGACCGCAACCCTCTGCCCAACGGGTAGAGGGAGCGCGTACTGCTATGCCGGAAGCACAACGCCCTTCACCTTTCCCAGCGGGCAAGTCACCGCCGAAGGAGGCGGATGATCGGGCTCCCAACGCGCGTGGCAACCGTCCCTTCTCGTCGCCGCTCGCTCGCCGCCTGGCGAAAGAGGCGGGCATCGACCTCACACGTGTGCAGGGCTCCGGACCGCATGGACGCGTGATTGCCCGCGATATCGAGACGGCGAAGACCGGCAAGGGCTTGCGCGCGCCAGGCGCCGTGCCTGCCGGGGCGCCGGCGCCGCTCATCGCGCCATCCATGTCGGACCAGCAGGTCCGCGCACTTTATGAGGAAGGCTCCTACGAGTTCGTGCCGCACGACGGCATGCGACGCACGATTGCGCAACGACTTACCGCCTCGGTGCAGACGATCCCGCATTTCTACGAGACGGTCGATTGCGACATCGGCAAGCTGATGGCCGCGCGCGAGGAAATCAACGAGGCCGCCCCCAAGGATCGGGACGGCAAGGCGACCTACAAGCTTTCGGTCAACGATTTTGTTATCAAGGCGCTGGCGCTCGCCTTGCAGCGCGTGCCCGACGCCAACGTGTCATGGACCGACGGCGGCATGCTCAAGCACAAGCATTCCGACGTCAGCGTCGCGGTCGCACTGCCGCACGGCCTGATCACGCCGATCATCCGCAGTGCGGAAACGAAGTCGCTATCGGCCATTTCCAATGAAATGAAGGAGCTCGCCAGTCGCGCCCGCGCCGGAAGGCTCAAGCCCCATGAGTATCAGGGCGGCACGACATCTGTGTCGAACCTGGGCATGTATGGCATTAAGGACTTCACGGCCGTGATCAATCCGCCGCAGGCGACCATCCTGGCGGTGGGGGCAGGCGAGGAGCGCGCAGTCGTGCGCGGTGGGCAGCTTACAATCGCCACCATTATGAGCGTGACGCTGTCCTGCGATCACCGCGCCGTCGATGGCGCTCTCGGTGCGGAGCTCATCAGTGTCTTCAAGCGGCTTATCGAGAATCCAGTGATGATGGTGGTGTGACCGTCACACCGGCTTTAGTCCGCGTTTCTTGAATACCGCTGCCGCCTCCGGCGACTTCACGAACTTGATCAGCGCCTTGGCCGCATTCGGCTCCTTCGTCGCCGTCGCGACTCCCGCGGCGTAGGTGGTGATGTTGTTCAAATCACCCGGTGGCGCCCCCACGACATCGACGCCTTGTACCGACATCACTTCCGGCTCCTGCTGGATCGCAAGCTCGGCCTCACCGTTGACTACAAGCAGGGCCGAGTTGCCGCTCGGTGGGGGATGGTGGGTTTTCGCCTTCATCTGATCGGCAATACCCATGCGCTCGAGCGACTTGGCGAAGAAAACGCCGCTCGCACCGCCGGCCGCCGGGTTCGAGTAAGCGATCGCTTTGGCAGCCAGAAGCGTCTTTTTGTACGCTTCAAGCGTAGAGATGTCGGGTTTCGGGGCGCCCGCCTTGACAACGACAGCCATGCCCGAGCTCGCAAAAGACACATCTGAACCCGGCGACACTTTCCCGTCTTTGGCGAGCGCATCGAGGCTTTGTTTCGTGAGCACGTAAACGTCGGCGGTTTCGCCGGCCTGTACGCGTTTCACCAGAATGGCGGCTGTCGCCCAGGTGATATTCAGTTTATTGCCTGTCGCTTTCTCGAATTGCGGCGCCAACTCTTCGAGCGCCGCTTGCACGCCGATGGTGCTGAACACCTTGATGTCGGCAGCCATGGCGACGCCCGCTTGCACGAACGTGAAGACTGCGATAGCCGCAAGACGGCCCAGGATGCTGCGCATGACATTGTCCCCTCGTGTTGCGGCGGCCATTACATGCCGAATTGGGGACTGGTTCAATTGGGGTTGCTTGCGGAGGCGCCATGGCCGAGATGAATTTTGACGTTTTGATTATAGGCTCCGGCCCCGGCGGCTATGTCACCGCAATTCGTGCAGCGCAGCTCGGCTTTAAAACGGCCATTGTTGAACGAGACTATCTCGGCGGCATCTGTCTGAACTGGGGCTGCATCCCAACCAAGGCGCTGCTGCGCTCGGCAGAAATTTTCCACTACCTCCAGCACGCCGACAACTACGGTCTTAAAGTCGACAATGTCGCCTATGACGCAGGTGCCGTAGTCAAGCGCTCGCGCGCCGTTTCCAAGCGCCTCAACGACGGCGTTGGCTTCCTGATGAAGAAAAACAAGGTATCCGTGATCTGGGGCGAGGCAGAGATCGAGGCGCCGGGCAAGATCATCGTCAAACAGTCAAAGATCGAAGCGCCCAAAGGTGCGCTCGGACCGGGACACTACCAGGCCAAGCACATCATCATCGCCACCGGCGCGCGCCCCCGTGTGCTGCCCGGTATCGAGCCCGACAAGAAGCTGGTCTGGACCTACTTCGAGGCGATGGTGCCGCCGGCGATACCGAAATCACTTTTGGTCATCGGCTCGGGCGCGATCGGCATCGAGTTCGCCTCTTTCTTTCGCACGCTCGGCAGCGAGGTTACGGTGGTCGAAATCTTGCCGCAGATTTTGCCAGCCGAGGACCACGAGATTCAGGCCTTTGCCCGAAAGAGCTTCGAGAAACAAGGCATCAAAATCCATACCAACGCACGGGTTTCTAAACTTGAAAAAAAATCGGACAGCGTCACAGCGACAATCGAGGAGGGCGGCAAGACGCAGACCGTCACCTCCGAGCGCGTGATTTCTGCCGTCGGCGTCACCGGCAATATCGAAAATCTCGGATTGGAGAAGTTGGGGGTGAAGACCGAGCGCGGGATTATTCCGGTCGATCAGTTCAATAAGACCAATGTTCCCGGCATCTATGCGATCGGCGATGTCTCTGGTCCGCCGATGCTCGCGCATAAGGCCGAGCATGAAGGCGTCGTGTGCATCGAGGCGATCAAGGGCCTCAAGCCTCACCCGATGAACAAGCAGCTAATTCCCGGCTGCACCTACTGTTCGCCGCAGATCGCTTCCGTCGGCCTTACCGAGCAGGCAGCAAAGGAGAAGAAGCTCGACATTCGCGTCGGCCGCTTTCCCTTCGTCGGCAACGGCAAGGCGATCGCACTTGGCGAGGATCAGGGCTTGGTGAAGGTAATCTTCGACAGAAAGACTGGCCAACTTCTTGGAGCACACATGGTTGGCGCCGAAGTTACCGAGTTGATCCAGGGGTATGTGGTCGCGATGAATCTCGAAACGACAGAAGAGGAGTTGATGCACACGGTCTTCCCGCACCCGACATTGTCTGAAATGATGAAGGAGGCGGTGCTGGACGCGTACGGCCGCGTACTGAATATGTAAGCAACGATAAGGGGGCAGTAATGGGCGTGCTTCTCTGGATCATCATCGGTCTAATCGCGGGATGGCTTGCCACGCAGATTCTCGGCGGCAAGAGCAGTTTGCTGCACAACTTGGCCGTCGGCCTTGTTGGAGCGATCATCGGTGGCGTCATCTTCGACAGCCTGCATATCATGCCGACCGGCTTCGTCGGCGCCCTGGTGAGCGCCACCGTTGGCGCTATCGTTTTCCTGCTGATCTGGCGCGCGATCCGGCGCGTTTGAGGCGGCGCCTTGCGGCGCCCACTTTGCAGCCGTAAGTAAGGGCATGGCCGTCGTCTACGACATCAGCATGCCGCGCCCGCGTCATCCGGAAAAGGCGCACCGACCGGATGCGCCGTCGCGGAAAAAGCCGGACTGGATTCGCGTGAAAGCGCCGGTGTCGGCCGGCTATTTTGAAACGCAGGCAATCATACGCGCAAACGGGCTGCACACCGTTTGCGAGGAAGCGGGGTGCCCGAACATCGGCGAATGCTGGGAAAAAAAGCATGCCACCTTTATGATTATGGGCGACACCTGCACGCGCGCGTGCGCCTTTTGCAACGTGAAGACCGGATTGCCGAGTGCCCTCGACCCGCACGAGCCGGCGCATGTGGCGGAAGCGGCCGCAAAGCTCGGTCTTTCACATATCGTCGTGACGTCGGTCGACCGCGACGACCTGACCGACGGGGGTGCGCGGCATTTTGCCGAAACAATCCGCGCTATTCGCAAAACCTGCCCGCAGACTACGATCGAGGTGCTTACACCCGATTTTCTGCGCAAGGACGGCGCGCTGGAAATCGTGGTCGAAGCCAGGCCCGATGTGTTCAACCACAATCTCGAAACTGTGCCTTCGCGCTATCTCACCATCCGTCCCGGCGCGCGTTATTTCCACTCCCTGCGGCTGTTGCAACGGGTGAAAGAGCTCGATGCCCAGATGTTCACCAAGTCCGGCCTCATGGTTGGTCTTGGTGAAGAGCGAAACGAGGTGCTTCAAGTGATGGACGACCTGCGGTCGGCCGGCGTCGATTTCATCACCATCGGACAGTATCTGCAGCCGACGCGCAAGCACGCCGCGGTCGAGCGCTTCCTGCCACCCGACGAATTCAAAGCGCTGGAAGCGATCGCCTATGCCAAGGGCTTCCTCATGGTTTCAGCCTCGCCATTGACGCGCTCGTCGCACCACGCGGGCGAGGATTTCGCGCGACTGAAGGCTGCGCGACTGGCGCGGCTCTGATGCCTCTCGTCCCGTTCGCCGCGACGCAAGTGGGAACGCAGAAGTTGCCAAAGCACCCCACGGTTGAGAACCGGGCGGAGACAAACGGGTAGGCTTATGCCCTCCTTCTCCACCACGCGCCGCGTGCGCCACAGCGCCAAGGCCATGTTCGACCTTGTAGCAGATGTCGGGAAATATCCGGAGTTCGTGCCGCTCTGCGAGTCGCTGCGTGTGCGCAGCCGTATTGAGAAAGAGCAGAATGTCGTTGTGCTGATCGCCGATATGACCGTCGCCTACAAATTGGTTCGTCAAACTTTTACCAGCCGCGTCACCCTCGACCGCACGAATTTGAGGATCCTGGTCGAATACCTGCACGGTCCGTTTCGCCACATGCAGAACCGCTGGGTCTTTCTCTCGATCGACGAAAACGCCTGCGAGATCGATTTTTTTATCGACTACGAATTCAAAAGTCGCACGCTAGGCCTGCTGATGGGCACGCTGTTCGACACGATCTTTCGGCGCATGGCGGCGGCGTTCGAACGTCGCGCCGACCTCGTCTACGGTGGTGCTCGCGCCTGAGAACCACAAAAGCGCTTCTGGCGGATTGGTGCCATGCCGGGATCGCAGGGTCCACTAATGCCGCCGATTGCCTTGTCCAACATCCGTCGGGGGCTTCTTTTTCTCGTCGCTATTGGGCTCCCGCTCTGCGCCGGTATTGTATTCGAGCAGCCGGCGGGGGCGTTGCTCGGCTCCATCTGCGGCATGTTGTTCTCTTTTGCCGATGAGGAAGCGGCGCTGAGCCGCAGGTTCGCGCTCCTTTACTTGGCGGCCGCAGCGATCGGTCTCGGCGGAACGGTTGGAATCTGGCTCCACGGCTATCCACCGCCGCTCTGGGTCATATTCGCGGCGGTAGTCTTCGCCTGCGGCCTGTCCAACAGCATTGGCAAGGCACCAACCATGGCCGGGCGCTTTGCCGCCATGGCAATCGTCGTGACCAGCGGCACCCCAGCATTCCAATTTTCTGAGCTTGCGTTTCCTGTGGGCGCGCTCGCGGTGGTTTCAATCGCGCGCCTTATCGATCACGCGCTTGCGGGGCCACTGCCGCAGCAGGGTGGAGGTGCGCGCAGCACGCCGGCCGGCGGCTGGCGGCGTTACGCTATCGCCTATGCCGTCTCAGCGACAGCGAGTCTCTATATTGGTATCGCCATCGACCCGGCGCGAGTACTCTGGGTGGTCGTAACAACACTCGTGGTGATGCAATCGGATGCACGCGCAAGCTATGTGCGCATCGTGCACCGCATCGCCGGCACGGTTGTCGGTGTCGTTGCAGCCTTCGCCCTCACTACGGTACTGCAGGCACCATGGGAAATCGCCGCCGCAGCGTTGGCGACGGCGCCGCTCATCCCGCATCACCTGCAAAACCGCTATTGGCTGCACACTGCACTTATCGCCCTGATGGTATTTTTGCTTTACGACCTTGCGGCATTCGATCCGCGTTTACTGCGCGGGCTATTCACTGAGCGCCTTCAGGACGTGCTGCTTGGCGCCGGTATCGCCTTGATCGGTACGATGGTCGCTTTCCCCCGCGCGGCTCCCGAAGAAAACGCATAGCCAACCTTTTCCAACGTCAGCATGGCTGCACTTGTTCCGAAGAGAATTTTCACGGCTGAACATACGATAGCCAAGGTGCAGGCGTTACGTCTTTGTATGAAGGGCAACCACTGCGGCTGTTCACGATAGAAGAGGAGAGATTCGATGTGCGATTACAGCCTTCACGCCGTCGACACCCGCCCCGCCAAGGTGGGTGATAAATTGATTTCGACGAGCTTCACGAATTGTTTTACACGCGGCTTTGCCGGTGTAGGCGAGCCGAACGTGGCGGTTTGCCTGCGCCCGGGCACTGAACTTGCGTTCGAACGTGACGTCGAGATCGACCACGGTCTCGGGCGTCTCCTGCCGCGGCTCGGCTTCGGCCGGCTGCAGGAGCGCGTCGCTCGCTTCAGGAAGATCAATGAAGACCGCCTCGACACGCATCACGACGCCCTCGAGTTCCCGAGCGGCAAGATCGTGTTGGTTTCACGACTCTGCGAAGGTCAGGTTGCAAGCGTGCTGCAATTGCCAGCCGGCAGCCATCCCGCCCACGAGGAGCATGATACGCACCAAGCGCCGGCGGCCCGTCGCCACACGCAGATCGCCTGACGCGCAGCTCATCGTCTGAGAGCGCAGGTCCGCTAGTCCCAACCGCGGTGCTGCATGGTGCAGCGCAGCGATTGGGATTTGGCGTTTCAGGGGGACTTGGGGCGGCGCAGCGGCGTGACGGGTTCGCCGGTTTTCGCATCGCGGCCCATTTCCAAGCACGCCGCAAGCTCAGTGTAGGTCGGCTCAAACCACTGGATGGTCTTGATGCATTGCGCTCGGTCTTTGGCTGAGAAGCCGGCCCACGCTTTCTCCAGGAGTGTCTTGGTGCGGGCCTCGCTCTCCAAGCAGCTCTTGAGACGCGCTTGCCCCTGGTCGCCGCTGCCCGCCGCTGCTGCAGCGCCCTTGCAGCTGGCAGAAACATCCCAATGAGGCAGGCTGTCCGAAGCGGCGATGTGGACAACAAGCGGCACGGCGAAGAGCGGCGCGAACATCTCGAATCCCCCTTAGTCGCAGTACATGCGGCAGTTTCCGCCATAATGTCCGCACTGCGCAAGGCCGCCGCGCTGGAGGTCCCGGAGAGACGCCATAGGGACGCGTAACCCGGTCCGCCCCGGCGGGCTTCATCTTTGAAGCGAGCTTCAGCTGATACCAGCGGGCGGTTCGGGCTCCTCCTTCTCGGCAAGCTCTTTGAGCATGGCGAGCGCCTGCAAGACCGATGCGCGGCGCACCTGAGCGCGGCCGATGTCGCCATACTTACGGTCGTGCGCGATGACGCGGCCGCTGCGCGAGGCCGCGCAGAAGTAGACCAGGCCAATCGGCTTCCCGGGGACGGCACCAGTCGGGCCGGCGATGCCGGTGATGGAAACGGCGAGGTCGACCGAGGCGTGGGCGAGGGCGCCTTTGGCCATTTCTTCGGCGCATTCCTTGCTCACCGCGCCGTATACGTCGATTGTGGCTGGCGTGACGCCGAGCATCTGCTGCTTGGCGCGATTTGAGTAGGTAACAAATCCGCGGTCGAGAACAAGGGAAGAACCGGCAATCTCGCTGAGCGCCACCGCGACGAGACCGCCGGTGCAGGATTCCGCCGTAGCAAGCGTCAGCTTCTTCTTTTTGCAAACCTCCAGCACCGCGTTGGCGGCATCGAACAACTTGCGGTCGGCCATCGCTGCTCCGTTAATCCATTATTCCGTACATCCTCAGGTGGAGAACCGGCGCGCTATGTGGCCTCCGAACGGTGAGGCCAGCTTCCTGGTGCAGGATGCGCGACAACGACGTCCTTCAACGCCACGGCAACCGGATTGTTGCCGTAGCATAACATGCAATACCTTCGCCGCGCCCGGTGAAGCCGAGTTTCTCGCTAGTGGTCGCCTTCACCGCGACGCGCTCCTGCGCAATTCCGCAAAGCTGGGCGATTGTCATACGCATGGCCTCGCGGTGCGGCCCGATCTTGGGTGTTTCGCAGACGACCGTGATGTCGATGTGCGCAATGCGGCCGCCGCGCGCGCGCACGCGCTCGACGGCGAAGCGAAGGAAACGGTCCGACGCTGCATTTTTCCATTGTGGGTCGCTCGGCGGGAAATGGACGCCGATGTCACCTTCGGCGAGCGCGCCGAGCAGAGCGTCGGTGGCTGCATGCAGAACAACGTCGGCATCGGAGTGGCCGCTGAGCTTCTGCGAATGCGCAATATGCAGGCCGCCGAGCACAACGTGATCGCCCGGTGCGAAGGCGTGCACATCAATGCCAGCGCCGGTGCGCACATCGTCAAGTTGCGCAAACTGCGCCGCCTCGGCGCGCGCAAAATCCTCGGCGCTGGTGATCTTGATATTGGCGGCATCGCCTTCGAACACCGCCACCGTCATACCGGCCCATTCGGCAAGCGCGCCGTCGTCGGTGAAGTCCTCGCGGCCCGCCGCCGCCGCTTTGCGATGCGCTTCGAGTAATGGCGCAAAGCGGAAGGCCTGGGGCGTCTGAATGGCACGCAGGCGGTCACGTTCCAGCGTCTGCGCGACGAATCCGGCGCCGTCCAGCAGCTTGATCGTATCGGTTACGGGTAGGGCCGGCACGGCTGCGCCGGTCTTTTCCGCCGCCGCGATTGCGCGCTCGATCAGCGTCCGCGTGGCAAAGGGGCGGGCGGCGTCGTGCACCAGCACGATCTCCGGGTCATGGTGTTCAAGGGCCTCGAGGCCGGCGCGCACGGAGGCTTGACGGGTGGGGCCGCCTTTGGCCGCCGGCAGTACGTCGAGCCCCTCGGCTGCAGCGTCGTAGAGCGGCCGATCCTCCGGCCTGATCACGGGCTGCACCAGGGCAAGCTCTGGCATCCCTGTGAGCGTGAGCAAACAGTGCCGCAAAAGGCTTTCTGCGCCGATACGGCGGAACTGCTTCGGCATTCCGCCCCCCGCGCGTGTGCCGCTGCCGGCGGCGACCACCACAACTGCCACTTCGCCCATTCCGCAGAGGCTCCCGGATTTCGCTTAAGCCTTAGCGCGTTCGGGCCGCCACGGATATCGTGCCGTGAACAGCTTTTTGCGCTGCAGCACTTGCGTCGGCTGCGCCTTTGGTTAAACTATGAGCAATGCGCGGAGCAGCCTAAATGATAGGCACTACTGGGCGGCCGGAAGTTCATCCTGAGCAGTGGGCCGCCCTGACGGTGGGCTCTGTGGCCCTGCCAAGCCGCGTGCTGCTCGCCCCTATGTCCGGCATCACGGATGCCCCCTTTCGGCGGTTGGCCGAGCGCTTTGGGGCCGGCCTTGTAATCTCGGAAATGACCGCCTGCGCCGGTCTCATTCGCGGCCAACGGGAGGCCCGATTACGCGCCGACGGCAACGGCATCGCCATTCGCGCGGTTCAACTCGCCGGCTGCGAGCCGCACTGGATGGCTGAAGGGGCGCGTATTGCTGAGGCGGAGGGTGCGCACATCATCGACATCAACATGGGTTGCCCGGCCAGGCAGGTTACCAACGGTGCCGCCGGCTCGGCCCTGATGCGCGATCTCGATCATGCCCTACGCTTGATCGAAGCTACCGTCGGCGCGGTGCGCCTTCCGGTCACGCTGAAGATGCGCCTCGGCTGGGATCACTCCAGCATCAACGCACCCGAACTCGCGCGACAGGCTGAGGCCGCTGGCGTACGCATGATCGCGGTGCATGGCCGCACCCGCTGCCAATTCTACAAAGGCGTCGCCGATTGGCGTGCGGTGCGTGCGGTCAAAGCGGCAGTGTCGGTCCCCGTTGTCGTCAATGGCGACATTGGCGGCTTTGACGATGTCCGGCAGGCGCTCGCGAGCTCCGGCGCCGACGCGGTGATGATCGGCCGCGCCGCTCAAGGCCGCCCCTGGTTCCCCGGCCAGCTTGCGCGTTTCCTCAGCACAGGCAGGCGCGAGGGCACGCCCACGCTCGCTGCGCAGCAGGCAATCACCACCGCGCTTTATGACGAAATGATCGACCATCACGGCCCGGCGATCGGTCGCCGTCACGCGCGTAAACATCTCGGTTGGGCGCTCGATGTTGCAGGCGCCACCGTCAATGCTCCTGCGGGGCTGCTGAAAGATCATCGCACGCGCGTGCTTACGGCTGAGGAACCGAAGACCGCGCGCCGTCTGCTCGCAGAAGCTTACGACGCTCTTGCCTGGAGGGCCGCCGCATGAGCCGGGCCTATGCTGTTGCCAGCATCGCCTCGCCGGCCGATGCCGTGCTCAATGCATTGCCGCACCCGGTGATCATGGTGACGGCCGATGGGAAGATTGCAGATGCCAATGTGGCGGCCGAGCAGTTTTTCGAGGCTTCGATTCCGGTGCTGCGCCGCAATTTGGTGCGCGAGCTGGTGCCGTTCGGCTCGCCGCTGTTGGCGTTGATCGAACAGGTACGCCGCAGCGGCGCGGCGGTCAACGAATACAAAGTCGATTTGGCAACGCCTCGCAATCCCGGCGAGCGCTTGGTCGATCTGCACGTGGCGCCTTTGCCGGAATACCCTGGTCATGTCGTTGTGATGCTGCAAGAGCGCACCATCGCCGACAAGATGGACCGTCAGCTCACGCACCGCGGCGCTGCGCGTTCAGTGATCGCGCTCGCTGCCATGCTTGCGCACGAAATCAAAAATCCGCTCTCCGGTATTCGCGGCGCCGCGCAGCTTCTCGAACAATCCGCCGCGGATGACGACCGCTCGCTAACGAAGCTGATCTGCGATGAAACGGACCGCATCGTGAAATTGGTCGACCGCATGGAAGTGTTCGCCGATGAACGGCCTGTCGAACGCGAGCCCGTCAACATCCATGTCGTGCTCGACCATGTAAAACGGCTCGCGCAGTCCGGTTTTGCGCGCCACATCAAATTTGTCGAGGAATATGACCCGTCCTTGCCCTCGGTGCTCGCCAATCGCGATCAGCTCGTACAGGTGTTTCTGAATCTCGTGAAGAACGCCGCCGAAGCAATCGGCGACGCCGCAACAGACGGCGAAATTCAGATTACCACAGCGTTTCGGTCAGGGGTTCGCCTGCAATTGCCCGGCAGCAAGATACGCGTATCGCTGCCGCTCGAATTCTGCATTAAGGACAACGGTCCCGGCGTGCCGGACGAGCTGATGCCGCACTTGTTCGATCCTTTCGTCACCACCAAACGGACCGGCAGCGGCTTAGGCTTGGCGCTCGCCGCAAAAATTATCGGCGACCATGGTGGGATCATCGAATGTGAGTCGCAGCCGAGACGCACCGTCTTCCGTGTCTTGATGCAGATCTATAGCGGCGACGAAATGATGGTCGATGGCGCGCCAGCCGTCGCGAGCCCGTGAGGTCGACGATGCCGACGGGAAGTATTTTAATTGCCGATGATGACGCCGCCATCCGCACCGTCCTCAACCAGGCTTTGTCGCGCGCAGGATATGAGGTGCGCTCGACCGGCAACGCGGCGACCTTGTGGCGATGGATCAGCCAAGGCGATGGCGATCTGGTAATTACCGACGTCGTTATGCCGGATGAGAACGCGTTCGATCTGATCCCGCGCATTCGCAAGGCGCGGCCCGATCTCCCGATCATCGTGATGAGCGCGCAGAACACCTTCATGACGGCGATCCGCGCGTCGGAACGCGGCGCTTACGAGTATTTGCCGAAGCCATTCGACTTAAAGGAGCTCATCGCAATTGTGGGACGGGCCCTGTCGGAGCCAAAGGAAAAACGCGCTTCCGTCGACTCCAAAAGCGAAGATTTCGATTCCATCCCGCTGGTCGGCCGTTCGGCTGCAATGCAGGAAATTTATCGCGTGCTGGCGCGTCTCATGCAGACCGATTTGACAGTAATGATCTCCGGTGAATCAGGCACCGGTAAAGAGTTGGTCGCGCGCGCACTGCACGATTATGGGAAACGTCGTTCCGGCGCCTTCGTTGCCATCAACATGGCGGCGATTCCACGCGATCTCATAGAATCGGAATTGTTCGGACACGAGAAAGGAGCCTTCACGGGCGCAAACACGCGTAGCGCCGGCCGCTTCGAGCAAGCCGAGCGAGGCACGCTCTTTCTCGACGAAATCGGCGATATGCCGATGGAGGCGCAGACGCGATTGCTGCGGGTGCTACAGCAGGGTGAGTACACAACCGTCGGCGGGCGCACGCCTATCAAAAGCGACGTGCGTATCATCGCCGCCACCAACAAGGACCTGCGCTTGCTCATCCAGCAGGGCCTGTTTCGCGAAGATCTGTTCTTTCGTCTTAACGTGGTGCCGCTTCGACTGCCGCCGCTGCGCGAGCGGCTTGAGGATATCCCGGATCTCATCCGCCATTTTTTTGCTCAGGCGCAGCGCGAAGGGCTCACGCCGAAACAGATCGACCAGGCGGGACTTGAACGCCTCAAGCGCCATCGCTGGCCCGGCAACGTGCGCGAGCTTGAAAATTTGGCGCGGCGCCTCGCGGCGCTCTATCCGCAGGAGGTCATCGGCGCCGCCGTCATCGACAGCGAGCTCGCCCAGCCAAGCTTTTCACCGTTGAATGACGAGGCTGGTGCAGCAGACGGACTAGGTGCGGCGGTCGAGCGCCACCTCGCCGTCTATTTTGCTGGTTTTGAGGGATTGCCGCCAGCCGGACTCTACCACCGCATCCTGCGCGAAGTGGAATACCCGTTACTGACCGCAGCCTTGGCGGCCACACGCGGCAACCAGATCCGCGCCGCCGACCTTTTAGGAGTGAACCGTAACACTTTACGCAAGAAAATCCGTGACTTGGATATTCAGCTCTTCCGCGGCGGCTAATTGCTGTAGCTTTTTGTGAAAGCCCGCGCCGCGGAATTGTCGTAATTCGGCAACATTGTTGTACAAAAGCATCAGTGCCCGGAAGGACACATCTTCCGCTCGCCTTGGGGTCGCCGCAGCCCCGTCAGCCATCGCCGGGGGTTCTTTGAGCGTCGAACAGGCTGCCGCTGCCGAAACCGCGCTCGCGGCTCCGCAAACGAGGCGGAGCGACATGCGCGTGCTCGGCCCTATCGCTGTCGGACTGGCACTAGTTTCGGCATTCGCAACCTTCGTCGTTCTTGCCGACCTGACGCCTATCACGCCAACGCACGACGTGGTCGTGACGCTGCTGGCGGCGAATGCCGGCACTGTTCTGCTGCTGCTCGGCGTGATCGTGCGCGAGGTGTGGATGGTCCTGCAGGCGCGCCGCACGGGCCGCGCCGGCGCCAAGCTTCACATTCGTGTGGTCGGCCTGCTCGCGATCATAGCTGCGGTGCCCACCATTCTGGTCTCGGTAGTTGCGAGTGTGACGTTGGACCGCGGCCTTGATCGGATGTTTGCCGCGCGGACCCGGTCGGCGATCGCGAACTCGCTGGTGATGGCAGAAGCCTACCTACAAGACCATGCGGCGATTGTGCGCTCCGATATTCTGCAGATGGCACTCGATCTCGCGCGCGACCAGCCTAGCTTTGCGGAAGACAAGAGCAAACTTGCGCAATACCTGACGTTCCAAGCCTCGATCCGCGGGCTTGCGTCGGCGCTGGTCATCGACAAGGACGTCAATGTCATCGCCCAGGCCAACATCAAGATCAATCAGACGTTCGCAATGCCGCCGCGCGACGCGCTGCCGCGAATAGGCGACAAAGACCCACAAGTGGTGCTGTTGCCCGACACCGACTATGTCGCTGCCGTCATCAAGCTGCGGAAATACGATGACTACTATCTTTACGTGACGCGCCTGCTCGATCCCCGCGTGGTGCCACAATTACAGGCGACGCGCGAGAGTGTGCGCGAATATGCGGCGTTGGAGTCGCGCCGTACTGGCGTGCAGGTGGCGTTCGCCTTGATGTTCGCTGTGATCGCGCTTGCCGTTCTGTTGTCGGCGGTGTGGATCGGCTTGAATTTTGCCAACGTCATGGTGGCGCCGATCCGGCGCCTGATCAGCGCAGCCAACGTCGTCTCCACCGGCAACCTTTATGTACGCGTGCCGGTTCGCCAGTCGGAGGGCGACCTCGCTCAACTGGGCGAGACCTTCAACCGCATGACCCAGGAATTGCGCACGCAGCGCGACGACATCATGCGCGCGCGCGACTTAATCGACAGCCGCCGCCGATTCACCGAGGCCGTGCTCGCCGGCGCCAGCGCCGGGGTCATCGGCGTCGACGGCAAAGGTTGTGTCTCCATCCTCAACCGTTCCGCCGAACGGCTGATCGGCTGTGCGGAAAGCGAGGCGCTCGGCCGGCCGCTGGCCGAAGTTTTTCCCGAACTTGCCGAATTCATGGCAGCGGCGCAATCGGGCGAACGCACCCAGGATCAGGTGACCATCAGCCGCAAGGGCCGCGAGCGTAATCTGTCGGTGCGGGTCACCAGCGAGCAGTCCGCCGAAAGCGAGCACGGCTACGTCGTGACGCTCGACGACATCACCGAACTGGTCGCCGCCCAGCGCACGTCCGCCTGGGCCGATGTGGCGCGGCGCATCGCGCACGAGATCAAGAACCCGCTCACCCCGATTCAACTGTCTGCGGAGCGCCTGCGCCGCAAATACAGCAAGATGATTGCGCAGGACAAAGACGTTTTCGACCAATGTACCGACACTATCGTGCGCCAGGTCGACGATATCCGTCGCATGGTGGACGAGTTTTCAAAATTCGCGCGTATGCCCAAGCCGGTGATCGCGGCCGAGGACGTCGCCGACACGGTTCGGCAAGCCGTGTTCCTTATGCGTGTCGGCAATGCTGATGTCGCCATCGATGCCGAGGTCGCTGAAGATCCCATGCCGGCGCGTTTCGACCGCCGGCTGATCGCGCAGGCGTTGACCAATCTTATCAAAAACGCGACCGAGGCCATTGCCGCCGTGCCGCTCGACGAATTGGGCAAGGGCTCGATCCGCGTCTTCGCCGCGCGCGAAGGCGACGACGTCGTTATCGACGTCGTGGATAACGGCATTGGCCTGCCTAAGGAAAACCGTAGTCGTCTGCTCGAGCCCTATGTCACCACCCGCGAGAAGGGCACGGGCCTCGGCCTGGCTATCGTCGGCCGCATCGTAGAAGAGCACGGCGGTCACATTGAACTGCGCGACGCCGCGGACAAGATCCCTGGCCAGCGCGGTGCCTGGATCCGTCTGCGTTTCGCCGCCTCCGGCGAAGCGCCCTCATCGCAAAGCGACAAGAAGGTTACAAGCGAGCAGCCCCATGTCAGCTGATATTTTGATTGTTGATGACGAGGCCGATATCCGCGATCTCGTCGCCGGCATCCTGCAGGACGAAGGCTTCGAAACGCGGACCGCGCGCAACAGCGATGATGCGCTTGCGGCCATCGTATCGCGGCGGCCGAGCTTGGTTTTCCTCGACATCTGGCTGCAAGGCTCAAAACTCGACGGCCTGCAATTGCTCGATGCCGTCAAGCAAGAACATCCTGAGCTTCCTGTCGTGATGATCTCCGGCCATGGCAACATCGAAACGGCGGTGGCAGCGATCAAGCGCGGCGCCTATGACTTCATCGAGAAGCCGTTCAAAGCCGACCGGTTGGTGCTGGTCGCCGAGCGCGCCCTGGAAACGTCGCGTCTCAAGCGCGAGGTCAAGCAGCTGAAGCAGCTTGCGCCGTTGCCGGCCACGCTCATCGGCAAATCGGTGGCCATGGCGCAGCTGCGCCAGGCGGTCGAGCGAGTTGCGCCCACCAACAGCCGTATCCTGATCGTGGGGCCTTCTGGTTCGGGCAAAGAGCTTGCTGCCCGCACCATCCATCAACTCTCGGCGCGCGCCAACGGCCCATTCATTGTCATCAATGCTGCCGCCATTACCCCCGAGCGAATGGAACCCGAACTGTTCGGCATCGATCAGACCAACGGCACCGAGACACGCAAGCCGGGGGCGCTCGAGGAGGCGCATGGTGGCACGTTGTTCATCGACGATATCGCCGACCTGCCACGCGAGACGCAGAACAAGATTTTGCGCGTTCTCGTCGACCAGACCTTTCAGCGCGTCGGCGGCTCGACCAAAGTGTCGGTCGATGTGCGCATCATTTCCTCGACGGCGCGTAATCTAGAGGCGCTGATCGCAGAGGGAAAATTCCGCGAAGATCTCTATCATCGATTGTCGGTGGTGCCGATCCGCGTGCCGCCGCTCGCCGAACGGCGCGAGGATATTCCGGGGCTAGTGGAATATTTCATGGACCAAATTTCGCAGGCGACCGGCCTGCCGAAGCGCCGCATCGGCGACGATGCCATGGCTGTGCTGCAATCACACGACTGGCCGGGCAACGTGCGTCAGCTGCGAAACAATATCGAGCGTCTGTTGATCCTCGCGGGCGGCGACCCGGATGCTGTGCTCGATGCGTCCATGCTGCCGCCGGACGTCGGCTCCATGGTGCCCTCGATGCCCAATGGTAATGGGGGTGAACATCTGATGGGTCTACCATTGCGCGATGCGCGGGAGGTTTTCGAACGGGAGTATTTGGTGGCGCAAATTTCTCGTTTCGGCGGCAACATTTCACGTACCGCCGAGTTCGTGGGCATGGAACGGTCGGCGCTGCACCGTAAGCTGAAAGCGCTGGGCATCGGGTAGAGCGGATGATTTGTGACCTTCTCCACTCGTCTGCGCGCAAGCGGGCAGCCGGGGCTAAGTCCATTGCTCCCGGAATCCCGCCTGTGCGTCAATGAGCGGAAAGCAAGACGATGTCCCGCATCGCCTATGTCAACGGGCGCTACCGGCCGCTGCGCAAGGCCATGGTATCCGTCGAGGATCGCGGTCTTCAGTTCGCTGACGGCGTTTATGAAGTCTGCGAGGTGCGGGGAGGGCAGATCGTCGACGAGCGCCGGCACATGGAGCGCTTCGACCGCTCGCTGGCGGAATTGCGCATAGCGCGGCCCATGGTTCCCACAGCCCTTGCAGTCGTCATGCGCGAGACAATTGCGCGCAACCGCGTGCGTGATGGTATTGTCTATGTCCAGATTACGCGCGGCGCGGCGCGGCGCGATTTCCCCTTTCCTGACGCTGTCGCCACCAAGCCTACGCTGATTGTTACGGCGCGTGGCAACGACATTGCGCGCCTGGAGCGGCTCGCCAGCGAGGGGGTGGCGGTTATTACAATGCCGGACATCCGGTGGGGACGTGTCGATATCAAATCCGTGGCGCTGTTGCCGAACGTGCTGGCAAAACAGGCGGCACGCGACCAGGGCGCGCATGAAGCTTGGCTGACCGATCGGCAGGGCCGGGTCACGGAAGGCGCGTCCTCAAATGCTTGGATCGTGTCGCGTGACGGCACGATCCTCACCCATCCGCTCGGGCACGATATCTTGCCGGGCGTGACGCGCTCGGTCGTCATTAAGGTCATCAAAGCACAGGGGCTGGCTTTCGAAGAACGGGCCTTCACCGTGGAGGAGGCCTATCAGGCTCGCGAAGCCTTCGTTACCTCGGCTAGCCAGATCGTCCTCCCCGTGGTCGCGATCGATGGCCGACCCGTCGGAAACGGTGCGCCGGGCCTTGTCGCCGCCGCCTTAAGACGCGAGTATTATCGCTTCGCTGAAACAAGTTAATGTTGTTTTTTCAATGGCTTATCGACAAGTCGCGCGCCCAGCTTGCACCTGATGCGCGCCTGCCATCTAATACCTTCTCCTGAGCCCGCGCTCGGCGTGGGGCAAAGCGGTGCATGCCGGAAGGAGTTCGCATGCGCAGGGCTCACGGCAACAACGGTCTCGCGCGCTAGACGCGAGCAGAAAATGGAACACGGCCATGGCAGCCGATCGTGCGCAAAACCTGCAAGACACATTCCTCAATCACGTTCGCAAAAGCAAAATTCCGCTCACCATATTTTTGGTGAACGGGGTCAAGCTGCAGGGCGTAGTGACTTGGTTCGACAATTTTTGCGTCCTGTTGCGGCGGGACGGGCACTCGCAACTCGTCTACAAGCACGCCATATCGACGATCATGCCGGGTCACCCGATCCAGCTGTTCGAGGGCGGCGACGAGGCACCGGCCGCAGAGAAGGCCTGATTGGAAGAACACAAGCGCGATCAGCGCACGGACGCCTTAGCCCCGCGCGTGGGTAGCGAGACCGGGCGCGCCGTCGTCATTGAGCCGTGGTTGAAACAAGCGGCGCGCTATCCGGCCCGAGGCGCAGACGCGCGCCCGCCGGAAGCGCGGCTTGCCGAAGCCTCGGGCCTTGCCCGCGCGATCGACCTTAACGTCGTGCAGGAAGGCTTGGTGACGCTCACCGCGATCAGACCGGCAACCTACATCGGCAAGGGCAAGGTCGACGAGATCGCCGGCATCGTGAGAAGTCTCTCCGCGTCCGTCGTGGTCATGGACTGTCCCGTTTCGCCGGTGCAGCAGCGCAATCTCGAGAAGTCGTGGGGCGCCAAGGTCATCGACCGCACCGGCCTCATCCTCGAAATCTTCGGCCGCCGCGCGCGCACGCGCGAAGGTTCGCTGCAAGTCGAGCTCGCACATTTGACCTACCAGAAGGGGCGGTTGGTTCGGTCATGGACGCACCTTGAGCGTCAGCGCGGCGGTTTCGGCTTTCTTGGTGGACCGGGCGAAACCCAACTCGAAGCCGACCGCCGGATCATCGAGGAGCGCATCAAGCGCATCGAAGGCGAACTCGAAGGCGTCAAGCGCACGCGCGCACTGCACCGGGAAAGCCGCAAGCGCGTGCCGTACCCGATCGTGGCGCTGGTCGGCTACACAAATGCCGGCAAGTCGACGCTTTTCAATCGGCTGACGCAAGCAGCCGTGCTCTCAGCCGACATGCTGTTCGCCACGCTCGACCCCACCTTGCGGGCCGTGGATCTGCCGCACGGCGCCCGCGTCATTCTCTCGGACACCGTCGGTTTTATTTCCGATCTGCCGACGATGCTGGTCGCCGCATTTCGTGCGACGCTCGAAGAAGTGGTCGAGGCCGACATCATTCTGCACGTCCGCGATGTCTCGCACGATGAGACCGAAGCGCAATCTCACGACGTGAGAAAAATTCTCGTCGAGCTCGGCATCAACGACTCCGATCCACGCCTGATCGAAGTCTGGAACAAAATCGACCGTCTCGATTCACAAGAGCGCACGCGCGTATTCAACCTGGCCGAGCGGCTCTCGGATCGACACAAGCGCGCCGCCGTGTCAGCATTGAGCGGTGAAGGCATCGATCGTCTGCTGGATGTGATCGAAATGCGGCTCGGTGAGACACGACGAATGCTTCAGGTATCGATCGATGCCTCCGACGGAGCGGGCTTGAGCTGGCTCTATCGGCATTCGGAGGTGCTATCGCGCAAGCTGCGGGACGATGGAACGCTCGCGGTCAATCTGCGAGCGGACCCAAAGAATGCCGAACTGGTCAAGCACAGATATCCGGGGGCCGTCGAAAGCAAACCGTCGAACTGACCGAGACAAAGAAGTCCGCTCAATGGGGGAGAGAATTATGGATCGCGATCTCAGGCGCGTGGTGGCCGCCAGTCTGATCGGTGCCACGATCGAGTGGTACGACTTTTTTCTGTACGGCACCGTCGCCGGCATCGTCTTCAACAAACTGTTCTTCCCAGTGCAGGATCCATTGATCTCGATCCTGCTGGCCTACACGACATTCGCGGTCGGCTTTGTTGCGCGTCCTGTTGGTGGACTGATTTTCGGTCATTTCGGCGACCGCATCGGCCGCAAAAGCATGCTCATTCTCACGCTGATGATCATGGGCATCGCCACCATGTTGATCGGCTTCCTGCCGAGCTATCAGCAGGTCGGTACCGCTGCGCCCGTCATGCTGCTGGTGCTGCGGGTGCTGCAAGGCATCGGTCTCGGCGGCGAATGGGGTGGGGCAGTGCTGATGACCTACGAATACGCGCAGGAAGACAGACGTGGCCTTTTCGCCAGCCTGCCGCAGATCGGCCTCTCGATCGGCCTTTGCCTATCGGCGGGCGTCGTGGCAGTCGCCTCCAGCCTGCCGGAGCAGCAATTCCTCGGCTGGGGATGGCGCGTCGGATTCATCGCCAGCTTCGTGCTGGTACTGGTCGGACTTTACATCCGCCTGCGTATTATGGAGACGCCGGAATTCGCCAAACTCAAAGCGCAACGGCAGGAAGTGCGCATCCCTTTCATGCACCTGATCCGCGAATATCCGCGCAACATCCTCCTTGGCATGGGAGCGCGTTACATTGACGGGGTGTTTTTCAATGTCTTCGCGGTGTTCAGCATCTCTTACATCGTCAATACGCTGCATCTGTCGCGCACTACGGCGCTGTGGGCGGTATGCAGCTCGGCCTTTGTCATGATCTTCTTCATCCCGCTGTTCGGGCGTCTCTCAGACTCGTGGGGCAGGGGCAAGACCTACGCCATTAGTTCGGTGTTGCTGGCGCTTTCCACCTATCCTGCATTTTGGGCGATGAGCAGCGGCAATGTCGTGGCGATCTTTGCCGCCATCATCATTCCCTTCGGCATCATCTACGCGATGTGTTACGGGCCGGAGGCGGCGCTGTTCTGCGATCTGTTCGATCCGCGCGTGCGCTATACCGGCATCTCGTTCGTTTACCAATTCTCCGGGATCTTCTCGAGCGGGATCACGCCGATCGTGGCGACGTACCTGATCGCCGCGAACGGCAATGCGCCGTGGTATCTCTGCGCCTATGTGGTGTTCGCTGCCTTGGTGAGCGCCGCCTGCTCGGCGGCGATCAAAGGTCCGGTCGCGCCGGTAGCCGCGAGACAAAAAACGCGGCGCGCGGCCTAACCTCGATTACATGATACAAAAAGCCCGGCAGCAATGCCGGGCTTTTCATTTTGCGGCGGCCTTTTCGCCTTCTTTGGCCGCATCCCACAATGCGTCCATCTCGGCCAGGGTGACGTCTTGCGGGCGTTTACCGCGCGCAGCCAGGGCGCGTTCAATCGAGGCAAAGCGACGCTCGAATTTCGCATTGGTCTCGCGCAGCACACCTTCCGGATCGGCCGAGAGGTGGCGGGCCAAATTGACGAGGGCGAACAGCAGGTCACCAACCTCCCTCGCAGCATGCCTTTCATCGCCCGCATCGAGCGAGGCTTCGATCTCATCGGCCTCCTCGCGAATCTTGGCGAGCACCGCTCGTGGATCGTTCCAGTCGAAGCCAACTCGGGCAGCTTTATCCTGTAGCTTTAGCGCGCGGGTGAGCGCGGGCAAGGGCACAGGCACGCCGGCGAGTGCGCTCTCGGCAACCGTTCCGCCGCGCTCGGCCTTTTCTTCGGCTTTGATGCGCTCCCAGAGGCCGGCGACCGCCTCAGCGGCGCGGCCGTCCGCAACGGCAAAGACATGAGGATGCCGGCGGATCATCTTGGCGGTCACGCTCTCGACGACGTCGCCGAAATCGAATGCGCCTTGCTCCTGCGCCATGCGCGCGTGGTAGACAACCTGCAACAGCAGATCGCCCAGCTCGTCCTTGAGTGCGCCGAGATCGTTGCGCGCGATGGCATCGGCCACCTCGTAAGCTTCCTCGATCGTGTAGGGCGCGATGGTGCCGAAGCTCTGTTCGAGGTCCCACGGGCAGCCGGAACCCGGCGTGCGCAGGGCCGCCATGATTTCGATCAGCCGAGCGATGTCGCGAGAGGCTTTCACGGGCAAAGGCTGAGGCTCACGATAGGCGACTTGGCTGCCGCACGGACGGTATCACGCCGGTGCACATAATTAGATTCGCATAAGACATATTATGGAATATTACGATTTGTGCCTAAGCATCATAGGCCTCTGAAAGCTCGCTCGTCGCGTACGCTAGCCTGCTTGAAAACTCATGCAGTCGTAGGCCGGCTCGATGTTCGGGGGCAGTTCGGCCCGCAGGCGGTTGTAGTCCAGATCGCTGTGCAAATTGGTGAGGATTGCCCGCTTGGGCCTGATGCGCTCGATCCACGCCAAAGCCTCCTCAAGGTTCAAGTGGCTCGGATGCGGCGCCCGCCGCAGCGCATCCACGATCCACACGTCGAGGCCCGCCATTTGGGCGATGCTGGCGTCCGGCAGGCCCTTGATATCCGCCGAATAGGCCACATTGCCGAAGCGGAAGCCAAGCGAGGCGATGTCGCCGTGCTCCTGCAGCACGGGCAGGGCCTCGATGGCGCCGCCCTGCCCCTGGATGGCGACCGGCTCGCCCGGCAGCAAGCGGCGCTCCTCGGCAATCGGCGGATAGGCGCTTCCCGGCGGCGTTTTGAAGCAATAACCGAAACGCGTCCGCATGACGCCAGTGGTTGCCTCGTCCATATAGACCGGCACCCGCCGGCGGGTCTTAACGAATAGCGGCCGCAGGTCGTCGATACCGTGGGTATGGTCGGCGTGCTCGTGCGTTATCAGCACGCCATCGATGGAATCGACTTCGGCGTCCAATAGCTGCATGCGCAGATCGGGCGAGCAATCGACCAGGAGGTGGGTTTTGCCGCTGGCAGCGCCGCGCGTGACCAAAAGGGAGCAGCGGCGGCGGCGGTTCTTCGGATTGTTCGGATCGCAGTCGCCCCAGCCCAGGGCCACGCGCGGCACGCCCATGGACGAGCCGCAGCCGAGAATGGTGAAGGTCAAGCTCATGCAGCGTCGGCGAGCCTGCGCGGCACTTTGCTAAACAGCCGAAAGAAATTCTCGGTGGTTTGCCGCGCGATCTCGTCGAACGTGACGCCGCGCGCCTCCGCGAGCACGCGCGCCGTTTCAACGACAAACGCCGGCTCGTTGCGCTTGCCGCGGTGCGGGGCGGGCGCAAGATAAGGCGCGTCTGTTTCGACCAGGATGCGGTCGGCGGGGAGCTCTTTCGCGATATCGCGCAGTGCGCCGGAATTCTTGAAGGTGAGAATCCCGGTGAAAGAAATGAACAGCCCGAGCTCGATGGCCGTCATCGCCAGGCCGCGGCTGCCGGTGAAACAGTGCAGGACGGCGGGAAAGGCGCCCTTCCCCGTTTCTTCGCGCAGGATCGCGGCCATGTCATCGTCGCAGTCCCGCGAATGGATCACCAACGGCAACCCGGTAGCGCGCGCCGCGGCAATGTGCTGGCGAAAGCTTTGCGCCTGCGCCGGCCGCGGGCTGTTGTCATAGTGGTAGTCGAGGCCGGCCTCGCCGATGGCGACGATTTTCGGGTGTCTGCAAAGTCCGATCAGTGTCGCAGCGTCGATGTCGCGTTCGTCTTGCGCATTGTGCGGATGCGTGCCGACCGAGCAGAACACGTCGGCAAATTGCTCGGCGATCGCGAGCACCTGCGCGTGCTTTTTCACGCGCGTCGATATCGTCACGATGCGGCCGACGCCCGCATTGCGCGCGCGCTCGACCACCGCGTCGAGCTCCGCCGTAAAGTCCGGGAAATCGAGGTGGCAGTGGCTGTCGACCAGCATTTATTTCTCTTCCGCCTCGACGTAGCGCGGAAAAACCGGCTTTGGCGGCGGCAATGCGGCGCCCGGCTTGATCCGCCGCTGCGCCGACAAGGCTGCGAATGAGCGCTCGTGGGGCGGCACCGCCAGCTGATCGAGCATGACGGCCGCGGCCGCCGGCATGAAGGCCTGCGCCAATATGGCCACCTGCCGCAGCACCTCGGCGGTCACGTAGAGGATCGTTGCCTGCCGCTTCGGGTCGGTCTTGGCCTTGGCCCACGGCTCTTCCGCGGCGAAATAGCGGTTGGCATCCGCAACCACGGCCCACGCGCAATTGAGCACCTGGTGAAGCTGTTGCGTTTTCATGTGCTCGCGCGCTGTGTCGATCATGGCGTCGGCCGCTGCCAGGATAGTCTTGTCGGCGGCGGTAAATTCGCCCGGTGCGGGCAGCGTGCCGCCGAACGCCTTGCCGATCATCGACAGCGAGCGCTGCGCCAGGTTGCCTAGGTCGTTGGCCAAATCCGCGTTGATACGATTGACGATGGCCTCGTGGCTGTAATTACCGTCCTGCCCGAACGGCACCTCGCGAAGAAAGAAATAGCGCAGCTGATCGACGCCGTAGGCGTCGCAGAGCGCGAACGGATCGATAACGTTGCCGACCGATTTCGACATCTTCTCGCCGCGGTTGAACAGGAAGCCATGCGAGAAAATGCGCCGCGGCACGGCGATGCCCGCGGACATCAGGAAAGCCGGCCAGTACACCGCATGAAAGCGCACAATGTCCTTGCCGATCACGTGCAGGGCCGCCGGCCAATAGCGCTTGAACGCCTCGTTCTCGACATCGGGATAGCCGATGCCGGTGATGTAATTGGTCAGCGCGTCGACCCAGACGTACATGATGTGCTTGTCGGCGCCCGGCACCTTCACGCCCCAATCGAAGGTGGTGCGCGAGATCGACAGATCCTGCAGGCCGCCGCGTACAAAGCTTGCGACCTCGTTCAGACGCTCCCGCGGCAGCACGAAGTCGGGCACGCGCTGGTAAAGATCGAGCAACTTCTGCTGATAGGCTGAGAGCTTGAAAAAATAGCTCTCCTCCTCCACCCATTCGACCGGCGTGCCGGTCTTGCTGGCGATACGCTGCCTCTGCTCGTTGAGATGCGTTTCGTCTTCGGCGTAGTAGGCCTCATCGCGGACGGAGTACCAGCCCGCGTATTTGCCGAGATAGATGTCGCCGTTTTTCTGCATGCGCTCCCAGATGGCCTGGGACGCGCGATGGTGGCGCGCTTCGGTCGTATGGATGAAATCGTCATTGGAGCAGTTGAGACGTTTCACCATAGCTTCGAAGCGCGGCACGTTGCGGTCGCGCAATTGCCGCGCGGTGAGACCCTCGCGCGCCGCCGTCTGCTGCATCTTCTGCCCGTGCTCGTCGGTGCCGGTCAGGAAATAGACGTCGTAGCCATCGAGCCGCATGAAGCGTGCAATCGCATCCGTCGCGATCGCCTCATAGGCGTGCCCGATATGTGGCGGACCGTTGGGATAGGAAATCGCCGTGGTGATGTAGAAGGGCTGCTTGGTTGGCATTTGTGGCAATTCGGCCGCTTCCGATTAACAATGCAACGACTTGTGCCGCGATCCGCGTCCGCTTGAGTGCGGATTAGCTATCAACCACAGCGCTTTGAGGCAAGCGGAGCAGGCTCCGACACAACCAGCTATACTGGACGAACCCGGCCGCCCGGCCGATTCAAGAACCACGGTGGAGTCGTTCGATGCAAAGTAGACGCGCCTCGCTCTCCGCCCCGCGCGGTCTGGCAATCCTGCTCGTCCTTGCCCTGCTAGCCGGACTGCCGCTCGCCGTGTGGCTCGATCTGCGGCATTTGACTGAAACGTCGCTGCGCCAGCAGGCGGGCGATCTCAATTCAGTCATCAGTAGCGTACGCGGCTATTACGCAAGCAACGTCGTGGCGCGCGTGCTCGCTTCGCCGGGCGAAACCAAGGTTGTGCACAATTATGAAGCGGTGCCTGGGGCCATTCCGATTCCGGCCACGTTGTCGTTGGAGCTCGGGCGAGTTATCAACGAGCAGCAGCAGAACATTTCCTACCGCTTCGTTTCCGACTACCCATTCAACGGCCGCGCTCCGCATCTTCTTGACGCGTTTGAAACCGAAGCGCTCAAGCGCCTGCGCGAGGGGTCCGACAAAAAGGTAACGGCGGTCTCCGCCTCACTGTTCAGCGACAACGTCCGCATTGTCACGCCGATTCTCATGGGGGCGGCCTGCGTGAGTTGTCACAACGCGCACCCAGACAGCCCCAAGCACGATTGGAAAGTCGGAGACGTTCGCGGCATCCAGGAAGTCACGATCAGCCAGCCCTTTGCGGCGAACATCTTTTCATTCAAATACCTGCTCGCTTACTTCGTCTTTATGGCGGCTTCCGGGGCCGGATTTATCGGCATGCAGCGGCGCCAAGCGGCCACCATCCAGGGCATGAACAAAGAGCTCGAAACGGCCAACCAGTTCCTATCCGGTCTCTCCCTGAAGATTTCCCGTTATTTGTCGCCGCAGATCTACAAGAGCATCTTCAGCGGCGAGAAAGATGTCACCATCCACACCGAGCGTAAGAAACTCACCATCTTCTTTTCCGACATCAAGGATTTCACGGCGCTGACGGAGCGGCTGCAGCCGGAGCAAATCACCGCTTTGCTCAACGAGTATTTTACCGAAATGTCGAAGATCGCGCTCGCTCACGGCGGCACCATCGACAAATTCGTCGGCGATGCCATGCTGATTTTCTTCGGCGATCCAGAAACCTATGGCGAGGCGCGAGACGCCAAGAATTGTCTGCAAATGGCGGTGGAAATGCAGCATCGGCTGGCGGAGCTCAATGCCAAGTGGCGCAAAGAAGGAGTCGAAAATCCGTTCCGCGTGCGCATGGGCATCAATACCGGATACTGCAATGTGGGAAATTTTGGCAGCGCCGATCGCATGGATTACACGATCATCGGCGCTGAAGCGAATCTCGCTGCACGACTGCAGTCAATCGCAGAGCCGGGGCACATCGTTCTCAGTTACGAAACTTATGTGCTGGTACGCGATTTTGCCGTCGCGCATGCCCTGCCGCCGATCACCATGAAAGGCATCAGCCGCGAAGTCATTCCATACTCGGTCGAGGGTACGGTCGACGCATCTGGAAAGAAAATGGAAATCTTCAGCGAACACATGACCGGCCTGGATTTGTACCTCGATCCGAGCATGGTCGCGGCCGGTTCCGTCGAGCGCATCCGCGACATCCTGCGCAGCGCCCTGTCGGCTGTTGAGCGATCGAGGGCACCGCCGCAGCCGACGTAATCGACCCTTATGACGACGAGAGGCCCGCGCCGCCCACCGGCGCCGGCCTTTGTGTGCCGCGGATCGGGCCACCGGCCGATCAATACGCTAAGATGGGATCGCCAAGAGAGCCGCTTTTAGTCCGCGCAAAGCTTGTCCAGGGATTGCAGCGTCGCGCCGATCTCCTGCCCCTCCTTGGAGTTCTCATCGACGTTCTGCAGACCATTCATCAGCGCGTCCCATTCGGGACCAAGCTTGGCAACCAGCTCGTCGGCCTTCTGCGCGAGCTGATCGGCTTTCTTGTCGTCGTGAGCCTGCTGCGCCTGCTCGATTTGATCGCCGATCTTGCCCATGTCGCAATAGGCTCGGGATTTCTCTTTGTCGCTGCTAATAAGCTTGACCACGCGTTGCGCATCGGCGTTGGTCGCCTTGGGCGCGTTCGCCGGCTGTTGCGCTTGGGCCGCCGTAACGGCCGACGCGGCAGCGAATGCAAAAATCATGAGCGATTTCATCGGAGCCCCCTGTGAATAGCCGGCGCAGAACCTCCGCAGCCGGAAACGGCGGCGAATACGCGCGGCAACTTTGGCGCGAAAGTGGCGGGTCCGATTGCGTGAGAATATTTTATGCCGCCGTTACGGCGCGTGACTTGAATGCGCGGCGGCAGCGGCCAGCGCCGCGAATACGGCGAACGCGAACGGTTTGCGCTCGAGATTGTATGCCTCGATATCGCGCGCTGCGGCGTTAACCGTCTGCCACGTATCGGCAATGCGCGCCATCTGCGTCTTGTTATGCCCCGCCTGAGCCAGACGTGCCGACAGCCAGCCATTGACCATGTCCATGAAGGTGGCCAGCCTTTGCGGATCGGCGCTGCCGAGTGCATCGCCAATCGCATGCACCGCGCGCGGATCGGCCGAGGGAAGCTGCGCCATCGCATCGAGCGTCTGACGGCGCAGCTCCTGCGCATCCTCATCGAGCAGCGCCAAGGCGCGTGCCACACTGCCTTCGGCGGCGCGCGCCGCCGCAAGGACGGCCTCGTCGACCGGGCGCCTGCTTGCGGCGGCAACGGCGTGCGCCACATCGCTTTCCGTCAGCGGTCGCAGCAGCAGACGGCGGCAGCGCGAACGAATGGTCGGCAGCTCGCGTCCCGGCGCATGACTGACCAGCAGCAGCAGCGCTCGCTGCGGCGGCTCCTCGAGAATTTTCAGCAAGGCATTGGCGCCGTCGCGCTGCAGTTCGTCGATGCTGTCGACAATGGCAATGCGCCACCCCCCCTCACCCGCGGTCGAGCCGAAAAAAGGCACGCTGCGCCGCACGTCATCGATACGGATCACGGTATAGAGCTTGCCGGTCTGCTCGTTGATGACGCGCTCGAGCACCAGGAGGCCGCTTTGCGCCTGCGCCGCCACGCGGCGCGACACCGTGTCGTCGGGCTCGACGGCTAGCGAAGTTGCGCTTTGCACCGCGTCTGCGGCCGGATCGGGATGCGCCAGCACGAACCGGGCAAAGCGATAGGCGAGCGTCGCTTTGCCGACGCCCGGCGGCCCTCCGATCAGCCAGGCGTGCGGCACGCGCCCGCTCTTATAGGCGGCGAGCATGGCCTGCTCGGCTTGGGCGTGACCGAACAGCACATTGGTCTCGCGCGGCAGCTTGACGTCGGCGTCGTCATCGGCGCTCACGGCGGCGTGCCCTCCGCCACCCGAGCGCGCTGCGGACGCAGCCGGTCATTCACCACTGCCCAGATGCGCTCCGCCACCACTTCGCGCGGCGCGCGGCCGTCGATCAAGACGATCCGCCGCGGCTCTTCCTGCGCTTCGGCGCGGTAGGCGCGGCGCAGTTCCTCATGCGCTTCGATGGTTTCGGCTTCGAAGCGGTCGGCGGCTCCGCCGGCGCGCCGGCGCGTAGCGCGCGCCAGCCCCACATTGGCCGGCACGTCGAGCACGAAAGTCAGGTCCGGCATGGCGGCTCCGACGGTGACGCGCTCGAGGCCGCGGATCAGCTTCTGGTCGACTTTGCCAAGCGTGCCCTGGTAGACGCGCGTCGAGTCGATGAAGCGGTCGCACACCACCCATTTCCCCGCCAGCAGCGCCGGACGGATGACATTGCGCACGTGATCGTCGCGCGCCGC